>Ga0194037_1000024_pt1 | contig 110006 bp, 113 predicted proteins | sample JunL306m_MetaG_FD_148653 | JGI IMG/M metagenome (GOLD analysis project Ga0194037, IMG submission 148653) | Anoxic zone freshwater microbial communities from boreal shield lake in IISD Experimental Lakes Area, Ontario, Canada - Jun2016-L304-6m | ecosystem: Environmental > Aquatic > Freshwater >...
GAACAAGCCAGAATGCTGTATTGACACAGATATGGATAGCCATGTGCTATTATTTGCTGTTATCCTACATCAAATTTCAGACGAAATACCGTTACTCTTTAAAGGAATTGACCAGAATGATTGCTGCAGTTGTCATGGAGCATCGTTTGTTGATTGATATGTTATCTCTCAAAGAACAATCTCTCAAAAAAGTGAGGGATCCGGTCTCTCAGCTGGTGTTATTTTAACCGGACACTAATGGTCCGGTAATCTATGTCCTGACCATTTCTTCGTCAGCAATATTGAAGAGTGCCTGAAATGGGGGTTTTAGATGAATCTTGACCTTCTCGTTTCTGAAAGTGCTGGATTGTGTAACCGATGTTCACCACATATCAAGGGTGTTCTGGCCTTATGTGTTATCGATAACCTTATGGGTGTTACCACTCCAAAAAAAATTGGGCATATGCTCAAGTTTGCTGATATTGTCGTCATCACAAAAGGTGACATTGTATCACAGGCGGAACGTGAAGTTTTTGCTTTTCAAGTCAGGAAGGCAAATGCAAAGGCCAGAATCATGCACGTCAATGGTATTACAGGACAAGGCGCAAGTGAGCTGACAACGCTTTTTTTACAGGCGCCTGAAACAGAAACGCTTGATGGAGGAATATTGCGCTTTTCCATGCCTGCGGCACTTTGTTCTTACTGCCTTGGTGAAACCAGAATGGGCATGGAATATCAGCTTGGCAATGTAAAACGAATCAAAATGAGGCAGGAAAAATGATGAAGCATATTCTTGAAAAGGAAATCTGGATACTGAAATCAGAGTATCCTCAACTTGCAGATTTCTTCAGTGATTACGGCATCAGCTTTGATGAAGGAGGAACCGCTCTTGGAAAGTATCTGGAAAATTTTTCTGAAGAATTTTATGAAGATATTGGTATTGACCGTGAAAGACTGCTTGAAAATCTTGATGGATTTCTCCAACGGTTACATTTTTTGGATAACACAGCAACGCCATCAACTGTTTCTGAAATCACTATTATTGGCGGGTATGATAAAAATGGTAAACCAGAAGATGTTGAACTGACACTTCAGCGTGGCTCTGTCACAAGCATTGTTGGCCCTACCGGTTCAGGAAAAAGCCGTTTGCTTGCAGACATTGAATGGATGGCGCAGCATGATACACCGACTGGCAGGGTTATCCTTGTTAATGGCGGCAAACCTGATACTGAAATTCGTTTTTCTCTCGAATACAAACTTGTTGCACAGCTTTCCCAGAACATGAACTTCGTTATGGATACAACAGTCGCCGAGTTTGTTTCCATGCATGCCGAAAGCCGGATGATCAATAGTGTGGATACTTTTGTTGATGATATCATAACGCAGGCGAATCTCCTGGCAGGTGAATCGTTTACCGGTCAAACACCGGTTACGGCACTTTCTGGAGGACAATCAAGAGCACTCATGATTGCTGATACGGCATTTCTCAGTTCATCACATGTAGTGTTAATTGATGAAATTGAAAATGCCGGGATTGATCGTAAAGAAGCACTCTCTCTTTTGGTTAAGAAAGAAAAAATTGTTTTAATGGCAACCCATGATCCAATCCTTGCACTTATGGCAGAGCAACGCCTTATCATTAAAAATGGAGGGATTCACAAAATCATAGAAACAACAGCGCGAGAAAAAAGCACTCTTTCAAGCCTTGAGGAGTTTGATAACAAATTGCAGAGTTTGCGAACACGTCTTCGTTGTGGTGAGCTTATTGAGAGGTTATGACAATGTCCCGTTTTTTTCGCAAAGATTTCCTTGATACTGCATCTTTACGCCGTTTGTATTATGGCAACCTTGTCTTGCGTCGCCGGTTACCTCTATTTCTCAGCTTTGGGGTTATGACGGCCATTGCGTTGCTGCTGTTTTTCTGGCTTGTTACAACCCACCTTGATTTCCTTGTTTCCCAAGGTAGATTGTCGGGCAAATCAACCATAGGCGACTCTTATGAGATTGTTACAACCATGATATCGCTTGCTCCCCCACCGCCGCCATCAGCCTATGAACCAGTTGCAACATCGTTTTTAACACCAACACCAGTAATTCCTGCTTCCGTTGGAAAAGTGGTAAAGGTAAGCAGCCAAGAGGAGTCTACTCATGAGCAAAGTGCAGCAACACAGACTGAACTTAAAAAAGCTACCCAGAATCAGGAACGTGGAGCTGAAAATGGAAGAGGAGCTTCATCATCCGGTATTGACGGTTCGGGTGGTGATGGTGCAACAGTTGGGAGCTATGAAAGGATGCCTGCTTTTCTTGAACAGAAAAAACCTGCGTATCCGGAAACAGCAAGGATTGCTGGCATTACAGGAAAGATCTTTATCAAGGTGTTGATCGGAGAGGATGGGTATCCGCTCAAGGCTCTAATTGTGAAACGACTTCCGGAGGGATGCACGGTTTTTGATAGTACCGTGCTGAAATCAGTAATGGAATCAAAATATTACCCGGCAATTCAGAACGGTTACGCTGTAAGGGCATGGTGTATAATCCCGATCAGTTTCAAACTCAATTAAGCTTGTTAAGCTTTTTCCTAATTTTTGGATTTGACCCTATTACATCATCCCAATGAATTTTTTGTAATTTGTGCCTAAACAGGCTTCCTTTAGCCTTTGATCAACGGCTTCACTAAAAACAATTTTCCGATATTTTGCAGAGCATACAAAATGATAGAGCAATACCGAAACGTTGTGTGATTTATGGATATATGCACTTTGCGACATTCCATAATATAGAATACTATCGCAGCAAGCGGTGAGGCATTTAACCCTTAGAGAGTAAAATTAGCCCACAACAGCACAACATCTCCTTTTTTATGACCGAATAGAAAAGGAAACTCATGTGTTCGAATAAAACCCCAATCTTTCAATTAAGCTCTGGTTCGCACATTTTTGGCCCTTTAACAAAACTCTTGGCATATTTTTCACCCGCGACAAATCCTTCTATAAATATGATCTCGGCAAACTCTTCGAGCTTCATACCCAAATCAATCTCCTGACTGAGATAAGTCTCTATTTTATGCGGCTTCATACTCTGATTCATCCTTTTCACATATGAAGTCCATGCCTTCTTGACTACCAGCATCCACAAAATTCTTGACATGGCTATTTTGGTTAAACAGTTTTTTCAAATCCAATTAATAATCTCAAACCTCATTCATGTTAGCATTATTATACTTCAACATCTTTTCTTTAAAAGAGCTCAGGACAGATGTCATCGCAGCAAAACCGGCACATGTAATAACCGCACCGCTTAAAACATAAATAATAAGAGGTAATCCTATCAGTGGCGCCATCATGGCTAACCCTTTTACTCCATCGGGAGGAAACTTTTATTGGTAAAGTATCTGTACCTGACATGGAGCGGTATGATTTTAGTGATGAAAATAATCATGAAAGCACTTCACTCCATGATTTAATAGTGCTTTCATGATAGCTGCAGGATTTACTTTTTCGGAGCGATCGCTGATGAAACGTTTTGCACTGCCTGGTTCAAAGCATTGACAACGCCCCCCGCAAGTTCGACGGCACTCTTGGTCAATGGTTCAACTGCTGAAGTTACTGATTTGATCCCGTTGGTAACCAGCTCAACCTGCATTTGACCAAGCTTCCCAACGCTCTCCATCAGCTTGTTGACAGCGCTCGTGAATTCACTGGATGTTTCCTTTGTCATAATAGTAATGTTTATAATTGATATAATTTTAAAACAGCATAACACAACCTTTTATAATATTATATCCCACTGAGCTCTCTTTTACACCTGTTAAGCAGTGTTCGAGATATACACCTCTACCTACAAGCTGAAATTAGCCTCCTTGCGCTGGATTCCGCTGTTTTCAAATGGCAAAACATTGGCCTATTTAGGGTCAAGATATCAGGAAAAAGACCTAAAGATCAAATCACAGACACGCCATCAAACCTACAAAAAATTATAAAAACTATTAATTACACATTAAGACTAACGGTAAGTAAAAAATCATATTTGTCAACTGTACACGCTATAATAATAATTATAATATTTATGTTAAATTTAAAAAAACTATTATAATTTGAAAAATGAAGATTTTATAAGGTTTATTCATGAGCACGGAAAACCTTGTACTTTGGCTCCTTAAGTAATTATATCAAAAAAAGATAAAGTTATTATGCCCTTCAACTGGCGAAAAGAGAAGTCGACAAAGCCACTTCCTAGGCCCCGTATTCCAATTAAAATAATTTCATTTGAAAAATCCGAAACACCTTCATCTCTCAATGAGAACATAGAGAACGCTGACATTCGGGAACATGAACGGATTAAAGTCATAGATGAATCAAACAAATACGATATTGATTTTGTGGAAGGTCATCCGCATGGCCCCTGCGGATTTACAACCTGCGTTCAAGACGGAGTTTTTCAATCATACAGCAATATCATTGAGCCCGAATCAACAGACTTAAATGAACAGTTACCAGCAGATGAATTTTTTCGTAGCGGAAAGCGGGAAGCTGACAGTCTCACAAATGAAGAGCGTCCAATAGTGCCTGACCAATGCATTAACGAACATGCACCAAACAATAATGATAATGTATCGCTTTGGAGCAACAGAAATAAGAAATGATTTGCATAATCAGAATCTTACGAATTCAACATCGGTTCGCCGATTAAAAATTTTGATTGCGTAATTGCATCCGGGATTTCAGTTTTATCCATCCGTATAGAGCAGACAAATATGCTGACCGACACACCAAAAACCTCCAAAGCTTCTTATAACGTAAACGATTCCGCTCCTGAATCTTTTGAACGGATCGTCTCGGAACAAAAAAACAAGAAAAAATGGCTTCTGATTCAGCCTAAAAGCCAAACAAGCATGATGGTCGATTCAGGCAGCGTCAGCATGCCCCTGAACCTGATCATGGTCGCCACGCTCGCCAGCAGCCTTTTCGATGTCACCCTTATCGACGAACGAATCGGAGATCAGGTTCCCGAAGATTTTTCCGGCTACGACATTGTAGCCATCACCTCTCGGACGCTCAACGCGAGCAAAGCTTACCGCATCGGCGACCGGGCGCTTTCACAGAAAAAGATTGTTCTTCTCGGTGGAGTCCATCCTACCATGCTGCACGACGAAGCCTCTCAGCACTGCACCAGCGTTATATATGGGGAAGTCGAATCAATCTGGAACGATCTGGCATCTGACATCATCCGCAGCTCTATGAAAAAAATCTATCGGGCTCAGGAACTGCGATCAATGACCACCATGCATTCTCCAGACTTCAGTTTTGCCCTGAACTCGAAAAACTCCAAACGCTATAGCCAGCGAATTCCTATCCTGGCCACGAAAGGTTGCCCCGTTGGATGCAATTTCTGCACCACGCCCACCGTCTACGGCAAGAGTTATCGGTACCGTGAGATAGACCTTGTTCTCGACGAAATGCGCTACCATCAGAAACGACTGGGCAAAAAGAGGGTAAATTTCTCATTTATGGACGACAACATCAGCTTCAGACCCCAGTACTTCACCGAACTGCTTGAGGAAATGGCTAAAATTGGGGTACGCTGGAACGCGAACATCTCCATGAACTTCCTGCATAAGCCTGAAATTGCCGAAATTGCCGGCCGGTCAGGATGCGAACTGATGAGTATCGGCTTTGAGTCGCTCAACCCTGATATTCTCAAAACCATTAACAAAGGAGCTAACCGCCTACAGAACTACTCGACTGTCGTCGACAACCTGCATAAAAATAATGTCGCCATCCAGGGATACTTCATGTTCGGTTTTGATGACGACTCAGACAAAAGCTTTCAGGCCACCTACGACTTCATCATGCAGAACAGGATTGAGTTCCCAGTCTTCTCCCTAGTAACCCCCTTCCCCGGTACACCCTACTATGAAGAAATGAAACCACGCATCCGTCACTTCAACTGGGATAAATATGACACTTATCACTACATGTTCGAGCCAAAAAAAATCTCTGGAGAAAAGCTGCTCAATAACTTTGTAAAGTTGCAACAGGAGGTCTACAAAGGACGTGCCATTCTGCAACGCATGCAGGGAAAGCCCCTCAACTGGGTCTGGCTGGCCAACCTTGCGATGAATAATTTCACAAGGAAACTCAAGCCCGAGGTATTTCACTGATAATAAGGAAAAGCAAAGCTCAACATCAATAAAACAATCTTGTTACTGATTCCCTGAAAGGGAATTAATGCAAAATCAGGAACAGTTTAGGAGAATATCTTATGTCAACAACAACCACACATGTTAAATTTATCGATAAAATCAAAGCGCATATTGAAATACTGGACCCGATAACGTGGGTCAGTGTCTATCCCTGCCTGACTGGAGGAGTCATGGCTTCCGGAGCCATGCATGCGACCATTCATGATTACTTGATGCTTTTTGCCCTGTTCATGATCTATGGCCCTCTTGGCACCGGCTTCAGCCAATCAGTCAACGATTATTACGACTTTGAGCTTGACATGATCAACGAACCTACCCGCCCAATCCCGTCCGGAAGGCTCACAAAAAAACAAGCCCTCTGGAACTGGACTATCGTACTCGCCGTTGCCATGCTTGCAGGTATCTGGCTCAGCATCCATATCGGAGGTTTCAGGGGATTGATTTTCTTAAGCTCACTCATGACAGGCCTTTTCCTTGGCTACATCTATTCGGCACCTCCACTCAAACTGAAAAAAAATATTCTTCTGTCAGCACCGGCGGTAGGAATATCCTATGGAGTAATAACCTGGCTTTCTGCCAACGCGTTTTTCAGCGAAATCAGAACGGAGGTAATCTGGCTTGCCGGTCTCAATTTTTTCATGGGCATGGCACTTATTATCATGAACGACTTCAAATCGCAGGAAGGTGATGCTCGAATCGGCATGAAGTCGCTAGCAGTCATGATTGGGCCAAAAAATACCTTCCTTGTTGCGTTTGTCATTGTCGATCTTGTGTTTGCTGTATTTGCAGGGCTCGCTTGGGCTTGGGGGTTTAACTACCTGATGTATTTCATCCTTCTGACGTTGGTAGTAGACATCGTTATTCAAGTGAAACTTTACCGCGACCCAGAGAATGGCCTCTCATTCATGCAAACGACGGTAGATGATAAATTCGGACATGTCAAGGGTAAAAGCGAAATCCATGAGCATAATGCGTTTCTCAGGTTCTCCATGATCAATAACATTCTGTTTCTCATCAATCAGTTGATTGTTTCCGCCTTGATTGGAATCAAATACATGTAAATCGAAACCATCGATTAAAAGCGCCGGTATTCGAAGACAACATGTCAAGATATCCAGATAAACGCTTTCCTGCTTTGGATGGGAAAGCGTTGTAATTCTAAATCGCAATCAAATAAGCCTTAATATTCTGTATATTTGCTTTAAAATAAAAGTTTTAAAGCAAATCATTTATGCGATCTTGATTGCAATATGGAATAAGAAATCAATATATCAATTACGATACTTTTCGTTTGCTGAAAAGCTATCCCCCATAACGCAAACAAGAGGCTCATTTCGTGCTATACTGAGTAAGAAAAAGCCCTAATAGAAGGAAAATAAACAGTTTTACTCATGAAATATTTTTTACAGGCTTATAGACTTCTTCTGTAAGTATCCAGTTTCTCGAATTTGTGTCTCGGAAAATTCTTGAACAACTCACAGTGCCTCGTTGTAGATTGTAATGTAGCTTGGAACTCCTTATATTGAAACAGCTTGATAATCAAAAAGGTTTATCCATTTTTATATAACCATTTTATTACTCGTTTTCAGGCCAGCTTGATTTTTTATATAATACTACTCCAATACAATCTACCGTATATGACAGAAAAAATAAACATTATTGTTGTTGAAGACGATAAAGATTTCCGTGAAAGCATGGGGGAATACCTTCAAATGGCGGGATTCAATGTTACCTGCGCAGCATCAGCATTAGAGTTCTATCAGAAAATTTCCACACAACAATTTTTTCTGGCCATTCTCGATATCGGTCTACCGGACCAAACTGGCATTATACTTGCCCAATACATTCGAACAAATACCGATATGCGCATTGTTATGCTCACTGCTATATCGTCTTTGGATAGCAAGGTCAAAGCTTACGAAGCAGGTGCCGACATTTACCTGGTCAAACCAATTGATTTTGCTGAATTGGTAGCCTCTATTTACAGTATTCTTGGACGTCTTGAGAAAAACAATTCGATAATCAAGCAACAAAACCATAATGAACCTACCCTGAACCAGGAACTGACACAATGGAGACTGCTCCGAAATGACTATACCCTCTTTACTCCACAAGGGAACAAAACAACACTTACCTTGAAGGAATTTGATTTATTCGAAAAACTGGCATGGTCTCCAAACACTCTCGTTAAACGGTGTGATCTTTTGAATACCCTTAATTATGAGGATGACGAACTTGGAAATCGTGCCCTTGACGCATTAATCCATCGTTTACGTCGTAAAAACGAGGTTCTTCTTTGCCGGATTCCTATTAAAACCTTTCATGGTACAGGTTACAGTTTTACTGAAATGATCCTTATTGAATGAGCTGTAAACTATCGCCGGATTTACGTTTAAGTTTTCACAAAGCCTTTATGAAACTGAAGCCGGGATCATTTCTACATCTTTATCTCTTTCCGTATCACTTTTATCAGCTGAAGGTAACATACTGTAGAGTGCTTTACCGGAAGATTTAAAAAACTGCTTACTGCCTTTCGGACCAAGTACCACCAGAGTCGCAGTCGCCAATCCTATACCACCAACAGCAATACCGTGTATAGCATGCAAAACCAAAGGAAACGCTAAAGGAAGAACAAGAACTGGAGCCAGTTGTAGAAAATCTGGAATACTTGCTGGCTTGGAAGGATTTACTACAACACTCTCTTGAGACATAGCAGATAATTTTGAAAAATGAATGCCTAATGGTGCAATATAACCGCATTACCTTCAAATGACGAGCTATTGATCAGCAAATCTGATTTATCTTATATTAGTAAATAATACTTTTCTACATGAATAGTAACTTCATAAAATTAATTATCCGAATGTTATTTCATTTTCATTATCACCGATTCCCCGTAACCGACAAATCTTATAGTTACCACAGAATTATAATCTGATAATTAACATTGCCAATGTTTAAGAATAATATTCCTTCAGAGAGCAACCAGGCCGATGATACGGTTTCCGCATTGCTTGAATCCCTTCCTGAAGAAGCCTTTCTCATGGATTCGACCGGCATAATACTCAATGCCAACAAATTATTTGCATCACATCACGGCAAGCATCCTCAAGATTGCATCGGTGTCAATGTCTATGAATTAATTTCAACTGTACTGAAAAGGCCAGAGATGGCTGCTCATCGAAAAAAAACGGTTGAAGAAGTTCTTCGAACCGGAAAGCAAGCTGTTTTTGAAAATTCTGGAGACAATCACAAACGAAGGTTCACCATTCATCCTGTCAGATCTTCTGAAGGAGAGATTACCAAACTGTTTATCACCATAAAGAAAATTTCATTTCAAAACCGTTTAACAAAAGAATCCAGGCAAGAACGTCTTATTAATAAAGCTTTTTTTGACGTTATACCAGGTTCCGCAATAATTATGGATTCTGATGGGCATGTTATGAGGTCGAACCAATATACGCGTGATCTCTTTTTTGGTAAAACTGCAAATGAAACTCAAGCTATTAATTTCTTTGAATTTGTCTCGACTGATGACATTGTTTCTTTAAGAGAATTATTCCAGAATATTCTGAATTTTGGTTTCGAAGAAAGTACTGAAATAAGAATCCATCCTCAAGGAGAGATTCATGATATATGGATGCTGATCCATGCAAAAAGGTTACTCATTAACGGTAAATACTGCATTGTGAGCATCGGTATTAATATCACCGAACGCAAACGGATAACGGCTGACCTCAATAATTACATTGCAAGGTTCAATTTCGCTTTGAATGCCGCTCATGCCGGTGTCTGGGAATGGAACTTGCAAACCAATGATCTGAACTGCTCAAAGGAAATATGCTCTTTGTATGGGTTGAAGCAGAGTGATGAAAAACCAAGGTTAACTCTTTTGGCAAATAACATTCATCCTGATGATCGCGAAATGGTACTCCAGACCGTTTCCCAAGCTATTCAGAACAAAGTAGCACTGGATATGGATTATCGTGTCTGTTACCCCGATGGCTCCACTCACTGGCTCATGTCCCGCGGGAAACCTGTATATAACAAAAACAGCTTTCCAACTCATTATATCGGAACGATAATCGATATCACTGAGCGCAAACAATTGGAGCTTGAGCTCAGTGAGAGCAAGATAAAATACAATTATGCGCTGGATGCTGCGAGTTCCGGTATCTGGGAATGGAATGTACAAACCGATGAACTGAGCTGGTCGGAACATGTATGGAAATTATACGGCTTGAACGTGAACAGTGTACCATTGAACAACCAGCTCTGTGTAGATACCATTCACCCCGATGACCGCGAAATGGCGTCATGGATCATACGTAACGCTGTAAGCAATAAAACTTCGGCATCTCTCGAATATCGCATCTGTCACCCGGATGGCTCCATTCGATGGCTCACATCCCGAGGCATGCCACTGCATGATGCCGAAGGGAAAGTAACCAGTTATATTGGAACGATACTCGACATTACCGAACGCAAACAGATAGAGATAGAACTCATTATAACCGAGCAAACAGTTTTAAGAAAGTTTGCAAACAGTTTTAAGAAAGTGGTGTAAATTTAAAGGGCATTTAAACGGCTTTTTAAGAGAGAATTTAAGGGTGGAAATTACGTCATCAACGTTTAACTTTACTGGCCTGTTAACCTTCTGATTTGGGCTTCTTTTGCTTTTGTCGCCTTTGCAATTTGGCTCATTCCATTCATCGTTATTTCATAGTTCAGCCGGTCGTCGATAAGGGATTTTGTTTGCTTGTTCAGGGCGGAAATTATGCCCTGTGTATCGAATATTTGGTTAGCCATCTGGGCTGATGCGCCGGCTTGGTAGAGGGCATTCAATCTCTGGTTTACCTGGTTGTATGGAACGATTTCTTCCCCCCCTTTCATCCTCACTAATTCAGGGCCTTTTTCACCTACCCATGCGTAGCCGGGAGGAGCGAACGGGGAGCCTTCAGCAAACCCGCCGAGTCCGATGAAGTTTAAAATACTGGTTGCCGCCGCTTCCGCTGCGAGCCGGAGCATATACTCAAGCATCATTTGTTCGAACGATTTTGCAACGGAACTCAGCACATCACCAAGACTCTGGCCACCCTGGATTATTGCGCTTGCAAGGGAAGCAGAAAAGAGGTCAACGGAACCGTCGAAAGCGTTTGTCAATGTCTTGTTGAATCCCTCTGCAAACTGGTCTAAGTCTTTCTGGTAGTCTTTTGAAAGATCAGTGAGCGTTTCAGGGTTATTCCTATGTTTAATACCATCACCCTTAACTTTCCCTGCTTTATACTCAGCATTCTGAAGTGTCTGCGGGACTTTTGAGAACTCCAACAAGTTGGAAGCTTCACCTTTTGTAAAACCGGCGTTTTCAAGGAATTTAGCGTTCTCATTGGAGAGCGCTTTGCCTTCCATGAGCTTCTTTTTGATGGCTTCAAGCTGGGATTTTACTTGATCGGTCAACGAGGTCTGTATAGATTCATCAATCTGTTTAACCAGTGCATCGTAACGCTCGCCAAGAGCACCAGAGTGGAGTTTTGTGATTGCTGCGGTGAAGTCGTCTTTGGTTTTGACAACCATTCCCTCAACATCGGAGATCATTGAAGAGTAGAGAGTACTTGTTTGTTCATCAATGTTTTTTTCATCTTCAACATACTGCTTCATCAAAGCTTTCTGCTCTTCTTCCAGTTTCTTTTCTAATGCAGTTCTTTCGGAAGCAAGTCGTTTTGACTCGGCCGCAGATTTCTTTGTGTTCTTTATTTCTTCTTTCTTCTGGTCAGAAAGATTGTACTGCATCTTGAGTGCTATATCATTTTTTTCCTGCTGATTTTTGGCATCAAACTCACTCATTTTGAGGTATTCGGTCATAAAACGAATATCCTCTTCAGCCCCAAGCGTCAACTTCCCTGCATAAATTTTCTTCGCGGTTAAAATATCCGCTTTTCTGTACTTCGCTTCGAGAGCGTTCAGGTTTTCATATGCTCCAGCAGTACCAAGATCGCTACTCAATCCCGCTTTGACCACGTCACCAAAATTCGGTGTCGCCTTTTTCCTTTCATCTGATCGTGTTTTTTCACCGTTCAGATAATTCATTTTTGCGATCAACTGATCCATCTCATATTTCAGCTTTTCAAGCCCAGAAGACCCATGTATTTTTATAGCAATATCAATGGAGGTGTAGTCTTTAACCGCTTCGAGACGCTTTTTCAAATTATCAACACTTTCCCCGCCGGCACTCATTGCTGAAACAATCTTTGGGCCAAACGCAATCCATAATGCTGTGGCGGCTGAGATAGCCATCATAATACCTGAAGGGCCAGTAAAGGCGGCAGTCAGTGCCTGTACTGCCGCTTTCGCTCCGCCTTCTTTCTGGGCCAGCCTGGTCCAGCTTTCCGCGAACACGTCGACGTTGTTGGCGACGCCCATGATGCCGTAGGGCATATCCTGAATGACTCTGTTGAGGTTCAGTGCGGTGTTCTGGGCTGCCTTGTTTGAACCGCTGAGCCTTTGCACCGGCTGTTCCAGCTCATTGATGGCGCGGCCGTAGAGTTTTGCTTTGGTTGTTGTTTCCTCGAAGGCTTTGCTGCCGACATCCATTCCGGAGAGCTGGGAGTCGAGCTCTGCTGCTTTGGCTTTCAGGGCTTCGAGGTCTCCTTGTGCGATCGAGGTGTCTCCCGTGATTTTTACAAGGAGTTCAAAAAGTTCGTTGGCCATAAATTTAATTGATAATTGATAATTGATAATGGATAATGAACAATGGTTGCCGAGTAGCGCAACGCGCGTATCGAGGCAAGAGAGGTAACGAGTTCATAGCTTATTTTCCGCTGATAATGTTTTGCAAAATGGAGAGTGAGCGCCACTCTTCGACTTGTTGTAAATTGGTGTTTAAAAGCTCTTTGAAAGTGCCGAATCCTTGCTGGGCGAGGCCGGCACAGAAGACTTTGTATTTTTCTGTAATGGTCAGCATTCGGAAGGTTTGTTCTTTGACCGAGCTGTACTCTTTCTGGATTTCGGAGGCGTGACGGTCGGAAACCCTTGCTGCTCCATCGGCTGCTGCGTAAGCTTTTGCGTTACATCGATCGTGCCGGCCAGCACATGAAAGTAGATAAAAAAACCCTGGAGGAGCGCTCCAAGCTCCACGCCTGTTATGGTGCTGAATATCCTCGCCGGATAAGGAACCTCCCGCAACACTTCGCGGCAGAAATGTTCAATCTTTGCTTTGTCGCCGTCGAAGCGCATAAGAAGCAAGTGCCTTACCCGTTTATCCGTCGACGGGTTACCTTCCCACATATCGAACCCGACAAGGTCGTTGAGCGCTTCCATACGGGAAACGGTCGGCTCGGCGAGATAGACTTCAGTGCCGGCGATGGTGAGCGGCCGCTGGATGAGGTTGAGGTAGTCGGTATGGGTTGGCATAATGGGTAATGGATAGTTGATAATTGATAATTGATAATGGGCAATGGATAATGGATAATGAACAACGGTTGCCGAGTAGTGCGGAGCACGTACCGAGGCAAGAGAGGCATCAGGTTGGCGTGTCGCCGTTTTTGGTTAAGTAAATCGTGTAGATACGGACATAGGGTTCAAGGCAGTAAAGTTTTAACGTGTGAGATCCTGTGCCAAGTGTTTTATCCGGCAACTGCACCCACTCGATCACTCTTCGGTTGTAGGTAAAGAATCTCGCCGCGGTGTCGGTATCAAATGCGTATGCAAATTCAGTATCCGCAGCTGATCGAATCTTGATGAATACTCTATACAGACCCGGGGATGTAATAAGAAACTCATAGGTGGCATAACCAGCATACGTTATGCCGAATTCATCATACCGCGCAGTTGTGCCGGAATTACCAAACCCAAGGTAATCGCCGACGACAACCCAGAACGTCGACCAGTATTCGACGCCGGCGGCTTTGCTCAGCACTCCGGTAATGGCAACAAGAGTCAGGTACCCTGTACCACCTGAACCGCCGCTGCTGTCCGGCTTGATCAGCGTGTTTTCAGTCAAGGCGATGCCGGTAATCGTTGTCCGACCCTGCGAAAGGTTTATCCGCATCGATGAGGGACGGAATGAGAGGCCATCGCCATAAGCGTCCGGCAACCGGTAAGCCTGATAAATCTGGTAATCAATACCGGCAACCTCAAGGGTCACCTGTTCACGGTCAGTCCGGAACAGAGAAAAATACCACGCTGCCTGGCTTACAATTGCAGAGCAATCGTTATTGAGATACCACGTTGTCCCCGTGGTGTACCACTGCTCTTCGGTACCGATATATTTTACACACTTAAGGTCTGAACCGTTGTGGGAGATGCCCGTCGACGGGGAGTAACCGAACCCTTCAACCCCGACACCGGCGGGAATCCTGCCCATAATCGGATTGTGCATGAACCGGACAATCTTTACCGGAGCAGTCTCTTCCTGCAGGGTATCCTGCCAGAGGCTGAACTCACTGTAATAGGAGGTGTAATGCGTTCCGGCGATGTCGTAACGGACAGTCCCGAAGGTGGTCACTCCCGGAACAAAAGCCATACCGGGCTGCACCGTATAACTTGTTTGCGGGTAGACACTTCCGCAGGCAACAAGGGAATTCGAGCGGTCAAGGTAGCCGGAAAAATCGACGCTGATAATATCCTGCTCATCGACGGCCGCCACATCCGTACCGCCATAACTGGGGATGACAAAACCCTCTCCGGTCGGAGCGATGCCCATAACGGCGCCAATCTCCCTGCAGAGGTTTGAGAGCACATCCACTAAAGAGTTGGCTCCTACTCCGCTGTAACTGCCGGTCTGGCACAGGATAGGTTTGTAGATCAAGAGCCGGTCAAAAACGATATTCGGAGCAGCCGAAGCAAGCCACGTGTCGAACGAGGTCGAGCCGTCGAACCCGTAAGCGCCCGACGTGGCATAACTGCCAAGAGCGAGGCCGGTATTTGCAAGAACGACACAGGAAAAGAGCCGGTTGAAATTACCGAAGCGCACCGACGTTGCACCAAAAAAAGTAAGCAGCTGCGTGATCACGTAGTTGAGGCGCAACCAGTCCGCCGCCGCCGTACCGGTATCACCACCAACGACATCACGAAAAATCAACTGGAAGAGTTCCGGATCCACAATACCTTCATTGGTTTTAAAACTCCTGTCCGGGCGAAGGAAAGGAGCGAAATCGGCGTAGAGGAGTTTCTCGGCAAAACTGTACCGGACAGACTTCCGGTCAATCTTGCCATTGAAATAGTCTTGAGCATCAACAATGATCCGGACACTCAACACCGCGTCGCGAAAATATTGCATTGCAAGCGTATCGTCACCAAGAACAGCAAAACAGATGGTTGTTTTTGACGGCATGAAGTAGCCGTAATCGCCATCGGCATACTCTTTTTCAATTCCTGCCTCAATAACGATATCCTCTTGAGAGGCAATATCGAAGCGGTTCAGAAAGACAGACGAGTCAAGGTCACCATAAACGGCCAGCTCATCCAGCTCCAGCCGGATTTCAGCAAGAGCTGAACCGTTGTCGAGGTAAAAGGAGTACCCCTCTACCAGCTCTCCGGAGAGAGCGCCAAACCCTGCTGCAATTCCGGAGATATCAATCATTGATTCTCATTTTAAGCGCTCCGGCAATAAATCGCGGGATTATCCCGACAGCGTAGGAAAAAGGGGCTAACAGTTCCGCACTGCCGATAAAGTTGCCGCCTGAAGAGGCATCCCATACCGAGAAATAGGTTACCGTTCCAAGTGCCGCCGTAGCAGCACCGAACGTAATCGCCGAAGTATTCTGGGCATCATCGCCCGAAAGGGTGAATGTCCCTGATACAGGTAGATAGCCGCTGCCCGATGCGATCGCGTTCGCTGTGCCGGCTGGACCCGGGTTACCGGTATGGAGCTTCACCCAGTAAGTGGTCGCCGGTGTATATGCCGCACCGCAGAGGAACCAGCCGAGGAGCTTTTGTTTGGTGAAGGAGGAGAACATAATGGACAATGGACAATGGATAATGGATAATTGATGCTTCGATACGCGCTTTGCGCTACTCAGCAACCATGTTTTTTTGTGGCCACATCAGCTTCGGTTGCCGAGTAGTGCGGAGCACGTACCGAGGCAAGAGAGGCATCAGGTTGCCCAGACGCTTTGTTTATATTTATCGACAACTTCAAGCACAATATTCCTGCCCTGTAAGAGGCTGTCGATACGTTCTTCCATCAGATCAGCGCTGTTCGTACAGGTCACCTGCCTGTATGAGCCGTAACCGCCGGCATCGTCATAAAAATTATAGGCACTGACATACTTGTACTCATTGGTCAGCCAACCTTCGAACAAGATCCCGAATCCATCACGCAGCTGGAGTTCGGTCGGGGCAATGGTAATGGTTGCTTTGCGCTTGAAACCGTGAACCCGCTCGACGTCGGTATATAAACCGTTTCGGTACGGGAGCTTGAGAACCTGAAAACCGACACGGCATTCAACAATAGTTGCATCAAACCGGTAAGTATTGCCGTCGTTACAACCAAAACTGACAACCGTTTCCGGTATCACATTTCCTGTGGAAGTCTTGAACTGCTGTACAGTAAGCTTCAACTTCTGCACGCCCTCGGTCACATTGTAACTGAGCTGCAGGCGGGTGTTGAGGAAGGTTAGTATTGAGGCGCTCTCACCCGGTAAACCAAAGGTAAACTCAACATCGACAGCTGAAAAAGCATAGAGCGCAGCCATTTGCACAAAGGTGAACCGGACAAGATCGGCAATAACCTCCTCACGCTCGCCATAGGGCACAACATGCCCGCTCTGATGGGTATAGGTGAGCTGTGAATCGGTATAGGTTGCCGGCTCAAACTGGTACGACTCAAAGGTCTGCAAATCCGATGAGGAAAAACTCAACCCTGCAGTATCAATCCGTATTTTCCGGATAGGCATAAGTGTAATCATACAATCACCATCCTTGCCTGCATCTGTGCAACGCTCAGCTGTTTTTCGAGGATAATCTTTATTTTTCCGGCTCCAAACCCGGGAAGCAGCTGCATATAATAAGCAAGGTACGTGCGCTCTTCGGTGCCGCTCCCTTCATCCGCTGCAAGTGTGCGGGAAATCTTGATATCGTGCTCGCCGTCCTGAAGTGTGGTGAGTGCCGCCAGCTCATACGTTGAGGTCTGCAGCCAGCTTATTTCAATCCGGTCATTGTACCCGATCACCATCCGGCCACCGATCGCATTTTTTACCGTGATAGCCGCCGGCTCATCGCTCTCGATGCGGCAGTATCCGATATCGACGTAGCTCCCTGATCCAGCTGCACGGAGCGAAACCTTTCCCTCCCGCTGGGGGATGATGCGGCTTGAGCGGCGGAGCAGGTTATCGTAAATGGACATGGGTTAAGGGATAATGGATAATGGATAATTAATAATTTCACGCTTGCGGTTCCTGCTGTTGTCGCTCCTCTTGCGCTGCACGTTCAAGAGCTTCCTGATAGTAGAGGCTCGCTGTCATTGCGTAGTAATCCATCGCAGTGAACCTGCCGACGACGTTACCATTTGCATCAAGCAATTGATAGACTTTATCCGGTACAAACGGGACATCAAGAGTACTTACCCCATCTTGCAGCGTTTTCGTATCATCAGGAAATCTTGTAACCAGCCCCTCATTAAAAAACATCCTTGGATTAGAGTCGTCATTGTAACCGCCGAAACTGGTTACTTTTTTCCAGCTTTCGATACTACCAGAAACCTCTCTGGAACGGTGACCTACAAGCGGTATCCTTGCCATTACTCACCCTCCTTAAGCAACGCCGTAACCGGCGGAACTTGCATTTCGGGCGCTTTTTGCAAAGCTGTCCACGCATCGAAAACCTCACTACATGGTTGCTTTGACAGGTATTGTATTAATCCGATTAAAAGTCGGCCATCAATGACATACTGCTTGTCAGTACTGATAATTCTTTGATTGTTATCCATAACTGTATTTTTAATGTTGTTACCAAGTTGCTATTGCTGCACGTTTCCATGTGTTCGTGGCCGTGCATATGTACAAGTAATTTGCGTCCCAGCAAATTTCACCCTGCTCGCCTGTATCTGTAGCGTTTATAGGTGTTTTTGCTGTGCTGAGTTGTAACCTGTTTGCCGCTGAAACAATTTTCCCGTCGTGGTCAACGCTGAATTTACTGACAGTATTGACCTGCGCATCAATAAGTAATTGTTTACCTGTGTTGATTAAGGTCTCTGTCCGGCTTATCAAAAAATCGGTGTTGCTACCAGAGCCGCTTGCCTGATTGTATGTGACTGCCAGATTGCATGGTATTGCGTTACCTGTTATGTTGGTAAAGTTCACGCCAAAAAGCTTCACACCTATGCCTCCAACTGCCCAGCTTACATTACCAAGCGCCAATGTTGTTCCTGTGCCGTAAGGAGCCACGCCGCCATTACCAATTCCTATCCCTCCAGACTGATTTATCGAGAATTTTGTTGATCCATTCAGTTGCAACTTGAACGCATCACCAGCATATCCCGTTGGAATGTTAATGATCGTGGCTCCTTGATCGGTGACGCTGAAGTGTGTCGCGCCAGCACTATCGTCCCCCTTGAAAACGTAGCTTGAACCATCAGCGGAGGCGGCTTTTACGTGGACTCGTGCGGTTGGTATCGTATGTGTAAATCCAACGTTGCCAGTGCTTCCTATAAGAATTGCATTGTTGTTACCATCTCCAATAATACCGTTCGTCTGATCGTGTTTCAGCCTGATAAATTTTCCAGTCGCTTGAGTTGCATCACCGGAAAAAACGACAAACTGCGGGTTTATGGAATCCGTACTCAAACTTGAATAAGCCACATCGACATTCGCAAGACTGGTAACAATAACTGCTAACTTCTGCACCCCTTGAGTGCCAACACTCAGATTTATAGCGTAGCCAAGCTGATTCTGGCTACCAGACGAAATCCGGCCTGTCTCATAGCCTTCCTCGCTGTAAGTGTTGTAAAAACTTATGAAATGATTATTAGTGTTGTTATTTGATGTTTCCGGACTAAATGTCAGTTGTGACGACGTGTTTGCACCAATAAGGGAAATTCTCCCACCATATAGTCGTAACCGATTTGTTGTTGCGGCATAAGTGAAATCAGTATCTTGAGCAAGCACACCGCCTGAGCCGACGAAAAGCATTCGGGAAACTAACGGACTGTTGCCGATTGTACCACCAATGCTCATGCCCGTTATGGCAATATCGCCACTGCCAAGCAGTGATGTGCTGTTGATAGTCTTGATGTTCGTCCCGCTGACCAAAGCAACCTGCAAACCGCTTAAATCCTGATCGCCGGTATTACTGCCTGAAAGAGTTGTAATTCCAAGCTTTGCTCTTATCGTGCTACCGGTTTCTGGATCAACTTCAGCCAACACGCCGCCAGTTCCAACAACAAGGATTTTGCCCGCTGTTGATCCGGCAATAATACCGCCGATCGACATGCCACCCGTAAATGCCGTCCCCGGTATACCGACTTTAAGCGGAGTGTCGCCTCTAAACGTGACTTTGATATTACTGGCCATCGCGCACCCCGACTCTTTTGGTTATGATGAAATTACCCGAATCGGAATTGCGCTCAAGTCCCGGGCCGACAATCTTCAGGTCATAGCGGTACGTACCGGGCTCAATATCGGTATCCGTTGTGGTGAGCACTGTTGAGTTTGTAAAATCCTTTTTGATGAGCGCATTATCATCGTTATCCGAATCATCATCCAGCTCCTTGACGGTAAAAAGAAGTACAGCACCAACAGGCAACGTATAGGCTGTGCCATCCTCATAAGCGAGGTCGGGAGGTGTCGCACTTCCCCAGGTGTTGCCTCTTGGTATGGTGATTGTTCCTGATGCCATTTCTTACTTATCAATTATCAATTGTCAATTATCATCTTCATTGTCGTTTCGATACGCGCTTTGCGCTACTCAACGACCGAAGCAGCTACTCAACGACCATATTTTTAACTCTTTCGGTTGCTGAGTAGCCAAAGGCGTACCGAAGCACCGAAGCTGCACGGTCACTGAGTAGGCTGCAAGGCCGATCGAAGTGTCAGACTGCCTGTATCACAAAGTTACCAGTAACAAACCCTGTACGCTTACTGATCGCCACCGTCACTGCTGCGTTATCAGCTGCGGCAACATAAGTCGGTACACCGGTCGATACGGCCAAGTCGGCAAGTTTAACGCTGCTGCCGAACTCCGGCTGCCAGTACAGTTTTTGCGATGCATTGACCGAGGTGAAGTAACTCTGTGCGTAAATGTCGCAGATGGTACGATAGGTGACAGTAAAAGCCACACTGTTCTCTTCAACCTGCGCAGTTACCGGATAAGTCGCATAATCGCCGCCGGCAGGAATCTTGACGTCTCCCGGGCTGAAAATGACTTTCGGGAAGACACGGTATTTGACCATTCCGTCATCACGCACGCTTTCACGATAGATCAAGAAGAACCGCTGTGTAAGGTTGTTGAGCAGGAAGGCTTCCGGATCCTGATTGAAAATCAAATCCACCGTTCCATCAAGCAGTAACGTTTTCTTTTTGAGGATTGAGTCGAGTTCGTCCTTTGCCGTCACGATTTTGAAAACCGGCTTGTAGGATTTTTCACCTGTTGAGCTTCCCAGCTTGTAGGCGCTTGTGGCGGCGAAGACTGCACCCGAGTTGTATGGATCGTACCCGCCGGCAGTGAAGGCGAGAGTATCCTGATTGACGGGCACAATTGCAGCATCGCTTTTCAGCGAGCTCATGAACCTTCCCGGCAGATCACCCCAGTTACTTGCTAATGTCAAAGCCATTTTAAAAGGTGTTTAAGTTGTTTTTAAATCTCTATGTTACGCTTGTTTCGCCCGTTGCTGTACGGCAAAGGTCTGCCCATACCACCAGACTCCGTTTTCGCGGGCGAGCAGCTGCTCACTCACGGCAAAAAACTGTTTGTTCCGATACTCAAGGCCAAGGACATGGTCACGGATGGTATCCATCAAGGCATACGCTCCGGTATGTGTGCGCAGATCGCGCGAAACTGTGACAACCTGAAACGACGCCCCAAGCATCTGGCGGACATATTCCGATCCATCCGGAGGCGTGAACTCTGCCCCTGCATAATGCACCAGAACGGCGGCCGTACCCTTGAGGACATAGTTGTCAACCTTGTCCGGATACGCTTCAACAAGCACGCCCGGCCCGGTGATGGCTGCCTGCAGTGCGGCAAGGAGCAGATTTTCAAGTTCAAGTATCATTGTGTCAATTATCAATTATCAATTGTCCTTTACCCTTTATCGCTTCCTGCAGCCTTTCCCTTGCCGCATCGTCAAACGACTCGATCAACGCAACTTCCTGATCGGTCAAATCACGGCCTGCGCTTTGCGCTTTTCCGATGATGTTCGAGACCGTCACCATCTGCCCGATCACCACACCGGAAAACTTTATCAGGTTGGCGAGAATTTCAAGTGCCCGTGTCATTGTATGGTTACTCCTTGTTTTTGCAGCATTACTTTAAGTTTATCGATCAGGTCAAGCGCCTGCGCCAGTTTGCCCTCGCCGAGGGAACCCGTGATTTTGCTGAGCAGCCGTGCATCCTTGAGGAGTGTCCGGATCTGGTCAGTCGTTGCGAGTACGTATTTTGCATCGTCGACCGAAATTATATCACTCACCAGTGCCGTTGTTGCCGCTTCGCGGAGTGCCGCATTTGCGGTCAAGGCATAAGCGTACTGCTGATCGAATGTTTTCGGTTTGGTTATTGTCAGCGATCCACACCCTGCGAGGGCGAGAATCCAGAAAAGCATGAATTTTTTTGCCATTATCGATTGTCCGTTATCAATTATTGATTTTTTGCCCTTTTAAACTGCCCACCAAAAGCCCAATTCCCTGTTAGAAACCCATTTAAAACCGTTTAACTTTTACAGAGCCATATCATTTTACCTTCCAGCCCTAAAAACCGCCGCCAAGGCGATTTCTTGCACTCGTAAAGTTTGCCGGAAACTTTGCCGGAGGGCTGATAAACTGAAATGTTTGAGGCCGGTCATTATCCACCACATCCTTTGCTGCATCGAGCACAATTTCACGACGCTGCATTGCCTGCATTCTTTTTACGGTACCTTTATACAGCTCAAGAATCTTGTCGGGAAGGTTTGCTCCGTCGCGCTGTTTGTAGAGCTGATAGTGCATCAACTCGGCAATGGTCTGCCGCAGAAGCGGTTCTACCGGATCTGCAAGCGGAACGCTGTAGATGCCCCTGAGGTATCCATGCAGCTCACCAAGAGCGGTTTCCTCGATGGAGTCAACAAGAGTATTGCTTACCAGTTTGGTTGCATACTCCCCGCTCGCTTCATCCTGCCCGCTTACCCAGGGGGCAAGCTGCTGCAGGATCGGAAGCGAGGTTTCGGCCACCAGATTGTTGAGTGTCAGGTACTGCATGGGTTATGCCAGTTTCGTACCGATGAGCGCCGAAATGCACTTGTTGTGGAACAGCGTAGGCACAAAATCACCCTCAAACGTCACTCTGTACTTTTCCGCTACTTTGCTCATGTAGGCATTGTAGCCGGTATTGGTACCAACGCTCACCTGATCGGCTTCGCCAAGACTGATGATGTAGACGCTGGAACACGTCGTGCTCGCGCCTTGGGTTTCAGTCCATGGAAGAATTTCCGTTCCCGATGCGTTACGACCCATAGGGATAATCGGAATGCCGTTATAGAACGGGATTTTGACGCCTACCTGCTTCTGGTCTTCCGGTACGGTGAACGCCTCTTTGTAGACGTTGGTAATACGTGAGACCAGTTTCGAGTTCATCAGGATCACCTGCGGCCCACCAAGGCAATAGGAGATGGCTACATCAAGCGCCTCGAAAAATGCTTGCTGCAAGGCTCTGTTCGCATCACTGTTCCCGGGAGGCATAGCTTGACCTGCTGCGGCAAGGGTTACTTTCTGCCCTGCCTGGCAGAGTGTTGCGATACCGTCCCACATGGATGTCGATACTGCTCCGGAAACAAACTTTTCAGCAAAGTTCCATGCCTGGTAACGGGCAAGGCTTTTGAGTGACCGCATGGCGAAATCATTCAAATCTTTTCCTCTGCGCTGTTCTGCCTGGTCAAGAGTTTTGCTGTCGCCGAAGATCTTCAGCGCCGGTGTTCCCCAATCCCCAGCCTCATTGCCCGCTGAAAAATCAGTACCCTTCACACGGCCGACACCTCCGGAAGCGTCCGAACCGCGCTGAACATAAGTTGCGTCACCAACCATATCGTAAAATTCAAGAAACTGGATCAAGGGGTGGCTCTGCATGAAGACCTCCACACCAACCCGCGTCATTTCCGGCATATAGGTATCTGATCCCGCCGGTACCCGTCCCGATATTGCATTAAGTTTCATCTGTTCTTTCCTCTTTGATTAATTATCAATTACCCATTATCAATTTTTCTTTCAGCCTTTTGCTTCGGTACGGCTTTCAGCCTACTCAGCAACCGGCATGTTTTGTTTGCTCCATCGGTTGCCTGCTCCATCGGTTGCCGAGTAGTGCGAAGCACGTATCGAGGCATTACCCTCCGGTCACCCTCGAAATCTCAGCCTTGAGCTTTTTATCCGCTGCAGTCACCTCGTCACCTTTCCCGGCACTGCCGAATGTTGCTACCGAACCATCGCCCGGCATCACAACAGGCATGGTGGCCAGCAAATCTTTTACCGGCTTCAATGGATCGACATCTGCACTGAACACGGCATCTTTCGGTACGAGACCCGCCGCGATTACTCGCAGGGTATCCCTGTTTTTATCGGTAATCTTTCCCTTATGCTCGGGAGCTGCAAAGAGTGCATCAATTTTTGCTGTTCTCCTGGCTTCAGCATCAGATGACACCAATCCCGCCAGCCGAGCGTTTTCAGCTTTAAGCTGTTCCATTTCCTGTTTTTCTGCGTCAGTCATAGCACCTGTATTTGTCGTTGTTGAAAAGCTTGCTGTTGTTTTATCAGTACAGTCATCTTCGGCCGGCGGTTTGAGGGCATCGACCGAGTACGTCGGCAAAGCCTTGTCTGCTGCATCAAGGCCGAACTTCTCGATCATCCAGTCCCGCAACCCGCGAAACAGCCCGCCGACAAGCGGCATACGCCATTCATCCGTACCAAAGAGCGCATCAGCTTCAAAGATTGCGTACTCCCATCCGGCTTCACCTTCGGCGGCAAAGCTTGCCGCATTGAGTTCCTCGACGGCGGCTTCGGTAACGAGCCCGACGTGGCGGATAATCATTTCAGGCATCTTGATTTTTACCGAGACTTTGTTGTATCCATCCTGCCTGTACCTGCTGAGAGCCTCAGTGCTGAACACTGCGGCTTGATCGTCGATTAAAATAGCCCGCCTGTCGCCCTCGCCCTGTCGGACGAGAGCGGAGCGAGCAAGGAGCCCCACCACGGGCAAATCGTTTTCCGGATGACCAATCACCAGCGGAATCTGTTCCGGACTGTTCTCCACGGAAGCCGTAAAGACCGCGTCGACATCCTCAGCAGTCCAGACCTTTTTCGGGTGCGGTGTCCGGTGTGTTCCGGATGCAAAGAGTTTCTTGAGTGCCATATCAACTGTCAATTATCAATTATCCCTTGTCCATTATTCAATTATCAATTGACAATGTTACCACTCTTACAGCCTCTTACTTTCCCCACAGGTTTGGGAAAATTGCGCGGGATGGTGATCTGTATATTCGTTCAGTGTGATAATTGATAATGGATAATTGACAGTTGACAATGGATAATTTTGGCTTCGGAAGCGCAAATGAGTTAGCCGCGCAATTGGGTATTGCAGTACTTCTCTTCTTCTCGCTGGTCGCCTTGGCTTTAATTATGCTGAAGAACATGAAGACTGAAGCTTTAAAGTGGGAGCAGCGGGAGAAAAACACTACCGCGGTCTACCAATCCATCATCAGTGAGATATCAAAAACAAGGGATAAAGACTTTGACCTGCTCAAGGGAGCCCTTGACGATAACCGAGATCAGATAAGCATTCTCCGCGGAGTGGTTGAACGGCTGAAGGCGATGCAGCATGAAAGCAATAACCACCGGAACACAAGCGAGCAGGCTTTTCGCGACCTCTTTACCAAAGTATCTGTAATCCTTGAAAACCGGTGCATCAACCACCTTAAACATCCAGCTGAAAAATGAGCTTTGATCTACGCATGAAACGAAAGGGTCAACTGCACACCATGCAGGAGAACCGAAGAAAAATAGTTACCGAGGCCGGTAATGCGCTTACCATTCTGCAGATGAAAGCAGACCCTTATGCAGAGCTGGAAAGCCTTGACACCAAAGCAATCAGGCAGGCGGCCGATGACCTTGACCTTGCAGTGGTAGAGATCCGCAAACTGACCGCGTCCATCAACGAGATTAACATCGAGCTTTATGGCTAAGAAAGCGGCACTCTATGCCGATGCCGAGCGGCTCTATGTGAATGACCAGCTCACGCTCGAAGCGATTGCCTCAAAGCTTGGGTGCGGTGTGCGAACGCTCACAAACTGGAAAGCCGAGGGTAACTGGGACAGCAAGCGGCAGGGGTTTATTGAGCTTGAGACCAGTCTGCATGGAGACCTTTACCGGCTGGCCCAGCTGCTCACCCGTAAGAACCTTTCATCCATCGAGGCAGGTGAGGCCGTCGATGCCCGCGCGATGAGTGTAGCTTTTCGAGCGATTGCCGTGGTGAAGAATACCGTAGAGTATGAGGATTCGGAGGTAACGCAAAAGCAGAAAGAGCCGAAGCGGGGACTCAGTGAAGAGACCATCCGGCAGATTGAAGAAGAAGTCCTTGGACTCCGCCGCCAATGAGCACACCGTCACTCAGCAAATACTTTCTGCCGTATCAGATTGCATGGCTTCTTGATGACAGCCCGTTCAAGATATGGGAGAAAACCCGCCGTGGAGGTATGACCTACGTCCAGAGCTATGAAGATGTGCGCGATGCCGTTGCCGGCCGTTGGGATGTTTGGTTTTCGTCAGCTGATGAAACTGCCGCCCGTGAGTATATCCTCTACTGTGAAAAGTGGGCGAAGCTGTTCAAAATGGCCGCAGAGCAGTTCAATGAGTCGGTGTTTGATGATACCGGGAAGCCGATTGCGGTGTTCAGTATCCGGTTCACGAACGGAAAGCGCATCACGGCACTGAGTTCTTCACCTTCACAGTTCCGGTCAAAAGGCGGCAAAGTTGTCCTGGACGAATTCGCCTGGCATAAAGATCAAGCCGGAATGTGGGCAGCTGCTGAACCGGTTACTACTTGGGGATTCCCTTTGCGTATCATTTCAACGCATAACGGCAAAGGGTGTGTGTTTTTCAAGCTTATCGACAAGGCTGCTGAAATCGGCGGTGTTGTGCACAAAACCAGCATTTACGATGCCGTCGAGCAGGGTCTTGTTGACAAGATCGTACAGCACAAAACGACCGAGTCCGAACGGACTGCATGGCTGGAAAGCAAACGGAAAAAGGTAGGGCCGACCGTCTGGGCACAGGAATATTGCTGTGAACCGATCGACGAGAGCACAGCATTCCTTTCGTACAATCTGATTGAGAGCTGCACGGAAAACGGCTTGCTGAAAGGGCTGCATGAGCTTCTGTATCCTTTTGTGCTGGGAATGGATATTGGCCGGTACCGGAACCTTTCTGTTATCTGGATCGCTGAGCTGATCGAGCGGCGACGGTATACCCGCATCATTGAGCCGATGGAGAAGACAGCGTTCCGGACGCAGTATAAAACGCTCTCGACCTTTCTTTCTCATCCGCTTTGTTACCGTGCCTGCATTGATAAAAAAGGGATGGGTGAACAGATGGCCGAGGATGCCCAGCAGGATTATGGTTCGTACCGTGTCGAGGCTGTCGAGTTCACCAACGCGAGCAAAAACGCGATGGCTGAAGGCATCAAAACCCAGATGGAAGACCGTGAATTTCTTATCCCGGGTGATGGAAAGCTGGCCGATACCATACGGGAGGATCTGCACAGTGTGCAGCAGGAAGTTTCGCCCGCCGGCAATATGCGCTTCAACGTCAATGAAAATGAGGAAAACCCGAACAGCCACGCAGATTACTTCTGGGCGGCGGCGCTCTGCAACAATGCAGCTGGGAACGACACTCTTGGAGTCCCGCAGGTGACAACGCTTTCCGAAGAGGCAAAACGGCAACGGGCAAGATACTCAGCACACATACGCAAACTTTTATCCGGATACAGGAGATCATAATGCTACTCGATGCAAAGGGACGCAAAATAACCAGCAAGGCGCAGCGCTTTATTGAGGTGGCCACTCGCCAGACGGCGAACGGTGAATTCATTGGTTCCATCAACCGGCTGCCGAATCCAAGTGTGATTCTTGCCTCACAGTTCGATACGCTCAACGTGTTCGACAAGGTGGCGGAGCAGATCGACATTGCCGCCGCCATCAACGATTACCGCGCAGGTGTGGCCAGCATGGAGTTCAACGTGCAGAGCAACCTCGACAAAAGCAAACGCGCTCAATTCTTCCTGGACTACCTCGACAGCATTGACCTGCCCGACATTATCGAGCAGGCGCTTGAAGCCCGTGATTACGGCTATGCGGTGCTGGAAATTACCCGATGGAAAGTGTTTCAGGGGAAAACGGTACCGGCTGTGCTTGAAAGCAAGCCGCAGCGGTGGTTTGGGTATGATCTGCTTGGGAATCTCCGGTTCTATACCAAGGAGCAGCCGGGCGAAGGTGCGGACGTGCAAGCCACATGGCCGAACAAGTTCGTCAATCCTCGCCACCGGGCGAGGTATGCCAATCCATACGGGAAAGGGCTTCTCGACCTGGCTTACTGGCATGCGGTCGGGCTGAATGGTAATTTCGAGTTCATGATGACCTTCCTTGAAGAGGATGGCCGCGACAAGTGGGTCGTCCGCCATCCGCGCAATGCCACCAGTGAGGAGATCAATAACGCGCTCAATATGGCTTTTGAGTTGCGCAATAACGGTGTTGCTGCTATTCCGGAGGGCAATGAGTTCGATAAAAAGGACGTGACCGGCCGGGCAAGCAGCAGTGATGCGTATACCAAGGCCGATGAGCTGCTCAGCCGTAAAATTCTCAAGCTTTGGTACGGTACTGACCTGATGATGCAGGTTGAGGGAAAAGGAGGCTATTCGAGCAGCCAGAGCGGGATCCAGCTGCGGGGAGAAGCGCTCAGCAGCGGCAAGCGGATTGTGCAGCAGGTTATTCATGAGTTGTTCCGTATCGTCGAGGAGCTGAACAGCCTGCCCGGAAGTGACGAGGAGACCATTACCTTTACCCTCAAGCACGAGGAAGAGATCAGCAAGGAAGAGGCGGAAAGGGATAATGTGTACGCCTCGATGCCCGGGTTTGTGCCGACACAGAAGTTCTTCCTGAACCGTGGCTTTCAGGAGGATGAGTTTGTGTTTACTGATCCGGCTTCCCTCGTTCCCTCGGTACAGCCTTCGGCTTACTCGGGAACCAAAATGCCTGGTGAGCAGGGGCAGGCGGCAAACTCGGGAACCAAACAGGCTGGGGAGCAGATGCAGCAAGCAACCTTCGGCGCTGATCCGCCGGTTGACTTGCTCAAAGCGTACGATCTGTTAAAAAAAAAGCCCTGACCGGCACTGCTGATGCTATTCTTGACCCTCAGCCTGATGATGAGTTTATCAATGCTTTTTCACAAGCTTTAACCTTTGAACTGAACAATGCCTGGAGTGATGGACGCGCAGATACTGACCGGCTTGCAAAGGAGGCTGATCCGGAGTTCGATGCGGCAACATTTGCCACAGAGATCACTATTCCGACAATCGGCGCAGGCGACCAGAGCGCTGCGGCTTTCCATGCGTTCAAGGGCTTTGCGGCCGCGCTTATTGAAGACCAGCGGGTCAGTGATGCGCTCAAGCAAAGCCTTACCGAGGCGTTGGCAAACGGCAGCGGCTTTGATGAGTGGAAAGGGTCAATCAATGAGGTGTTCGATAAACTTGGCGTCACACAGCTCTCTTCGTACCGGCTTGAAACGATCTACCGTACTGAAACCTCTCTCTCTTTTGCCGGTGCTCAGTTTGCGCGATTGCAGGAAGTCAAGACGAATTTTCCGTTCTGGGAGTACTCGGCAATCCTTGACCAGCGCACGCGGCCAAGCCACAGAGCGCTTGACGGGAGTATCTTTTTATCAACCGACAATCAGTTCTGGCCGCCTCTCGGGTTCCGGTGCCGATGCACGGTTATTCTTATCAGCAGGGCGCAGGCTTTGCGGAGAGGGATTACCAAGCCGGACACCATTACGCCGGAGATGCGCGGCAACCTGCAGAATGCCGAGTTCATCGGCGACAAGATTGTCACCTACAATAACTGGCTTAAAGAGCAGCAGAGAGGCATGAATGCCGCTGCACTGCAGCTTCTTCAACAGGCCTTTGAAAACCTTTTAAATGACCTTCAAAATGCAGAGTGAAAGCTGGGAAGTAATATGGAACAGACTGGTGAAACAGCTGAGCGTTGAGGAGCAGCGGGAATCGTGCATTGCGGATATCGGCGGCATTACTGATGCGGAGATTGCCAAAAACGCACAGGCTTTGCTCAACAAGGCTCCGGATGATATGGTTATTGCTGCCCTGAGGAAAATTGAGGGTATGAAGGGGAAGTGTTATGCGGCCGTCGTCGTTTCGGGAGTGAAGCCGCCGGCTTTTGTGGGCATACCGGAAACCTTGCTGTCGCAGGGTGCTACGGTTGAGGAGGTTGCGGTGTGGTACGATCAGATCATTAAAAACAGTTTTGCAAACGGTACCAAGTTTCAGCCGCTGCCAAGCCACGATGAGGCGTGGCAGACTTTTTACAGAGTGAGGACTGAGCTGACGCATAAGCAGCGTGCGGCCGAAAAGTGGCTGTACACGCTGAGCAAAGTTCCGTTGATGAATGATGCCGATATTGTTTTTGCGGCGCAAAACGGGTTCTGGTGCGACTTGACACTGACTATCAAACGGAGGCTGTTCAAGCTGCTTCCGGCGCTTACCCGCCTCGCCATCAGCAGCGCCAACCTCAGCACAACGCAGGCGATGCAGGCCGTGCAGGATTGTTATTATAAACCGGGCATTGATGCCTCGATTTGCGCAGAGCGCTACTCGGCAATCGATTCCGACGGCGTGGATCAGCGAGCAGCAAGGCAACCAAAGAGATAATTATCCCTTATTCATTGTCAATTATCCATTGTCAATTATCCCTTATGAGCGACAAACTTACCATCTCCCTTGAAGGGTTGCAGGCTTTTGAGGCTTCAATCAGTAACTTTGAAGAAAAGCTGCTCACTGTTGTTGAGAGTAAAACAACCAAAACGACCATCGGAGAGCTGTTGATTGCCCGTGCAAGGCGGACCATCAAGGAGGGTGGCATGGGACTTTCGCCCGCATGGAAGCCGATCAAGCAGCCGACCATTGACAAGCGATGGGAGCTTGAGCAGAAGAAAAAGCCGGCAAACAGGGTGAACAAGCAGGGGATTGTGAGTAATGCGCCTCTCCAGCGAACGGGATCAGGGTTGCAGAGCCTGAACTTTGCCATCACACCGCAGGGCCTTACTTTGAGCGCAATCAAGTACATGGGATGGCAACAGACCGGCACAAAGCCTTATACCATCTACCCGAAAACCAAACGGGCTCTCGTTGTTCCCGGACTTGGTGTGTTCAAGTTTGTGAACCATCCGGGCATTCCGGCAAGGCCGTTTTTTGTTGTGCTGCCTGAGGATGTTGAGGAGATCAAGGGGATTGTGCTTGAGGCGGTGCGGAAGGCATAAAAAAGCCCCGATTTCTCGGGGCTGTTGTGGTTACGTGAGCTGCTTGAGGGATTGGCCAAGTTCAAAGAAACAAAAACCCTCGCAAGAGCCATTTACCTTCTTTACTCCGCTGAACAACACCGAAATATTTCTCTCTTATCATTGCGCCGTATCCATTCTGAGCATCGACATAAGAGATGACACTATAAATATTTCCATTTTTCCCGACCGTCGTGTTCTCATCAGAGTATGATGCGAAGGTTGCTGTACTTGGCGTTTTTAACTTGCTTAAAGCATAAGCTTTAACGTTATCAAAAGCATCAGCTCTCTCTCCATTGAAAGGGAAAAACTTTCTCAACGACAAGAAAAATGGAGAGTTGTTCTGCGTTTTTTTGAAAACGACTCTCATTGAATCCCTATCATGTTGATAAATCTTAATCAACGGTTCAATCAAACTGGAACTTTTTTCCATAAACGCCTTCTGTTTTTTAAGCATTCTTAACTCAATTTTCAAGCGCTCCAGTTCACTATCTGCCCTATGTAAAGCAATTACATCTGCTGTTTCCTTGTATTGTGAGGAAGCATTAACCGACTGCATCAACTCCGAGTTGTATCGTTCGCATTGGAGGGAATCACTTAAGATTATGACCTTTATTTGCTGCCTTTTGTCAAACAATGCAGTTTCAGTATCAGTAAATTTCCACACAGGGTATAATGCTCCAATCAAAAAAAATACCGCTAATACTGCGAATAAGACCCATTTTCTCTTCATGGTGATTCTCCTTTTTGTTTTTCACCCGAACAGCGATTGCTGAAACCGCTCTTCGGACTTTGGTTTGTTGTACATCGCCTTCACATAATTATTGATGGTACTGGTTGACACGCCAAGTTCAAGGGCAAGATCGTTGTGGTTGTTGCCGGTGAAGTAGGTTTCCACATGCCATTTCCGGTACGCTGTCGATTTTGGAATATAGAGTTTCAGCCCGCCAAGTTTGAGCATCATTTTGCGGGCAACTTCCGGCCCAAGCTCATACGCTACAAGCTGCATGTCGCCTTTTGGGATGCCTGCATACTGGTTTTGTGGCTTTCGTGGTTTCACGGTTTTTGTGTTTGCATTGCCTGCAAGACCTTGACTATTCGCCCTACCATTTCGCGCTCGATGTGCTCGACCGAGATCCTGTTAAACTTCTTTTTCAGAAAGACCAAAAAGGCTGCATCACGCTTTGCCCGTGTCGGCTGCACGGATACCTCTGCCCACATGGCGGCAAGCATGTTGAGCTGCTTTTGTGTTGCCATCCCGAGCCGGTATTTCGGTTCTGGTGGGTGCTTCGATACGCGCTTTGCGCTACTCAGCAACCCATTATTGTTCACGAGTTTTTGCAGGAATGATATAACCTTGTGTGCATCGGTAATGGTCAACTCTTTGCAGCTGCTTGCACCATATCCGGAGAGCAAAGCCCGGTAATTACCGTCATCCATGCCAGCAAGCCGCTGCAGTGTCTTTATCCGTTGCACCATCATCGGCGGCAGTGTTATTTTTTTCAGTTCAGGCATCGTTAAAACAGATCAAGTTGTTTCTTGTTCTTATACTCGTTAAGCCGCCTTTCTGCTGCTGCTAAGCATTGCTTTACATAGGACAGCTCTTTTCTGGAATAATCGTCAAGAGTAGAAACCCATAACCTTGAGTAAAACACATACCTGCGCTCGTACCCGTCAATCACAGCCGTAGCGATGAAGTTTCTTACTGCATCATCCCCAATCGGGCAGGTCTGGATATATTCCAAGGAATAGTTCATGACGTTTGCTCTTTTTTAGGCGGATACATTAATGCTGAAAGTTTGTCTTGCTGCTTCCAGAGTTTTGTTATTTCGTTTTGCAACGCCCACCATGTCCTTCGATAATCCGGCTTCGTCCGATCAAGAGCTTTTATTTCGGATAGGCAATTATCAACCTTTTTAGTGAGCTGTGTATTAAGGCTGTGATAAGCATGAATTTCGAGATCTCGGATATATGCTTTCCATGGATAGCTTTGACACAAGATGTCAATCAACTCATCTTTATGGAGCAGACTCAGCAATTTTTTTGTATTTGTATCAGACATTATCAACTCTCCATTATCAATTACTTTTGTGCTCCCGGCAGGACTCGAACCTGCATCCCGATTAACCGTCTTTGTGTTGTCAGTCAGACTTTGCCCGGAGTCATGTAGGGACAACCTTCCGGCCTACACCGCGTCTACCTTTCCGCCACGGGAGCCATTAATTGTCAATTGTCCATTATCAATTGTCAACTAATAATTACTCTTCAACTTCTCAACCTTCTCCTTCATTCCATTCTCAATATCAGTGACCCGCACATCTCCGGCCATAACAAGCAAATCCACAACAGTAAACAGCTTGCCGATGTGCCTGCCAATGCGTTCCTGATTGGTGACTGCAAGTGGGTCTCTTTTGCCTTTCAAGCCAGTCCGGATGATTTCACCAGATACGGTGATAACGCCCGAAGCATCTTCAAGCAAGTGAGCCAAAGTACGATCGGTGTCGCGATACTTCGGCGGTTTGACTGTCCGCTTGAAGGCCGGATATCCTTTTTCCTGCATGCTGCCCGGAGCGGAAAATACTGCCTCCGCCTGCTGGCGGCGGGATATTGCCATCCCTTTTGATTCGCACCACTGATGAAATACCTGCTTTTTCCCTCTGTGGAGGTATGCCCGCCACATCCTCCGCTTCGGGCAGAACGAAACCCCTGCCACGTGCTCTTTATCGCTGAGGTCAATGGTTACAGCCTCGCCCACCGAGAGCGATAAAGGCGCCACCTTTGTGGTCGCCTCCGGTAACTTCTTCTTACTCATATCAACTCTCCCTTATCCATTGTCAACTGTCCATTATCCATTGTCAATTCTCCCTTATCCATTGTCAATTGTCCCTTATCAATTAATCGACCACCTGACTTCACGAAAAACACGCCGAAAAATAGTACTGCGACGCTGATCCACGCCCGAACAGCCATCACCAACGGCACAAGCAGCTCCAGATACATGCGCACAAAGTGCCGTGCGTTCCAGAGCAATACGCTAAGCCCGCACAGAATCGCCAGCCGAATGAGGTTGACGACAATCAGTTCAACGTTATTCATGTTGTGCTGCCTCCTCAAATTTCTGGCCGAAATTCTTCTCCATTTCCCGCTTTTGATACGTATTGAAATATTTAATGGTGATGTCCACGTAAAACGATTTTCTGCATTTATGGCAGTTGTTCCAGCCAAACCAATCCATTTGGTTCGTTTCTTCCTCTGTGTGCCTGTACCCGCAAACAGGGCAGACTACCGTGTTCTTATCTTGTGTCATTGTGATCCTCCTCGTTTTAGTTCAAGCTCTTTGGCTATGGTGATGATGGTCTTTTCGTTGAGAGTCTCTCCGGTCTGTGCTGCGGCATACGTGGCAAAAAAGAGGTCTTCAGCCTGCCTGATGTCTCCTCCGCAGAACTCTGCAATAACTTGCGCTATCGGTTGAGGCTCTTCAACCATCTCGCCAATCAAGAGCGCTAAATCCGATACAATGTCTTTTCTTGTGCGCACTACTTCACGCTTCACTCGGCATCGGTTCCAGATGTACTGGAACTCTCCGCGCAGACCGCGCATTGTTGCCGCAAAGCGGGGAAGACCGACATAAACAATCCCGATGTTTGCAAAGTCGTAGATCCTGCGCACCACATCGAGCACGGCTGGTTTCAGGTGTTCGGCCTCATCCAGAATGATTACTTTTCCTGTTCCTTGCAGTTTTTCACAGATGGCCATCAGCACTTCGTGCACATTCCCTCGTGCTTCAATGTTACTTTGCCTGGCAATTTCCTGCAGTACCGAACGCATTGGAAATGTCGGGTGGCATTCAATGGCGATGGAGCCTGGGTTATGCTCTACATAGTCCTTGATCGCTCTTGTTTTTCCTGTTCCTGACAGGGAGGTTACCAGACCTATCTTTCCCTTCAGGTGGCAGTGCCGTATGGTTTCGGTTACGTGCCTGTACACGGTTGTTTTTGCTGTTTTCTCGAATCTTTCAAGGCCCTGCAATGGGAGTGCGTCAACTTCTTTTCTCCTCTGCAGCCACGCCGATATTTTCTTTTCGATCTGTTCAGGGTTTGCGGGATAAATCCCGCTTAACCATTGACTGAGAGAGGCTCCTGATATCCCGCAAAGCTTTGAGAGGGCATTGCCGGATATTTCCTCGGCTGCCATCAAGGCTTTGATTTCTTCTACCAGTTGTGTATTGTTGCTCATGGTGTTTTGCTCGTTTATTGTTTACTGGCAAGCGCTTTTTTTGACGCCGCTGCAGTTTGCTCCTGCGGCGGTTGTTATTTCATTCCCGAGCAGGACAAAATAGAGTATCCTTCCCTTTATCCCCGGTTCCTGTAGCGCGTTGACAACCTCTTTCATTGCCTTGTCTTTCGATAACCCGACCTTATAAATCAGGTAATCAACCAGACCGTCAACCGTGTGGTCTAATGCTTGTTTCGAGTTTTTCCGCATGGTGTGGTGCTCCTTGTTTTATCGTTTACAAAATCCCCAGTGTGGCTGATAGCCGAAAACGTCACTCCCTGCCTTGCATACCGTTCTCCCCGAGTGGGTGACCAGTGTCTTTTTGCCGTCGCCACATTCCAGATCGAGCTGGCAGGGCATCTGTTTGCCTGCCGTCGTCCGTACAAAGTGTATCTGCGAGCTGCATACCGGGCACAGCACGTGAGGCCCGTTTCCTATCCGCGCTTGATACGCTGTAATGTTCCGCTGTCCCTCCGCTATGTCGTGCATGGTGGTGCTCCTTTTGGTTAGTTCAGTTGACCTGTTCTCAATGCAAGTTTTCCTTTCCGGGTCACCAGCGTGAGGATATAGACCTCGTTTGTCTGGGTGAAAATCTGCACTTTGTGAAACTCGTGGCATAACGGGCAGGTGACGCCGAAATCCTCGACTTTTTTCTCGCTGCTTTTGGCTGTAACGTTTTCTTTTGAGCCGCATTTCGGGCAGTAGAATTCAAAGTAGTGGTCAATGTTCATGGTGGTTATGCTCCTTCTTCGGGTTTGTCGATATTCCCTAAAACCCCAAAGATCACAGCCCTAATCATACCTATGGTATCAAAAGCATCATCCATTGAGTCTGCTTGAATGGCAAATACTCGATAGTTTCGTGATTCGATCGTGACAAAAAAATCAGAATCTTCCTCAGCGATATCGAATCGGTTAGTAAGGAACTCTTTTCCATAATTGATGGAGAAAATGGAGATATGCGCATCATATTGATCGCGGATTACAGTTTCTACCTTAAGCCAACCAGAGCTTGCGAACTCGATTAAGCTTATGTCCTTTAAATTGGCAATGATATTTTCCATTGTGGTGGTATCCCTTTGTTTTAGTGTTATTTGCGTAGTCCAAGTCTCTCTCTGTACTGCTCCTCTGCCTCTCTCTGCTTCAATACCTGCTCCTCTTGATATTTACGAGCCCTGCTGAGGAGGCTGTTTTCGCAGTCCTCCTGCGGATCCTCATCACAGCCGACAGCTTTTTTAGCTGGCTTTAACTGCTTCGGAGCGACAACGGCAGGGAGCGCTCTCTGCTCTTCTGCATCCCTCGCGGCATAGAACTCTTTCGCCTGGCGAATTGCTACTTGTTTTATCGCTCCTTTAATTCCTAATACTTCACGAAGTCTTTTCCGGTCTTCATCCGTGCCGAGAGTGTCGGCCATCGGGTGAATCCCTGCAAAACCATTAGCATTAGCCGCAAAGAGGAAGTTTTCACCGGATTCATCGTACACATATACCGTTTCAAGTGCTGCAAAGTCAAACCGGACAATGAATTCTTTGGCGTTTGAACAACCACCAAGCTCTTCGTGCCAGTAGTATCGGCCAAACATTCTGATTCCGTTGTTCCCGCTCTTTTTCTTGGTTTGTGCAAGCATCAGAAACCGAAGTTCGTCGGGAGTAATGATCCTTTTTTCAAAGTCTGCTTTCGACCTGACAGCCTCGATCGACTCCATATAAACCTCTTTCGGTGTCCGGCCTTTAAGGGATGAATCTTTTGCTTTTGGTGTTACGGCATATTTGTTGATGAGCCAGTCAACCAGTGCCATATTGACGTCGTTGATGGTATCAACTGCTCCTTTGTGCCTGTTGTTATGCTGTGAGTCTTGTAGTTTTTCATCGCGATTCAGGCGAGGGACTTTGTTCTCGATAGAGTTCCCTCTGTACCCGGGACGTCGCTGTTCAAAGTCGCTCAATGTCCCGAAAAATCTTTCAATCGGCTTGCTCTGTCCGTGGTATGGGAGGGCGTGTTTTGTTCCTATAAACCCGTAAGGTTTAAGCCTTTCGAACAATCCCGGCAGAGCTTTCCATCCTTTTGCTCTTGTGAAATACTTTGCTTTGAATGCTCTGCCATTGTCGAGGTAAAAGTGACGAGGGACAAAGCCGAGCGTTACAATCGCCCGATAATAGGCCATCGCGATGATCTGCGTATTCTCTGACGTTCCAATTTCCCAACCGAGCGGCATTCCTGATTTGAAGTCTGTTACAACAACAATGGTTGGGCGGAATGGTTTTCCTGTGTAAGGGTTGATAACATCAAAATTGCAGGTGTGGCCATCGGCAACAAGGATGTCGCCGACTTCAATACGGCTGTAGTCTCGACTGATATACGGGAGGCATTTGTCGTTGTATGCTTTTTCCCCTTCTCTGGTTATAGTTGCCATATCGAAATTATCACGAACAAAATCATCGAGGTAGCGCATGTATGTTGAATAACTTGCATTCGGTTCAAGCCCAATCCGTTTCAGCTCGTTTTCCATGTCGATGTATGCCTGCTGTTTTGTCTTTCTGGAGTCAAAGTAAGCCCTCTCGAGGATCTCCGATTCCGTCCGAGTAACACTCCGCTTCCCTCTGCTTTTTCCGTACCCGGGAGCCAGTGCAAACGTGTCTCCTTCTGCCTCATCAAGCTTCTTTTTCCAGTTGTCCAGAGTTTGGTAGGTGAGGTGCTTGATTTCATCCCGCACATCGTCAAACTCAAGCATCAATCCTTCATTGTACCGGCGGCAGAATTCTTCCTTTTGATCGACTAAACAGCCATATCTTTTTCCGGAAATAAAGCGCAGATATTCACTCAAAACTTGGTACCTGCGAAGCGCCTTGTCACGGTTCAAAAAACTTATTGCACCACGCTTCCGAAACGCCTCGTCACGGGCTGCCAACTCCATCGCTGTTTTCGGTTTTTCACCGGTAATCAGCTTCCGATATTGTTCGATGCCATCCGGAGGCAACTCGGTAAAATGTATCTGGTAAGGACGCCTTCCGTCCTGGTCAATCTGACGGCAGTTTGTGACGTATTTTCCGTTCAGGCAGTAACGTTTTACCTTCCTTTCATGTTGTCCCGATATTTGGGCAAACTGTTTTACTGATAACCATCCACTTTGATCTCGTAACTCATTTATTTCATTATCACTTAGGCTGATCGGGACAATATTTATTTCTTGTCCCGACTTTTGTCCCGATCTTGTCCCGACTTTTTCAGTTTGGGAGATGGTGAAAATTTTACTCATACCACTTTCTTGAGGTTCTTTCTGAAGCTCTTTACAATGGCCTGCCGTTCTTGAAGCTTACGGTCAAATATCTCTGCAAGCTTTATATTGGGTACTTTCGACAAGAAAAGGCCCTTGTGTATCTGATCGGTCGGCATACCAAGCTCTTCACCCATCTCTTTCAGAATTCCGCGATACGGGTAGCATCTCAGGTTCACATTCTTCTTCATTTCTCTTGTACTTTTGTATCTTTCATTTAACTTGCAATGTTTAATAATGCACAATTGCACACTGAAAAGCAAATAAAAAATGTACAAATGAGCACTATTGGAGATCGTTTACGATTATTTGCTCTATCTAAGTATAATAGGATTAGTGACTTCGCTGAATCTATTGGAATGGGGGCGCCGAATGCACAAGCGTACATGAGGGGTGCACGAAAACCGGGTTCGTTGGTTTTACGAAAAATTCAGTCGATTGGATGCAATATTGATTGGCTTTTGACAGGTGAAGGGGAGATGTATACACGAAAGGAAATTTACCACGAAAAGGAGGCTGTGCCGGATGAAGTGCTAGAAAGCCGTTCAAATGCCCTTCAAAGGCATCATAATCAGCCTTTAAATGATAGTTTAAACGACTCTCCACGTATGTGGGAGATGCCGCCCGATGGCATTACCAAGGCGCTGGGAAAGGGAATGTGTGTTTATGGAATACAAGAGGGGGATTTAATAATACTCGATGATAAAAATGAGCCGAAAGAAGATGAATTGGTATTGCGGGTAAAATTCGACGTCCCGATAATCGAAAAATTCAAAACCGGCGATCCACCACCTTATGCCGTATGCACCCGCCTGATGCGCAACCTGAAGCCAACCGCAAAACCACCGCAAGAATCGGAAAACTGAATGCACGAAACCCGCAAAACCGGCAACTTTCCTAAAACCTCTTTTTTCTCTCTCTTTCTCTCTATCTATCTATTTCTTAACAAGATAAACCCCACTAATCAAAAACCCACTTATCTAAAACTGCCTGCTCTTTTATACTCATCAAAAGCAGAAATAAGCTCAGCATCGCATTGGAAGCTGCCCGTGCAGGTTTATGGGAATGGAATTTGAAAACAGGAGAGAACATCTGGTCGAACGAAATATGGATGTTATACGGATTGGAAAAAGATGACAAGAAACCATGCATTGATCTCTGGGCAAGTACGATTCATCCCGACGACCGGGAAATGGCAATCCAGGCCGTTTCCACAGCAGCCGATAATGAAACTCTGCTTAAAGTCGAATATCGTGTTCGTTATCTGGACGGCTCCGTCCACTGGCTTATGTCCCGTGGTAAACCTTTATACAACGACAAAGGAAAGGTTGATCGCTATATCGGCACCGTTATTGATATTACGGAAAGGAAAGAGGCTGAGATGTTGCTCTATAACAGCAAAAAAAGATTGACATTTGCATTGGAAGCTATGCATACCGGTGTTTGGGAATGGAATGTGAAAACAGATGAGGTTACTTGGACAGATAATGTATGGCAATTATACGGATTGGAACAAAACAGTCTACCACTCACTCACAGACTCTGTGAAAGCAACATTCATCCTGAAGATCGGGATTTGATATTCGAGAAAGTCATGGCGGCGGCAAGGAAAGAAATCGAAATAAATATCGAATATCGCGTCTGCCACAAGGATGGCTCCATACACTGGTTACAATGTCAAGGTGTTCCCAATTACAGCACAAATAGCAGCCTGACTTCCTATATTGGAATGATCAATGATATTACACTCCGCAAAGAGTTACTGAACGAACTCCTCGAGAATAAGGAAAGGCTTTCTCAGGCATTGGAAGCTGCTCGTGCAGGAGTATGGGAATGGAACTTGAACACAGGAAAAAACATCTGGTCGGACGAAGTCTGGTTTTTATATGGATTGGAAAAGAACGACCAGGAACCATGCTTTGATCTCTGGGCAAGTACGATTCATACCGATGACCGAGAAATGGCAATCCAGACAATTTCCACAGCAGCCGATAATGAAACTCTGCTTAAAGTCGAATATCGTGTTCGTTATCTGGACGGCTCCGTCCACTGGCTTATGTCCCGTGGTAAACCTTTATACAACGACAAAGGAAAGGTTGATCGCTATATCGGCACCGTTATTGATATTACGGAAAAGAAAAATATAGAACTGAAGCTGGTAAGTAACCGTGAACGCCTTGAATTCATTCTTGAAAACAGTGAAATCGGTGTATGGGATATAAATCTGCAGAATGGCAAAACAGAGTGCACGCTTGAACATGCCCGTATTTTCGGTTACAAAACAATTCCTCCCATATGGTCATTTGAAAAGTTTTTGGATCACGTTATTCCTGACGATCGCTCCAGAATAGAGGCACTCATCTCGAGCTCAATAGAAAAAAATATCAACTACTCTTTCGAATGCCAAATTCACTGCGAAAATGGTGAGTTGCGCTGGATTTGGGTTACCGGTAGTTGCAAAATCAATAAACACAGCAATTCAAAACATGTTGTAGGTATTGTAAAGGATATTACTAAACGCAAAAAAGCAGAGCAAGAGCTTGTCGCAAGCAAAGCAACATTGCATGCGGCTTTAGCAAGCATGAATGATGCTTTATTCATTACTGATGCAGATAAGACACTCATTGAGTTTAACGATGCTTTTGCACAATTTCATAGATTCAGAGACAAAAGTGAGTGCCCAAAAAACTTCGCTGATTACCATGAAAATTATGAGATGTTCATGGACAATGACAAATTGGCACCCTTGGCACTGTGGCCTGTTGCCAGAACGTTCAGAGGCGAGGTTGTATCAAATGCCGAGTACAGATTGCGACGAAAAGATACGGGAGAAACCTGGTTTGGAAGCTATAGCTTCGCCCCCATACATAACAATGAGGGTAAAATCGTCGGTTCGGTAATTGCCGCGCGTGATATCACCGAACAAAAACTGATACAGAAAGCACTTGAGGAGAGTGAAGTCAAATTCAGAACTATTTTTGACCATTCCCCAGTTGCAATCGGTATTCAAGATATTTCATCAGGTGTTCTTTACGATGTCAACACAGCTTTCCTGGAACTTTTCGGTTTTAGCAAAGAAGAGGTCAGTGGCAAAAGTCTCAATGATCTTGAACTGTTTATACAAATCGAAGATCATGAAAAAATTATCAGTAAAATCAAAGAAAATCGTAAAGTTATAAACTATCCATTCCGTTTCCAGAAAAAATCCGGTAAAATTGCAACCATTCTTTTTTCTAGTGACTTTGTTTTGCTGAACGGCAAACCCATTATGCTGATAATGATGATGGATATCACGTTACAGGAATTACAAAAAGTAAGCATAGAACGGCTGGAGCAGATTGTCGCTGATCGCACGCGCCAGCTTAATCAGGAGGTTAAGCGTCTGAACAGTTTTTTACACATGATTTCGCATGAATACCGTACCCCTCTTGCAATTATCCGCGGTAATCTTGATCTCATAGAGATGAAAAACAAACCATGTAACATTAAGAATACTTCGGAAATCAACAAAATACGCCGAGCCATTGACCGCCTTGTATCGGTTATGGAAGAATCCATACATGAAAGTCGCTTTTTTGAGTCCAGAACAGAATTACCATTGAAGCCCTTTCGGCTTCTTCCCATCATTGAGTCACAGATAAACTCTTTCCTTGACTTGTGGCCTGATCGAATTATTCAGTATTCAAATAGTATTGAAAATGGTGAAATTTTCGGTGATTCTTCTCAGATAAAATTAGCCCTTTTCAATCTACTTGATAATGCGCGAAAATATTCTTCGCCAGACTCGACGATCGAACTGGACTGCCACCAAAAAGGAGATAACGTGGTTATCAGCATTCGTAACCAGAGTCAACCTATTTCAGAAGATGAAACCGAGGTATTATTTGAAAAGTACCAGCGCGGCAGCACCTCTATGAATACCGGTGGTGCAGGACTCGGATTGTGGATGGTTAAAAATATTATCACTCAGCATAACGGACAGGTCAGCATTAAAAGTATTGAATCAGGAGTCGAGGCAACAATTCGCCTGCCTTTATTTCAATCGGCTGGTTGAATGTGCTTATGCAAGCCAAAAACGGTTATCTAAAAAAAATAATATGAATTCAGGGTAATGCCGGAAAAACCAGATCGGGTTGTTCCATGACCACTTTTGGCACATCTACGGCACCGGTATAAAATACCACAAGGCTTACTGGTTCTTTACCGAAATTATAGCCATTATGCATGATATTCATCACTTCAAAAATAGCCGCCCCTTTATTGAGTGAAAAGGTTCTTCCGTCTTTTAATTTCAAAGTCAGCTTCCCTTCCAGAATATAGGCATAAACCGGTACTGGGTGCTTATGCCATCCAGTTGATCCACCCGGAGGAATGTGAACAATGAGAGCCGTTACTTCAGGATGATCCGTTCGGAGATATTGGAGTTTATCGCCATTAATTGCAGTTGAAGAAACAAGAAGTTTTTGTACCTCAACATTTCGATACTCTTCTGCCTGCACCACATTCAAGTGTACTAAGAGCGTAATCGCAACCATAAAAAATCTGAGCATTGTTACTCCTGATTTCAATTCATCCTGAATGAAATTTTCGGCTTTTCGTTCGTAATATACTTTTCAACAATACAAACCATAATGACCCTGCATCTATCGGTCTATATTGTTGCTTTCTAAAACCCTGAATCCTGGAAATTTTGTCTTTTATCTTTTCATCAAACGCTTTGTAATTAGCGTAAGAAAAAAATAAAATGACAGGTAAACTGATTCTTAAAGGATAAGAAAGGGATATGATAAGAATAAAAAAATCCTCGCAGCAGAGCTTCGGGAAATTAGGCCCTTAGAGATTAAAAGAATTGATGGATTCTCTATATTGGGAGGTTGTAATTAATAACTCAACTGCTTCAGACCTTATGGAACGTGGGCCCGGAAAAAAACCGGAGTGGCTGAAAATCAGAATGGCATCTGGAGCATCATTTGCTTCGACAAGGCAATTGATTAACCGTAATAGCCTTCATACGGTTTGCCGGTCAGCCTTGTGTCCGAACCTTCAGGAGTGCTGGTCGAGAGGTACGGCAACCTTTCTTCTGCTCGGCAATATCTGTACGCGGACTTGCAGTTTTTGCGCTGTCGGCAAGGCGGCAAACCCTCCCTCACCTGATCCTTATGAACCGGAAAACATTGCCCGTGCGGTTCAGTCCATGAGCCTGAAACATGTTGTGCTGACAAGTGTAACTCGTGATGACCTCCCTGACGGAGGCGCGCAGCATTGGGTTGAGACGGTTCGGATTATCCGTTCTCTGACACCTGCACTCACTATTGAATGCCTGATCCCGGATTTTGAAGGCAAAGGAAGCTCGCTTGACCTGATTATGGCAGAACTGCCTGACGTTTTGAATCACAATATAGAAACCGTACCATCTCTCTACAGCAAGGTACGTCCGCAGGCAGGTTATAAACGATCATTGCAGCTTTTGCTTCGAGCAAAAAGAAGGTACGGCCTTGCAACAAAGTCGGGGTTGATGGTTGGTATGGGTGAAACTGAAGGAGAGGTTACAGCAGCACTTGAAGACCTTGCTCAGCATGAATGCGATATGGTAACAATCGGGCAGTACCTGCAGCCCTCTGCCTGCCATCTTCCTGTAGAACGATACATTACACCGGATGAGTTTAAACAGTACAAAATCATGGCGGAAGCTGCAGGATTCCGCCATGTGCAGTCTGGACCCTTTGTTCGAAGCTCCTATCATGCGAAAGCATTTACAGACAATATGAAAGCCATTTCTTAAACAAATAACTTCCCGTGAACCATGGAACTATCGGTACCTTTAATGATTTATACCTACTGGGCTATTGCTTTTGCTATCGGGATGTTTTTTTTCAGGCAGGATATCCTTTCATTCAACCGTGAATTCGACACCAGAAGAATTGTGCTGCTTGGCGCCTCACTTCTGGTTGTTGCTGTAAATGCCTGGGTTTATTCCCATTCAACTACCAATGGCGGTCGCCCGCTTGATCTAATAACAGTACTGGTTTTCAGCATTGGCAACGGCATTGCTGAAACGTTCATGTTTTACACGTTGTTTCGCCTTGGTACCGCGCTGGCTGGAAAGTTCACACAAAACCCATTACCAATTTTTCTGGTTGGTTTTCTCTTTTTTATGACTTACAGCGGCTTGATTCATGGCCTTTTCTGGATCAATATTCTGCCTGAACACGTATTACAAACAAGCCCTTACAAGCCATTTTTTATGCCTGTTCAATTGTTGATTGCTGGCAGTTGGGCATTGAGCTTTTTCTGGTATCGTGATATCAGAAGCGTTATTTTCCTTCACGCTCTGGTTGATTTGACTATGGTCTGCAATGTCCGGTTTTCTCTCTTTAACTGACGGCTAAACGTTACCATTATTGTTATCAGGAACTCTTCTTAACACAACTCTGTTCCCTAAGGTACCTCTGAACAAATCAATTAACCACAATTACGACCTTTATAAATCAATGAATTACGGAGTCATTTGTCAGGAATTTCGGACTTATGAGAGGTTCCCTAATTAAGCAGAGGAAGATAGAAAGCAGTTTGGAGGATGATACCAACATGTCAATTTTGACGACTGAAAAATAACAGGAATGGCTTCGTGGTGGATGTAAGCACAACACAAAGCAGTAAATGCACTTAAAAAAATACTCTATATTACTTACGTCAACTCAGGAGGTACTGAATCATGACATCATTTATAGGAACTGTTCTGGTTGCCGGTGCTACAGGTAGAACTGGTGAGTGGGTAGTAAAGCGTCTGCAGGCTCATCACATTGACTTTCATCTTTTTGTTCGATCAGGAGAAAAAGCTCTCAAGCTTTTCGGAGAAGAAATTATTGATAAACTGACCATAGGTACTTTAGAAAAGGCTGAAGAGATTATGGCATCCCTGCATCATACCGAAGCTGTTATTTGTGCTATTGGAGGAAATGTAACCGATCCCGCAACTCCGCCCCCGTCGGTTATTGATAGGGATGGCATTATAAAACTGGTAACACTTGCCAAAGAACAGGGTGTCAAAAAATTTATACTTATCAGCTCACTCGGTGTTACCAAACCAGACCATCCACTGAACAAATATGATCAGGTTCTCACCATGAAACTTGAAGCTGAAAATGAGGTACGGAAACTTTATGCGGAAACAGGTTATTCCTACACTATCCTTCGGCCAGGCGGCCTGATTGATGGCCCCCCTTTAGAGCATATTTTACAATTTGATACCGGTGATAAAATCATTACCGGAAGAATCCGGCGAAGTGATGTTGCTGAAGTTGCAGTCCTCTCTCTCTTCATCCCCGAAGCCCATAATCTCACCTTTGAACTCATCCAAGCAAAAGAAACTCCCCTTTCCTCACTCGCCCCTTTTTTTTCCAAATCTATTCGTGATCTCACAACAAGTTAACAACTGATTAAATAAAAAAAAGTAAAAGTTTATAAATTGTTTTATAAATATTATAAAAAAAATTAATCAAACAGATAATAATATTATAAAAACAAATAGTAACCTCATCTAAGGAGATAGATAAAAACTTATCTAGTAAAAAAATAACAAAATTTTTATTCTAAAAATCAGACTTAAAATACTTTAATAATAAAGATTAAATGGTCATATTATTAATATCTTTATAAGACAAAAAAACAAAAGAATAACGATTATCAAAAATTAAAAAAAATTTATTTAAAAAGCATTATATTATTTAATTATATATACTTAATAATCTTTAATTGATAAGTTTTATTAATACTCATTATAGTTGTTTTTATTGATGAAAATAAAAATTGATAATTCTATGAAAAGAAATTTTATCGATATTAAAAAGAAAATAAATCTTAACGATAGCCTTTTTAGCGGTCAATCTTTTTTATGGAATAAATCTGGAAATAATCATGATTTTTATTGTTCTATAATTGATTCAAATTTTATTTTTTTAAAGCAAATATCAGATAGTAATATTGAGATTTTTACTGAATTTGATAGTATTTCAAGTATGGATTTAACTGCATTTATACATCACTACTTTACGCTTGAAATTGATACGGAAAATATTTTTCCTGCCGGTTTTGTGCGTGATTATCCAGAGCTTTGGAAACTTCTTCCTGGCTACTTTCCGTTACGGATTCTGAGGCAGGATTTTTTTGAAACCATGATCACCTTCATGTGTGCCCAAGGTATCGGCATGGGTTTGATCAGAAAGCAGGTGACCATGCTTGCTCAAAACTATGGAGAAAAAAGAACTATCATTTTTGATGGAACACCGATTGATCTCTACAGCTTCCCTTCTCCGCAGAAACTTGCAGCGGCTGATTTGTGGAAACTCAGCCGCTGCACAAACAATAACTGCATCAGGGCGGCAAACATCTCTTTAGCTGCACGTGCTTTTGCCGAGGGTAACATTGATCCAGAGGCCCTTCGGAACCGACAGATTCCCCTTTCCGAATTACGCAACATACTCTGCATAAACCCCGGAATAGGCTATAAAATCGCCGACTGTATTGCTCTCTTCGGTCTTGGACGGTTTGACGCTTTCCCTATTGACACACATGTCAAACAATATCTCGGGCAATGGTTTAACAGTCAAACTGCTCTTCGATCTTTAAGCCCTGCAACATATCTCATACTTGATGCAGAAGCCCGTTCTATACTTAATCCGGATATGGCTGGTTACGCTGGGCATATGCTTTTTCACTGCTGGCGAAAAGAAATAAAAAAGCTTCGAACGTTTTAGATAGAAAAAGTACTTTATTTTTACACTTCTAATACTTTACGGCAATTCCATATAAGTCTGATAACAGGTTTTAGATTATAATGTTATTACTTTCATTCAATTTGAAAAAAGGAGTTCAAGACTATGGCAATAACACAAAAAGTGCTCATTGCTGGAGCATCGGGATATCTCGGTAGATACGCAGTCAGGGAGTTCAAGGAACGGGGATATTGGATTCGAGCTTTAGTCAGAAACCCTGAAAAGATAAAAACTTCAGGCCCGCACGGAGAGCCTGCTGTATTTGATTTGGTGGATGAGATTGTGATTGGTGATGTAACTAACCCTGAAAGCATCAAGGGAATATGCGAGGGAATCAATATTGTTTTTTCTGCACTCGGCTTAACATCACCGGATGCAAGATACACAAGTTTTGATGTTGATCACGTTGGCAATGGTCGCATCCTTAAGCAGGCAATCCAGCAGCATATATCGAAGTATATCTATGTATCAGTGTTCAATGAAGATAAAATGCCCGATATCCCGACAATCAAGGCGCACGAACTGTTTGTCACTGATCTCAAAGCCTCTGGTCTCTCATGGGCGGTTATACGTCCTAACGGTTACTTTTCAGATATGGGTCGTTTCTTTTCAATGGCGCAAAGTGGTCATTTATTTATGGTGGGTGAAGGATTAAAAAAAATCAATCCGGTTCACGGAGCTGACCTTGCAAAAGTGTGCATTGATGCCGTAGATGGAGGGTGTTGCGAAATTCCCGTTGGAGGACCTGATATCTATACCTTCAGAGAGATCATGGAGATGGCTTTCCTTGCCTGCGGTAAAACTCCATGGATAACTTCCCTGCCTTTATGGATAGCTGAAGGTGCGCTCACGATTACCGGGTTATTCAATCAAAATCTGGCTGATCTGCTCTCGTTTGCTGTTGAAGCCCTTAAATTTGACCATATTGCACCTGCTCATGGTACCCGGCATTTGAAAGATTTTTTTGCCGAACTTGCAGCTAAATCAAAATCATAATTTTGAATAACTACTACCATGCAGAAAAACACACTAATACGCAGCCTACAAACCCGGTATTTCGATTTTTCCGATGAAAGTAAGGGAAACTTGTTTGCTCGTGCTTTTTTCTCAATTGGTAATTCAATACCTTGGGTATCGACAGCAATAGAGTTGCCCGAAGAGTGAGTAGATTACTCCCGCTGAATTATACAACCCATACCTGAATATCAGGATCGAACAAATTACCAGTACATGTTGAAAATTTTTGAAAAGATATTTGGCTCCAAACACGATAAGGATATTAAAAAAATCCAACCCATCATCACCCGTATCAACGAATTGCAAGTAGCGCTGAACACTCTGAGTAATGAACAACTGAAAAAAAACGGACAGGAGCTGAAAAAGAAAATCCGCAAGGTTCTGCAACCCATAGAACAGCAAAGAAATAATTTTTATCTGAAACTTGACAATCCGGATATCACACTTGAAGAAGCTGACAAGATAAATGATCAGCTTGATTCTATAGCCGAAGAGTATGAAAAGGTTACTGCTACAGTGCTTGATGAAATTTTACCTGAAACTTTTGCTTTGGTAAAAGAGACATGCAAACGTTTGAAAGGACATGTCTATTCTGTAGTAGGAAGAGAACTTATCTGGGACATGGTACCTTATGATGTTCAGCTTATCGGCGGAATAGTGCTCCATTCAGGAAAGATTACTGAAATGGCTACCGGTGAAGGAAAAACCCTTGTTTCAACGTTGCCTGTCTTTCTCAATGCTTTGACAGGTAGAGGCGTCCATGTGGTTACTGTCAATGATTACCTTGCACAAAGAGACAAGGAGTGGATGAATCCTGTTTTTGCCTTTCACGACCTTTCGGTAGGTGTTATACTCAATACCATGACATCTGAAGAGCGAAGGGAGCAGTACCTTTGCGATATAACTTATGGTACGAACAATGAATTCGGCTTTGACTATTTGCGCGACAATATGGCCGGAACGCCTGAAGAGATGGTGCAGCGGGAGTTCTACTTTGCCATCGTTGATGAGGTGGACAGTGTACTGATTGATGAAGCAAGAACACCACTCATTATATCAGGTCCGGTACCTAATGCTGACAACAGTAAATTCCAGGAAATAAAACCATGGATTGAACAGTTGGTGCGGGCTCAGCAGCATTTGGTAGGAACATACCTGACTGAAGCAGAAAAACTCCTAAAAAACAAACCTGACAATTCAGATGCAGGCCTTGCGTTACTGCGGGTAAAACGAGGGCAACCGAAAAACACCCGCTTCATTAAAATGCTTTCCCAGCAAGGTGTAGCAAAGTTGGTACAAAATACCACCAACGAATATCTGAAAGACAATGCAAGCCGGATGCAGGAGGTTGATGATGAACTCTATTTCGCTATTGATGAAAAAGCCGGTACAATTGATCTGACGGATAAGGGACGGGCCTTTCTCAGCAACCTGAGCCACCAGGACAGTGATATTTTTCTCTTGCCAGATGTCGGTTCAGAAGTTGCCTCCGTTGAAAGCGATGCATCACTGAATACTGCAGAAAAGGTGCAGAAAAAAGATGCAATTTACCGCCTTTATGCTGACCGTTCAGAACGGTTGCACAATATCAGTCAGCTTCTGAAAGCTTACTCACTGTTTGAGCGCGATGACGAATATGTAGTACAGCATGGACAGGTTATGATTGTGGATGAGTTCACAGGCCGAATTCTCCCGGGACGCCGTTACAGCGATGGTCTCCATCAGGCTATCGAAGCCAAGGAGAATGTCAAAATTGAAGGTGAAACGCAAACTATGGCGACCATCACCATCCAAAATTTTTTCAGACTTTATAAAAAACTGGCCGGAATGACCGGTACAGCAGAAACCGAAGCATCGGAGTTTTACGAAATCTACAAGCTTGACGTCGTTGTTATTCCGACAAATGCCAGTATCATCCGCAAGGATATGGACGATCTGGTTTATAAAACCCGTCGTGAAAAATACAATGCTGTTGTACTAAAAGTTGTGGAACTGCAGAAAAAGGGTCAACCCGTACTGGTTGGTACCACAAGTGTAGAAGTCTCTGAAACTATTTCCCGAATGCTTCGGGCTAAAAAAATAGCACACAATGTCCTTAACGCCAAGCAGAACGATCGTGAAGCTGAAATTGTAGCTGAGGCAGGCCAGAAAAATGCGGTAACCATTGCAACCAATATGGCTGGCCGTGGAACTGATATCAAACTTGGCCCGGGAGTACGAGAACTTGGCGGTTTATTTATTCTCGGTTCTGAACGCCATGAAGCAAGGCGCATTGATCGTCAGCTAAGGGGCCGTGCTGGAAGACAGGGTGATCCGGGCGAATCGGTATTTTTTGTCTCTCTTGAGGATGAGCTGATGCGACTGTTCGGTTCTGAAAGGGTTATTTCTGTAATGGATCGCTTGGGACATGAAGAAGGCGATGTCATTGAACACTCCATGATCACCAAATCAATCGAACGTGCACAAAAGAAAGTTGAAGAGCAAAACTTTGCTATCCGCAAACGCCTTCTTGAATATGATGATGTGCTGAGCCAGCAACGTGAAGTTATTTATTCTCGCCGGAGAAACGGTCTCATAAAGGACCATCTGACTAGTGATATCCTCGACTTGCTTAAGGATTATTGTGAAACGATCATTAAAAATCATGAAAAAAATTTTGATGTCAAAGGTATTGAAGAAGAGGTAATGCGCGAACTTTCCATAGAGTTTAAGCCTGACCGAGAAGCCTTTGAGCGCAACGGCTCAAATATGATGGCAGAAAAGCTTTACCAATCCGCATTGGATTTTTACCGTAGAAAGGAAGAAGCTGTGCCCGAAGAGATTATGCAACAGATTGAAAAATATGCAGTATTGAGCGTTATTGACCAGAAATGGAGAGAGCACCTTCGTGAAATTGATTCACTTCGCGAAGGAATCAACTTACGCGCTTACGGTCAGAAAGACCCACTGCTTGAATATAAGCAGGAAGCCTATAAGCTCTTTATTGATATGTTGCGTGAGATAGAACTCGAAACTCTTTCTCTTGCATTCAAGCTTTTTCCAGTCAGTCCGGATGAAGCCAGGGAGATGGAAGAGCGCCAGCGAAAGAGTGCAGGAAGGGCAGACAAACTTGTAGCGCAACATGAAGAGGCTGAAAGTGTTTACACTGCATCTTATGGCCTTGAAGTAGCTGACGATGATGAGGATGAGGAACTTAAGCATAACATACAGCAACCTGTAATCGCTGAAAAAAAACCAGGTCGCAATGACTCTTGCCCTTGCGGAAGTGGAAAAAAATATAAAAACTGTCACGGCCAAAACTCCTGACCATCAGATAACGTTTACCAGCAATTAATGATGCAAACTGAACTGGACGTCACCCTCGCACTTGCTGAAGAGCATGGCTTGAATGCTGAAGAGTATGAAAAAATATGCACTATTCTGGGCAGAACGCCATCTATTACCGAACTGGGAATCTTCTCAGTCATGTGGTCGGAGCACTGCAGTTATAAAAACTCCATAACGGTACTCAAAACCCTTCCTCGTGAAGGGGGTGCATTGCTTACCAGTGCCGGTGAGGAAAATGCCGGACTGGTTGATATTGGCGACAATCTTGCTGTTGCTTTCAAAATCGAATCGCACAACCATCCATCTGCTGTAGAACCCTATCAGGGAGCAGCCACAGGGGTAGGTGGCATTCACCGCGACATTTTCACCATGGGTGCACGGCCGGTTGCATCACTCAATTCACTTAGATTCGGCTCCCCTAAAGATCCGCATGTCCGCTATCTGGTTGATGGTGTTGTCCGCGGCATTGGTGATTATGGAAACTCTTTTGGTGTTCCCACCGTTGGTGGTGAAATTTATTTTGAAGAGGGTTATACTGGTAATCCTCTGGTAAATGCCATGTCTGTAGGTATTGTTGAACACCATAAAACCGTCAGCGCCACGGCCCTTGGTAAAGGAAATCCCGTTTTAATCGTTGGCTCCTCTACAGGAAGGGATGGGATTCATGGAGCAACCTTTGCTTCCGAAGATCTCAGTGAGGCATCCGAAGACAAACGCCCAAGTGTTCAGGTTGGCGATCCTTTTGCAGAAAAACTGCTGCTTGAAGCTACGCTTGAAGCCATTGCTACTGGTTATGTGGTTGGGTTGCAGGATATGGGTGCAGCAGGAATTACCAGCTCCACTTCTGAAATGAGTGCAAGAGGAATTGAAAAAACAGGTTCAGGAGGTATAGAAATTAATCTTGATCTAGTACCGATTCGTGAAACAGGAATGAGTGCATATGAAATCATGCTCTCAGAATCCCAGGAAAGAATGCTTATTGTAGCCAAAAAAGGATTTGAAGAAAAAATTATTGCCGTCTATAAAAAATGGGATGTTCAGGCGGTTGTGATTGGACGAGTAACAAGCGATAACTTCCTGAGGGTTTTTCAGCATGATGCAATTGTAGCGGAAATTCCGGCTGAATCGCTGGTGCTTGGAGGCGGAGCTCCGGTTTATATCCGTGAGGCAGTTGAAAAGAAACCAGTAACACCTGTAGCACAGTTGACTGATGACAAAAACATTGATTTCACGGCAATCAGCCTTGAACTGCTTTCACGCCCCAATATCGCAAGCAAACAGTGGGTTTACCAACAGTATGATTCAATGGTGCAAACTAATACTCTCGCACCAGTAGGTCACACTGATGCTGCAGTTATCCGGATCAAAGGATCACGAAAAGGGCTTGCCATGAAAACAGACTGCAATGCCCGTTACGTCTACCTCAACCCTTTGGCCGGCGGCAAAATCGCCGTTGCCGAATGTGCTCGAAATATCGCTTGTTCGGGAGCAAAACCCCTGGCAATTACCAATTGCCTTAATTTCGGTAATCCTTACAAACCTGAGGTGTATTTCCAGTTTAAAGCCTCGGTTGAAGGAATGGGCGAAGCGTGCCGAATGTTCAATACCCCGGTAACAGGAGGAAATGTAAGCTTCTATAACGAATCGTCCATCGGTGGCGTTCGAACAGCAATCTATCCCACCCCAACCATTGGCATGATAGGTCTTCTCGACGATATCGACAATCTTGTCGGCTCAACTTTTACCCATGCCGGCGATGCCATCCTTCTCTTTGGAAATCCAGAACTCACGCTGGACGGCTCGGAATACCTTGTCATGAAATACAATACCCCTGGTCAGAACTCGCCTACCATTGATCTTGAACATGAAAAAAATCTTCAGGATCTGCTCGTGGTACTTGCCGAAAAAAAGCTGATACATTCTGCTCACGATATTTCAGACGGGGGGCTCTTTGTTGCGCTTGCAGAAAAAGCAATCATGAATGAACAGTACCAACTCGGATTCAGCGCCAATCTTCAAGATGCTGAAAATAGTCCTTGCCGTATCCAGAAGGAGCTCTTTTCCGAAGCGCAAGGACGGGTTCTCGTAAGCATTGCGCCTGAGAAAGCGAAATCGGTAATAAAAGAGGCCATGATGCATAATGTTCCTGTACGCGTTATTGGAAAAGTTGTTGAACGGAATGCCACAATTACTGTGAACGACCAGCAAATCCTCGATTTCTCAATAGAGGAACTCTCTCGGGCATACTATCACTCTCTTGAGCACTCTCTGCATCTTGATGAACTTTAAATTATACATCTGCGTAAGAAAATAAGGCGCAATCATGCTACCTGTTATAACTGCATCGGAAATGCAAAAAGCCGACAAAGCAGCAATTGAGCAGCTCCATATCGGCGAAACCCGCCTTATGGAACTTGCCGGCTGCGAATGCGTCAGAATCATCACCGAAAAACTGCAAAAAGACTCTTTAAAAGGATGCTCATTTCTGGTTATCTCGGGAAAAGGAAACAATGGCGGTGACGGTTTCGTTATTGCCCGCCATCTGCTTAATCATGAAGCTTCGGTTGACCTGATTCTCCTGTATCCTGAAGCCATGCTGAAGGGAGTCAACCGCGAAGGATTTGCCATTTTGGAAGCATACAAAACATACAGTACGCCTCTTCGCATTTTTAAAAGCCATGATGAAGCACTGCCGTTTATCGCTGAAACCAGCTACAATGCACTTATTGACGCCATTACCGGAACCGGTCTTCGCCTTTCTGAAGAGTCGATGGTGCTTGCCGCTCCCCTCTCTTCTGGCATAGAGCTGCTCAATACAATCCGTGAACGATGTCAAACCCTTACCATTGCCGTTGATGTTCCATCCGGACTTGATGCAACTACAGGGCTCGCAGCTACACCAGTTGTAGCTGCTGATGCAACCGTTACCATGGCTTTTCTTAAAACAGGGTTTTTCCTGAATGACGGACCTGAATGCTGCGGAGAAGTCCGTGTGGCGGAAATATCCATCCCGAGTTTTCTCGTTGAACCATCTTCCTGCCTGCTAACAAACGCAGAGTTCGCCGCTGAACAGTTCAATTTGAGAAATAGTTCAAGCGGTAAGCATACCAACGGAAAAGTTTTGATCATTGCCGGGTCACACTCAGAACAAAGCTCCATGCTCGGTGCTGCAATCCTTGCCGGCAAAGGGGCTCTGAAAACCGGTGCGGGCTACATCTGTATGAGCATACCTTTGGCTCTTGCCGGAGCCATGCACGCTGCTCTGCCGGAGGTCGTCGTTATCGGAAGAGATATTGCAGCCATTACCGAAAAAGCCCGCTGGGCAGATACAATTCTCATTGGATGCGGACTAGGTCGTGACAGAAACACTGTTGATTTAGTCCAAAGACTTCTTATAACAAAAGATATTACTGAAAAAAAACTGATTCTTGATGCCGACGCCCTTTATGCCCTTTCATGCATTGGCATAGACATTCTCAGCAATGTGTCCGGCGAAGTTTTGCTCACACCGCATTATGGCGAACTCAGCCGACTTTCGGGCATACCAACCGAACAGATTGTAACCGACCCCATTCAAGCTGCAGGAGCTTATGCCTCCCGCCACACGGTAAATCTGCTTCTGAAAGGGAACCCCACAGTCATTGCAAAACCCGTTGGGCCAGTGCTGCTGAACACCAGCGGCACCGAAGCACTTGCGACAGCCGGAACAGGAGATCTTCTTTCAGGCATGATTGCAGCCATTGCTGCAAAAGGAACAACGCTCTTCAATGCTTCAGCTGCAGCAGCCTGGTTTCACGGAAGAGCAGGAGACCTTGCAAGCGAAGTATCCAGCCTGGTTTCAGCAAATATGGTGGCTGATGCCATTCAGCTCGCTATCGGTGAAATTTTTGAAATAACAGAGCACCACTGAAATTATCAGCATCCTATTTTTGCTTATAAATTCAACTGATTATCAAGCACCACAAATACCACGAAGCTTCAAAATCAGGCGTTACAGGATCGCAAAAATTTTTTGATGTTTCTTGCAGCCTGACGGATTCGCTCCTCATTCTCAATCATGGCAACACGCACATATTCATCCCCATATGCACCGAAACCTATTCCGGGGCTTACGGCAACCTTTCCATCGGTAAGCAGCTTCTTGCTGAATTCGAGACTTCCCAAATGCCTGAACTGCTCTGGAATATGGGCCCAAACAAACATGCTTGCCTTTGGCGTAACAACTGGCCAGCCTGCATTCTCAAAGCTCTTTACCATAACGTCACGACGCTTGCGGTAGACTTCACAGATTTCATGAATACAGCTCTGATCTCCTGTGAGAGCAATGGTTGAAGCAACCTGAATAGGGGTAAATGTGCCATAATCAAGCCAGCTCTTGATTTTTTCAAGAGCTCCAATAAGTTTTGCATTCCCGACCATGAAGCCTACACGCCATCCTGCCATATTGTATGTCTTCGACAAGGTATAACTCTCAACAGCAACATCCTTGGCTCCCGGAACCTGTAAAATCGAAGGCGTCACATAACCATCGTATGTCAATTCAGCATAGGCAATATCACTGATAATGTAAAAGCGCTCCTGACGGGCAATATCTACCAGCTTTTCATAAAAAGGCAGCTCTACCGTTGCAGTGGTTGGATTGTTGGGAAAATTGACTACAAGAAATTTCGGCTTCGGAGAAGATTCACGCAATGCCTTTTCGATGTTTTGAAAAAAGCCGGCTTCATCAAGAGTGAAATCATCATTCATTTCAAGTTTCAGACGGTGTACATTACCACCGGCCAGAATAAATGCCTGGGAATGGATCGGGTAACATGGGTCTGGTACCATAGCCAGGTCTCCAGGATTGGTAATGGCCTGAACAAGGTGGACATAGCCCTCTTTCGACCCCATCGTTGCAACTACCTCACGATCAAGATCAAGATCAACATTATACTTTCGCTTGTACCATGTACCAACGGCAGCACGCAACTTGTATATCCCTTTTGAAGCCGAATAACCATGAGTACGGGGTTTATTGACACTTTCAATCAGTTTATCAATAATATGCTGTGGGGTTGGACCATCAGGATTACCCATTGAAAAATCAATAACATCCTCACCCGCCCGCCGTTCGGCCATTTTCAGCTCATTGACTGCAGCAAACACATATTTTGGAAGGCGCTTGATTTTGTCAAATTCGATTTCATCAAACATAAGTCTTATCAGAAAAAATTTATAAGGTAACAAAAAGGAAATATCTTGATATCATAAGCAAAAAGAGTATCATATCAATGATATCTATTTTCTTCATAACAATGAGGAATCTACCACAATCACGTAGAGAATAGTAACAAGAAACGTGGTTATATTTTATCCGATTTTCCAAAAAACACACCATTTAAATGAAACTCTTTTCACGAATAGGGTGTTCTTGAAAAGAAAGTCATTACTAAAAGATGAGGTGGAATGCTGCTACTAACTTAAAATGAAAAAAATTATTACCGAGCATAAAAGAAATTGAAAAATTTGACAATATTGTGTTTTTGTGTAACATATCATGTTTGTGCGATTTAGCGATCTGCTCCATGTAAAGCAACATATACTACTACTCCGTGTCAAAAATAAATATGACCATAACGGATACCCTCAAGCATGAGCTTGAGGAATCCACAGGAAATGACTATAACTGCTGTTATCAGTGCGGGAAATGTACTGCTGGTTGTCCGGCTGGAGGATTTATGGACAATCCACCTGCAAGGATCATGCGACTTGTGCAGGCGGGCTATACCGAGGAAGCAATGAAAAGCGATGCTCTCTGGTATTGTCTTGGCTGCATGACATGCACATCAAGATGCCCACAGAATCTTGATATTGCCGCAACAATGGACTCTCTAAGGGAACTTGCTCTCGAAAAAGGGATTGTATCAGAAGACAAGGCAAAAAAACTCGTAACAGCATTTCATGTCTCATTCCTTAAAAACGTACGAAAACACGGCCGCTTGCAGGAACTTTCGCTTGTAAACAGCTATAAACTTCGCACACGGACATTTCTTCAAGATGCTGCTTCAGGCGTCAAGATGATCACACAGGGGAAGATCAATCCAATGCATACCCTTACGGGAAAAGGATCAGTTAAAGCAAAGGATCAGATTGAAAAAATTTTTCAGGCTTCAGAAAAAAAATCCCATTTGCAGGCGCCTAAACGACGCCCGAAAAAAAAGGAGTTCATTGCTCATGCACCTGTTGTCATAAAACCAGGAATGACTATCGGCTACTATCCTGGTTGTTCGCTCGACGGAACGGCTCAGGAATATGGCATCTCGGTCAAAAAAATGTGTTCTTTACTTGGCCTGAATCTTAAGGAAATTGAGGACTGGAACTGTTGCGGAGCAACATCTGCGCACGCAACAAATCATAAACTCGCACTACTTCTTCCTGCCCGAAACCAAGCACTGGCCGATGCCCAAGGATTGGATTTGGTTCTTGCGCCCTGCGCTGCCTGTCAGAACCGCCAAGTAAGCACGCGCAAGGCCTTGATCGATTTTCCGGATATTCGCAAGGAAATTCGTTCCATTACCGGAATAGAGCCAACTGGCAAATCACAGTTCATAGGGGTTACCCAGCTTCTTGAAGCAATGGATCCCGAAGAAATAAAAAAACGGGTAAAAAAACCACTGACCGGTCTCAACTTGGCATGTTATTACGGTTGTCTTTTGGTTCGTCCAATGGAAGATATGAATTTTGATGATCCAGAAAACCCCGGTAAAATGGAGGCGATCATTTCTGCACTTGGAGCATCACCAGTAAACTGGGCCTTCAAAATCGAGTGTTGCGGAGGCGGCCTTACACTAGCCCAACAGGGTCTCGTTGAAGACCTTACCCACAAGATCGCAAAAAATGCAGCAGCAAATGGCGCTGAAGCATTTGTCGTAGCCTGTCCCCTTTGTCAGGCTAACCTTGACATGCGTCAGGAAAGTATGATAAAACGGTTTGGTGATGTGAAACCTATGCCTGTGTACTATATTTCGGAACTTGTAGCCATTGCTTGCGGAGCAACTCCTTCAGAAGTTGCTGTAGGAAAGCACTTTGTTCCTGCTCTTGACTTAGTATCAAAATTTTAATCGGTTAACATATATCCCCTTGATCCTAAACAATATGTGATGGTTTTCTGGAAAAATTCAGGCCTTATTGAAAATGATGAAACAAGGAGTGCCGTTCAGATATGCGGCTTCATTCTAAATGATTGAATAATGTCGAAAATAGGGGTATTTATTTGTCATTGCGGCGAAAATATCGGCGCAAAGGTTGATTGTAAAAAACTGGCAGCAACCTTGGAAGAACACCCAGGCGTTGAAGTTGCTGTTGAATACAAATATTTTTGTTCTGATCCAGGTCAGGAAAGCGTTAAAAAAGCAATTCGCGACAACAAGCTTACCGGAGTTGTTGTTGCCGCATGTTCACCGAGAATGCATGAAGCCACCTTCCGCAAAGCCTGCGCTGAAGCTGGTCTGAATCCCTACATGTGTGAAATTGCCAACATTCGTGAACAGTGCTCATGGGTGCACACTGACAATGATAAGGCTACGGATAAAGCTACCGATATTGTGCGTTCAATGGTCGAAAAAGTCAAACGCAACAATAATCTTCAACCCATTGAGGTTCCCATCACTCGCCGGGCGCTGGTCATCGGCGGAGGAATAGCCGGCATACAGGCAGCACTTGATATTGCCAACGCTGGTCAGGAAGTCATACTTGTAGAACGGGAAGCATCACTTGGCGGCCATATGGCACAATTATCGGAAACATTCCCGACGCTTGATTGTTCGCAATGCATCATGACACCAAGAATGGTTGAAGCGGCGCAACACCCTAAAATCCGTTTACTTACCTATGCAGAAATCGAAAGCGTAGATGGCTATATTGGCAATTTCCACGTAAAGGTGCGAATGAAATCGCGCTATGTTGATAAAAGCACCTGTACCGGATGTGGCGATTGCATCACCAAATGCCCTTCAAAAAAGATTTTAAGCGAATTCGACTGTGAAATTGGCAAACGTACTGCCATATATACCCCATTTGCCCAGGCAGTTCCCAATATTCCGGTCATTGACAAAGCCAACTGCACCTACTTCAAGAACGGCAAGTGCAAAATCTGCGCTAAATCCTGCCCTCTGAATTCAATCAATTTCGACATGCAGGATGAATTCGAAGAACTGGAAATAGGAGCAATTATTGTTGCAACAGGATTCCAGATCCAGAATAATGCAATATATGGTGAATATGGATTGGGAAAATATGCGGACGTCATAACCGGCCTCCAGTTTGAGCGTCTTGCCTCTGCCAGCGGCCCTACTGCAGGTAAGATTTTGCGGCCTTCAGACGGCAAAGAACCTGAAACAGTTGTATTCATACAGTGTGCCGGGTCACGCGACCCTTCTAAAGGTGTACGCTACTGCTCCAAAATCTGCTGCATGTACACCGCAAAACATGCCATGCTTTACGCTCACAAGGTTCATGGTGGAAAAAGCAATATTTTTTACATGGATATTCGCGCCGCAGGCAAAGGATACGATGAATTCACACGAAGAGCCATTGAGGAAGATGAAGCCGGATATGTGCGTGGCAGGGTAAGCAAGGTATGGCAGGAAAACGGCAAACTGATGGTCAGAGGTGTTGATACCCTGCTCGGCAGACCAGTTGAAATTGCAGCTGATATGGTAGTTCTCGCTACAGCCATGATACCTCAACCAGATGCAAAGGAGTTTGCAAAAACCATCGGAATCGGTTACGACGAATACGGATTTTACAACGAAGCGCATCTCAAACTGCGTCCAGTTGAATCATCAACGGCAGGAATTTTCCTTGCCGGCGCCTGCCAGTCACCAAAAGATATTCCCGACTCTGTATCCCAGGCATCGGCATCAGCAAGCAAGGTACTTGCTCTCTTCAGTAAGGATAAGCTTGAAAGAGAACCGGTTATTGCCATCAACAATGAAGCCACCTGTGCGGGATGCTGGGGCTGTGTTCTTGCCTGTCCATACAATGCCATTGAGAAAAAAGATATTGTCGATCGTTCCGGACGCGTCATCAAACGGGTTGCCTCAATCAATCCCGGCCTCTGCCAGGGATGCGGTACCTGCGTCACGTTCTGTCGCTCGAACAGCATTGATCTTGCAGGATTTACCGAAAAACAGATCTATGCTGAAGTAATGGGCCTCTGAAAAGAGGCATTTGTCCCATGAATGAACAGAACTTTGCTACAGGAGTAAACCGATGAGTGAACCATTTGAACCGAACATTATTGCTTTTGTCTGCACCTACTGTACCTATGCCGGTGCGGATTTGGCAGGTACGAGCAGGTTGAAATATGCACCGAATGTGCGTATTATACGTCTCCCCTGTACCGGAAGGATAAGTCCCATGTTTATTCTTAAAGCTCTTCAGAAAGGTGCTGATGGAATCCTGATAAGCGGCTGTCATCCCGGAGACTGTCATTTTACACACGGCAACTATCACGCCCGTCGCCGGTGGATGGTTTTTCGTGCCCTGCTCGACTTTATGGGTGTACCGCCTGAAAGGATAAAGTACTCCTGGATTAGCGCTGCTGAAGGGTTAAAATTTGCTGATCTCATCAACGGCATCACTGAAGATATACGTAAAATCGGCCCTTTTGATCAATACAAGCAGATAATCGAGCAATCACAGGCCCCCGCGTCACTTTAATAAAACAACACGCAATGAGTATCGAGCAACAATACAGAACAAAAGCAAAAGAACTCCTTTCGAGCGGTGAGGTTAAAATGGTTATTGGATACGGGCCAGGCTCCACCCCCGACCGCCGCCGGCCTCTATTTATAACCACTCCCGATGAAACGGATCGTCTTGTGCTTGACAGCGCCTGCATTGCCAACCTTTCGGGATATCTGGTTACCGAAGGGCTCCTGAGTGATGAAAAACGTGTCGCGATCTTTCTTCGACCTGAGGGCATCCGTACAATCAATATTCTTGCAGCAGAAGCCCAGCTGAATTCAGACCAAGTCGTCATTATTGGATTCGATTCTGCCAAAAATGAGGTCACTGCCCTAAAAGGCAGCAGTACAGAAGATTTTTCAGTTCTGATTGAATCCATGAGGGCGAACACTCCTGAAACGGCAAAAGAAGAACTTTTTGAAAAAATCGAAAAGATGAATCCTCAGGAACGATTCACATTCTGGCAGGAAGAATTCTCAAAATGCATAAAATGCTATGCTTGCCGCCAAGCATGTCCCATGTGCTACTGCAGACGCTGCATAGTCGATAGCAATCAACCGCAATGGATCAACACCTCCGCACATACGCTCGGTAATTTCGAATGGAATATCGTGCGGGCATTTCACCTTTCTGGTCGATGCGTTGAGTGTGGAAACTGTGGCCGTGCATGTCCGGTTAACATTCCGCTCCGACTCATCAACAGAAAAATGGCAAAAGAGGTGATGGATTTATTTGATCATTTTGCCGGAACAAATAAAACCCAGGAACCTGTACTTGCAAGTTTCAAAAAGGACGATTCCGAGACATTCATTCTCTAAGTAATCAACGCGTATGACAAAAATCCTTTTCACCGATAAACTTGACAATTGTATCGAACGATGGAAGTCGGCAGGCCGTACGGTGATTGGTCCTGTACAGAAAAACAATATTTCAACCTACGACACGGTTAAATCCGCTTCTGAGCTTGATCTGAATCTGGTGCTTCCCGACCGTTCAATCAAGGAGCTCTTCTTTCCGCAGAGTGAGCCGATGTTGCGTTACACGATTAAAAAAGAGGCAATCAATACCTCTGAATTTCTACCTCCTTCCGGTCAAAGAATTATCTTCGGTGCCAGAGCATGCGATGCTTCAGGCCTTGCAATTGATGACCCTCTTTTCGGCTGGGATTATAAAGACGAGTACTGGTTTCAAAGACGTAATGAATCGGTAATCGTAACTATTGCATGCACAAAAGCTGATGATTTCTGCATGTGCACCTCTTTGAAACTGGCACCCGACAGCCCTAAAGGTTCAGATATCATGCTTCGCCCCCTTGAAAACAAAAAAGGGTGGCAGGTAGAGGAGCTTACCGAGCGTGGGCGGGAAGCATTCAAAACAATTGCCGATCTTTTGCAGGAAAGTAATGAGGCCGCAGCACCGACTATTACTGTACCGGAAAAGTTCGATTCTACGGCTTGTGCCGAATGGCTGAAAAAGCCGGAGAATTTTGAAAGCAAATTCTGGAAAGAGATTTCGCTCCGCTGTATCGGATGCGGGTCGTGCACTTACCTTTGCCCAACCTGCCACTGCTTTGACATTCAGGACGAAGGTGATACCTATAACGGTATCAGAAGAAAAAATTGGGACAGCTGTTCTTTTGCACTTTTTACCATGCATACATCGGGTCATAACCCGCGATCAACACAATCAGCACGCTGGCGCCAGCGCATCATGCACAAGTTCAACTATTTTCCTGGTAAATTCAGTGCAAACAGCTGCAGCGGATGCGGCCGATGCACCAGACAGTGTCCGGTTGATATGGGAATAACTGAAACTTTACAAGAGATTTCAAAATTATCGCAGTGACAGAAAACATTCAAAACGCAGCACAGAACATTTACAAGCCGGCCATTATGAAAATCGTCGCCCGACACGACGAAGCGCCCGGCGTAAGAACCATGAGGCTTGAGTTTCAAGATCCGGCCGAACATGATCAGTTCAAAGCAACCTACCGTACCGGTATGTTCGGGCTCTACGGTATATACGGCGAAGGCGAAAGTACCTTCTGCGTAGCAAGCCCTGAAACCCGCAAAGACTATATTGAATGCACCTTTCGGCAGTCAGGCCGGGTGACATCAACGCTTGCAAGATCCGATATCGGAGATCTGGTTACCTTCCGTGGACCTTACGGAAACCGCTTTCCCATTGAAGAGTTTTATGGCAAGAACCTTCTTTTCATTGCAGGAGGCATAGCCCTTCCACCCACAAGAAGTGTAATCTGGTCATGCCTTGACCAGCGTGAAAAATTCGGCAAGGTTACCATCGTCTACGGTGCCCGTACTGTAGCCGACCTGGTCTATAAGCACGAACTTGAAGAGTGGCTGCAGCGTGACGATGTCGATCTTGTTCTCGCCGTTGATCCCGGTGGAGAATCGCCTGACTGGAAGCATCGTGTAGGCTTCGTGCCTACAGTCCTTGAAGAAGCGGCACCCTCTCCAGATAACTGCATTGCCGTACTTTGCGGACCACCCATCATGATCAAGTTTACCCTGATTTCACTCAAAAAGCTTGGTTTTGACGAAACCAATGTTTATACAACACTGGAAAACCGCATGAAGTGCGGACTTGGCAAATGCGGTCGCTGCAATGTTGGGTCGATTTATGTCTGCAAAGAGGGGCCGGTCTTTACGGCTGCTGAAGTTTCCCGTATGCCTGCCGCAGATTTATAACCCAACATACAAGAAAAAACTACTCTTCGCGCCTCTTTGATTAAGGAATGCAAGACCCGCGAACCAATAACAAAATTTCAGGAGAGATAGACTTGGCAAAACCGATCCGGCTGATGAAAATCAGCCGGTAATGGCGGGAGATACCACCACGGATAGACTCCATACGCTTCCCTGCCGGTTGATGCACAACACTGCAGGGCAATAATTTGCCCGGCAATAAATGGCCGCAGCAATTCATAAGAAAACTCCATACCAAACCCCGCCTCATCATGTACAACAGAGGCACTGGTGTTCCATGGTTCTGGTGAAAGAACAGTAAAATTTTTTGCTCGGTGCCGCGGCTGATCAAAACGTAACGCTACCCAATGGCCATCCGGAGTCATTTCAAATTCAAGGTACCCTGAACCAGCAGCACCATCACCAATAAAAAGTTCAGAAACACCATACAGCCACAATCCATCAGTAAAAGCTCCTGCAGGGATTGATGCCGGAGGTTTCACTGCAAAAAGATTCGGATCATCGCATCGGGTAGTCCAACGCAGAAAAGGTGCAACAGGATTAGCCACACCATCCTGAAGTGAAAGCAACTGCTCAACCTCCACAAAAACAGTTGCAGGAAACTCCCCTTTCTGCCCTGAATAACCGATCAGCGGACCCTGCAGAAGCCGGCAAGGAAAAACCGGTACACTGTTTTTCCTCCTCTCATTTTCAGGAAACCATAACACTCCAGCCCACCCTTTCGAAGGATCATGGCAGTCAGCAACATAACCAGCTCCGCACGATGCAAGCAGATCAACATCAAACAACCCGATACACTGTACTTCAAGATCAAGCTCAACTCCTGACCGGTCAAGAGCAGCAGCTCTCATGCGTGCGGCAAGCCTGAGCACATCTGCAGCCGTAGCCCCACCTCTGTTATAGATAAAATTGGCATGGTGCTCACTCACCATCGCTCCGCCTTCCAACTCTCCCTTGAAACCAAGCTGCTCAAAAATCCGGCCACTCGAACAGCCTGCCGCATAATTGTTTTTGAATGTGGAACCACAACTGGGAAAATCGAAATGATGCTTTCGAATGCGCTCATCCTCATATTCCCTCATAAGAAGATTGATCTCCTCAGATGAGCGCACTTGAGGAAAACGAAGCACTACAGCCACAACAATTTCACGATTATCCATCAAGGATGTATGCTTGTATCCATAAAAAACATCATCAGGCAATTGCCATTGCAGACGGCCATCTATGTCAACCGTTACAATGCCTGCAGTAATCGCGGAAACCTCACCACCAAAACAGCGGGCATTCATCCTTACAGTCGATCCTATCTGGCCAGGAAGCCTAAAAAGCCACTCCCCTCCTCCCCTCGAAAAGCGCAGCAGTTCCTCGGAAATCACAGTGTTATCCACTCCTGCTTCACAGAAAAGTTCATCATCGGAAATCCAGAACATTCTCCGCATCCTTTCCAAAGAAATGACAATACCAGGAAAAGGCTCGTCAGAAAAAATAATATTACTGCCGCTGCCCATTACAGCAACCGGCAACCGATGGATCCGGTTCCAAAGCAAAAGCTCAACCAATTCAGCAACACTCTCCGGACAAGCAAAAAAACGGGTCGTACCACCGATTCCATAATAAGCCCTCGTAGAAAGAAGAACATCAGCTTCAAAATGGCAAGGCAGGGATAAGTCAGACATTACAATATCGTAGGTAATCAGAAAATAACGTTTATAAAACAGTCAAAGGCAGAACAAAAAAAAGGAACATCATAACAGAATTATCCTGAAACAAGAAGAGAAATAAAAGAAAACCATCTCAAATAAATTCCATATTTTCAAGCGATAATGTATATCCGATTGGATATTACTTATTCAGCAAATAAACACAAAAAACATGCCAGAAAACAACTCCCGTCAGGTGAATTTTGCTCTTGTACAGATCACTACCGAGCAGTTTGAACTTTTTCCTGATCGCTTTGTCGAGGATAGACCTGTCACACTGAACGCCGGTCTTAACTTTGGAGTAGACAGCAGGCAAAACCTGCTCAAAGTACTCTTTAAAAACAGTTTTATGCAGGAAAACATCCCTTTTATTACCATAGAAGCCGGATGTGTCTTTACCATTGATCCAGAATCCTGGTCACTCTTCAGCAACAAGAAAAACGGATTCTTGGTACTGCCAAAAAACTTTGCCGGATACCTTGCATCAATGACCGCCAGCACAGCCCGAGGCATTCTGCATGGCAGGACCGAAAACACACTCATGAACCGCTTTTTTATACCAGCCAACAATATTGAAGAGATGATCCCGGAAAACGTTGAACTTCCTGTGGACAAGGCAGAATGAACATAAACAGGAACATAGTGACAGCGCCTTTTTTTTACTTGTAACACTACAGCCAAACACTCGGCAGACCCCGCCCTGCCGGGATAACAGACAACGGTCACAATAAAACATTACAGTTCACTCCCTACCGCACTCTCGTAACCATACCGGGTTTTCTCGGTCCAGCATCCGGCAATGGCATGACACTGTACCCGAAAACACCCGCAGCATACGGCAGATGGTTTTCTGGAAGCGTAAGCCCTATGGAGCTGAACGCTGACGGCCCTTCAGCACTCGCATACAATTGAATGACCGAATGAATCCAGCAGGATCCAATACCAAGCGATGCCGCAGCAAGAAACATGTTTTCCATAGCCAGCACACAATCCTGCAACGGTGTAATAGCATGGCAGTCGGCGGAAACTATAACGAGTGACGGTGCATGGTAGAACATATGGTACCCTTCACGTGCAGCCACTGCGCGCAAAGCCTCATTATCAGAAGTCAGAAAAACATTTTTGCACAAAACCTGAAGCTTTTCAAGTATTTCAGCATTCTGCACTACGGTAAAATGCCAAGGCTGCTGCCCCATCGCCGTCGGCGCATACTGACCTGCAAGAAGAATCTCCTGCAATGCATCTTCTGCTATCTGCCTCGCCTCATAAGCCCTTATGCTGCGGCGCTTAAGAATAGTCTGTATAGTCTCATTCATAACTGTTTCCTTTATTTATTAACCGTCAATTACAAAAGCGGGAAATAAACCGCTGTTTTTAGTTGACCAGCGTTTCATTTCCCAAAACAGTGCTTCACACAATACATGCAAATCAGAAAATCCTACTCCCCTTCTCCAACCGGCTCAATAGATGTTGAAAGGAATCCTCTGCCCTGTGCAAAATAAACGTAAATCGGTTTTTCGTTGCGCAGCACATCCAGAACACTCTGAAACATAGCTGAAGGCATATGCATCTTGATGGTACCACCACTCTCACTGTCATTTTCAAATAACATTCCCGGATCATTGAACCGCACATAGGCAGCTACCGCCCCATCTGGGCCATACAAAGCAATCTGGGCACGGTTTGTCTGGTAACCCTCCGGGCTTCCGTAAAAAAGGATATGATAATTTTTAACCTCAGTAGTCATGATCAACTCCCCGTTAATGGTTAATAGCTATTGAACTATTCACTTAAAACGTAATAAAAAGAATCCCACCGTACAAGAAAGTTCACATGCAACATGCGCGATTTTGACTTCCATCCACTCAGTATCTTTTTTAGCAACTTTTAATCGGGTACTTAGACTCCTTAAAGAGTTTCGGCACTACCTTATTTCCAAGTAATTGAGCTGTTCAAACAAACAGCAGCTGTAAAAAAAACGTTATAATCGCAACATCAACCTATCAACCTATAAATACCATGAAAAAAGAGACAAAATCATCGCTCACACCTCTTGCAATCGGTGTACTTGTCATTTCTCTCCTGACTGTTTTTATAATTGTTCTGTATATCGCAATCGGCCTGTCCCAAGCAACTCTGGTGTGGCTGAGCGGCCTGTTCATCATTGCAGTCATGCTGCATACCGCTCTCAACTGGAAGCAGTTTACCTGACACTGTTTTTTTTAGCAACTTTTAAGCAGGGACTTAGAATCTTTAAAGAGTTACGGCACTACCTTATTTCCAAGTAATTGAGCTGTTCAAGTAAACAGCAACTGTAAACAAAACTTTATAATCTCAACATCAACCGATAAATACCATGAAAAAAGAGACAAAATCATCGGCCACACCTCTTGCAATCGGTGTACTTGTCATTTCTCTCCTGACTGTGTTTATGATTGTTCTTCATGTAGCGATAGGCTTCTCCCCATCTGCCCTGGTTGGGCTGAGCAGCCTTTTCATCATTGCAGTCATGCTGCACACCACGGTCAACTGGAAGCAGTTTACCTGACACTGTTTTGAACAAAGCCCGCGCGTTGATAATCATTCAGCGCGCTGCATGTTTTCGTAATGCAGGCAATAAAGCTCTCAGAAGAATGTTCTCAATTGTTGATTCATTCACTCCTAATACTGCCAATCCTCATGCCTGACCGGCAATCGGTTAAGCACTTCCCTGTAATGTTTCCATTGAGGCAGAAAGGTATTCATGAGTGCCACGAACTGCTGATTATGGGTTGGCTCATGGAGATGAACCATTTCGTGAACTACAATATATTCCAGGCATTCAACAGGTTTTTTAGCAAGTTCAAGATTTAACCAGATGCGTTCAGCTTCGGGATTGCAGGTGCCCCATCTGGTTTTCATTTTTTTGATGCCAACCTCATGAACCTGAATTCCTGTTCTTTTCTCCCATGTTGCCATGAGATCAGGAAGAACTGCTCTCAACTGCTTCCGGTACCATTCATCCAAAAGTATCTGCTTTTTCTCTCTTCCTGAACCCGGCCTGACCTGCACAACCAATGTTTTATGCTTCAAATGAACCACAGGAGTTGCTTCTATCTCTTTTACTTTCAGCAAACAACGACTTCCCCATACGAAATGACTTTCCCTGTCAAGGTATTCCCTTGGAGTTTCGCGTTCCTGACTGCAGAATTTCTTCTGCTGTTTTCTGATCCATCCCAGACGCGATACGGCAAACCCGCGTATCGACTCGTCATTCATACTACTGGGAGCCGAAATGCGTACGTTCCCCAAAGGGGGGTTAACGCTCAAATGAACGTTCTTTATATTCTTTTTGATAACCTCCACCGGTATATCCCCAAAAATCATTTTCATTGGCTTCAGTACTCCGGCTGCCGGTAAATAATGAGAAAGATACGTTCTACCTCATCAGCATCATGCAGTATACTATCCAAAGCTTTTTTAATCGCCTGTTCCCGAGCCAGAACACCCCGCCAGCCATCATGCCGCACGCTTTTCACTGCTGCATCAATTTTTAAAGCCATTGCAATTCTTTTATCCTGAAAACCTTGATATGCTTCCGGCTCCTCGGTAAGAGTGATATCGACATCGCCGACCCTGTCAAGCTTCAGGTTGTTGAACAATGCCCGCTGGCCCATCGTTTTCAATCTTTCGTTGACATCATCGGTCTGACCATTCTGAACTTTTCTTGCCAGTTCGGCTATGCGCTGCAGATACTCTTCATACTCAAGGGCATTGCGGCGGCGGGCTGCTATGATTTCATCAAGCAGGGTCGACATCCTGTCGTAATAAGCCGGATCATTGAGATGATCCTTGATGATTTTACGGCGAACATTGTTTTCAATGGTTTCAGCAACGGCATCCCTGCTGCTTTTTATCACATCAGGCAGCGAGTTGATAGCAGAGGCAATACCAGTTTTAACCATCAAATCCAGTAAAGGCAGATCATCGAACGGGGATATCTTCCGCGGTTCGTCAGCACGGATGTAGGTATCGATAAGATGGCGCATATCCGCCTCATACGTTTTCAGATCAATGGTTTCCCCACTGGCTTTTCGGATAATCTCTCGAAGGTTCACATAGCTTTCCATATCCTGCCGGATACGCTCCTGCTCAGTGCTGCTGTACCCTGCAGCTTCAAGCTCATCCGCAATATTGGCGAACGCCCTTAGCATGGCAGCTGTTGCCTTGTAAAGCGAAACCCGAAGATTCTCCCGTTCGGACAACTCTTCGGGAATCTCGGTATTCCCGCAGAAATAGTGGATATACTGCAGTTCGCCATTGGGGGGCTCAACCGGCTCACAAAGGAGAGCAAGAGCTTCAAGCGCATTGTCAAGACGCTCACGGCCAATGGCAAGCCTCTCTTTCAAAAGAATTTCCGGATTGCCAGCAGAAGTATTATTGCTGTGATCAAGTTCCGACGTATATACCTGAATGGAGTTTTCCACCTTTTTGAAGAGATCCTTGTAATCGACAATGTATCCGAACTCCTTGTCATCGCCGTCAAGCCGGTTCGTTCGGCAGATAGCCTGAAACAGGCCATGATCCTGCATGCTTTTATCAATATAGAGATAGGTGCAGCTCGGAGCATCGAACCCTGTCAACAGCTTGTCGACAACAATCAGCAGCTTCATGTTTGCCGGCTGTTTTTTGAACAGCTCTTTGGCATGCTCTTCATAGATTTCCGTCCGGCTTTTCCCTGACTGCCGGGGAATATCTTTCAGCATCTCCTTGTACATGCTGAAAATAAACTCCCTGTCGGTTTCGGTATTGGCTCCGGTATTTTCCGTTGTAATATCACCGGTGTGCGGGTTGTATGAGGTAACAACAGCACACTTGCCTTTGAAGAGGGTTCTCTGGAAGAGTTCATAATACTTGCACGCCTCGTATATGCTTGATACCACGAGAAGCGCGTTACCCCTGTCACTGCTCAAACGGGGCTTCACCCCGAAATCAAAAACAATATCACTGACCACCCTGTCCATGCGGGAACGTGAGCTGAGCACCTTCTGCATGGTTCCCCATTGCTCCCTCAAGGCGGCTTTCTGCCACTCATTCAACCCCCGAGTTTTGGCGTCGAACCAGGCATCTATCTTATCCGTAGAGGTGAGTTCCTGGTCGATGTCCCGCGCTTCATAGACAAGATCAAGCACTACCCTGTCTTCAACCGCTTCATTGAATTTGTAAGTATGGATATAACCACCGAACACTTCCAAACTTGTCGCCTTATCGGTTTTCAGGAGAGGAGTGCCGGTGAAACCAATAAAAACCGTGTTTTTCAGGATAGCCTTCATCGTCCGGTGAAGCTTTCCGCTCTCCGTGCGATGGCACTCATCGACAAACACAAAAATATCACCGACAGCATGGCAAGGTTCGACTTCCAGCCCCTTTACAAACTCTTCGAAATTATCAACATCTCTCCTGCCGAATTTATGAATGAGCGAACAGAGCAGACGAGGCTTTGCCTGCCCAAGCTGATGCAGCAGATCCTGCCCGCTCTCTGTCCGGTACATGGTTTCACCTGCTTCAGTAAACACTGTCTCTATCTGCTTGTCCAGTTCATCGCGGTCGGTAATGATTGCAACCCGGGCACGGGGATTGTTCTCCAGAATCCATTTAGCCAGCAACACCATCACAATGCTCTTTCCGCTGCCCTGCGTATGCCAGATAATCCCCCCTTTGCAGCGATCTACATACTCCTGAGCAGCCTTCACACCGAAATACTGATGCACTCGGGGAAGCTTCTTGACCCCTCCGTCAAACAGCACAAAATCATGCATCAGCTCCATCAACCGTTCCTTGCGGAACATCTTCAGCAGGTACTTGTCGAGCTTGAAACGGCTGTTATCCTCCTCGTCCTCCTTCCACTTCAAATAGTACTTCTCCGGTGTTCCAATCGCACCATACTGCAGCCCTTCCGAATCATTGCCGGCAACAATGAACTGCACCGTACTGAAAAACCATTCATTGAACTCCGGCTGCTGGTTTGATATGTTCTGACGGATACCTTCACCGATTGAAATCCTGCTGTTTTTCAGCTCCAGCACCCCGACAGCGATACCGTTAACATACAACACAATATCCGGCCTCCGCTCATGACTGCCGCGAAGCGTTACCTCCTCGGCAAATGCAAAATCGTTTTCCTCAGGATTCTGCCAGTTGAAGAAATGAACAGTTTCATGCTGCTCTCCTGCATCTGTTTGAACCGGAACGCCGTAACGCAGAAGAGTGTAAACCCTCCGGTTATTGTCGTACAAGCTGCGGCTCGGATTGTCCGCTTCACTATGCAATGCATGGAGTGCCCTTGAAATCTGCTCCGACCTGTAGCCTCGACGTTTAAGATATCCGGCAAGCAGCTCTTCCTCGATATTGCTGTTGCCATCCCTGTCAGTCCAGTTGCCAAGATAACGGTAGTTCAGCCCATTCTGAAACAGCGTGATGATGCGGTTCTGCGTTTCGTGTTCCGGTTGGCCAATAGTGCTCATGGCAAAACCTCCCTGTAGCCATCAATACTTACGACTAGAAAAGTGAACACAAGCTTACCATTTACGGCATAGGCAAAACCGCAAATCCTTTTCAAAGCATTATCCCAATGGAACTCTATCCGATCAATATGCCGGTTCACTTTTATGCTCGGTTATAATTAAGTTGCGGTTACTTGGCGGGAAACTAACTCCTCCAGTTACAAGAAAAAAAACTACATCTAAAGCACATAAAAAAGGTTCTCGTGTTCTTTCTATTCAATAGTTGTGTTAGCAATTCCGAATGGGATATGAACCATCGGAATATCGCCAGCTTCAGACTCTAAATGATTTCGTTGATCATCAAAATACATATGCGGTTTGAGTATTGAAAGTATGCGGTCTTTTTTCATTCCCCCGAGAAAAAATGTTTCATTGGCACTAACTCCCCAATGTTCAAGTGTTGTAATAACTCTTTCATGAGCCGGAGCATTTCTCGCAGTAACTATTGCCGTCTTAATGATACGTCGGTAGTCTCTGTTTTTTTCTTCCTCTTTATCTTCAAGTTTTTGCATAAATGACAGTTTTTTGAAAAAGTCGGCCAACGGCCCGGGCTTATGAGGAATATGAGAGTTTGCAACTTCATAGCTATGATACCTTGACAAATCAGCTCTTTTATATACTGTTTCTGATTCGTCATCGGCTATTACTCCATCAAAATCAAATGCTATAACTAACTCATCATCATCATCATCTATGACATTGCTTGGCAATACGGTTCCTGCCGGATAATTTGCATTAATAGCTTTCTTTGTATCTTCTTCATTAGCCGATAAAAATAGTGAGGCATTAAAAGCCGGGATATATTCGTAAGGAGATTTCCCTTCCATAAATGCCGCTCTAGAAATATCTAAACCATAATAGGCTATGGATCGAAATACTCTCTTTCCTGTTGCTGCTGAATTACGGGAAAGCAAAACAACTTCGACTGGAAATTGTTTTGGGAAATATTTATTAATATTCAAGAATCTTCGAATAAACGGAAAAGCAACGCCCTTGCCAAGAGTTTTATCCAAGTTAGCCTTTTGAAATTCTTTATATGCTTTCGGTCCTTTGTCAACAAATACAGCATGAGATTCCGAAAGATCAAAAAGAGCACTTGAGGAAACCGCAATAACCAGCTTTCGTTCTATTGGGTATGGCATATCATCTCTTTAGTAGCTAATACATTAGATTTATTGACAATTTAATCCTGCATAGTTTTATAATTATACTGACCATCTTAATATTCAAATATTTTGATTCGGATTTGACTCTCGTATAAATACCAAAAGTTTATTCATACGCTGTTTAAGATCAAGGACACTGAAATCGGGAACATAGTTGTTGATTACATACCTTGCTATTTCTATCTTTGGTGCTTGAATTTCTTTTCCTGCCCGGTTCTTTATTCGTAAACAATTATCATATTTATCAAAAGTCGTAAGTGTTGATGCATTTGGACACTTTTTTTTGATTGCATCTCTTAATTGATCCGCTGAAATGTAATTTTCAATTTCTTTTCCATCCGTAACCCATGAGTGACCAGGTCCCTTATCAAACTCTCTTTGCAAACGTTTTTTTGTTTCATTTAAACAAGAACGAGGCTTTTCTTTATCACTATCGAGAATTATGACTCCTCGCCGATTAAGCCGCCTTAAAGAGATAAAGTTATCAACCTCAGTAGAATAATCTTCATTGGATAGATGTGATGCAAGTCTTCCTCCATAAAACATAATGCTGTAGTGAACACCTTCTACAAGTTCCGCAGAAAGTCCTTTAATCCAATGGTTAACATAGACTCTGTCAGAAGGCCCTTCAACCCATATGACGCAGTTAGCCTGCAGTAAATCTGAAGGGTGATATCCCAAATCCTCACAAACTGTTGATCGTTGAGTATCTGATGTAACTCTCTCAACAACAGACACCGAGTCTTGCAGTCTCACATGATAGATTTCCACACCAACGTTGTCCATCAATGTAGCAGAATGTGTAGTAATAAAATACTGGTTTGTTGTGTGTTCTGTTAGATATCTTATGAATTTCCTTTGTAATATTGGATTAAGATGGATTTCCGGCTCTTCAATGCAAACCACTTGCTCGTTAAGAACTGTAGCTGCAGATGCAAGAATTAACACTTCATGAATACCTGAACCCATTGACTCTACAGGCAAGACTTTACCATCCATATGAATCAAGATTGTAGCACGATCATGCGGTATCTCAATGCTTGCGTCTGGATTATCAATAACTGTTCGGAGAAAATCTGTAATTCCAGAGAAACGTCTCTTGTCTTCTTGATTGTGAACATCTGGATTCTGTAAACGAGCAAGTCGTTCAATAATTCCAGTGCCATCAAACCCATCCGATATAGATCCTTTTGTCCCTATTTGGCGAATAGCTGGAATAACTGCAACATTTACAACAGCAGGCTGCGGCATGTAGAGTAAATTTATTATTTCTGAATTCCAATGCCCGCCTAGACTCCGTCCTGGGCTTGATATCAATATATTCCAAAGTTCTTTAGCTTGACAGTCACTTAATACCTTAATAGCTTCTGACCAAGAACCTGGAGTATATTCATAGCTAGGTAAAGACATAAAGCTCCAACATAATTCCGTATTATCTATCCTACATTTTTCATTCAGTATTTTTGCAAGGAATTGACGAGCAAGATTTCGCCGATAAATATCTTCAATACTAATTCCTGCGACAAGTCTATGAGATTCGGCCAACATACTCTTATCTGTTTCGGAAAGTAATACTTTTTCTCCTGATCCAATTAAAAGTGGAGACCTATCAGGAAGATGATAAACAAGTGGATCTAAGTTTTTTCCCTTGTTTTCGGAATATTTTGAAATAATTTCGTTTATAAAGCGAATGATATTTGATTTTCCTGAATTATTTCTTCCAATGAAAAGATTTACTTTTTCAAAGTTATCAAAGTACTGAGGATCTTTTCCAAAACTACGGTAGCCCGCAATGGCAAAGTTTTTAATTTTTACCGTCATTTCATAGTTGCTATAAGCTGCTTTATGAATAAATGAATCTTCAAATGAAAAAACTTACTGAAAAGTTATAAAAGCACAGACTCACCGAGAAAGAATAAACAGTATACATTTCTAAAATAAATCAATCATACCAGTCTGATTTTTCCGGTTAAAAGATTTTGCATCATACCCTGTTTGATCTGGCAGGTCTTGTCGAGACGTTTTTCGAGGGCTGCGAGCTCGGCATACATATCAGACAGGACTGAGGCTATTGCTGTTTGTTCCTCTTTATTGGAGGGTAAAGTGAGTTCAAGTTCTTTCACATCCGCAGAATTTACCGATTCAAAAGTCGATCCCTTTGAATACTTTACCCAAATAGGTTCGAAATTTATAAGGCAGTGATACATGTAATCATTATCGTAGAGAATAGCACAAACTCCTCTTCCTATGCACACATCAAATTCGGCTCGCGCAATTTCACCTACAGGGGCTCGGACTGACATTAAAATATCCCCTTTGTCTGCTCGCTTTGTGATTTGTTTCGTAAAGATTCGTTCAATTGTTTTTCGATCTTTAATGTCAGCATTTCCTTGAATAAGGGAAAGACCTTCTCCGTTAGTATTATAGTTTGAAGAGCTTGGCGATTGCCCCATCACGATTTCCGCCACATCTCCCAACCGTTTCACCTCCCACTCCCCAGTGAAACCCGGCAGGCGTTTTTTGCCGGTGAGGAGTTCCTGCATGGCGCCTTGTTTGATCTGGCGTTTTTTGGCGATGAGTTGCTCAAGGGATTCGATGAGGGCGTCCGTATCGCTCAATGCTTCGGCAATGGCGCGTTGTTCTGGAACTGGAGGAGCAACAAATGGCAAACACATCAAGTCGCGTGTATAGATTGCCGCAACACTGGTCGTGCCGGTAGCTAATGCCCGAAGACGGGTTATAGAACCTGTTGTGTTGAAAAATAAATTGGCGTATTCGCTTGAGCAAACTTCCTGAAGATCAAATTCAAACCGCATTAGGTTTGAGTTGTAATAGGCAACGGGAAGTTCATTCCTCCAGATGGCTACCTTTCCAACTAGGTATAGAGTGTTTCGGGTGTTGAATAACACATCACCAAACACGAGTTTGTGTACTGCCTCTGGCTTGATACCCGGAGTAATAAACTCAATCTTTGTAAGATCAAATTTACCGCGTGCAATATTGCCCATCTTCATTAAAGGGAACTCCGTTTCCTCGCTTCGATTCGGATAGTTCCCTCCGAGCCTACCCTTGCTCAATATTGAACCAAGTGGCTTAACCGACCAATCCTCCGGAATCACCCCGACCTCGGTCTGTTTATATCCTTTCTTCACTTCCATGAGAACCCCATCTTTTCCAAATGGCGGTTGACTTTCTCTTCGAGCGCGGCAACGTTTACAAGCAGATCAGGAAGCGGGGTTTCGTATCGTTCGGCAAGTTCACGGATACGGCTTGTCAGGTTCTGGCTGATGCGCTCCATCTCACCGTGAATGCGTGCATCCAGAACAACCATCCACTTCTCTTCAACCACCAGCGTTTTCACTTCATCTTCGGAAAGTTCTGGATATTTGGCATAGGCAAGCCTGTCCAGTTTGGCCGCCACTTCCCTTATCCGCTTTTTCAGGTCGGCCTCTTCTTCAGCAAGCGTGAGCCATCTTTTCAGAACATCGGCCTCCTCCTGCTGTTCCCTGTCGGCCTTGATCTCTTTCAAACGAGCCATAACGTTTGCCTTGTTCACTTTGTCCAATGAAGACAAAGCTCCCTCTTCTCCTCCATGCTCTTCTTCCAGTTCGGTCAGGCTGGCAGTCATGCTTTCCAGTCTGCTTTCAAGTTCGGAAAGGGCTTCCTGTTCCTTCCGGAAATAGCGGGAGACAATGAGATGCTTGGGCACGAGGTCGCAAGCCCAGCCTTTATCTTTTTCCTTTCCGTTTTTGTCTTTCTCAATAATGCGATACGTTTCGGCTTTCCAGCCATCGGATGCGATGAGGTAGCAGTCGTCCTGCATGCTTTCCGTCCAATAGTCCATGAGATGCTGATAAACAGCATACTTGTCGATAAGCGGCATGCCTTCGTAATGAGCGAGCAGCTCTTCAGAAAGGCTGCGGATAACCGTTTTGGGGTGACAGCCCTTTTGAAGGTTTCGGAGCGTGGCAATGCTGCGCGCTTTCCACTCGAAAAAATGCCTGTTCATGCCCGAAATAAAGGTGGCAAATTCCGGATGGCTGTAAATGATGTGCTTCAGGTCGGATTTTGATACATGCAAACCTGAGTAGCCTGCACGCATGGGATGAAAGAGCGAAGCTTTCAGCCCGCGACATACAGACCAGTAGGGCTCAAGTGCTTCAATGTCCCGATCCGGTATGCCGCCTTTCAGATGGCCTTCGATATCCTGTATGTCCTCTGTCACCTGACTGTCGATGTAGCGGGGAAGGTTCAAATTGTATTCATTCTTCTCAATCTCTTCAACCGGCACCATCCGCGAGTATTTCGGAATTTCGACCTGACGGGTGAAAATATCGACAATCTGATGCATGTCACGATCGCGGAGGCGGTTCTTGTTGCCGTCCTTCATGTAACCCGCGCTGGCGTCAATCATGAAAATTCCTTTGCGAACGTGCGCGTGCTCCTTGTCCAGCACGACGATGCATGCGGGAATACCCGTGCCGTAAAACAGGTTCGGCGGCAGCCCGATAATTCCCTTGATATACCCCCTGCGGACAAGATTATACCGGATATCGGCTTCCGCGTGGCCACGGAACAGCACGCCGTGAGGCAGAATACAGGCTCCTTGTCCAGTGCTCTTCATGGATTTCAGGATATGCAGCAGGTAAGCGTAATCTCCCTGTTTTGCAGGCGGTACTCCAAGATATCTGAACCTCTCAAAGGGGTCGCTGGCTGGTTCAAGTCCGGTACTCCAGTGCTTGTCGCTGAAAGGGGGATTGGCAACAACATAGTCAAAGGTCTTGAGCATGCCCGAATCTTTAAACTTAGGATCGGCGAGGGTATTGCCCTGCATGACAAGTGCCTCAGGCTCTCCGTGCAGGATCATGTTCATCCTTGCCAGACCTGATGTCGCCGCACCTTGTTCCTGTCCGTAAATTGTGATTTTTGTACCCGCTTCGTCAGCCACTTTCAGCAGCAGCGATCCCGAACCGCAGGTCGGATCATAAACCGTTGTCGAACTGTTTGTTTCCGCCTGATTGATGCCGATAATGCTTGCCATGATCCGGCTCACCTCAGCCGGTGTGTAGAACTGCCCCTTGCTTTTGCCGCTCTCAACGGCAAAATGGCGCATCAGGTACTCATAGGCATCGCCGAGAATATCGTCGCCTTCCGCTCGGTTTCTGGAAAAATCAAGAGACTTGTTCTCAAAAATCGCAATAAGATCGGTCAGCCGGTCAACCATCTCCTTGCCTGTACCGAGCTTGCTTGGATCGTTGAAGTCCGGCATATCGGAAAGGTTGTTGGCTTTGGCCAGCGGCCCGATGATTTTTTTGTTAATCTGGTCGCCGATATCCTTCGTCCCTTTCAGATTGACCATGTCGCTGAAAGTGGAACCGGCAGGTACGATTATCGGGGCAAAGCGGTCACCGGCATACTTGTCGCTGATATATTTGACGAAAAGCAGAACGAGAACGTAATCCTTGTATTGGCTGGCATCCATGCCGCCGCGCAATGCATCGCAACTTTGCCAGAGTGTTGAATAAAGTTCGGATTTTTTGAGAGCCATATGTCCCTTTGATACTTCTATGAAATGAAGCTCCCCATCGCATGTGGAGTGGTATCCTTTTTTACAATAAATTTAGTCAATTTTCGACACAAGTGTTGAAGAATTGACCCTTTAGAGATTAAAACCATTATAGTTTTTATCGTATAATTTCAAAGTGCACTCCAAGGCTCCCTGAGAAAAGTATAAAATAAAAAAGACTCACAAGCGTAAACCTGTAAGTCTTTATTTTACTATGGTGCACCCGGGAGGACTCGAACCTCCAACCCACTGATTAAGAGTCAGTTGCTCTACCATTGAGCCACGGGTGCAATGTGTTTTATTTTGCCGGCAGTGCGGGAAGCACCGGCACAGCAGGAGTTTTTTGAAGCGGAACTGCAGGCATCGTTTGCTGAAGAACGCTTTTGGAAGAGTCTACTTTTATTTTTCTTCCCGGAAGGGTAAACTGGGCAATAAAACAGAGCAGCATCACTATACCGGCAAGTATAGCGGTCATTTTGCTTAAAAAATCACCTGTTCGTCTTACTCCAAGCGTTTGAACGGTGCCGAGGCTTGCAATACCACCGGTGAGGCCGCTGCCGCTTTTGGGGCTTTGGAGCAAAATCACGCCGATTAGCAGAATTGATGCAAGTAAACTGACAACTACAAGGAAAACATGCATTTCCGGCCGCTTTAATAAATTTGCAAATATCGTATCTTTCAAATAAATAGGCTTTTAATTTAGCAAGTTTTAAAAAATATCCAAGCAGTGCTTTCAGATGCAGGAAAATTAGTGGTGATTGCTGGAGTGGTAACCGTATTGGTCGGTCTGCTTATGATGGCATCAGGCAGAACAGGAATATCCGGCTGGTTCAGCTGGTTTTCGAATCTTCCGCTCGATATAAAAATTGAAAGGGAGAATTTCAGGTTTTATTTTCCGCTCGGCAGCTCTTTGCTGCTCTCGCTGATCATCAGCTTGGTCCTTTATATTATCAACAAAGTTATCCGTTAAACATCAATGCCTGAAGAAGCCAAAACCGCATACCGTAGTGCAACGGTAACAAGAACAACGCAGGAAACCGATATTTCTGCAACAGTGACTCTTGATGGAACGGGTATCAGCTCCATAAGCTCGGGAGTCGTGTTCCTTGATCATATGCTGGCGAACTTCAGCAAACATTCCGGATTTGACCTTTCGCTGCAGTGCAGCGGGGATCTTGATGTGGATGATCATCACTCCGTTGAAGATATTGCTATTGTCATTGGCAGCGCCATAAACCAGGCTCTTGGCGACAAACGGGGAATTAATCGCTATGGATGGGCTATTATTCCCATGGATGAAGCTCTGGCACGTTGTGCCCTTGATTTGGGAGGAAGAAGCTATTGTGCGTTCAACGCTGAGTTCAGCCGGCCTGTCATTCAGCAGTTTTCAACCGAAATGGTGGAGCATTTCTTTATTTCGCTGGCTGAAAGCATGAAAGCAAATATCCATCTGTCAATTCTTGATGGCCGGAATACTCACCATAAAATTGAGGCTCTGTTCAAGTCATTTGCCTATGCAATGAAAACTGCGGTTGCGGTAACTGGCAATGCAATTCCATCAACCAAGGGAAAGCTTTAAGTTTTCCCTGCAGTTGATGACTATTATTTAGCGTAGGCTATCGAGCGTTTTTCACGGACAATGGAAACTTTTATCTGGCCTGGGTACTGCGCTTCCGATTCGATTTTGTGAGCGATATCATGAGCAAGTACATCTGCCTGTGAATCGCTGACATTGTCGCCTTCAACAATGACCCTTATCTCCCTTCCTGCCTGCAATGCATAGGTTTTGAGCACACCGGGAAATCCTTTGGCAATCTCTTCAAGGCTTTCAAGACGTTTTACATGGCCGTCAGCTGTTACCGCACCACGGGCACCGGGCCTGGAGAGGGAAATAACATTGGCAGCATCAACAAGCTCAGCAATTGGGGACTCTTTGCCGACATCACCGTGATGGGCTTCAATTGCGTTGAGTACCACAGGTGATTCATTGAATTTTTTCAGGAACGTCACACCACTGAGAGCGTGTGGCTGTCCGCTTTCGGGCAGTACAAAACCAATGTCGTGCAGCAGGCCCGCTCGTTTGGCAAGGCGGGCATCAAGCTTGAGTTCTGCCGCCATAAGACCTGAAAGCATGGCAACTTCGCGGCTGTGCAACAGAAGGTTCTGACCATAGACCGTGTAAAATTTCATGTGACCAATCAGGGAGACAACCTCGGCGGGCATATCAGGAATCTGAAGCGAAACAAGCGCTTCTTCTCCGGCACTCATGATGACATCGTCAATTTCTTTTTTTGCGTCTGCATAGGCCTTCTCAATAGCCACGGGATGAATGATGCCGTCAACAAGAAGTTTCTTGAGTGTCAGTTTGGCAAGTTCCCTGCGCATGGGGTCAAAACAGGAAAGAATAACAACTTCAGGAGTGTCGTCCACAATGATGTCGACCCCTGTAGCGTTCTCAAATGCCTTGATATTGCGTCCTTCACGCCCGATAATACGCCCTTTGAGTTCATCGCTCTGAATGTGTACCACTGAAAGAGCATTTTCGGTAGCCTGTTCGAAAGAAATCCTCTGAATAGCGGTCAACAGGGTTTTTTCGGCAAGACGACCGGCATTCTGTTCCGCCTCTTCATGAATCCGGTGGATGGTTTCAGTAGCTTCTTCACGTGCTTTTGATACCATGTTGTCAATGAGCATCTGGCGAGCCTCTTCGGCCTGAAGGTTGCTGATGCTTTCAAGGCGCTGGTTCTGTTCAAGAATAATCCGGTCAAGCTCTTCTGAACGAAGCTTTACCGTCTCAATGGTCTGCTCAATTTCCTTGCGCTGTTCCTGCAGCTTGCGTTCAGTATCGCGAATATCCTGACTCTGCTTTTTCAGTTGCCCTTCCTTCTGCTGAATCTGTTTCTGGAGCTGATTATATTTATTGTTTTTGATAACAACTTCCTGATCAAACTCGCGTCGTTTCTTTTTCCATTCCTGGTTTACTTCACTTACTTTAAGCTCTTTATATTCGTTAGCCTCTTTCTGTGCTTCCTGAACTATCTGCACAGCACGCTCTTCGGCTTCAAGCACCTTGGTTGTTCCAATGCGTTCAAGAAAAAAACGACCGACAAAAAAACCTACAGCAAAAAACAACAATGAAGTAATGATAATTAACAACAGGTTTATAACTATGCCCATTCAGCTAACCTCCTTTTTACTGCCCCTATAATGAAACAGGAGCACCGTTTTAAACAAAAAAAACCGCACCATCGCAAGATGTGTAAGATTAAAGAACCCGTATTTGAACGGTGGGTGCCGCTTTCAGATTTTTTGCTTCCAATGGAACAATGTGAACACTGCTCTTGAATCCCTGAACATAGTTCAACAAAACTCAATAAGGCCTGCAATCAAAACGAAAAACGTAGCTCCCAATTTTTAATTGTTAGTTCTTTTACTTACAAAACATCTCAGTCAATTGGTGCGGAAATTTCTTCTTTTAAATGTAAATGTTTATTACAGATTTTGTCCAATAAAAACATTGAGATCGGCAATTTTCTGCTTCAGCAATTCCAGTTCCTCTTCAAGTTCTATCTTTTTCTCAGCAAATGAAACTGCCGAAAGAACCGCAAGTTTAACGGGTGCAAATGCTGGCGCTTTTTCAGCAAAAAGCCTCATCGTGCCATCAACATCCCTGGCGGCCTTTTCGGTTAATTCCCGTCTCTCAACTCTTAATGGATAATTGTCTCCATAAACATGTACATCAATTTTTTCCATCTTCTTACTCTTACAATGTCTGATCGTTTCTGAGTTCCATTTCTATTTTCTGCAAAATCAGTACCAGCTTCTGTTTCACGTGCATTTTTTCAGCATAGGAAAATGTTCCGCCCGAAAAATCGCTTGCATCTGCAGCAGAAGAACCAACAGTTCCGGGAAGTTTACAGGATCTCAAAATATTCTGAAGACTTGTCAGTTCAGATCGAAGCAAATCATTCTCTTTCCGGCACTCAGTTAAACAGGTAACAAGATTTTCAATATTTTGCTCAAGAAGGTTGATATCAACCTTAATATTTTGCCCATCAGAATCATACATAGAACAAAGAGTATCAGACTTGTCGAATTACCGCACCAAGCTTACTCGTGGCATTACTGCCTACTTTCGAGAGAATATCGCTGATTTTTTCATCCTGTAACGTCCCCGTATGATCGGCTATTTCAAGTGAGATTGCAATACTGCGATCCCCTCCTTCTGTATCGGTGCGTTCAAAAAAATCAAACACACTGACATCCCTGATCAAAGAGTCACTGGAACGAACAAGTTCCACAAGTGACTGAACGGTAACGTTCCAAGGCAAAACAAACGATAGGTCCCTCTGCACAACAGGAAATTTTGACGGGGGTTCATAGGTGACAGCCGAAGTGAAACAGCGTTCCAAAACAGCTGCATCAAGTTCTGCAATATAAACCTCCTGCCCAACATCAAACTTTCGTAAAATGTCTGAATTGACCTGCTGAACTACTCCTGCTTTATATAAGCAGGGTTTTCCCTTTTCTGTCAACTGCACATCAATGCTGACACTTTCTTCATTATAAATATTAACTGTTGATTTATCAAGCAAATTCAGCTTCTCAAGAAGCATCTCAACAGCACCCGTAATGTCATAAAAATCAGCCTTTTCCTGCGGCTGGTTCCAGATTCTCGGAAACCGGTTACCTGTCATGGCAATAACAAGATACTCCTGCTCATTATAACCGTTAAGCGGCGACTCTCCGCTACGATCAACGTCTGGAAGTCTCCTGAATCCTCTGGCAACCTCGAAAAGCTTTAAATCCTTGTTGCCGTGCCTGATATTATGGCTGATTACCTTGAGAAAACCAGGCAAAAGCCCTGGGCAGAGTACTTCAAGCCCTTCACTGATGGGATTAAGTACACCAACAAGCTGCTCACTGAACAGTTCTGCTTCTTCCTTTTTCACAAGCGGATTGGTAAGAATTTCCCTGAAATTCAGAGCAACCATAATGGAACGGAGAAAATCAGGAAAAAATTCCGGCTGTTTTCGTGACTGAGGATAGATGGTTTGAAGCTGCGCTGCAGGTTGAATATTGTCGTATCCATAAAGACGCGCAACCTCTTCTACAAGATCGATCTCCTCCAAAACATCAACCCTGAAAGAGGGAACCTGAAAAGTTATTGCATCTTCAGCTGTTTTGTCGATTGAGAAGCCTATCTTTTCAAGCATATCGACCATTTCGGCTGCATCTATAGTGCTCCCAAGCAGTGCATTGACCCGCGCTGACCTCAATGTTACCATTCGAGGCCCACCCTTTACGGTGCCACATTCTTGTGCAACTTCAATATGACCACCGGCAAGTTTGAGAATAAGCGCCACAGCAGATTCTGCCGCCCTTTTGACATTGTTTTGGTCAACTCCCCGTTCAAATCGGTACGAGGAATCAGAGGAAATACCTGCCTTTTTAGCAGATTTTCGAATTATGGATGGCGTAAAATAGGCTGCTTCAAGCAGAATATCAGTTGTAGAATCACTTACTGCAGAATCAAGACCACCCATTACGCCGGCAAGTGCAACGGGCTTTTCAGCATCACAGATAACCGGCATACCAGGTTCAACCTGGCAAACCTCCTGATTAATGGCAGCAAATTCAGAACGCATATCGCTGCGTACAACAACCCGTCCTCCAGCAAGCTTGCCAAAATCAAACGCATGCAGTGGCTGACCAAGGCCATGAAGAATATAGTTTGTTATATCAACAATGTTGTTTTTCGGCCTTAATCCAATACGTTCAAGTTTCCGGCGAAGCCATTCGGGGGATTCGGTAACAGTTATACCACGAATGACCACGCCTGCATAATAAGGGCATGCTGAAGCATCCTGAACATCAACCAATGGCCCGGATGTCGAAAACGCCACCGCTTTCCTGTCTGGGTAGTGTATCTCCTCGCGTCCTGCAAGTTCCCTTGCAACTCCAAGGTGGGAGAGGACATCGGGACGGTTTGGTGTTACAGCGATATCAAGTACAACATCGCCATCAAGGTAACGGGCAAAGGGGTCTCCTATCCTGCATGAGTCATTGAGCTGCATGACACCGGAATGATCATCAGATAATCCGAGTTCATCCGCGGCACATATCATGCCGTATGAACGTTCTCCACGTATTTTAGATGCTTTAATAGTAATGGTTTGACCATCAGAAAGGATAAGCTTTGCTTTCTCCGTTGCGACTGGTACAAGCATACCTGCTTTAACATTAGGCGCACCGCATACAATCTGAAGAGGTTCATCTTGACCGACATCAACTCTGCAGAGTGTCAATCTTTCGGCATTAGGGTGCTGCGCAACCTCTGCAATTCTACCAACCACAACAAGATCATCAGGAAGAATTGGCTCAAGAACATCTTCAACTTCAAACCCGAGAAATGTCAATTTTTCAACAAGTGAAGGAATATCCGAAGAAAAGGAAGGGAGAAAATCTTTAAGCCAATTGACAGATATTTTCATAAGAAAACAAAATCTGCATTCATGAATAAAAAAAGCCCTGTACCGGCAACGAACAGAGCTTTGAAACAAACGTCATAAACTCAATAAACCAGAAATTAAATTACCCGAAATGCAGTAATTAATGTCCAAAAAAAATAAGGAAATAAAAAACTTTCCAGACTCTCAAAAGTTACCGAGTGACCCCAACGGGATTCGAACCCGTCCTACCACCTTGAAAGGGTGGTGACCTAACCGCTAGTCGATGGGGCCAAAAAACATGGGTGAATGAGGGGACTCGAACCCCCGGCCTCCAGGGCCACAACCTGGCGCTCTAACCAACTGAGCTACAATCACCATAGAAAATCTAAAGGCTTTCATAGTGCGCCCGACTGGACTCGAACCAGTAACCCTCAGCTTAGAAGGCTGATGCTCTATCCATTGAGCTACGGGCGCTGCTTCAATCGTCAGAACTTCACCTGTCGGGGCGCCGAGACTCGAACTCGGGACCTCCTGCTCCCAAAGCAGGCACGCTACCAACTGCGCCACGCCCCGTTCTTTAACAGAAGGCCAAATATACCATAAGAAGATAAATTACAAAAAAATATTTTCCTTATATAGCGCCATATTGTAATTGCTGCATTTAAACAATAAGACAAAAAATGTGTTTTCTCCCATTCAGGAAAGGTTGCCTTGACTCTCACTCCGATACTGATCGAAAATAAAGCCGCTGAGTGCCAGGCGAAAAGCAGTTACAGTGTGTTGGAAAAAAAATCAGCAATAATATATCGGAGCTCATCATGATAAACCATCTCAAGAGCTTCTGTCGGGGTGACAAGCTTTCTCTGACGATCATGCATTTCATCCCACTCATCAAGCATGGTTTCAATGTAGAGTGGATATACCTGAACCGAAAAATGTTTACCAAACTTATGGTACCTGAATTGACCTGCTTGTTTCTGATGAACCGTTCCTATCACTCCAGCTTCCTCATAAGCTTCTTTAGCAGCTGAATCTGCCGGGGATAAACCTTTTTCAATATAACCTTTGGGAATGATCCAGCGATCCGATTTTCTGGCAGTAATAAGCACCATCCCGCCGTCAAAAACAGGAATAACTCCAGACTGCCTGAAAAAAATCTTGACCCTTTCAGCCATATAAAATGTAATTGTAACGTTGTCTCGAGAATTGAGAGAGGCATTAATAAAACCGTGAAAAAGGAAGAAATATATAACTGATTTCTATTATTCAACTGCCACCCTATTTTACAAATGGAATATTTATGTTTTACAACAGCTCTTATATTGTTAGCTTAATGTAATATAGGTCTAAAATATTTGGCTTATAAGTTAACATATCATTTACACTCCCATTGAATTGGCGCTTTTAATTATTTGGAGTGAATTAACAAGAATAACAGTTGGTATAAAAACCAAAACTTCCAGAAAAAATGAAAGCAATTATTCCTGTTGCAGGTGTAGGTACCCGTTTACGACCTCATACTTTTTCACATCCAAAAGTTTTGCTTAACGTAGCCGGTAAGCCCATTATTGGCCATATTATGGACAAGCTTATCGCCATAGGAATCGATGAAGCAATAGTTATTGTAGGTTATCTGGGGTATATGGTTGAGGACTGGTTGCGTCAAAATTATAGTATCAAATTCACCTTTGTCAACCAGCCTGATCGACTTGGGCTTGCTCATGCCATCTGGATGTGCCGACCCTTTATTATTAATAATGAGCCCTTGCTCATTATTCTCGGCGATACAATTTTTGATGTTGACTTAGAACCCGTATTGAAAAGCCCTGTTTCAACTCTCGGCGTGAAAGAGGTTGAGGATCCAAGGCGATTCGGTGTTGCTGTAACCAAAAACGGGAAAATCCTGAAACTGATTGAAAAACCTGACACACAGGTAAGTAATCTTGCTATTGTCGGTCTTTATTTTCTGCAGCAAGCTGGGCCGCTTTTTGCAAGTATTGATCACTTGATTGATCATAACATCACAACTAAAGGAGAATACCAGTTAACTGATGCCTTGGAACTTATGATAGAGGGGGGGGAAACATTCACCACTTTCCCCGTATCTGGATGGTATGACTGCGGAAAACCAGAAACTTTGCTCTCTACCAATGAGATTTTGCTTAAAAAAAATAATCTAACAAAACAGTACCCTGGATGTATTATCAATGAACCCGTTTTCATTGCAAGAAATGTCATTCTTGAAAACGCAGTCATCGGTCCGAATACTACTATCGGGGAACATGCATTTATTGCGGATGCTATCATTAAATACTCCATTATCGGTAATGAAGCCGAGGTACGTAATATTATGCTGGATCACTCAATCGTCGGTAACAATGCCGTCATTACAGGAAACCCTCACCAAATAAATATTGGAGATTACTCAGAAATTCGAGTTGGATAAGAGAATTTTTGCATGAATGCATGCGAATGTTTACATTTGAACTTTATTTTTGTTGGGCATCCCCATTACCTATGGACACGGTGCCGCAGGCTCTGAACAGGAATTCTAATCCTGAGCTTGTTATGAGTTTTTCTGTGTCCAGGTCGTTTCTCCATGAAATCCTTTCATTGAAAAGCTTATTAATTGAGTAAGTACTACAAATTATTAACATTTTTTTTGTTGTTGCTGTTATCCGTTTAACCAAAACATTATCGAAACATGTCACAGACAAGGTATTTTTTTACCTCAGAATCCGTATCAGAAGGACATCCGGACAAAGTTGCCGATCAGATTTCCGATGCAGTACTTGATGATTTTCTTCGCCAAGACTCCAATTCCCGTGTTGCTTGTGAAACTTTTGTTACAACCGGACAGGTTATCGTGGGCGGTGAAGTAACAACCAAAGGAATCGTTGACATCCAGAAAATTGCCCGCCGTGTAGTTAGTGAAATTGGCTATACCAAAGGTGAGTATATGTTTGAGGCAAATTCCTGTGGTGTTCTTTCTGCCCTCCACAGTCAGTCGCCCGACATTAACCGCGGTGTTGATCGTAAAGAAGAGATTGCTGACGAGTTTGACCGCGTTGGGGCTGGCGACCAGGGTATGATGTTCGGCTACGCCTGCACAGAAACAGCTGAACTTATGCCGGCAGCCATCCAGTTTGCCCAGCAGCTTGTAAAAAAACTTGCAGAAATCCGTAAAGAAGGTAAAATCATGACCTACCTTCGTCCTGACGCAAAAAGCCAGGTTACACTCGAATATGAAAATGATAAAGTAAAGCGTGTTGACGCTGTTGTTGTCTCAACCCAACACGATCCTGAACCGGAAGGCTGCAGTGAAGAAGAGTGGCAGGCAGTCATCAAGAAAGATGTGATTGAAAATGTGATCAAGGTTGTTATTCCTGCCTCTTTGCTCGACGCACAAACCAAGCTTCATATTAACCCGACCGGTCGTTTTGAAATTGGAGGTCCACATGGCGATACCGGTTTGACTGGACGGAAAATTATTGTCGATACGTACGGTGGTGCAGCTCCTCATGGTGGCGGCGCATTCAGCGGTAAAGATCCTTCCAAGGTTGACCGGAGCGCAGCTTACGCATCGCGCCACGTTGCAAAGAACATTGTCGCTGCAGGTTTAGCCGACAAATGCACCGTTCAGGTCTCTTATGCTATAGGTGTTGCACGTCCGGTGTCTATTTATATCAATACCCACGACACCGCGAAGAATGGTCTCAATGATGCTCAGATCCAGGAAAAAGCCGAGCTGATCTTCGATCTTCGTCCGGCGGCTATCATCAAACGGTTCAGTCTTGACAAACCACAGGGATGGAACTATCAGCAAACTGCTGCCTATGGTCATTTTGGCCGTGATATTTTCCCATGGGAAAAAACTGATAAAGTTGCAGAGCTGAAAACAGCCTTTAAGCTGGCATGAACCATCTCAACCTATTAAAAACTGATGAAGAAATGACAACAGTCGCAGAGTTGCTTGATTATAAAGTAGCAGATATCTCTCTCGCTGAATGGGGACGCAAGGAGATAGATATCGCTGAAAAAGAGATGCCGGGTCTTATGTCCATCAGGCAGAAATATGCTGGCAAAAAGCCATTGAACGGCGCGCGTATTTCCGGTTCTCTACACATGACCATCCAGACCGCCGTATTGATTGAAACACTCGTTGAATTGGGTGCCGAGGTACGCTGGGCAAGTTGTAATATCTTTTCCACGCAGGATCATGCGGCGGCGGCGATTGCCAAAGCTGGTATTCCCGTCTTTGCATGGAAAGGTGAAACTCTTGATGAATACTGGTGGTGTACCCGTCAGATTCTCGAATTTGAAGGGGGAAAAGGGCCAAATCTTATCGTTGATGACGGTGGAGATGCAACCCTTATGATCATCCTCGGTTACAAAATAGAGAACAACCCGGAACTGCTTGAAAAAACTCTAGGCAGTACCGAAGAAAAAGCACTCTACCAGCAACTCAGGGAAGTTTTTGAAGAAGATAACCAGCGCTGGCACAAGGTTGCGACTGAAATGAAGGGTGTTTCGGAAGAAACCACTACAGGTGTTCACCGCCTTTATCAGATGATGGAAAAAGGTGAATTGCTCTTCCCTGCTATCAATGTCAATGACTCGGTAACTAAGTCAAAGTTTGACAACCTTTATGGCTGCCGTGAATCGCTTGCTGACGGAATCAAGAGGGCAACTGATGTCATGGTTGCAGGAAAGGTAGTTGTGGTGCTTGGTTATGGTGATGTAGGCAAAGGATCAGCAAGGTCAATGCGGGCTTACGGTGCAAGAGTCATTGTCACCGAAATAGATCCGATCTGTGCGTTGCAAGCAGCAATGGAAGGCTATGAAGTCTCTACTATGGATGAGGCTGTCAAGGAAGGCAATATTTTTGTGACCACAACAGGAAACAAAGATGTCATAACCCTTGAGCACATGAAGCAGATGAAAGATGAAGCTATTGTGTGCAACATCGGTCACTTCGACAACGAAATCCAGGTAGAACAGCTCAATAACTATGCCGGGGCAATAAAACTTAATATCAAGCCTCAGGTGGATAAATATAGTTTTGAAAACGGTAACTCCATTTACCTGCTGGCCGAAGGCCGACTTGTTAACCTTGGTTGCGCAACAGGTCACCCATCATTCGTTATGAGCAACTCTTTTACCAACCAAACACTTGCGCAAATCGAACTCTGGACTAAAGAGTATAACATTGGTGTCTATAGGTTACCCAAAGAACTTGATGAAGAGGTGGCTAGACTGCATCTCGAACAGCTTGGTGTAAAACTTACAAGACTTTCGAATGAGCAGGCTGAATATCTCGGTATACCAATTGATGGTCCGTATAAGCCAGACCATTACCGCTATTAAGAGCGTGTTTTATTGAATGACAAACGAAAAAGCTGCATCATAAGTCAATTTATGATGCAGCTTTTTCGTTTTGCCTTTTGTATTTATGAATGAGGTTACTCTTCCTGAGAGAAAAAGACTAAAGGTTATCCTATATACATCATCACCTGACCCATCCCGACAGTACCTCCTTTGGCAACTTTAATCGAAAGGATTTTTCCTGCACAGGGTGCTTTAACCGGATTTTCCATTTTCATGGCTTCGATTATGGCAACCTCATCCCCTTCCTTTACCTCTTCACCAACATTGACGGCAACTGAAAACACATTGCCTGGCATCACCGCCAATACCGGTGTTCCTTCTGAGGACGGTGGTACAGGGAGTGGTGCAACCAAGGGTACAGCCGGTGAAGCCGCAACTTGGGGATTTATGGCTGATCCTTCGGCAAATGTTACGGTAAAGGGAGCTCCATCAACAAAAACAGTAAAATTACCCGCCATGGAAATGACTTTTGATCCACCAGACGTTGATGAGGCTGGTTCTTTAACTGCCTGTTTTGAAAATAGGTCAACAAGCCTTTTGTTAACCTCTTCCGGATGAATATCGTGTTTATGGGCTTCATGATAGGCTGCAACAACCTCTTCTTTTGGCTTTGCTTTTATTTCGACAGCAATATCAGCCTTGTAACGAATACCGTTTGTACACTCCCCTTTCAGAAATGCAATACCTTTGGCTCCGCATGTGGCAGCAATAAAAATATTTTCTTCAGTTTGTGGCAGATTGGCTTTCTCAAGAAGTGCTTTATTGTAAACAATTCCAAGTTCAGGATTCCGGTCATTGATATCGTGAACATCCTCTGTGGTTGGTTCAAGACCAAGTTGCTCGGATGCAAGCCGAATAACCTCCTCGTCGGGACGGGCTGGAGTTTGACCAAAGTAGCCAAGCACCATCTTGCCATAACCATCAGTAATTTTTTTCCAGTGGCCTTGAATGGTATTTGCAAAAGCCTGCTGTACGTAAAACTGGGAAACAGGGGTTACTGAAGAACCAAAACCACCTTTGACAACCACTTCACGCATATTTTTAATCACTTCAGGTAAAAGGTGAAGCGTATTGTTATCGCGCATCATCTGGGTATTTGCCGTAAGAGCTCCGCCAGGCATGGGTGAAAATGAAATAACAGGATTTACTGCCGTAGCTTCAGGCGGCATGTAGTACTTGTACATGTGATCAATAAAGAGCGCCTCAACTTGAAGATATTTTTCATGATCAATGTCCAGGGTGTATTCGGTACCGCGAAGCCTCTGCCACATGGTAAGAATATCGACTTCCGCAGTACCTCCACTGACTGGAGCCATAGAGAGGTCAATAATATCTGCCCCACCCTGAATGGCTGCAAAGTTGCATGCAACACCCATTCCTGCAGTATCATGGGTATGAAATTCGATCACAGTGCCTTCAGGCAGCATCTTTCTTGCCCCTTTAACTGTTTCATACACAACAGCTGGGGTTGTTGTACCTGAGGCGTCTTTGAAGGCTACACTGTCAAAAGGAATATCGGCATGAAGAATTGCCTGAAGTTTATCGAGATAAAACTGCGGGGTATGGCAATACGTCTCATTCAGTCCGGGAGGCAGACCCATCATGGCAACAACAACCTGATGTTTCAGCCCTGCATTATGGATACATTGGCCGGAATATGCAATATTGCGTACATCCATCAGTGCATCAAAATTTCGAATTGTTGTTATACCGTGTTTTTTAAATAGTCTGGCATGCAAATCAATAATATCACGGGATTGCGAAACAAGACCCACAACATTGGCACCTCTTGAAAGGGTCTGAAGATTGATATCTGGCCCGACAACTTTCCGGGCTTCATCCATCATGGAAAAAGCATCTTCCTCACAATAAAAGTAAAGACTCTGAAAGCGCGCTCCACCGCCTATTTCAAAGTTGTCGGTACCCGCGTGAACGGCTGCTTCGAGTACGGGTAAAAAATCCTCGGTTTTAACTCTGGCCCCAAAACATGACTGAAAACCGTCACGAAAGGAGACATCCATAAATTTTATTTTTTTCATATACCCCGTATTTTCAGTTAATCACTTCGATTGATAATAATAGTGACCCCTGTATTTCTTTCTTTCCAATGGAGATGAAAAACTCAGTTACTCTCTCCGGCAAATTTGCTCAGGTTCTGTAAAGAATCTTCATCAATCTGACTGTGCAAACTGTTGCCATGTGCATCCATGGTAACAATCGCTGGAAAGGACTTGACCTCCAGATGCCACATTGCTTCAGGAACGCCCATCTGCTCAAGAAAATCGACACCGGTCACTTTTTCAATGCACCGTGCATAATACTGCGCGGCTCCTCCGATAGCGTTAAGATAAACGGCACCATGTTCCTTTAATCCTTTAAGAGTTTTCGTACCCATACCTCCTTTTCCGATAATAGCTCTCAAACCTAGCTTTTTAATAACATCAGCCTGGTAAGGCTCTTCACGGCTTGAAGTCGTCGGCCCTGCAGCAGTAACCCTGTAACTGCCATCAGTATTTTTCATTACAACAGGTCCACAATGAAAAAGAATTCCACCTTGAGTATCCAGATGGTCCGGAAGATCATGATGCATGATATAGTGATGAAAAGCATCACGACCTGTATGCATTTCGCCGTCAATGAGCACCATATCACCAACCTGCAAACTGCGAACCTGTTCTTCTGTAACCGGAGCCTGAAGTCGAACCTCTTTTCCTGTCAACGGAATGCCTTCGCCCCGAGCCATCCGTTTTATTTCATCAGTATCACGGTATTGCCAAGTGACAATTGAGCCGGTTTGTGGATCAAGAAGCACTCCAAGTCTTCGATATGCCCAGCAGTTATAAGCAACAGATACATAAAAACTGGCTGGGACCCTATGCGATTTTCCGATTTTGCAACCAAGCAGAGTGGTTTTTCCTCCGAATCCCATAGGTCCGATTTCCAATGTATTGGCTTTTTGCATTATATCCTGTTCGAGCGCATCCAATTCACTGTCGGGATTCCGATCATCAATCCTGCGGAAAAGCTGCTTCTTTGCAAGCTCAAAACCACTGGTTCGGTCTCCTCCAATCCCGACTCCGATAAAACCGGGACTGCACCCCTGACCTTGTGCCTGGTAAACTGCATGCAACAAGCATTTACGTACCCCCTCAAGATCACGTGAAGCACTCCCAAGACCGGGAATTTCCACGGGCAGTGAGTACTGAATATTTTTATTTTCGCACCCTCCACCTTTAAGAATAAGTTTAATTTCTATCTCATTTTTCTCCCAAGGTTCAAAATGCACAACCGGAAAATAAGCCCCAATATTATTTCCGGAGTTTTTGCCCGTAAATGCATCAACGGCATTTGGACGGAGTTTTCCTGACAGCGATGCGTCTATGATAGCTTCTTCTATTTCCTTTTTCATAAAAAGCTGATCAACACCACGCGGGGAATGGATGAAAAAAGTTGGCATACCAGTATCTTGGCAGATCGGTGAGACATTGTCAACCGCCATATCAATGTTAACCGATATAGTTGACATCGCCAAACCTGCCTGAGAGTCGGGATTTTCCTGGTCAATAGCTTTCGAAATAGCACATCTGACATCACTCGGCAGGTTTGCCGATGTTTCAGTAATAAGAGCAAGTATGGACTCCCTAAAATTTTTCATAAAAAATGAATAATAATTTTCAAATAAATTTATGAGTTGAAACTCTTCAAGAACTTTCTTAATAACGCCCTGTTTTATAAGAAAATGCATCTGAACGACAAAATACCTACAAGCCTCTTCAAACTACAACAACAGAGACAGACCATTACACCATAAGCCTGTATGTTAAGTAATTACAATTTGGAATTATAACTATTGATAGGCAAATATTAGCATTCGATTCTTTCCTTTTCTCCGCTATCAGAACACGGCGAAAATTTATAACATTATCCTTTTCAGAGGATTTGAAAAAATATTGGCAGGAGTCAAAAAACCGGTATTAATATCAACTATACTAGCCCCTAAACTCGGAATAAAATAAATAAAAAAATGGTCAGTATATAAAAAAATTGACGTAAACATCAATTTTCAGGGTAAATTTCTAAGCAATAAGAGCGTAATCAATCCAACATACTACTTTGGAGAGTAGTAGTCATGAACGTAATTTGATTTCATGATTATACCCATGCACGGTTCGGCAAAGCATTATTAATAAGGCAACTATAGGTATTGATAATATGTATACTCTTTATTAAAAACCTTTTTTAAGGCTAAGGATTAATACTTTTAATTGCCGGAGCAATAACCAAGACGCAAACGAAACAAAAGAGAAAGTTTTGTACAGTGATATTCCTTATGCAAACAGTGCAACCTCGTTTAATGAAATTTTTGCATCAAAGAATTTTCTGGCTTTCGAAATACTATGAAACGAAAATACTACTATGGAAAAGTTAGTAGAAGCACTAAGTCACCCGGAAGCATATACACATACAACCGGCACCATTGAGGTTATAGAAACTCACATTTCCTGGATTTTTCTTACCGAATCCTGGGCCTACAAGGTCAAAAAACCGATAAACTTGGGATTTCTTGATTTCTCTACCATTAAAAAACGACATTACTACTGCAAAGAGGAACTTCGCCTCAACCGGAGGCTCTGTCCTGAGATCTATCTTGCAGTTGTTCCTATTGTAAAAACAACAAAGGCTTTACTTGTTGATTGTGAGGGTGAAATTATTGACTATGCTGTGAAAATGGTCCGTTTTGATCGGACAATGGAACTTGACAAGATGGTTTCTTCTGGAATTCTTAATAACATGCATATTGACCTTCTTTCGACTCTGATTGCCCAATTCCATGAAAATCTGCCACCAGAACCAGCCGAAACCAAATTTGGTCATCCGGATAATCTTATAAAACCTGTTCTCCAAAATTTTCAGCATATGGAGACACTGCTGGCAGTAACTCATGAAAAGGAGTGCCTTGAAATCTTAAAAGCCTGGAGCATAAAAGAACATAAAAGACTCTATCCTCTTTTTCTTGCAAGAAAGCGTAACGGGTTCATCCGGCACTGCCATGGAGACATGCATACTGGCAATATGGTTCTGTGGAACAACAGAATCCTTATTTTTGACTGCATTGAGTTTAACAAAAACCTGAGCATTATTGATGTCATCAGTGATTTCGCGTTCTTATATATGGATCTTGATCACTTTTGTCGTTCTGAACTTACCTGGAGGCTACTCAACAACTATTTGACTGAAACAGGCGATTTCAAAGCGCTACCGCTTCTCCGATTTTATGCTATGTACAGAGCTATGGTAAGAGCAAAAGTTACAGCTATTCGTTATGCCCAGACCACTGAACCAATCGCTGCCGAGAAGGTACTTGAAGAGCACCGTTCATACTTACAGCTTGCTCTCAACTATACAAAAAAAAGCAAACCATTGTTGATCATAACTTTCGGTGTTTCAGGAAGCGGAAAAAGCTGTGCTATCACCAATATTGCTCCAAGAATATTTGGTATTCACATCCGTTCGGATATTGAAAGAAAAAGAATTATGGGTCTTAAACCACTTGAAAGTAGTCACAAAGAGAGTGATAATTCTATTTATACAGAGAAAATCAGCCGGCAAACGTACAAAAGACTTCTCAACCTTGCTGCGCTTTGCATTGAAGAAGGGATTCCGGTCATTGTTGATGCAACTTTTCTTAAGAGTTACAACAGAAGCGATTTTGCCGCACTGGCGGCAAACAAAAATATCCCTTTCAGAATACTGCACTTTCATGCTCCAGAAGCTTTACTTTTCGAACGAGTGCAGAAAAGATATATGAATAAAAATGATGCTTCAGAAGCTGACAGAGCAGTCCTCACATTGCAGCTTGAAACCATAGAGCCGCTTTCCAGCGAAGAGGAAGCTCTGAGTATCTCAATCAACACGTCAGAATGGGTCAATGCTACCGCTATAGCCAAACAGCTTCACGCTATCATAACCTGAAACAACAATAATTTTCAAAAGCAGATAATTCTTATCTTTTAAAAAAAGTGTGGTAGACGTATGAGTTATAAAATAGATAGCAGAACCATTGTTGCTGGTATATTTTTTTTATTTGCCTTTACACTCCGCTTTTCTTGCTTATCGAATGCGTTATGAGAATTGACTGTGACAGTTCTTATCATCTAAACCTCAATACCGAATGCAAGCCGGATAGCATAACCAGCAAGAAAACTCAGTGCCGCAATACTGAAACTCAAGCCCATTAGTTCAAGAAAACGGCTTTTGACAGATGCGTTACGCACGACAGAAAGATAAAAGTTGAATAATCCTATAATACAAATTTCCCCAATAAATGCGATTCCGAAACAGAGATAAAAATCATCAAAGAAAAGGTATGGGGATACCAGAAGAAGAAGCGTAACAATGTAGGCCACCCCGGTATAAAGGGCGGATATAAAGGGATTTTGTTCATCCGGATCCGATTTTGTGGACAAATAACCAGATGCTACCATGGATAAAGCGACAGTAAATCCGATAGCGGCGGCCGTTAAAGCAATAAGCCCGGTATTCTGCAGGGAAACAGTAAGAGCTGCCAGAATACCTATCAACTGGACAATTGCATCATTAAGACCAAACAAAATCACACCGGTAGATGTCAAGCGGTCCTTATCCTGAAGCATAAGAAGAGCTTGCTCATGCTCTTCTTCGTCTCGGATAATACCGTTGATCTCTTTAAATGAATTGGGAATACGACTGTAAAGCTCATGAGTTCTATGTTCAGCTTTTTCCATTAGCTTGATACCAAATGTAAAACCAAAGAACATACTGACAATGTTGTAGAACCACACGTTGAGTCGTCTGGGACTTATCTCTTTTCCGGTATAACTTTTCCAAACGTTGTAATGCCGCATTTCATCATCGGCAATCTGGAAAAGTATGCGACGATTCTTTACCCCACTAGCCTTGCCGGAAAGATTTTTATAGATATAATGATCGGTTATCTCATTTTTTTGAAAAACCTCAGCAGTCCTCGCCTCGAACACCCTTCCTTTTTTCACAAAAGTAACTGGTTAAAAAGTTTTTAAATCCTCTTATCTGGAAATCGTTGCCGCTTCAATCAGTTCATTCATTCTCGATAAAAAACTGGTGGTCGAGTCAAGATTTCCTTCAACAAGCAATGCACCTTCATAGAGCTGATGTATTACCGTTCTGATCAGCGGATTGTTCTCGTTGAGGATGATCATACTTGCAAGGTTTCGGATAATTGGATGTGTGGTATTTACTTCCAGAATCTTTTTTGCAGCAGGCATATTACTCTGCATAAGCTTCATCATTTTTTCCATCTGGCTGTCGAGGCCATCTTTGCTGCTCACCAACGTTACAGGTGAACTGACAAGTCGGTGAGACTCAATGACATCTTCAACATGATCACTAAGGGTTTCACGGAACAGCTTCAACACTGGGGCAAGAAGATTTGAGGCAATCGGTTCAGCCGATGTTGCCTTCTCTTTTGAGAAATCAATATCAGCTTTTTCAATCGACTTCAGTGGTATTTTGTTATACTCGTGGATTGAGGGAATTACAAAAACATCAACAGGATCGCTGAGCAACAAAACCTCAATACCTTTATCCTGGAAATACTCAAGATTGGGATGTACAAGAAGCTGTGACCGATTCGATCCTGAATGATAATAAATCTCTTTCTGATCCGCTCCCATCCTTTCCGTGTATTCTTTTAACGTCACATATTCATCGACAAGAGTTTTGGTACTCTCAAACCGCAACAACTCAATAAGCTTGTCACGATTGGTAAAATCCGTATTCAAGCCTATTTTGATTATCGGACCGAAAGCTTTGTAAAAAATCCGGAACTTTTCAGGCTGCTCTTTGGCCAGAACTTCAAACCAGCCAAGAATTTTAGTGGTAAGAATCTGACGTATTTTTGCCATTACAGGGCTTGACTGAACCACTTCCCTTGATACATTGAGCGAAAGATCTTCGGTATCGACAACACCAGCAATAAAACGAAGGTACTCAGGCAAAAGATCACGGCACTCATTCTGTATAAGTACTTTCTTCACATAAAGTTGAGGACCACGGTTCTCAAGCTCACCTTGGCGGTAAAGTAATTGCGGAGGGGCCTCTTTTGGTAAAAAAAGAAGGGCTTTGAAGCTAACCATACCTTCAACAGATATCGGTAAAAAATCAAGAGGAATCTGATAATCATTAGCGATGAACTTGTAAAACTCGTTAACCTCTTCATCCTTCAGTTCATTTTTGGAACGCTGCCAGAGTGCAGTAATACTGTTAATCTGCTTAGCAGCAAGATAAATAGGAAAATCAACAAAATTGGAGTATTTCTTGACAATCTGCTCAACACGATACTCTTCAGTAAACTCTTTAGACTCCTCTTTTAGTTTGAAAGAAATTTTTGTTCCTCGTTCAACCTTGTCGATTTTTTCAATCGTATAGGTTCCTTGACCACTGGAACGCCAGCGGTACCCTTCGGAACCGGGTTTGGCACTTCTTGTTTCTACCGTAACATCATCAGTTACCATAAAAACGGAGTAAAAACCCACTCCAAACTGGCCAATAAGATTACCATCAAGTTCTTTCTGATGCTCTTTCAAAGACTGCATAAAGCCAAGAGTCCCCGATTTCGCCACGGTACCGAGATTAGCAATCAACTCTTCTTCCGTCATACCTACACCACTATCTTCAATTACGAAGGTCAAATTTTTGGAGTCGATACTTATGCGAATGGCAAGTTCGGTTTCCCTATCAATAATATCCTGATCGGTCAGGGCATTGAAACGTACTTTACTCAATGCGTCAGATGCATTGGAAATCAACTCCCTTAGAAATATTTCAGGGTGAGTATAGAGTGAATGGGCAATAAGATCCAGAAGCTGTTTCATTTCAGCTTTATATTCAAACTCCTGAACAGGTAAGGTACCATTATCAGTCTTTTTGCTCATAATAAAATGCTTTATTGATATGATTGATTACTACGTAAATTTTACTAACACAATAACGATTAACTTCTATCCGATAAAAATACTTCTTAAAGTAAATTTAATTGGGATAAGGGAATATAACAAGTACCTGATACGATAATGAAAAAGGTGGCAAAGTTCAGGAACGACGCAATTTTTTGCGTGCTGCCGCTTCACCATCATAAACACGCTTGATACCGTCACCAAGAGCTTTTTCAATATCGCGAATGTTCGAAACCAGCCTCGACATACCTGAAATTTCAACCGATGCCGCCTGATCAGAACCCCACATAGCACGGTCAAGGGTAACATGCCGTTCAACAAAAACAGCTCCGAGTGCAACAGCCGCCCATGTTGTTGAAAGACCAACTTCATGACCGGAATATCCTATTGGAACTCTAGGATAAAGAGTTTTATAGGTTGTTATCATTCGAAGGTTTAATTCCTCAACCGGACAAGGATAGGTTGAATTGGTGTGTGCGATGAGCAGATTCTCAAAACCGAGCTCACCGATCGCTTTTTCAACTTCTTCCATTGTCGACATTCCTGTTGAAATTATAAGCGGTCTTCTTGTTGCTGCGGTTTTTTTTAGAAGGCCAAGATCAGTCAGAGAAGCAGAGGCACCCTTGTAACAGGGAGGCTCAAACTGTTCCATAAAATCTACCGAATCCTCATCCCAACAGGATGCAAACCATAAAATCTTATTTTTTTTACAGTAATGATCAATTTCCAGGTACTCTTCACGCCCAAACTCAACCTTGTAACGATAATCAATATATTTCATGCGACCCCATGGGGTATCACGTTCAATATCCCTTTGATTCTTTGGAACACAGAGTTCGGGAGCGCGCTTCTGAAACTTTACAGCGTCACATCCAGCAAGAGCTGCACCTTCAATAAGTTTTTTTGCAACATCCATTGATCCATTATGATTGATGCCAATTTCAGCAATGACAAACACCGGATGTCCATCCCCAACTATTCTGTTTCCTATTGTTAATTCTGCCATAATAATTTTTTTAAATAAAAAAGAGACGTGTATTGTAATTTTCAAAAAAATCCAGAATCGAAGTTGAAGATTTCTGCCTTTATTAGGTAACAAAAAAATATAAATACTTCTTTAGCCACAACTGTATAACATCAGAAAACGGAAAGCTCTACAAACTTAATAATCAAGATTTTCTAAGATTTATTAACCATTCAGCAAAATCCCTGAATGCTCCATGTCCACCATTAAACTTGGCCCGGTAATGCACAACAGGCTCCACAAAAACAGTTGCATCCTGTGGACATGCAGTCAACCCCTCCACGCAAATTTGATTCATAATTCCCAAATCATTAACATCATCGCCAATATAGGCTATCTGATGCTTTGTAAAACCGGTTTCTGATAGTACAGTTTCAAACATTGAAACCTTGTCTTTGATGCCAAGATAGAGATTTTTTATTCCAAGCTTTTCTGAGCGTTTTTTAATAGAGGGTGACACTTCTCCAGTCATGATTCCAACATCAATACCAACGGCCTTAAGCCGCTCAACCCCCATACCGTCTCTAATAGAGTAGCGTTTCATTTCTTCTCCCCTCTCAGAATAATAAACGCCGTTATCGGTAAAAACACCATCATTATCGGATATTACAAGTTTTATCCGTTTGGCTCTTATTACAAGTTCTTCAAACGTTAATGACAGCATTAAAATTCAGAGTAATTAAAAAAATACATTAGATAACTACAAAACAAATAATAGTAATAGCATAAATCCACATCATACTGAAAAACATCATCATTTTATTTTTACAAAAAAAGATAAAACAGGATGTATAGGCTTTTTTAACCGGCTAATATATTACTTTCCTGGTTATTTTCAGAAAACCGCAAGTTCAATCGCACCTTCGCGAATGCTGACTCAATGGGGTTGGTACTGCGGATATACTGCCAATGCTTATCCGGATACTGATAAAAGGTAAAGTGAGCTTGCAACAATAAATTGGATACCCTAAAGTTGAGTGCTTTCGTTTCCGGTTGTAAAAGACTTCGATGTATTCAAACAGACTGTGTCGGGCATCTTCTTGCGTGCGATAGTACTCATCATAAACCAATTCAGTTTTCAGTGTTTTGAAAAAGGATTCTGTGACACTGTTGTCATAACAATTACCTTTGCCACTCTTGTTCACTTGCTCTGTCATTGCTCATATCTCTTTTTAGGGAACCTCTGCATAAGTCCGAAATTCCAAACAAGTGACTCCGTAATTCATTGATTTATAAAGATCATAATTATGGTTAAATGACTTGTGCAGAGGTTCCTTAGTTGAAGATACAGCTTTCCGCTCGGTATCTTAAAATGTAGCAAGTCCAAAGCTCAGTTTCTTGCTGAATGGATAGAGAAAGCCAAAGAAAGCGGCGTACTGGTTGTTCCTCCAATTCATGCTGCCTTGGAAAAACTATTGGGACAAGCAATCACGGCGTCCTCGGTTTATCGAATGTTGGCTCGTCATGGTTGACGTAAGGTCAAGCCCAATACATGTCATCCAAAATGCGGTGTTGAAGCATATGAGAAGTTAAAAAACTCCCGGAAACGATGGTTCAAGCCGCCGAGCAAAATGTCCTGAATCTTCCCATACGATTAATGAAGTGAAGACGACGCAGATTTATGCAAAGGTGCTGGACGAAAGGAAGCGGGCGGCTGTTAATCGGGTTTTGGTGGTGTTGTGATGTTCCCGAAATCTGCTTCGTGAACATAGTGCCGAAAAAGTGTTATGTAACGTTTTGAAAAGAAGTTAGTCCGTACCCTTCTGTTCTGACGATTTAAACAGAAATTGCCACAAAATCTCTCCATTTGTATCTGGGACAATACTTTCTGCTTCAGCGTATTTGTTATGATAACTCCACACAACATCTCCAGAACCATTTCTTCCTGAGTAAAGAATTTCATCTAAAGTTTCCGTAGTTCTGGAAAGATGATTGATTCTGTAGAAAAATTTTCCAGATTGATAGACAGCCTTTTTATTCGATAAATATTTCGGCTTATTGTTATTATAGCGTATCCAGCAAGTTGCAACGTCTTTCCCTTCATATGTTAAGTGATCTATATCAATAGACATTTCTTTTGACAATTCAAGCCAATCTGAAGCCATCGTAACATTCGCCACAAAGCATAGCGCAAAAGTTATAAACAGGGATTTCAGTTTCATGATGGGTTCGGTTTAATTAATCAATATAAAAAGCTACAAAAAAGCCCTGTCATTTTCAGCAGGGCTTCGTGTTTTTATGGCTTTTCGATGATCTCCTTCACAAGCTCCTCTGCAAGCCTGCCTATCTCTTCATAGTGAGCATTGCCCTCACTTGCAAACATTTCCCCTTCGCCTGTTAAAATCCAGTTGAGATTTATCTTTTCAATTTCATTAAAATCAATTTGATTGCAAATTGGAATCAAACTGGTAATCCATGAAAATTACGCACAGACTTTGGAGCACCAACGAAAACTTATATTTTACGCATCATTAAGATAATCAAGGGGACTTCCGAATTTGCTTGCAACATAGGATGCGCACGATATCCCTGAATAGGTAACAGCTATTACGCCTTGGCCTGGAAAAGTACTATCACCAACAGCAAAAAGATTTTTTACTATGGTCGTATTCTGGGGTTTCTGAAGAATATTTTGACCAGGTTTAAACAATGGACCGTAAGAGCCTCTATAGCGGTTAAGATAGCGTTCATGAGTCAATGGTGTCGCAAGCACTTTCAGTTCTATAGCCTCAGAAAGTCGTGGTAAAATTTTTTCTGTTCTGGAAATAATCTGTGCAGCATACATTTCTTTCGCTTCACGATATGCGATACTTGTCCTTTCATACTGCTGCCACTCATCAATTTCAGCGCTAACGAATAGATGTACAATATGTCTGGAGGGCGGAGCCAATGATGAATCAAGAATAGTCGGAGCTGAAAAATAAATGGTACCACCGGGCTGATTATAGTTCTTCCAATCATCAACAAGAATATGGTGTACAGGAAAATTAGAAGGAATTACAGAGGCCTTAACACCAAGGTAAAGCTGAAACCAGCTCGGAGCATACTCAAACTCTTCTTTTCCAAGACTGTAGCGAGAATCGCGGATGAGGCGATTGAAGGTATCCCATATCGTAGTATTACTAATAACAACCTTTGCTAAATATTCAGTCCCATCCGCAAGCATAACACCGTGAGCTTCCCCATTTTCGACAAGAATAGCAGTAACTTCAGATTGATACCGTATATGCCCACCGAATTTTTCAATTCCTTTGCACAACGCGTCAGGAATGGCACCTGCCCCACCTATAGGATAATTAATGCCGCCATAATGACGGTCAGCAAGACAAATTCCTGCATTGACCAGTGGTGTTGAAACGGCATCCTGAGCAGCCCATGCATAAGCTTCAATATCAATGAACTTTAGCAACTCTTCATCACGAATATACCGGCGAGCGGTTTTACCCATAGATTGGAAAGTTTTCAGGACAAGAGAAAAAGTTTTAAGCGGATACGTAGAACCAACAAATGCCAAATGCTTTACATTCTCAAGCGAACCAGCCGGCAATGAATTGAGAATATCATAAACATCATCGAGTTCCCGGTAAAACTTTCTGATCCCTTCAGTTTCATGCGGAAAACGAGTTATAAGTGTATTAAGAAATGCGTTACGATCATAAGAAGCCTGCACAGAAAAACCATTGGGTAAATGATAATAAATTTGAACTGGGTCATGAATTGTATTGACCTTAACTCCCAGTTTCCTGAAAATTTTTGTATGAAGATTAAGAGTTCCGCTTTTACCATTTTCACCAAAGCCATAAAACATTGATGCACCAGCATCAAATGAATAACCGTTACACTGAAAGGAAGAACAGCTTCCTCCGGGATAACGGTTTTTTTCAAAAACAATAGTTGAAATACCACGCTCCTGAAGCAACGCAGCTGCAGTTAGTCCCCCGATACCGGCACCAATAACAATGACATCGGCAGACTCATTTGAAGAAACCATGCATCAAGATTTAGTCCGGGAGTTCATAAATGACTTAAGGTATTATTTTTTTATATTAATTCCCTTAAGAAACCTCTACATAAGTCCGAAATTCCAGTTAAGCGACTACGTAATTCATTGATTTATAAAAATCGTAATTGCGGTTAAATGACTTGTGCAGATGTTCCTTAAGGGAAACAAGCACTAGTACGTTACACAATGTCTGAACCCTCAAGATTTCAGCTCATGAAAAAAACTGAACCTCATCGTCACATAACAACAAAAAAGGAATCCTTGTCGCGGGAGGAGCAGCTAAAACAGCACGAGTTTCAAAAGGAGGCGGTTGTTCATCTTAATTCCTTATACAATTATGCATTACATTTGACCATGAAGCCTGATGATGCAAAGGACCTCGTGCAAGAAACCTACCTCAAAGCTTATAAATTTTTTCAGTCATTTGAAAGGGGAACAAACTGCAAGGCATGGTTGTTTAAAATTCTGAAAAATAATTACATCAATACTTTTCGGAAAAACTCAAGAGAACCAGCAAAGGTTGATTATGATCTTATAAAGGATTTTTATCATTCAATAAAAGACACTCGAAACGACACCAGTGAAGCTGAAAGTGATTATTTTCATTCTTTGTTGCATGAAGAAGTTTATCAGTCTCTTCAATCTTTACCCGAAGAATTCAGAGAAGTAATTCAGTTGTGTGATATTGATGGATTTACCTATGAAGAAATTGCCAATATGGTAGAAAGCCCTATTGGCACCGTGAGATCAAGATTATTTAGAGGCAGAAAGCTACTTCGTAAACAGCTTAAAGAGTATGCAAAAAAATACGGAATCAATACTGATAAAGATTAATACATCAATACGTAAAAACTATTTTTTATGATGAGCTGCAAAAAAGCCCTCGTACTTGTGAGTGCCGCAGTAGACTGTGAGCTTACCCTGAAAGAAGAACAGGAGTTTCAAATGCATCTCACAAAATGCAACAAATGCAGTAAGGAATTTAGCGAAGCAAAAAAAACCAAAATGATCATCAAGGAACAAATTATCCAATTTAAAGCCCCACAGTCACTCGTTAATTCTATCATGCAACTCACAAGTATCACTACCAAAGAGTTCGAAGATGCCCTTCTATATGATTAACCTACTCTGGTTCATCCTGAAGAATAAAAAAATTACCAAGAAGAACACCGCTTTGTACATTATTAATACAATCTTTCAATAACATGTTTGATATGTTGTTATCGTATTAATTGACCACAATTATCAACAAGTTATTCTTGAACTTGCAACATAAAAAACGGACACGCTAAGAAGTCATACCCCGCTTAATTTTTGGTCATGTTATAATAACTCAACCGAAGACCGAGATCTTAAAATCGAAGCTTGCATTTTTGATTGTAAAAAACTTGAATATAATCAAAGAAACAGTGTCTCCTCTCTTCATGATTTTTGAACCACCCTCCATACACTTATTCTGTTTTTAGCGTATCCAAGAACATGTAGCAAGTTCAAAACTTATTTTGATATAGAAATCCGTCCGATGATTGGGAAATAGTACCTGTCTCCAATAAATAGAACTTACATCACTATTTGACATTATCTGACATTTTTTCACGCCCGCCACAAACGCTATGACATTAATACCATAAAAACACCATTTCTGACACTACTTGATAACATCAAACACATATTGAAACATTGGCACGATAATTGCTTAATAATTTTTATACTGGTTAAATATTATTACCATATTACAATTGAATTACGCATCACAATAAATAACAAGGAGAAATTATGTTGGTAAAATTATCTAAAGATCCTCTTAAACTCTTTGACGATATCTGGTCTGGTTCACAACTACCAACGGCACCAGCCTTCAAGGTTGATCTTTCTGAAGATGAAACAGGATTTCATATAGAAGCCGAACTACCAGGAATCACAAAAGATCAGATCAACCTCAATATAGAGGATGATGTTCTGACCATAAAAGCAGAAAGAAAACAAGTTGAAGAACAATCAAAAAAGCATTACCACCGTATTGAAAGAACTTATGGAACCTTTTCAAGGAGTTTCAATTTGGGAGAAATTATTGACCAAGATAATATTAATGCTGACTTTGATGCAGGAATACTTCATATAACACTGCCGAAAGCAAAAATGGCAATAAAAACAAAAGAAATTGTAATCAATTAGAAGTAATTATAAGAGGAACTTCGGTGATCGGTAAAAAACTTTTTATTTAATATTATTTAAAAAATAAGGACTACTTATTATGGGTAAAATTATCGGCATTGACCTTGGTACAACTAACTCATGTGTAGCAGTCATGCAGGGAACGCAACCAACGGTTATTGAAAATTCAGAAGGTAACCGAACTACACCATCAATTATTGCTTTAACTAAAACAGGTGACCGTTTAGTTGGCCAGGCTGCTAAAAGACAGGCTATTACTAATCCAAAAAACACAATTTTCTCTATCAAACGGTTCATGGGACGCAAATACGATGAAGTGCCAGATGAAAAAAAACTTGCCCCTTATGAAATAATCAATGAAAGTGGTGAAGCTAGGGTAAAAATCAACGACAAGGTTTACTCACCCCAAGAAATTTCAGCAATGATCCTGCAAAAAATGAAACAGACTGCTGAAGATTTTCTTGGAGAAAAGGTAACTGAAGCTGTGATTACCGTTCCAGCATACTTCAATGATGCTCAAAGACAGGCAACAAAAGATGCAGGACGAATTGCAGGGCTTGATGTCAAACGCATTATTAATGAACCAACAGCTGCCGCTCTATCTTATGGTCTTGACCGAAAAAAGGAAAGTGAAAAAGTGGCAGTTTTTGATCTTGGAGGTGGAACATTTGACATATCAATTCTTGAACTGGGAGATGGCGTTTTTGAAGTAAAATCAACTGATGGCGACACACATCTCGGTGGTGATGACTTTGATCAGAAAATCATAGACTATCTGGCAGATGAGTTCCAAAAACAAGAAGGATTGGATTTGCGTAAAGATCCTATTGCGCTTCAGCGATTAAAAGAAGCTGCTGAAAAAGCAAAAATAGAACTCTCATCAAGAACTGATACAGAAATAAATCTGCCTTTTATCACGGCTACTCAGGAAGGTCCGAAACATCTTGTTATTAATCTTACCCGAGCAAAATTTGAAGCATTAAGTGCTAAGCTGTTTGATAAAATTCTCGATCCATGCCATCGAGCAATCAAGAACTCCAAGCTTGAAATGAAAGATATTGATGAAGTCGTACTTGTTGGAGGTTCAACCCGCATACCTAAAGTACAATCACTAGTGAAAGACTTTTTCGGAAAAGAGCCTAATAAAAGTGTAAACCCTGATGAAGTTGTTGCTATTGGTGCCGCCATACAAGGTGGTGTACTGAAAGGAGATGTAACTGATGTCCTTCTACTTGATGTTACTCCCCTGTCGCTGGGTATCGAAACCTTAGGGGGTGTTATGACAAAGTTGATTGACGCAAACACTACTATTCCAACGAAAAAGCAGGAGGTTTTTTCCACGGCCAGTGATAACCAAACCTCTGTTGAAGTGCATGTGTTACAGGGAGAACGTCCAATGGCATCTGACAACAAGACTCTCGGACGTTTTCACCTTGGCGATATTCCTCCTTCTCCAAGAGGGCTTCCGCAGATAGAAGTAGCCTTTGATATTGATTCCAATGGCATTCTTAGCGTATCGGCAAAAGACAAGGCAACAGGAAAAGAGCAAAGCATTAGAATCGAATCCAGCAGCAAACTCAGTGACACTGAGGTTGAAAAAATGAAGCAGGATGCCAAAATACATGCTGCTGAGGATCAGAAACGCAAAGAAGAGATCGACACACGCAACATAGCGGATTCCTTGATTTTCAGCACTGAAAAACAGTTAAAAGAACTGAGGGATAAAATACCTGCAGATAAACTTCCTGTTTTGGAAGGTTCCCTTGAAAAACTGAGAGAGGCCTACAAAAATGGAACTATTGAATCAATTAAAAGTGCTATGGAACAACTGAACAAGGAATGGAGCGAAATTGCTTCTCAACTTTATCAGTCTCAGGAACCATCATCATCACAGACAGAACAGACTACTCAATCCTCTGATAATAGTAAAAGCAACAAAAGCAGTGGAAACGGTGAAGTTGAAAATGCCGAATATGAAGTAATTGATGGCAACAACAAATAACCTGATCAGCAAAAGGTCATCTGATAACAAAGGGATTCATAATGAATCCCTTTGTTATTTAAACTTGATTTGCTAACTTATAAAAGCTAAAGGCGGGATATAAAAAATTTTTCTATTTGCAAATTTTAAATGTGTAAACGATGCAACCTCAACTCAGCCGTCCACACACCGCTACAAATCAGGTAAGAACCAGCACATCAGGACCATGGTCGGGCAATGCGGTTCATAAAACAAAAAAATATTTTATCACCTCAGCTAAAAGAGATAATCAGGGAAAACTTAATGTCGAGATAAGTCCCGCTTCGGGACGAAGAAAGTTGTCTCCGACTCCAGAAATAGTCAATCAGATTATTTCTGGAGAAATTGAGTTATGGGTTCTAACAACACAGCCAGATATACGTATTGACCTCAAAAAGAAAGTGCTGGATAATGAAAACCGGTACGTCATTGATTTTGATAACCGAGGCGTAAAATGGACAATGAGGGACGTTCCTGTTTTTTATGATTCACTTCATAAGCAGTTGTGTATTGAAATTGACCGTCAAACCTATACACTTGATGAGTTTTTTAAATAATCTACAATAGCACTTTAAACTCCAAATTCCTGTTTTAAAAAGCCATGCATAATTTCTGTATGGCTTTTTTATGTTATCGCTTTCGTTGAACAATGACAACTACCCGTCAGATTGTAGTAAGGAAGGAAAAAGAGATTAAAAACTATGCAGAACTTTGGCATACCTCCTATCGTTTTATGTCAACAAAGATGTCGCGTTATTTAAAAAAAGTCATTCTTTTTATCTGGGTTCAGCACTACTTTTTAAGCCCATCCCATAGCTTGACTGATCGAGAACCCTGAAGTGGACCCCAAGCACGAGACAAAAAGGGGCCGAGTTTAAGTTAGTATCCTGACCTGTTCATGCAGCGGAAAGGCACTGCTCCTTTGTTACTCCGGCCAATTCTTCTTTAAGCTTTTTCTCCTG
>Ga0194037_1000025_pt1 | contig 108738 bp, 96 predicted proteins | sample JunL306m_MetaG_FD_148653 | JGI IMG/M metagenome (GOLD analysis project Ga0194037, IMG submission 148653) | Anoxic zone freshwater microbial communities from boreal shield lake in IISD Experimental Lakes Area, Ontario, Canada - Jun2016-L304-6m | ecosystem: Environmental > Aquatic > Freshwater >...
AATCAGAGAGCAGAAACTTGGCAAGGATCATCCCGATGTAGCCACAAGCCTGAACAATCTGGGGATATTGCTTAAAGATCAGGGCAAGTATGATGAAGCAGAACCGCTCTACCGTCAGGCACTGAAAATCAGGGAGCAGGAGCTTAGCAACGATCATCCCGATGTAGCCACAAGCCTGAACAATCTGGCGGTATTGCTGAAAACTCAGGGCAAGTATGATGAAGCCGAGCCGCTCTACCGTAGGGCACTGGCAATCAGAGAGCAGAAGCTTAGCAACGATCATCCCGATGTAGCCACAAGCCTGAACAATCTGGGGGGATGGCTGAGTGATCAGGGCAAGTATGATGAAGCCGAGCCGCTCTACCGTAGGGCACTGGCAATCAGAGAGCAGAAGCTTGGCAACGATCACCCTAAAACCATACGTAGCAGAAACAACCTTAACAATTTGCTCACGAAAATGTAATAACGTACACTCAATCAATTATCAATTATCCATTGTCAATTATAAACTACATGATTTTTGCCAAAACTGGCTTTGAACACCAAAAAAGCCGATTAGCTTATGGTTCGATGTATTTGACGTTTATCGGAATTATCTTTTACGAGTTTGTGTTTGTATAGATTGCTTTGACATGACCAAGTACCTCGCTGAAAGTTGTTCGCCTTTTGCGAAAAGATTACTCTTTGCAGCTCAAATACTATCAAACAACTATATTTTTCCATGTCAGTTCAATCAGTCAACATCGTTCGCTGTGGCTTGAGTGCCCTTGCCTTTGCACTGGTAATGCATGTGTCCGAACCGTGTATTGCGGCAAAGAAAACCAGGGTTGCCGGCAAAAAAAAGGCTGTTACCAATAAAAAAATCAATGCCGCGGGAACTGCTGAAAGAACACCACTGAAGCTGCAACCGAACAATCAGGCGGAATTGCTTCAAGCTCAGGGCAAGTACGCCGAAGCCGGGCAGCTTTTTCGCCAGGAGCTAACATTAAGGGAGCAGAATTTGGGTAACGATCATCCCGATGCAGCTGCAAGCATGAACAATCTGGCGTTGGTACTGCAAGCTCAAGGCAAGTATGCCGAAGCGGAACCGCTCTACAGACGGGCTTTGGCAATCAGGGAACAAAAGCTTGGCAAGGAGCATCCCGATACAGCCACGAGCATGAACAATCTTGCTGAATTGCTGCGAGTTCAGGGTAAATATGGTGACGCCGAGCCGCTCTATCGACGGGCGTTTGAGATCAGGGAGCAAAAGCTCGGAAAAGATCATCCTGATGTAGCCACGAGCCTGAACAATCTGGCTGTAGTGCTGGATGCTCAGGAAAAGTACGATGATGCGGAGCCGCTCTACCGACGGGCGCTTGAAATTGATGAAAAAGCATATGGAAAGGATCATCTTGATGTAGCTGCAGACCTGAACAATCTGGCGGAATTGCTGCGAGTTCAGTACAGGTATGCCGAAGCGGAGCCGCTCTACCGACGGGCGTTGGTCATCAGGGTACAGAAGCTCGGCAGGGAGCATCCTGATGTTGCCACCAGCCTGAACAACCTGGGGGCATTGCTGTTTGCTCAGGGCAAGTACGATAAAGCAGAACCGCTCTACCGACGGGCGCTGGCAATCCATGAGCAGAAACTCGGCAAGGAGCATCCCGATGTTGCCACAAGCCTGAATAATCTGGGGTTAGTTCTGTATACTCAGGGCAAGTATGCCGAAGCGGAGCCGCTCTACCGGCGGGCGTTGACAATCAGGAAACAGAAACTGGGCAATGAGCATCCCAATGTAGCCTCAAGTCTGAACAATCTGGCGAAATTACTGTTTGCTCAGGGCAAATATGCCGAAGCGGAGCCGCTCTACCGCGGAGCAGTGGCAATCGGGGAGCAAAAGCTGGGCAAGGATCACCCGGATACCATACGCTACAGAAACAACCTTAAAGCATTACTGGATAAAGAAGCGTTTGAGAATCGTCCCTTATATTGAGGAAGATGACCCTATGAAGCTTACATAATATTTCCATCAACGATTTCTTATATGTCATTACAATCCGTAAACATCATTCGCTGTGGCTTGAGTGCCCTTACCCTTGGGCTGGTAATACATACTTCCGAACCGTGCATTGCCGACGAAAATAGAACTGGTTCCGGCAAAAATAATACCGTTGTCGACAACAGCATTAATGCTGAAGGGGATGTTGAAAGAACACAATTGATTCTGACGCTGAACAGGCAGGCAGAATTGCTGTATACTCAGGGCAAGTATGCCGAAGCGGAGCCGCTCTACCGCAAGATATTGGAAAAAGAGCAAAAAAAGTTGAAAGACCAGCCCAATCTAACTACAGCCCGGAACAATCTGGCCGCATCGCTGCAAGCTCAGGGAAAATACGATGAAGCCGAAAACCTCTACCGGGAGGCATTGAAAATGATGGAGCAGAAGCTTGGTAATAACAATCTCGATGTGGCAATAAGTCTGAACAATCTGGCTGAATTACTGCAATTTCAAGGCAAATATACGGAAGCCGAACAACTTTACCGACAGGCACTTGCAATCGGGGAACAGAATTTGGGCAAGGATAACCCTCACACCATACGTTACAGAAACAACCTTAAGGGATTAAGGGAAAAAATGCATTAAAAAAAATCAGAACAGACTCCGCCGTGGCGGCTCTCATGGCAACATTACTTCCGGGTTCAGCTCAGTATCCTACACTTCTCATGTGTTGATATATTTTGCAGCCATCAGACGATCCGTTATCACAAGCTTCTTCGAACCATTTCACAGCCATTTCATAGTCCTGCTTAACTCCTTTGCCATCCTGGTACATTTCTCCAAGAATGTACGCTGCCTTCGCATTCTTTTGAACCGCAGCGAGTTTAAGCCATTTAAGTGCTGCAGCATAATCCTGCTTGACCCCCTCCCCTTTTTTATACGCAAGGCCAAGATTATATTGCGCATCTGCATCTCCCTTTTCAGCCTTTCCCATAATCTCTGGCAGTGGATCGGAATGATTCACACGATAAAATACTGCAGCTGAAAGCAGGGCTAGCAGGGCTGATATTAGTATCAGCATAAAAAAAAGCGGCTTCGTTGTAGTCATGGCGTTTCAGTTTGAGATTGAGGTTGTTGTAATGCTGTAATCTCTATACTCAACAATTTCAGACTTGCTGTTTACTCTGTGAAGCTTGCAACTTTTTCGGATGGTCAGTACTCTGCTCCGATTACAAATAAAGCAAAATACTGTTACCACCTCCACCTTTTGAGGTGGTAAGCAATGAAAACAGATCACACGCGACAGAAAAGTAAACTGGCAAATAATGTTATTTTTATTTATAAAATATTAGTTGAATTTTCTAAATAAAAATCGGAACAATACGGGAAAACTACAAAAAGAATATCTATTCTTTTCAGTATAGTGAGAGTTATGTATTTTTTCGGATACTTATGATGATACTCAAGCGACCTGACCAAAACAACCTGATCGGTACTCGGAAGTTACAAAAGGGTTAATCCTATAAAGCTATTTTCCCTTCTTTTTATTATTATCGGCCTTGGTGGTTGGCATTTGAGTCAGGAACAGGCATACGAACGCATGAAGCATCTACATCCAGTCTATAAAAAAATTGTCGTAAAAGTCGGCACCAATGTTATTACCGATAAAACCGGTCAGCTTGACATTGAAATTCTCGACAGGCTCACAACTCAAATTGCTCGGCTGCATAAAAAAGGAATCCAGATCATTTTGGTATCATCTGGTGCTGTTGGTGCTGGCCGTTCAGTAGTAAAGCTCTCCGGCAACCTCGCACCGGTAGCTGCCCGGCAGGTTCTGGCCTCAACGGGGCAGATAAAGCTGATCAGCACATATAACAAACTTTTTCTCAAGCACGAGCTGGTCACTGCCCAGATACTGGTTACCAAGGGAGATTTCAGGGATCGTCAGCACTATCTCAATATGCAAACCTGCTTTTCCTCCCTTCTGCAGCAAAACATCATTCCTGTGGTGAATGAAAACGATGCCGTTTCGGTAACTGAACTGATGTTTACCGACAATGATGAGCTTTCGGGACTCATTGCATCAATGATGGATGTTGAGGGCTATATCATTCTCTCCCATGTTGACGGATTATTCGATCTTAAAGCAGGCAATGGAACAATCATCAGCGAAATTGATGCTTCAACAAAACATTTCCACCAATATATCCGGCCGGGAAAGTCGGAATTCGGGCGGGGAGGAATGCTGACAAAATGCCATATCGCACAGAAACTTTCACGGCTCGGCATAACCGTCCATATCGCCAACGGCCGCACTCCAGATATTCTGCTTGCAATTCTCAATGGAGAAAAAACAGGTACGAAATTTCTGCCGCAAAAGCCGACTTATGGGCCAAAACGCTGGATTGCCAATAGCGAAGGCCTTGAAAAAGGTGCCGTTACCATAAATAAAGGAGCTGAAACCGCGCTGGTTTGCGATAACCGTGCCAACAGCCTCCTGCCCGTGGGAATTGTATCGGTTGAGGGAAAATTCTTGAAGGGTGATATCATCAAAGTATGTTCGATGGAAGGTACCGTCATAGCTTACGGAATGGCGCAATACAGCTCTGAAAAAGCCATTCAGCTCACAGGGCAGAATGGTCAAAAGCCTTTGGTACATTATGATTATCTTTACATAACTAACTGAAAAATATCCGATATGCAGGAAACTATCACTCAGCAGCTTGCTGCTGTCCAGCAGGCAAGCAGGGATATCGTCACTCTTAGTGACAACATTATCAACAGCATCCTGCTTGACCTTGCGTTGAACATACCCGTTTATCAGGATGCTTTGCTCAGTGCCAACAGTAAAGATCTTGAACGAATGGATCAGAGTGACCCTATGTACGACAGGCTGCTTTTAAATGCTTCGCGCCTTGATGCTATTGCCAACGACATACGTCATGTTGCCACACTCCCCTCGCCTCTTGACCTTGTGCTTGAAGAACGAATACTTCCAAATGGTCTCGGTTTGAAAAAAGTAACCGTACCCATTGGGGTCGTTGGTATCATCTACGAAGCAAGGCCAAATGTCACCTTTGATGTTTTTGCACTCTGCCTGAAATCCGGAAATGCCACTGTTCTGAAGGGGGGCAGTGATGCCATGTATTCAAATATTGCCATTGTCGATCTGATCCATTCAGTTCTGAAAGAACATGGCATCAATCGGGATGTACTCTATCTGCTCCCTGCTGAACGGGAAGCCGCAGCCATTATGCTCAATGCTGTAGGCTATATCGACATGATCATTCCTCGCGGCAGTCAAAAGTTGATTGATTTTGTGAGGAATAATGCAAAAGTTCCGGTCATTGAAACCGGCGCAGGGATTGTGCACACCTATTTTGATAAGAGCGGCGATCTTGAGGTTGGGAAAAAAATTGTATTCAATGCAAAAACCCGTCGCCCGAGTGTCTGCAACGCACTTGATACCCTTATAATCCACAGCGATCGCCTTGATGATCTTTCAGCCCTCGTGGAACCTCTACACGAAAAAAAGGTGGTGCTTTTTGCTGATGAGCCAGCCTTTATCCACCTTCATGGTTCATACCCGAAAGCGTTGCTGAACCACGCTGAACCGGCACATTACGGAACAGAGTTCCTTTCACTCAAAATGTCGATAAAAACCGTCTCATCCCTTGAAGAAGCGTTTGATCATATTGCAAAATACAGCTCGCGTCACAGCGAGGCAATCATAACAAGTGACCCGGAAGCGAAAGCACTGTTTTTGAAAAGAGTTGATGCCGCGGTTGTCTACGCAAACACCTCTACGGCATTCACGGATGGAGCTCAGTTTGGACTGGGAGCCGAAATTGGCATCAGCACCCAGAAACTGCATGCAAGAGGACCAATGGCATTAAAAGAGCTCACTACCTATAAATGGATTATTGAAGGTAATGGCCAAACCAGACCTTAGTAAATATGCTGGAAGCAAAAAATATCACCAAATCCTACACTCTGCCTGGTCAGCACACCATACCGATTCTTAGGGGAATCAACCTCACAGTCGGCCTGGGAGAAATGGTAACAGTTGTCGGGGCATCGGGAAGCGGTAAAACAACGTTGTTGAATCTGCTTGGAACCCTTGATATACCCGACAACGGAGAACTCCTTTTTGACGGAGAGTATCTGTTCAAGAATCAAAAACAGACTCTCTCCCAAAAAGCAATGGCTAAGTTCAGAAACCAGAAAATAGGGTTTGTCTTTCAGTTCCATCATCTTTTATCCGACTTCACTGCCATTGAAAATGTAGCTATGCCGGAATTCATTGCAACCGGTAAACTTCCACCAGCCAAAAAACGTGCAGCTGAACTTCTTGCAGGTTTTGGACTTTCTGAACGACTCAATCATCTGCCTTCAGAGCTTTCCGGCGGTGAACAACAGCGGGTTGCAATTGCCCGTGCGTTGATGAACAAACCTAAACTTGTACTGGCAGATGAACCCAGTGGCAACCTCGACAGCAAAAACAGCCGTATGCTCTACGAGCTGATGGCTCAACTAAGCAAGGAACGGCAGACATCGTTTATCATCGTTACCCACAACGAGGAGTATGCTGCTCTATCCGACCGCTGCCTGCACATGCAGGATGGCCTTCTGCAAACACACACATCGTAACAGAAGGCCCCCATGCATTTATAAGTGAGTCACGTCTTATGCAACAAGTTATGCAAGAGCTTTCAGGGCTGCTTCATAGTCAGGTTCCTGTGTAATTTCAGGCACTTGTTCAGTATAAATCACCTTGCCGTCAGTATCAATAATCACAATGGCACGCGAAAGAAGTCCTTTGAGAGCTCCGGTAGTAATGGTAACACCATAATCACGCCCAAACTCCGGGGAACGGAATACTGAAAGCGATACAACATTTTTCAATCCTTCAATTTCACAGAAACGGTTGTGCGCAAAAGGCAGATCGGCTGAAATGCAAAGCACAACAGTATTGTCGAACAATGTTGCTTCCTGGTTGAACCGCCGAACAGAGGCAGCACAAACGGAAGTATCAAGGCTGGGAAAAATATTAAGAACCAATCGTTTACAAGCAAAGTCCGCTGGCCCCGCCTCGGAAAGATCAGTTTTTACCAGGCAGAAAAACGGTGCTTCGGAGCCTTTTACAGGAAGCGTTCCTATTGTATCAACAGGATTACCTTTAAGTGTGATATGTGCCATAAAATACCGTTTAAAATATTATGAAATATACCAATCAACCAACATCAACAACTGCAATAAAACCACAAACAGGGCTAATGAGTTGAAATAAACAGATACGTTGTCATTCGCTTCACTTTTCACCTATCTTGAAACATAAATGAATCGCAAAATAACTGAATGATACACCAAACAAAAATATGATCGAACCGTATTTGACAAAACTATTCACTTTCTATATCCTGCTATTTTATAAGCACTTAAATAGTTCTTCAATAACCAATATCAATCCTATAGGTTTGTTTGACGACCATTATCATCTTCAAAAACTTACTTAGCTCAAGGAGCCACTGGTGAAGTGGTATGAGTATACTGAGGGAAATATTTTCACACCAATTCTCGATAAGGTGGATGTCCACCATTTGATCGGTTATTACTCTTTTAAATGCTCATCCGGTAGCAGCTTTATAATTTCTCGGATAACTAGTTGGAGTATAAAATTAATTACCGGTTATGCTTTCATACCTTTTATGGGTAAAAAAAAGCGGCAAACTTCCTGATAGCAAAACAATCTGGAAGCTTCGAACAACTCTGATCAAAATAGGACTTATAAAAAAAGTCTATACTGTTATTTTGGAATAAGTACACTCAGTTGGCAGGAAAATCACTAAAAAAGAACCTGATTTCTCGAATATCTGTCTATTCATCCATTAATTTCAGAAAAACAGTCAACATATCATTCAATATCTAAGAAAAGCTCACATGATATTTTTTACTTGCTAATCAAGATGCCCAGAATGCCAGAAACTTGAAACAATTGCGGTAACTACAGCAGAACCAATAAACGCAACAAGTATCACAAAGATCCAATTAGAGTCCCAAATATCAAAGACTTTTAAGCATACGATACCAGCAAAAACTAAGTTTTGAACTATACCACTTCCTGGAAACTCAAAGAATTTTGCATCTTTCATTTTTAATCTCCAATTTATCACTACAACAGTGACACAAGACTTCCACCAATCAATGCACCAATAGCAGCAAACCCATAAGGCAAATTAATTGCAATAGCTTCACGGTATTCAGGATCGTCATTTTGATATAATCTCTGCCCAAACAATACGAATATAATTTTTCCGGACAGCCAACCAGCTAAACCGCCTGTTAGTATTCCTATTAGTACCATATTAATTTATGGTTGAAAAGTAATATTTTCCAATTAATCAACCTCACCAACAGCTATAATCTATAAAAAGGACTATTAAGTTCAAAAAAAATGAGTTGACTGAATAGTAATCAAGAGATAAATACATTTGTTCTATATCAGGTATGATGCATGTTATAAACAGATTCGCCTCTGCCTCATCTTACCCTGCAGGAAGCACCTGATAGTAACCATTCACCGCAATCACCTGCAAAGGATAATCAAAAAGATCAGAAAGAATTTCAGAGATCAGCACTTCACTTTTTTTACCATCAGCAAAAATACGCCCCTTTTTTAAAAGCACAACTCGATCTATTTCCGGAGGAATTTCATGAAGGTGATGCGTAACGAGTACAACCGTTTTACCGGATCTTATCATCGATTGAAGTGTTTGCAGATAGTGCAATGAAGCACTCATATCAAGTCCCGTCGTCGGCTCGTCAAGCAACAAGGCTTCTGGATTGTTAATCAGTGACCTGCCAAGAAGAAAACGGCGCTGCTGGCCTGTGGACATGGAACAGAAAGAACGGTTTTTCAACTCACCAATACCAAGCTGCTGCATAACCAAAACAGCTTTTTCAAGATCATCACTGCTGAACTGCTGATGCTTCCAGACATCAATACTTGCATAGAAGCCTGATAATATCACATTCAGGCCAGGCACTTCCGGCAGATAATCATGCTGTAGATCATGAGAAACAATACCAAGACGAGCCCGGAGTTCCATAATATTCCACCGATCCCTGCCGAAAATCCTTACATGGGAATCACCATCAAAAACAGGATAGAGGTCGCGAGAAAGCAACTTCATCAGGGTACTTTTTCCTGATCCGTTAGGCCCGAGAATTGCCGTATTGCAACCGTTAGGCACCTGCAGAGAAAACCCGCTGAAAACACAGGTAGTTCCGCAATAGGCCGTAATATTACGTATATCAATAATACTCTCTTGCACTGCCATGCGTTACATCATTTCCAGATACTGCCACCTTTCGAAAAGCTGAAGCGACCGGCACCTAAAAAGAAAATCGCAAGGGCGCCGAACAGATAGAATACCTGCAATTCCAGAGCATATCCACCTTGCGGATTCAGAGAAAAGAGATCTTTGTTATGAACAAGATAGAGTGCCATAACCATGACAAACGCCTCAATCAAAGCGGCTGGCCGCGTATAAATTCCAAGCACTATAAACAGCGGCGCAAGAATTTCTCCAACAAGTATTCCATGCGAGAGATAAACGGGCAACCCTGCTTTGAGAAGCATCTGCGATACAAATCCATAGCCATGCTGAAGCTTGTAAACTCCGTGAAACAGCATCAGGCCACCAACCGAACTCCGCAGAAACAGCTTTCCCAGATCACTGTTATTAACGAAACGGTCAATCATAAGCGGCCTCCTTTTTATGAGTTTATTATCGCATTAATTCAATACTTATCTTATACACCCTGTTTCAGCTCACATTATCTCTCAATATAAGCCTCAAGCAGCAGGTCACTGCCGAAAAAACGCGGAGCCTCAAACTTCAGTGCAACAGCTTGCTCAGGCATGGCGATACCCAAAGGAGCAAATGAACTTAAGGCATCGCCACCAAAAAGTTTTGGAGCAATAAACATATAGATTTTATCGGCAAGCTTTTCACGTATAAAAGAGGCCGACAGTCGACTCCCCCCTTCAACCAAGACTGAAAGAAGCTGTCGCTTTTGCAACTCTTTAAGAACCTGGCGAAGATCGAGTCCTTCCGTATGTTCATCAACAAATAACACCTTTACCCCTCGTTCCTTAAGGAGTTCAGCATTCAAAAGGTTATTGCATGAAAATGAGGTAAAGAGAATCGTAGGTGCCTCGGAGTTGAAAATTTTCAATTCAGGAGAGAGGTTCAGTTTTCGGTCAAGCACAACCCTGACAGGATTACGGCCGGAACAATGCCTGACAGTAAGCTGAGCATCATCAGCTTGCACCGTTGCCTCACCAGTCATGATGGCATCATAAGTACTCCGGAGGCGGTGCACCTCACCCCTTGCCAGATCACCGGTAATCCATCGGGATGCGCCAGAAAATGTGGCAATTTTGCCATCGAGAGTCTCGGCAAGTTTCAAAGCTACAAAAGGCAGTCCAACAGTATGACTTTTAATAAATGCCTCGTTAACTTTCAAGCATTCGGATTCAAGCACACCTTCAGTAACGGCAATACCAGCAGCAAGCAGCTTTGCTATACCTTTTCCAGCAACTTCAACAAAAGGATCACGACAACCAACAACAACCCTCGGTATCCCCATTTCAATAATAAGATCATTGCATGGAGGAGTTTTACCAAAATGGGAACAGGGTTCAAGGTTGACATAAAGTGTTGAATGGCGGAGCAACTCTTTATCAGCTACTGATGCAATAGCCTTTACTTCAGCATGGGAAGTACCGAAGCGTTCATGATAACCTTCGCCGATAATCTCCCCGTTATAAACTATCACCGCCCCTACCATCGGATTAGGACTTACAAGCCCTGCACCCCGTAAGGCAATCTCAAGACAACGGCTCATATAAGCCTCATCGCTGCATTGCCTCCTCATGATGTACTGTCTTCAACAACACCTACCTGAACCAGCCTGATACCCGAAAGCCTGAGCAGTTCATCAATATGCTCAATTTTATAGGGCTTATCGTAATAAATGGTCTTTATACCAACGTTGATCAAAACTTTAAGACAATGAATACAGGGACTCGCAGTGATATAGATATCAGCATCCTTGATCGATACACCATGCTTTGCAGCCTGGCCGATTGCATTGATTTCCGCATGAATTGTATTCACACAATTTTCCTCAACAGTTCCATCGGGATGGGTACTTCGGTAAATACGGCAGTTTGTTTCGTTGCAATGCGGAAGCCCGGAAGGTGCTCCATTATATCCAGTCGAAAGAATATTGTGATCTCGAACGATAACAGCCCCGATATTTCCCCTTGTACAGGTGGCCCTGCGTGCAATAAGATGGGCAACACTCATAAAATATTCATGCCAGCCAAGTCGCTTTGCCATTCCGGAATTGCCCCCTTCTCCGGAACATGAACAGCCACCTCCCATAATCCTCTCTTCCGGCATAGTCATGTTTATTAACACATTATGAAAAAATAAACCTGTACTTCTTAAAAGGTGAATATACGTGCTGCAGCTCCATCTATTTCAGAAGGACTATAAGTTAAAACTCATACCTGATACCGGCCAGAATGTTATGCAGTTTCCAGCTTACCTTATCTCCATAAACATCTTCCACACCGACAGGTTTGAGGTACCTGTATCCCAGATCAAACGTCATACTTTTTGTAAGCTTAACACCTCCACCAGCTCCAACTTGCCATGAAAAAAAGGTACCATCAATCAAATTATCGTTAGTTGTAAGATCTGCAATACCTGCACCAGCCATTACATAAGTTTTAATGCCAAGACAGACTTCAAAATCATCAAAATCATGATAGCCGTTCACCATAACAGTCTTGGCTGATAAATGCAAATGGGTGAAATTATGATAATCATACCGCTGATTTCCAACAGCAATCTCAAGCCTCTCTGACCCAAAACTCTCTGACCCAAAATTCTTAAGCCTCTCTGACCAAAAATTGTAACCAGCAGCAACATTCAATGCAACACTGTTATCAAGCTTGTCAAGCACAGATACATATTTCAAATCGCCAGGTATTCCACGTCCAGCAGAAACACTGACGTAAGGTGCTGCAAATACTGGAACTGACCCAAGGCATGCAAAAAGTAAAGCCATTATAAAGGTCTTTTTCATTCTCTCCCTGATTAAAGTTGTATAAAACGTCATAAAAAGGTAACGCTTTTTCACGCAATTCTGGAATAGGACTGGTAAACGATCACATCCTTACCCTTGTTCATAATTAAATAGAGCCTGCTCCGATTTTAGAATTATCCAAGTCTCTACCGATTTACAGGACAGTGGTTACATGAATACAGCTACAACACCCGGTTGATAAAATCGACAACAGGTTTCACAGAGCGGAACGCGTCAGTAAGCCTCGCGACAAATGCAGAATCGGTTACATCCTGATCATTAAAAAATCGCTGAGTGTAAAAATCCTTGAACTGGAGATACGCTATTGCAGGATTGGAACTGACATACCCTTTCGGCGGTCTGAGCAGTTTACCCGAAGCCCTGACTCCGTCCGGAAAATGAAAAAAGAAGGATTTTTCTGCAACAATCGACTGCCACTCATCAAAATGGAGATCAATTTCCCGCCGTATCTGCTCCAGCACAGCAGACTCTGGCATATAAATTCCTCCGCCGGCAAACGACGCCCCGGGTTCCACATGAAGGTAATAACCCCCATAATGACTTTTTTTACCCCCTTTGTTGATAAAGGCAAAGAAATTTGTTTTATAAGGTGACTTGTCTTTCGAAAACCGGATATCGCGGTTAATGCGCATGATGCACTTTTTCGGGTCAAGAGCCGAGGCGGCAATATCCCCATCAAATGCAGCAACCTTCATAAGCAGTTGAACAACCGTATCAAGAAAATCACCATATAACTGCTGATACACCTTTTTGTGCTCCTCAAACCATACACGGTCATTATTGGATTTCAGGCCCCGGAGAAAATCAAGAGTGTTATCGCTTATCATAATCTGGAGGGTTTAACATGTGTTATGAAAAAGCATACCTTATAAAAAAGTTACACGGTATTTTCGTTTTTTGAAAGAAGATTATCCGTGACGATGCTTTTTCATAGTATGAGTACACACATGAAATAAAAGAATACGGAACAGAAACCGTAAGTACCTTTGCATGAGGTTCAGAAAATCAGTCACTATGTTTGAGTTGAGCAGGTTACAATCAGGAAAAATTCACATGATTTATGACCATGAAACAGTCAGGGGAAAATGAAGTCTCAACTGCAGAAAGTAAAGCAAGGCAAGAACAATGCGTAAGCGGGTTTACTCTGCAGACTGGTCGTGGAATATGGGAAAGGACTTGCAGCGTAACATACCAAGAAACATGCGTTGATCTAACGACATTATGCATCACTCCGAAGATTAACAACAGAGAATACTATCCTTATATTGCTGGGGCGGCAGGATTCGAACCTGCGGATGTCGGCTCCAAAGGCCGATGCCTTACCACTTGGCGACGCCCCATTATAAAGACAGCTTAAATACAAAGCGGGGCAGAATATACTCACAATAAGAGAAAATCACAACCGATGACCATGAAGATAATGCGAGCATACAGCGATAAACGTAATACAGCAGGGAATGATGCACCATAATTTGCCTTGATACCATTTATTGCTCCGGCAACTATAGGTATTGATAAAAAGACACTATGACCTGTATTCCCCAAGCGTTTTAAGAACTACGGATAAACACTTTTAATTGCCGGAGCAATAACAGTATTATAAGCTTAACGACATATTTATACAGGCACTGTTATAACACCTATTTATATACCGATGGTAAAAATAAAAATCTGCGGCATAACCCGTTTATCGGATGCCCTTGAAGCTTCACATGCCGGTGCCGATGCCCTTGGCTTTAATTTCAGCAGCATGAGCCCAAGGGTTATTACCCCTGAACATGCAAAGGTAATCATTGAAAAAATTCCTCCATTTGTTCAGGCAGCCGGTATCTTTGTAGAGCAGTCAGTAGAAGAGATAAAGACCATTTGCCGTTACTGCAACCTGCAGATTGCACAGTTGCACAGTGAACGATACTGCCCGGAAGATGCTTGTGCTATCAATGAAGCTCGCGTAATCAAAGTTTTTCGACCTGAAGAGGATTTTGAGGTACAGCGGGTTCTGGAGTATGCAAAAAAAAGTGGTACAAACTCCTTCCTGTTCGATGCTTACCGTGCTGGTATCCTAGGTGGAACGGGAGAGACAATCAAATCATCTCTCGCTTCACATATCTTTAATCAACTCGGATACTCCTTTTATACCATTCTCGCTGGTGGTTTGAATGAAACCAATGTTGCGGAAGCAATCCGCAATGTTCGACCATACGCAGTTGATACTGCAAGCGGTGTTGAAACTGAACCGGGAATCAAAGACGTAAATAAAATAAAAGCCTTTATCCACGCGGTACGTAAAGAATCCCTAAAGTAGAGTTATGGAGTATTCAACTCAATTATTTCAAATCAGGGCTACAGGATACAAGTTCATCTTTGATCTATTCGGTCACCAAACAGAGCTTCGGGAAATATCCTCTTATTGCTCCGGCAACTATAGGTATTGATAAAAAGACACTATGGCCTTTATTCCCCAAGCGTTTTAAGAGCTACGGATAAACACTTTTAATTGCCGGAGCAATAAAGATTCAAAGATCAAACACCAGCTTTATAGGCCTCAACCTGTCCAAGAATAAGCGCCGAAGTTGTGTCAGGCAGCTCAAGTGTAATAAGGTGCCCGCAATCAGGCACGCAGACATACCTCCCTTCACTGGTAAGATCCGCAAGCTTTTTTGTGTTGTCACAGGTCATAATTGTATCTCCTTCTCCGGCAACAAACAACATAGGCCTGTCAACCCTTCTGACCATACCCGGCAAGGAATCTGTAGTCTCAAATGAGGTTATCTGTCGAGTTGTTTGATCTATTGCTTCCGGTGCGCAAAACCCGAGACTTTTAAATCCAATCAAGATATCATGAAGCATTACCGTATTTTTCGACAGAACAAGACGAGCAAAAATATAGGCAGGAAGCCACCATGTCAGTTTACGTAAAAGATTGTTAAACAATAAAATAATTACTGTATTAGCAAACTCTTGAATAAAGGCACTATTGGGCAAGTAACCGAAATTGAAAAAGGTCATTGAGCGAATTTTCTCAGAATGAGAAAGAGCATAATCAAGCGCCACGAAAGGCCCGAAAGAAAAAGCGGCTATATGAAATGTTTTAAGTTCAATTGTGCTGACCAGTTCATGCAGATCATGTGCAAAAAAATCGATATGATAATGGTTATCTGGATCGTTCTCCGACCATCCATGTCCACGCATGTCATAAGCAATAGTACGTATCCCTTTTTTATTAAGAAAATTTATTACATGATGCCACCACATCCACCAGCAATCCCATCCATGAATAAGCAGTACCGTCTCAGCAGCATCTTGTGGCCCAGAATCATGATAATGATGAACAATACCATTCACAGTTACAAAATGACTATTCTCCATCAATAACAGTTCGTATGCCGCACGTTTGGATGCAGCTGCATCATGCGAAGCCCGAAGCTCTAAAAGCTCCTGTTTGTAAAGGGCAAATTTTTGTGTCGGAGGCAATTCATTATGTACCATAACGCGTAGCAGTTGAGAATAAGTTGAGATATGGTCTTATATAAATGGTAAATACATAAAAACATATCCCCCACCAAACAAATACCCCACAACCATTTGATTCATCAGTAAAAGCTCATTCCTAACACAAAAATCACTTGGTGCCGATTCCATTCAAACCATCTGTTCATGTAAGTAATGAATTACCCCGCGGCAAGCCACGAAGAATTATACCCTAAAACAGATTCAAATTCACTACTGAAACTTTTCCGCTTCTTTTTACTCATAACCTGCTCCTGTTTTAGGCAAGTTACCAACTTCATCCACTGTCTAAAATTCGGAGTCCATTATAATGGAATGAAGATATTACGAAAAGGAAATACACACATACTTATATTTTTATTTAAATTGTTAACTGTATGTTTGTATCCCTTTTTATTTATTGCTCCTGCAACTATAGTTATTGACTAAATAAAAACAGTACACCCTTTATTGAAATAACGTTTATTAAGGCTAAGGATTAATACTTTTCCGGAGCAAAATTATGGCATACCTGCTGTTTTTTACATGTTCTTTTCATACAACGTTTTGCTTTAGCATGTTCAACCAATGACCTGCACCTTTAGTATGATAAAAAAAATCACATTCGCGTCTATGTGGGTGTTTTGTATAGTGCCAATGCTTTTCTGGAGCAACGAGAGTTCGGCATTCTGGCGTTGGTCGAGAGAGTATCGTTACGCCTGCTTAATATGCCACGATCGCCTGCCGCAGAGAAATGGAGTCGGTGAAGCATTCAGACAGAACGGACACCGCATGCCGTGTGAACTTGAAACAATTTTTGACGTTCCAACCCCATTTCCGGCCCCGCTAGGGGAAACTATTGGTAATTTGAAAAAGCTCAGTGAGCTAATTAGCAGTCAACCAGACTTAGTTTTCAATCGGGACAAAGACGGCAACACGTATTTACATTTTGCAATAGGTAAAGGTTACAAAAACGTGCCTGAATTCCTGCTTGACAATGGTGCTAAAGTCAATGCCAAGAATAACAACGGTGATACGCCACTACACTTTGCAGCAGAAAGAGGTAATGGAAACATGGTGAAATTCCTGCTGGGCAAGGGTGCTGACATCAATGCCAAAACTAACGGTGGCATTACTCCCTTACTCTTGGCATCATTGAAAGGCCGCAAGGATGTAGTTGAGGCTTTGCTGGCCGCGGGAGCATCCGTCTATGATACGGATAAGAGTGGTCATACACCTTTACACTTTGCTGCAGGAAGTGGTAACATGGATATAGCGGCATTGATGGTGGTCATGGGAGTCAACGTCAATGCTAGGGATCGCAACAATGCTACCCCTTTGCACTATGCTGCACAAATTGGTGACAAGGATATGGCGGAATTCCTGCTGGCTCATGGAGCCAACATCAATGCCAGAGATAAAAACGGTAATACCCCTTTGAGCTCAGCACGTTTATCAAAATTTGCTGAGCCCAACTTTGATATGCAAGACTGGCTAAGTCAGCGGGGTGGAACAGAATAATTATTGCTCCGGCAATTAAAAGTGTTTATCCGTAGCTCTTAAAACGCTTGGGGAATAAAGTCCATAGTGTCTTTTTATCTAGTTGCCGGAGCAATAACCTCTACAAAAAGTATGTAACAATTAAAAGAGTGTTTACCTTATATCAAGGAAAAGTCGAATTTTTATTCGGCTTTTCTTTTTTTATCTACTCTGTTGTGTAACGTTGCTAATTGTCCTGAAAAGTTTGAATACAGAGAATGGTATATGGAAATACATGAAAATTTGAGCACTGCTTGAGCGAAACGATAGAAGCACAAAATCCAATGATGATAAATAATCATGATGAGTGCGCTGAACCTTTCAGCAAAAAAAAAGTTTTTGCTGAAAAACTCTCTACCCTCCCTTCTTCCCCTGGCGTTTATCAGTTCATAAATGCCAAGGGAAAAGTCATTTATGTCGGAAAGGCAAAAAACCTCCGAAACAGAGTGCGTTCTTATTTCAGAAATCCTCAGCAGCTTTTTGGCAAAACACTGGTACTCGTTACACATATTGACAATTTCGAGGTCATTATCACCTCTTCAGAAGTTGAAGCCCTGATTCTTGAAAACAATCTCATCAAGGAGTTGAAACCACGCTACAATGTGAACCTGAAAGACGATAAAACCTATCCTTATCTGGTTATTACTAACGAACCGTTCCCGAGAATCTTTTTGACACGTCAGTTGAGAAAGGATGGTTCAACATGGTTCGGTCCCTATACTGAAGCCGGACAACTCCGTACTATTCTCGATTTGCTCGGTTCGATCTTTCCTATACGAAGTTGCAAGCACCGTTTGAGCGCAGAAAATATTGCCGCACATAAATTTAAGCTTTGCCTTGATTACCACATCAGTAAATGCAAAGGACCGTGTAAGGGGCTCCAATCGGAAGATGAATACCTTTCCATGGTGGCGGAAATCATACAGTTGCTGAAAGGCCGGACTGCCACAATGGTACGAACGCTTCATGAGCGTATGCTCTCGTTCGCCTCAGAGCTGAAGTTTGAACAGGCGGCGGACATTAAAGCGCAGCTTGATAGCCTGAAAAGGTATTCAGAGCGTCAGAAAGTACTGGCCAGTGACGGCCTTGATCGGGATGTTTTTGCTGTTGCTACTGGAGAGGATGATGCCTGCGGAGTTGTGTTCAAAATACGGGAAGGAAAACTGCTCGGCTCGCAAAGAATCTATATGAACAACACCGCTGGTGAAACTGAGAGCAACCTGCAGTTGAGAGTGCTTGAAAAATACTATCTGGAAACCCTTGAACTCATTCCAAATGAGATTCTGCTCAGGGAATCATTAATCAGTGATGAAGAAGAAAGTATCCGTGCTCTCATATCCGAAAAACAGAAGGAGAGAAAACAAGAGAAAAAAGCAACGAGATTCCTGGTACCGCTAATCGGTGAAAAAGCTCATCTTATGGAAATGTGCCACAAGAATGCACAACACCATCTGGAAGAATACCTGATCCAGAAACAGAAAAGAGGCGAAGCTGCGCGTGAACACTACGGTTTTGCAGCACTCAAAGAACTCCTGCATCTGCCAACACTTCCACAAAGAATTGAGTGTTTCGACAATTCTCATTTGCAAGGCACAGATTATGTGAGTTCAATGGTCTGTTTTGAAAAGGGGAGGCCAAAAAAATCCGATTACAGGAAATTTAAATTAAAATCTTTTGAAGGTTCGGATGACTATGCTGCAATGAAAGAGGTTATAGAGCGGCGTTATGGTGGTTCATTATCAAAAGAACTTCCGTTGCCCGATCTCATTGTTGTAGATGGCGGAAAAGGACAGCTCAACACTGCTTTTAACACAGTAAATAATCTCGGTCTTTCTATCCCTGTTATCGGTTTGGCTAAACGCATTGAGGAAATTTTTACTCCGGATGCAAAAGACCCGTTCAATTTGCCAAAAACATCTCCAGCACTTAAACTTTTACAGCAACTCCGCGATGAAGCTCACCGGTTTGCTATTTCCTACCATCGAAAACTCAGAACCGAAAGGACAATTCAGACTGAACTCACAATAATTGAAGGCATTGGAGAAAAAACAGCATTTAAGTTGCTGAAACAGTTTGGTTCCGTTGATGCTATTGCAAAGGCCACACTTGAAGAACTGAAAGCTTCTGTCAATGCAAAAACAGCCGAAGCTGTCTATAATTTTTACCGATTGTGACTGTTTTCGAGCTTATCCATTACTACCCTCATGATATTTTCTTAAGAAAATTCTGTTATATTTGTACTTGATATGATGAACAACAGAGAAATTCTTTTGAATGCTTATGAACCTGCCTGATTTCTTCGACGAAAATCGCAATAACCCAACAGCAGGGTCATCAGGAAAGGAACCGCCTGATCTGGATGGGATTGATACTATGTTTGATTCGGAGGAGCTAATTGACCGTCTCAATCAGTACAATGAAGAAGGGTTCCTCATTGAAGCTTTGGTAGTTGCTCGTCGTCTTGAGGAAATTATGCCTTATAGTACAGACACTTGGTTACACCTCGGGAACTGCTTGACGCTGAACGGCAATTTTCAGGAGGCAGTTGATTCATTTCAGAAAGCTGTGGTGCTTAGTCCGTCAGACAGCGAAATGAACCTGAACCTCGCCCTCGCCTATTTCAACACTGGCAATCTTGATACAGCACTTGAAGAACTTGAAAAGATTATTATCGATTCCTCTATTGAAAAGGAATACTATTACTATCGGGGAATAGTACTGCAACGCCTTGAGAGGTTTGTTGAAGCCGAATCTGATTTTAAGCAAGCTCTTGAGCTTGATAATGAGTTTACTGATGCATGGTATGAACTTGCATACTGCAAGGATATTTTGGGTAAACTGGAGGAAAGTACCTCCTGCTACAACAAAACACTTGATCAAGACCCTTACAATATCAATGCTTGGTATAACAATGGCCTTGTTTTGAGCAAATTGAAGCACTACGACGAAGCGCTTCAATCGTACGATATGGCCCTCGCCATTTCTGAAGATTTTAGTTCAGCATGGTATAACCGAGCAAACGTTCTTGCAATCACAGGACGTATTGAGGAAGCTGCGGAAAGCTATCTGAAAACTCTCGAACATGATCCTGAGGATGTCAATGCGCTTTATAATCTTGGGATAGCATATGAAGAGCTGGAGAATTACAAGGAAGCTGTTGACTGTTATCGCCACTGCATTGAAATCAGCAGTGATTTTACCGACGCGTGGTTTGCACTTGCATGCTGCCATGAAGCTCTTGAAGAGTATGATGATGCCATGTCTGCAATTGAACACGCACTGACAACACTGCCCGACAGTATTGAGTTTCTGCTTCTGAAGGCAGAAATCGAGTACAATCTTGATGATCTTGAAAAATCTATAGCAACCTATCGGGAGATCATCACAATTGATCCCGAAAACCCCCAGATATGGGTTGATTTCGCTATTGTGTTAAGGGAAGCTGGCGATATCAATGCATCTATTGACGCGTTGCAACAGTCATTGAAACTTCAACCGTTTTCGGCCGACGCTCATTTTGAAATAGCTACGGCCTATTTTGCCATGGGCGACAAGCTTAGTACCCTTAAGGCTCTAAGCAAGGCATTCAAAATTGATCCAGATAAAAAATTGCTTTTTCAGACTACTTTTCCGGAACTTTACCAGCAGGATTCCGTTAGGCGAATGCTTGGCATTTCATGATCTGATCACGCATTGACCGAAACATTTGCATGACGAAAGTAAAAAAGATCCTTGGTCTTATCGGCCATGCTGTGGATTATTCATACTCCCCACTCATTCATAACACTGCCTGCGAAGTACTCGGTCTGCCGTATTATTATACCATTTTTAATATTGCAGATGCCGGTTTGGTCGGTGATGCTTTACGCGGTGCAAAGGCTCTCGGGATAACAGGATTTAATGTAACCATCCCTTATAAAAAAACAGTTGTGCCCTTTCTTGATGAACTTTCGCCAGAAGCATCTTTTATACAAGCGGTCAACACTATTGTTAATGAGAATGGAAAACTCTCTGGATACAACACAGATATTGCTGGTTTTGCTGCACCACTCGAGCCCTATACAGAAACAATAAAAGGCAAAACAGTTGCAATTTTTGGAAGTGGCGGAGCTGCAATTGCTGCAATTGAGGCATTCAGATCACTTTTTACTCCACAAGAAATTTTGCTCTTTGTTCGTAACAACAAGAAAGCACGAACCCTGCTTGAGGAATGCGGTTATATAGAAACTACTCCGGTAACCATAATCGACCAAAGCCAACCAGAGAGAGTCAAAGAGTGCCGAGTTATCGTCAATGCAACCCCGATTGGAACACGTGGACGTGAAAATAACGGTATAAACTCAATGATTCCTCTTGATCGAAAGTTAATCCACTCTGGTCAAATTGTTTACGATATGGTCTACAACCCTTTAAATACTCCCCTGCTTCAGGCTGCCAAGCTGACTGGAGCTATAGCCATATCGGGAATTGAGATGCTGGTCAGCCAGGCGGCCTTGTCATTTACACTTTGGACTGGAATGCCCATGCCTGTAGCTGCCGTAAAAAACACACTTATGCAAGAAATTCAACAGCATCTAAACAAATGAGCTAATCCTTATACCTAATAAACACGATTATCTAACCTATTTATGAAATTGTTTTCCACTCTTATTCTCTTTGTCATCACTGCTGATCAGCTAACAAAAAAAGCTGCGATCACATTTCTTAAAAATACTGCTCAAAGTATTACCATAATACCTGATCTATTTTCACTTACTTATGCGGAAAACAAAGGAGTAGCTTTTGGTGTTGAATTTGCGCCACCGATTGTCCTCCTTCTCCTGACTGGACTTATTATATCTTTTGTAATATTTTATGTAATAAAATCAAAAAAACGGACAACTCTTTTCCTCATCGCTTTTGCTCTTATTGTAGGCGGTGGTATCGGGAATATGATTGACAGAATAAGCATAGGCCATGTTGTTGATTTTATTTATTTTGACCTTTATCATGGTCATGTGCTCGGTACCTATATCTCCCTATGGCCTATTTTTAACATAGCAGACTCTGCCATTACCATAGGAGCTTGCATACTAATCTTTTTTCATAACAGGGTCTTTTTGGACGAAACGATGGTAGAGAACGGTAATGTTCATTGATGCACACTGTCACCTCTCATTTCCGGATTTCGATCTTGACCGGCAAGATTTGATCAATTGTCTGATTGATGAGGAGATACGCTTGCTGATTGATCCAGGCGTTGATGTTCCAACAAGCATAAAATCAATTGAACTTGCCAGCAAAGTTGATTTTATCTATGCCAACGTCGGACTTCATCCTCATGAAACCACCATACCTGTCAAAGAATCTGTTTTCGAAGAACTTGAAACTCTGGCCCGCTCACCAAAAGTAGTCGCGATTGGCGAGATCGGACTGGACTATCACTATCCAGATCATGACCGAAAAAATCAGCAGGATGCGTTCCGGCAGATGCTGAGAATTGCACGCTCCCTTGATATGCCGGTAGTTATCCATTGCCGTGATGCATGGGCGGATATGCTGCACATTCTTTCCGAAGAAAATCATTCATCAATGCGAGGCATGATGCACTGTTTTTCTGGTGATACAGCTATCGCAAAGGAATGCATCAGAAGGGGATTCAAAATTTCCATCCCCGGTACAGTGACCTACAAGCGTTCACTCCTGCCACAGGTTATCAGATCAGTTTCACTTGATGAGCTTATTACTGAAACCGATTCCCCTTATCTTACCCCAGTACCCTACAGAGGTAAACGCAACAATCCTGCTTATGTCCGTTTCGTAACAGCTGCCATTGCTGAGATTCATCAAACAACTCTGCAAAAAGCAACGGAATGTATTGCTCAGAATAGTGTTGAATTATTTAGATTACCAACCCTGTTAAGGTCGTAAATCCAATTATTTTGAAATTCATGCAAACTTGTTTAGGTTTGTGACCTGAAAGAAATTACTTGTAACCTGAAGCCTTTTCAGTAATCAGAACTACATATTATGAATGATATAAAAACAGCCAATCCAGACCCAAAACCAGTAAAACCCACAGCAGAGGACAATCTTCTCTATCTTCTAATAAAATATAAAACTGCGCTTATCGCTACCGTTATACTGCTTGCATGTCTCGGTACCGGCACCTTTGTCTGGATACAGCACCGTCAAGCCAGCGAACAGGAGGCCGCACTACAGTTATCAAGAATAACTCCCTTTCTTGACAGCGGAAAGATCAGTACCGCCATCAACGGTGAAAAGAATATATCCGGACTGAAAAAAATTTCAAATGAATATGCAGGAACACCAAGCGGAAACATGGCTACTCTTCTGCTTGCCAACGCATACTACTCAATTGGTGAGTTTGACACCGCTCTCAAAATATTCAAAACCGTTTGCATCGCAAACAACGATCTTGCGGCAGGTGCTCTTGCGGGTGCTGGAGCCTGCTATATAAATAAGAATCAGTTTGCACTTGCTGCAGATACCTATCAGGAAGCATCAAAAAAAGCCGAAAATTCAGTACTCAAAGCTCAGTACCTCCTTAAAGTTGCCGAAAGCTTACAACAGTTAAATCAACTAAAAAAAGCTACGGAACTTTATAAAAAAATCATAACCGATTATCCAACTTCAACCGCGGCAGTGGTTGCACAACGATCACTTTGGCAGGTTTCTGGAAAACTTCAATAAAATTAACACGTAACCACTCTTTTTATGCCTGTACAATTTACAATCAAAACCAGCCTTGGAGACATTACCGTTGCCCTTTACGACGACACCCCACTCCATCGCGACAACTTCATCAAGCTTGCCAGCGAAAATTATTACGATGGCATACGCTTTCACCGAGTTATTGAAGGATTCATGATCCAGACCGGAGACCCACTATCACGCTTTGAAGACAAACGCGCTCTGCATGGCACTGGAGGGCCTTCACAACAGATACCTGCAGAAATCAACCATCCGAATAAAAAAGGGACTCTTGCTGCCGCACGCAATAACAACCCAAAGAAAGCATCCTCCGGCAGTCAGTTTTACATTAATCAGGCGGATAACGACTTTCTTGACGGAGAATACACTGTATTCGGCATTGTAGAAGATGGTATGAATGTGGTTGAAAAAATCGCTGTCGTTAAGACTGACCCCAATGATAATCCAGTTGTTCCGATAACCATAGAGACCATAATAGCTGTAATACCGTCTTAACGGGTCAGAAAATCATGCAAAGTATTGAGTCTAACCTCAAAACCATACGTGAACAGATAAAAGCTGCCTGCATCAATGCTGGCAGGCAGCCAGAAACAGTTCGATTGATTGCTGTGTCTAAAACAAAACCTGCAGCGTTTATAAAAGAAGCTTTCGATGCCGGTCAGGTTGAGTTCGGAGAAAGCTACGTTCAGGAGTTTCTTGAAAAACGTCAGGATATTATTCTTGAAAAAAGCCCAATTGTATGGCATTTTATTGGCCATCTGCAATCAAACAAAGTGCGAACAATTATCGGAAAAGTAACTCTGATTCACGGTATCGACAAACTTACAACAGCTGAAGAGCTTTCGAAACGGGCAGTTCAGCACAACCTTCAAGTCGACTACCTCCTTGAGGTCAATACATCTGGTGAAAAATCAAAGTATGGCATGCAACCTGACGAAGTGCTTTCAGCCGCAGAAACCCTTTTTCCACTACCGAACATCACACTTCGCGGACTGATGACAATAGCATCTCCCGACAGGGAAAGGGCACGTGGGGAATTCCGCAACCTTCGAATTCTGCTTGAATCGTTGAAAAAAAACGCTCCAGATCCACTGAAGCTTACTGAACTCTCCATGGGCATGAGCAGCGATTTTGAAGATGCCATTCAGGAAGGTGCTACCATGATCCGTGTAGGATCATCAATCTTCGGCTGGCGCTGAACAACAAAACCAAATGAGAAACTCTTCAGCATTTTTATCTGAAAGCTGAAGAGTTTATATTAAGGTTCAGATTTTTTAGGGCGTTCATGCTGGTAGAAAGGGAATTACTTCTTCCAGGATTGATACACGTTCAAAAAAGTTCTGCAACCAGTCCAAAAAATTATAAAGCAAATGATATTACCGATTATTGCACTCATACCAAAACCCTGAAAATTGCAAAAATAATCTTCTATATGTTCGGAGATTCACCAAATATCACAGATTATATATATTTAATACAACTTCTACATCATATGTCGTTAACCTTATAAAGCCACCTTATCATGATTTCACAAAAGGTAAAAATCGAAGAAGCCGTTACCTTTATCAGAAAAAAAACTCAGGACGACTATCCTGTCGGTATAGTGCTGGGAACAGGCCTTGGTGCTCTTGCCAAAGAGATCAAGGTAGAATTCTCGCTTGACTACAGCACCATTCCGAATTTTCCGATCTCCACGGTTGAGACCCACCATGGCAAACTGATTTTCGGAACCCTTTCAGGAAAAAAAGTAGTAGCAATGCAGGGACGTTTTCATTTTTATGAAGGCTACTCCATGCAGCAGATTGTTTTCCCGATTAGAGTCATGAAACATCTTGGTGTTAAAACTCTCGGTATTACCAACGCCTGCGGCGGCCTCAACCCATCGTTCAGGAAGGGCGACATCATGCTGATTGACGACCATATTAACCTGCTCGGCGGCAATCCCCTCATTGGCCCAAACGATCCTGAAATTGGATCACGATTCCCTGACATGTGCGCACCTTACTCAATGCGCCTTCTTGAACTTGCCGAAAAAGTAGCTCTTGACAATAAAATCAAAGTTCAGAGAGGCGTCTATATTGCGCTTTCCGGCCCATGTCTCGAAACCCGCGCCGAATATCGCATGTTGAGAACTCTTGGTGCAGACGTAGTCGGCATGTCTACTGTACCCGAAGTAATCGCCGCTGTACATCAAGGTACGGAGGTTTTTGGCATGTCCATCATTACTGACGAATGTTTTCCAGACAACCTTCAGTCTGTCAGTATTGAAGAAATCATTGAGGTGTCCAATCTTGCTGAACCAAAAATGACGACGATATTTAAAGCCGTTGTTGAAAACCTTTAATTATTAAAATAAATGATAGACGCAATCTCCTTCAATAACGGTACCCTTCGCTATCTGGATCAGCGTTTCTTGCCACTGCGCCAAGAATATATCTCAACCAAAAGCCATCAGGAAGCCATTGAAGCAATTAATACCCTTGCAGTGCGGGGTGCACCCCTAATTGGAGTTGCTGCAGCTTACACAATCATTCTTGGAATAAACAGTTTTAAGGGAAGCAAAGAGGAGTTCCCCGCTTTCTTCAAAACGCTTATTTCCGATGTCGAAGCCTCACGACCCACAGCGGTTAATCTCTTTTTTGCATCTGCTAAGCTGAAACAAATCTATGCTGACAATTTTCAGTCAGATACGCTCGAAGCGCTTTTTACAAAAATGACGGAGACAGCTCAAAAAATACATGCTGATGAAATCGCTAATTGCGATGCCATGTCCCGGCTTGGAGTAGATCTTATCAAGACTGACTTAGCCGAAATTCTTAAAAAAAGGAAACTTAACGTCCTCACCCACTGCAATACTGGCACTCTTGCATGCTGTGGTTCCGGATCAGCCCTCGGTGTCATCAAATTGGCATGGCAAGAAGGTTTGATTGAACGGGTTATTACGGCAGAGAGTCGCCCACTGTTACAAGGACTTCGCCTGACAGCTTGGGAACTTGAACAGGAAAACATACCATTCATCTCAATTTCCGATTCATCCTCAGCTTTTCTGATGCAAAGAGGAATGATTGATTTCGGCATAGTTGGAGCTGACCGGATTACCTCCAACGGCGATACAGCCAACAAGATTGGTACATATGCCCATGCTATCAGTTCGTATCACCATAACATACCGTTTTATATCGCAGCTCCGGTATCAACCATTGATATCACACTTGACAACGGTACCCAAATTCCAATTGAGGAACGAAACGCCGATGAACTGAGAACAATTTTTGGTACACAGGTAGCCACACCAACTACGCCTGTTCTCAACTATGCCTTTGATGTCACTCCAGGAAAATATATTCGTGGCATCATCACCGATAAAAAGGCTGTTGTCGGCAACTACCTCAACGAGCTGAAAAAACTGTTTGAAAAACCATAACTCTCTGAAAACAAACCACTGTGCTTCTGCGAGTCAATGGCATATTGAATTTTACTTGTTCACAATACTTTTTAATTGCTGAAAAATCCGGATTTGAAAGTCCGGATTTTTCATTTATGACCTCACAACAAGCAGATGTTTTTGATTTTGGTAACAAAACAAAATGGACTATTTTAAACCGGTTTTTAAATTACAAACATATTCACATGCAGACTTTACTTTTTGCTTGTTAAACAGCAAAAAAAGCTTTCACATTAACTTCATCTGCAGAAACCTTTTATGGATACCCTTTTACTGGCACGAACTCAATTTGCCTTTACAGCTATCTTCCATTTCTTTTTTGTACCGCTTACGGTCGGCCTTTCAATCTTTACAGCAATTCTTGAAACAGTATATCTCAAAACCCGTAACGAAAAGTATAAACATCTGGTAAAATTCTGGGGAAATCTTTTTCTGATCAACTTTGCAGTCGGTGTGGTAACCGGAATTGTAATGGAATTTCAGCTCGGTATGAACTGGTCAACGTACGCGAAATTTGTCGGTGATATTTTTGGTGTTCCACTGGCTATCGAAGCCTTGCTTGCATTCTTTGTTGAATCCACCTTTATCGGCATCTGGGTATTTGGATGGAACAAGCTGCCCAAAGCACTTCATGCCGCGTCAATCTGGATTGTAGCACTCGGCTCAACTCTTTCGGCATTCTGGATTCTGGCAGCAAACTCCTTTATGCAATCCCCTGTCGGGTATAAAATGGCAATGAATGGCTCCAGAGTAGAAATGAGTGATTTCTTGACACTTATCTTCAATACCTATGTATGGAGGCAATTCCCTCATGTGCTTGCGGGGGGTATAGTAACAGGTGGGTTTTTTGTTATCGCAATTAGTGCCTGGCATCTGATGAAAAACACAAAAGAAAAAAACGATTTTGAAACATCAATAAAATTTGCTGCTATCTACGCTTTTATAGGAACTATTCTTGTTATACTTTCGGGACATGCTCAGATGCAGAACCTCCTGAAAACCCAACCAATGAAAGCAGCTGCAGCCGAAGCATTGTGGAATACCGAAAACCCTGCCAGTTTTTCGATATTTACCATTCCTGATGAAAAAAGTCTCAAAGACGTTTTTGCCATACGTCTTCCCGGCATGCTCTCATTTCTGGCATACAATACTTTTGATGGCGAAATAAAAGGGATAAAAGAACTTCAGAAAACTTATCAACAGCAATATGGCTCAGGTAACTACATACCATCTATTACTGCTACTTACTGGAGTTTCAGATTCATGATAGGTGCTGGCACACTGATGCTGATTACGTCACTTTTTACACTATACCGAGTGATCAGAAAAAAATATACCTTCTCCCCATTGCTTGGAACTCTTATGTTCTGGTCATTTCTCTTACCCTACATCGCTAATTCTTCAGGCTGGATACTTGCAGAAATTGGCAGGCAGCCATGGATTGTCTTTGGGTTGCTGAAAACCGAAAATGGTGTCACACCCTCATCAATAGTAAACAGCAGTGAACTGGCCTTCTCTCTTATTGTTTTTTTGCTGATCTACGGAATACTTATCATAACAGACATTTTTCTGATGAAAAAATATGCTATCGCAGGTATTCAAACTTCTGAATAAAGCGTAAAAAAAGAATATGGATGTACAGACAATCTGGTTTATTCTCATAGCGGCCTTTTTTACTGCTTATTTTGTACTTGAAGGCTTTGATTTCGGTGTCGGTATTTTGCTTCCGTTCATGAGCACAAAAGATATAGAGCGCCGAACCATCATCAATACCATCGGCCCTTTCTGGGATGGTAACGAAATGTGGCTTATCACTGCAGTAGGAACAATGTTTGCAGCATTCCCGAATTGGTATGCCACATTCTGCAGCATTTTTTATCCCGTATGGGTTGCTATGCTTGCATCCCTCATTTTCAGAGGTGTCGCCTTTGAGTTCCGCAGCAAACACGACAATCCTGTATGGCGAAATTTCTGGGACTGGAGTATCTTTGGTGGAAGTGCTTTACCTGCAGTACTCTGGGGTATTGTACTCTCAAATTTCATCAGGGGAGTACCCATTGACGCGTCAATGAACTATACCGGTGTTTTGTTCAATCTTTTCAACCCTTACACCCTTGTATGCGGATTAACCTCTTTATTGATCTTTACCTTCCACGGCGCCATATTTCTTAGCTTGAAAACCACCGGCATACTTCAGGAAACAGCCATGAACTTCGCTAAAAAGCTCTGGACTCCAGCAATGCTTTTCTACATGATATTCACAGTTTATACCATTACAGAAACCGACTTATACCACAGCATTGAAATCAGTCGGTTACTTATACCACTCATCAGCATTCTGGCCCTTGCTTCAGTGATATTCATGCTATCAAAAAACGCGTCAGGATGGGCATTCACCATGACCACTATTACCATCGCCTTTTCAACAATCACCATCTTTAAAAGCCTTTACCCAAGAGTACTTGTTTCAAGCCTTAATCCGTTATGGAGCCTGACCATCTATAACACATCATCCTCCAGCTACACCCTGGGCATTTTGACCATTGTGGCAATGATCTTTATTCCATTGATCATTATCTACCAAGGCTGGAGTTACTGGATTTTCCATCAAAGAATTACTATGGACTCGGAACTTGAATACTAAAAAATAAGAGGTCAACGGATGTGCCGGTTGCAGCAACCTGATTTATTCCGTAGACTTATTGTCATTTTGAAATAAACTCTATCATCAGCCATGAATATTGACCGGCGACTGTTTCAACTCCTTAAAGAAGAACGAGCGCCGTTTATCTTCTCTATCGTTTCAGGATGCATTGCATCGGGCATGCTGATTGGCCAGGCGCTATATCTCAGCAGAATAATTGACAATGCGTTTATTCGTAAAATCAGCATAGAAAAGATCTTGCCGCTTATCGCACTGTTTGCACTGTTCAGTACACTCCGCATGCTTTTCAATTGGTACTCCCATACCGAAGCCAACAGGGGAACACTTATAATTCGCGAAAAGTTATTCAACCGCCTGATAAAAACCGTAGGTACTCTGGGGCCAGTCTATACCAAATCAGTTCAAAGTGGACGACTCAGCACAACTCTGCTTAAAGGAGTAGAAGCACTTGATGCCTACTACAGTCAGTATATCCCGCAAATCTTTTTTGCCCTGTTCACACCGCTCCTGATTGTATTTGCCATATTCCCGAGTGATGCACTCTCCGCCGCCATCCTGATTGGAACAGCACCACTCATTCCTTTCTTCATGATAATGATTGGAAAAACAGCAAGTGCAATGACAGAAAAACAGTGGTTAACCATGAGTAGAATGAGTGGCTACTTTCTCGATGTACTACAGGGACTACCAACACTGAAACTCTTTGCACAAAGCAAAAAGCAACGTAAAACCATCGAAGAGTCTGGAGAGAGCTTCCGAGAAGCCACCATGAGAGTATTGAAAATCGCTTTTCTTTCCTCACTTACGCTTGAGCTGGTCGGCACCATAGGCACAGCAATCATTGCTGTAGGCATCGGGCTCCGCATCATGAAAGGGCAGCTTGCTTTTCAGCCAGCCTTGTTTGTACTGCTGCTTACTCCCGACTTTTATCTTCCCTTGCGGCAACTCGGTACAAAATTCCATGCCGGGATGGAAGGAGTCAGCGCATCAAAAGAAATTTTTGCTATTCTCGAACAGCCAACTTCAGCTCATAGCCAGAAAAATGAACCAATTGAGCAAAAAACATTCGGAATACACCCTATCCTTTTTACCGATGTATCCTACACCTATCCAGGTGCAACCATACCGGCTCTTGACAGTATCAATGCAATAATTCCTGCAGGAAAAACCACAGCCATCATTGGGCCAAGCGGCGCGGGAAAAAGCACCCTGATCAATCTGCTGCTTCGCTTTCAGGAACCTTGCAATGGCCAAATAACCATAAATAGCAACCCGATTCATAATATTCCTCTTGACCAATGGCACAAAGAGATCTCCTGGGTACCCCAGCACCCATACCTTTTTAATGCCACGTTGAAAGAAAATATTCTGCTAGCGAAGCCTGATGCATCAGTAGCCGAACTTTCAGCCGCACTGGATAAAACCGGCCTCTCTTCCTTTGTAAGCGAACTGCCAGACGCTCTTGAGACCATGATTGGTGAACAGGGAGCACGGCTCAGTGGAGGAGAGGCTCAAAGGGTAGCACTTGCACGGGCATTTCTTAAAAACGCCCCTCTTCTGGTACTCGATGAGCCTACATCGCATACCGACCCGGAACTCGAAGCCTCACTTCGCAGCTCCATCCACGAACTGATGAAAGACCGTACAACCATCATCATTGCACACCGTCTTGAAACAATAATGTCTGCAGAACAGATTATTGTCGTTACCCAAGGGAAAATCACCCAAACCGGAACACATGACGAGCTGATCAAAACCGGAGGCTTTTACCGCAATGCTCTACATCTGCAACAGGAGAACATGCCATGAAAACCTTTATTCGTCTTACAGCCCTTGTCAAACCATATTTCTGGTGGATGGTACTTGCAGCACTTATTGGCTTTGCCACAACAGGAAGCAGCATCGGACTGCTCATGACCTCAGGCTATATTATCGCAAAAGCTGCCTTACAGCCTCCAATGAGCGCCCTGCAAATCGGTATTGTGGGAGTAAGGTTTTTCGGACTGGCACGAGGAGTGCTCCGTTATGCCGAACGGCTTGTCTCCCATAACACCACATTCAAAATACTTGCCAAACTTCGACTCTGGTTTTATGATGCCATTGAACCGCTTGCTCCCGCACGCCTTATGCACTTTAAAAGCGGCGACCTGCTGCAACGGGTTGTCGACGACATCCAGAGCCTTGAAAATATCTACACAAGAGTTCTTGCCCCGCCACTCACAGCACTTCTGGTTGCAGCACTCATGTGGTTTCTTGCTGGAATATACTCCATGCAGGCAGCCCTGCTCATTCTGTTCTTTCATCTACTTGCAGGTATCGGTGTACCACTCCTCACCATGCAATTAAGCCGCGGAGTCTCCATAGGTATCATGAAGTGCCAAACCGATCAGCAAATATTAGCTCTTGATTTTTTCCAAGGTATAGGGGAACTCCAGGTATATGGTAAACTTGCCGGCCATCTCAAAGAGATGCACACTACCGAAGCAGACAAACTCCGCTTCCAGAGAAAAAACGCAATTATAGAAGGCCTGCAGGAATCCCTCACCGGCTTACTCATGAACGCTGCCATAATAACTGTGTTATGGACACTCATTCCAGCCGTCTCAACCGGAGGCATCAACGGAATTTCCCTCGCCGTCATTACACTGGCCGTCATGGCGTCATTTGAACCCTTTCTTCCTCTTCCAGCAGCAATAAAGCATCTTGAAGCCGATACACATGCAGGAAGGCGACTTTTTGAAATCCTCGACGCAAAACCTGAAACCACAAATCCAGCAACTCCCCTGCCCTTCCCGTCAAACCATGCCATCCGGGCAGAAAACCTCTGCTTCACCTACCCCGGAACCTGCTCAAAAACACTCGACAACATCTCCTTCTCCCTCCTTGCAGGTCAGCACATTGCAATAGTAGGGCCAAGCGGTGCAGGAAAATCAACCATAACAGCTCTCTTCATGCGCTTCTGGAACTGCACGGAAGGAAAACTGACCATTGGCGGTCACAACATCAGCCTCTTTGATACAGAAGAGCTCAGGCGCAACATCGCCCTTGTTTCGCAACGAACCTACCTGTTTGCCGAAACAATCCGTGAAAACCTTAAGCTTGCAGCGCCGGATGCAACTGACGAAAAACTCAAAAAAGCACTTACTGCTGCCGGTCTCAGCCATTTCACAGCAAAACTTGATGAATGGACCGGCCAGCACGGCATGAAACTCAGCGGAGGAGAAAGACAACGCCTCGCTATTGCCCGTGTTGTGCTGCAAAATGCCCCAATCATGATTCTTGACGAAGCAACAGCAAACCTTGATGGAATCACAGAAAAAGAAGTAACTGAAACCCTCGCCGCTATCAGCGCAGGCAAAACCATGATCACCATCACCCACCGGCTGAAAGCCATGGAACAATTTGACCAGATTCTGTTGCTCAATAAAGGAAAGATAACCGAACAGGGAAAACATGATGAACTGATGCAGCACAACGGGCTTTACAAGCGGATGTGGGATCTGCAGCATGCAACTCCGGCAGTATAAGTACCAAATCAGTTAACGGCAAAGAGAGATTCTTCTACCTCTTGTTTTCTGCCTCATGACAACGCTGACTTTTTCACTTTGGCTTTACCTCTTTCCCGATAGAAAATGCATTTGCAAGGAGCGGAGTTACACCGTGATACCCTCGGTGGGAAGTATCATAGATGAGTGGCTTTATTTTCATAATATCGAGAAGACCATCATCGCTGAACAGATCAGTATCAGCTTTGACATCAAGTATTTCACCAATGAACTGGGTATGCAAACCGATCTCAATAACATGCAGCAGGCGGCACTCCAATATTACAGGGAATTCGTCAGCATACGGAGCATCAACCAGTTTACTGCAAACAGGAGTCAATCCTGAAACAGCAAACTTGTCAACGTCACGGCCAGAAACCATCCCGACATAATCAGCCTCGGCTATTTTCTCTTCGCTGGCAATCCCAACCGTAAACGCTTTATGCTCTACAATACAGGCATACGAATAGGTCGCTTTACGTAGCGAAACAGCAACACAAGGCGGTTGTGAACAGCAGATACCTCCCCATGCAGCACTCATCAGGTTTGGCTTGCCTGCCTGGTCGTAAGTTCCAACCATCAGTACCGGTGTGGGGAAAAGCAGTGTTTTTGCTCCGACTGATTTTTTCATGGTAATGTTATTTTGAAAGGTTCAAATCCAGCGATTGTGTTGTATCCGGTCGCGCTGGAGGTTTTCCGCTGGCACGGGAGGTTTCTTCTCAACCGGATGCCCGATAGCAAGTATTGAAGCAACCTTTATGTGCTGCGGTAAACCAAGAAGTTCCTGAACATAGGTCTCAGCAGTTTTTGTTTCGTTATGCTGGCGATTCCGTATTTGAACCCAGCAACTGCCAAGACCCATTGAGTGTGCAGTGAGCTGAATTATTATTGAGGAAATAGAGCAGTCTTCGACCCAGATATCCGAAGCAGTACCATCAGCACAAACCACAACGGCAAAAGGTGCATTTTTAAGGAATTCTGCCCCATACTGTTTGGCAAGGGAGAGTTTGATGAGCAGTTCAGGATCATCAACCAGAATAAAGTGCCATGGATTTATCCCGCGCGACGATGGTGACCGGAGCGCTGCTTCAACAAGTATTTCAATATCTTCGGGAGATATTTTTTCAGCGCTGTATTTCCTTATGCTCCGACGGTCTCGCAATAGCTGGATCATGATGTCTTCCGATGAAGTGTTTTTGGTTTTCCTGACTTTGGGCTTTCTAAATTTTGATATACAAAACGTTAAACCTATAAAGTATATCAAGAGAACTATAGTAAAAAGGTTTTTTTGTGTTCCACTACATAATGAGGTTTTTCATAGTCGCAACGAATCCAGTATGTTGCCGTTTCTTCTCCTTTATAGACATCCTCTTTAGAATAATCTTCTTCATAGTGTATAGTCTGAGTATCCACTAACATATTTTCGCCATTTGAGCTCGATAAACGCACCCAATTCGACGCAAATACTGTCAGTAAAAACACAAAAAACACCACGCCCGAAAACAGATTTTTTTTCATCTCACCTTCGTTTCGTTTAAATAGCGAAAGTTAAGCAAAGCGGAGCATTAACGGTAACTCGGTGATTAGGAAAGGAATGATGAATAACAAAAAGAGCAGCCTAACCTTGGCTGCCCCTTGTTTACAATTACTATCTGCTGAAAAACATAGTACAAGCAAAATTACGCACCCGCCATCATGGCGGCAACATCGGACTCAACGCTCCCTATTGGTTTGATACCAAATTTCTCAACCATCACAGCTGCAACATTTGGCGTAAGAAACTCGGGAAGTGTTGGGCCAAGACGAATGCCTTTCACTCCAAGATAAAGCAAGGCAAGCAGCACGGTAACGGCCTTCTGCTCATACCAGGCTATATCGAAGGAAATTGGCAAATCGTTGATATCCTCAAGAGCAAAAACCTCTTTGAGTTTCAGGGCAATCACTGCAAGTGAATACGAATCGTTACACTGACCGGCATCAAGCACACGTGGAATACCGCCAATATCACCAAGCTCAAGTTTGTTATACCGATACTTTGCACACCCGGCAGTCAGAATTATTGTATCGTTCGGTAAAGCCGACGCCACATCAGTATAATAACGGCGTGAAGCATGTCGACCATCACAACCAGCCATAACCACAAACCGTTTGACAGCTCCGGACTTTACAGCATCAACAACTTTATCTGCAAGAGCAATCACCTGATTATGCGCGAAACCGCCAACAATGTGGCCATTTTCAAGCTCTTTTGGTGGCGGACAGGTTTTGGCGAGCTCAACAAGTGCAGAAAAGTCCTTCTGTCCCCCCTCTGCTCTTGCAGGGATATGCTTCAATCCCGGATAACCAGCCATACCGGTAGTAAACATCCTGTTACGGTAAGCTTCGCGAACCGGTACAATGCAGTTTGTTGTCATGAGAATAGGGCCATTGAAGGAGTCAAACTCCTTGTCCTGCGACCACCACGAGCTTCCGTAATTGCCAACAAAGTGCGAATACTTCTTGAAAGCAGGATAGTAATGCGCCGGAAGCATTTCACAATGAGTGTAAACATCAACCCCTCTCCCTTCAGTCTGCTTGAGAAGCTCTTCCATATCACGAAGGTCATGGCCTGAAATCAATATACCGGGATTCTTGCCAACACCGGTTTTCACCTTGGTAATTTCGGGATGTCCATAGGTTTCAGTATTTGCCTTGTCAAGCAGCGCCATGGCTTTAACGGCAGCCGCACCAGTTTCCAGTACAAGGCCCGTCAGTTCGTCAGCCGAAAGATCTTTTGTCAGCGCAGCAAGCCCTTTGACATAAAAAGCATAAATATCCTCATCATGGTAACCAAGCACTGCAGCATGGTCGGTATAAGCAGCAAGCCCTTTTATGCCATAAAGGACAAGGCTTTTCAGTGAACGGAGATCTTCATGTTCACTGAGGCTGTCAATGCCCACAGAAAGAGCTTTTGCAAGAAAATCTTCTTCCGAACTGCCACTCCACTTTGCCGCATCATGGCTTGGCTTATCAGTCAGTTGAGCATTAAGCTCATCACGCAGGGTAAGAGTTTTACGTATCTGTTCTACAATCGCATTCTCATCGAAATTGGTATTGGTAACGGTAACAAAAAGCGACTCACTGATAAGCCGGCCGACCTTTCGCGGCACACCTCCCGACAATTGACCTGCCGAAAGTGCAACTCCTTCAGTTGCATAGATAAGCACATCCTGAAGTTTTGCCGTCAACTCATCCTTTCCGCACACACCCCTGGCTCTGCATCCGGTACCGTGAATGCTTTCCTGACATTGATTACACAACATTCCCATCGTTCTATCCTCCATTATTGTTGTTTTTGATATTGGGCGATAGCAGAAGCGCCAATCTTCTGTCCTCCATGGCATGTATACTTTCGCCTTTCATTTCTCTCAGTAAAGCCCTGTGCAAATATGCTGTACGCAACATCCAGAAGTTTTTTGGCTCCCGTGAAATAATCTCGCTGAAATCCTCAATTGCTCCATTAATATCACCTGTTTCAACTCTTGCCAGCCCACGATTACCATAAGCGTTAACAGCATCACGAAAGCGCAGGCCAATTTTCAGCGCAACAGTATAATCACTGATTGCACCATCAAACTCGCCGCAACTTGAACGATCATTACCTCTGTTGTACCAGGCTTCCGCATTATCCGGATGTTTCAGAATAATCCTGCTTATCTCACAAGCCGTACCCCGATATCCACCCATCGCATCCTTCAGCATTTCAACTCCAAATATCTGGTTACCTTATACCCACTCTTCCGATAACAGCGTACCCTGCAAACCAATAACAACCTTTTTCAAGGGAACCTTGCGCTGCGCTTTCCGAATTGCCTCAGCAGCAATCGACACCAACCCGTCACAACAGGGCACCTCCATGATTGCCACCGTAATGGTATTGATTCTTGCCATATCAATCATTGCTGTAAGCTTTTCAACATAAACCTCCATATCCTTATCAAGCTTCGGGCAGGCAATCGCAAGACTTTTTCCACGCATGAACGACCCATGAAAATCCCCCACAGCAAAGGCCGTGCAATCAGCAGCAAGCAACAAATCTGAACCCTGGTAATAAGGCGCCTGCGGAGAAACAAGATGAAGCTGGATTGGCCACTGGCGAAGAGCACTCTTCACAGAAGCAGCAGGTGAAGCCGTGTCATCATCAACCCCCTTATCAACGAAATGCAGCATCCTGCTCCCGGGGCATCCCCCTTTGGGCACATCATGAGAGTGCTGTGCAACCTCCTTTCCACCTGCCTCTGTACCGTTTTTCAGAGGATTGGCAATTCCCTGCTCTTCAAGGTATTCAAGAGCCTGCTGTAAAAAAGTGCTCTGCCCATGATCGGCAAGATGGCGCAGATGCGCGGCAATAACATTCGGGCCAGCAGGCACAATACTCTCATGCATGACGCGCTTTTCGTCGTAAGGTTCAGCCTCACGGCTTTCAATCTTCATTGCTCCAGTCGGGCAATGGCCAATACATGCGCCAAGGCCATCGCAAAAAAGATCGCTGACCAGCCGCGCTTTGCCATCAATAACCTGCAATGCACCCTCAGGGCAACCAGGAATACAGGCACCACAACCGGTACACCTCTTCTCATCTATTGTGATAATCTCTCGTTTCATTCTTCACTCCTCTTCTTATGAGTTATGGATGCCACTTTTTACCCGTTATCCAACGCCGGCATAATATTATTTGCCTCATTCAGCTTACGAAGAAGCTTGCCTATGGTTACCTCCTTGAATTCATCATTCACAACCTGCTCAATCCGCATAATTTCGTGACGAAGCACACAGCGCGAACGGTTGGCACAAACCTGATTGCGAAACATGCATTCCGACAGCTGCACCTTTCCCTGAAAGATTTCAATCAATTGCTTGACAGGAATCTCGTCGGGATCTTTTTCCAGCTTGAATCCACCCTGAACCCCCTCCTTCGACAGAATGAGATTGTGGCGAATCATCTCCTGCAGCAGGCCGCGGAGAAACTGGTAAGGAATATCCTGCTCAACCGCAATAGCTTTTGCTGAAACATAACTGCCTCTTTTTGCTGCGAGCATCAACAGAGCCCGTATTGCGTAATCCGTTTTTTTTCTCAGTACTTTCATAACCCTCCTTGAACTGATATCAATATAGTATCAGTTTTAAAATAACAAAAAACTTTTTTCAAAAGTTCAATGGTTTCAATTTTTCAGGAAACAATTACATGAAGAAAACGAATAGAGGGGCAGATACGTTTTATGAGTATATAGCAGTTATAAGTTTTTTCAACCACTCAACCATGCAGAACAATGTTACGCACTTCCGCTTATGCAGCCGTGGCAGCAAAAGCACCATTAGCCCCTTACACAATTGATCGTCGCGAACCAGGAGCGCATGACGTATTGATCGACATTCTTTTCTGCGGCATCTGCCATTCCGATATTCATCAAGCCCGTGACGAATGGGGCGGAGCCCTGTTCCCTATGGTTCCCGGACATGAAATTGTCGGCACTGTTGTAAATGTGGGAAACCATGTTACAAAATGGAAGATCGGCGATACCGTCGGGGTTGGCTGCTTCGTCGACTCCTGCCGTGAATGCGAAGCCTGCCAAGAGGGTGAGGAGCAGTTTTGTGAAAACGGTATGAGCGTCACCTACAACGGGTACGAACAGGATGGCAAAACGCCGACGTATGGCGGATACTCCACCTGCATCACCGTTAATGAGGATTACGTCCTGCGCATACCGCCCGGAATGGATCTTGAACGCGTGGCACCGTTGCTTTGCGCCGGCATTACAACCTACTCCCCATTGAAGCAGTTCGGCGTCAAACCCGGACATGAGGTCGCTATTCTGGGGCTTGGAGGCCTTGGCCATATGGGAGTGAAAATCGCAAAAGCCATGGGCGCCTCTGTTACCGTTCTGAGCCACTCACCCGGGAAAAAGAGTGATGCCCTTGCCTTGGGTGCTGATGATTTTATAGCCACCAGTGAAGAAAATGCTTTCAAAAACAACGCAAAGCGGTTTGATTTTATCCTCGACACTGTTTCAGCAAATCACGATTACAACAGCTATCTTGGACTGCTCAAGCGGGATGGAACCATGGTGCTTGTAGGCATACCGGATCCCATTCCGCTTGCAGCTGCATCTCTGGTCATGCAACGCCGGCACCTTACAGGCTCGCTTATCGGCGGAATCCGCGAAACACAGGAAATGCTCGACTTCTGTGCCGAACATGGCGTACTGTCGGACGTAGAGGTGATCTCTATTGAAAATGTCAACGAAGCTTACGAACGGGTGCTGAACAGTGATGTTCGATACCGATTCGTCATTGATATCTCAACTCTCAGAAAACAGCCTTGAACAGTGATACGGAAAAAGTAACAGCATACGACTCCCCTGCTTTGGACTGAGAAAAAAAGATTGTTTTGAACTGTCTGAAAACCATGAAGCCCGCATAATGCGGGCTTCATGGTTTTGTATCAAGCAAAACTGAGTACATCTTGACTAAATTCAAAATAATAAACTTCTCGGATGTTCACTTTTTTCCAGAAAGTTCAATATGCCCATCATGAGAGAGCTTGTCACCTGCTTTTTCAGAGTTCCAGATGGTCAGATGACCAGAAGTTCAGAAAGATAAAGAATGACTGGAGCAGACAACACGAAAACCGATATAGAAGTCCATGTTGACCGGAAGGCTGAAGTCCCGGGCAGAGCAACGCAGAAGATCAGAAGTGTCGTACCACGAACCACCGCGCAACGAACGGGCAGCTTCAAGAGTATTATCAGCGTATTTATTATTCATCCATTCATCTACGTTACCAGCCATGTCGTGCAATCCTTCCGGTGTAGCGCCTTCTGGATAACGACCAACCGTTGTGGTTGCTCCTTCATTTAGATTATAGTTTGCCCGCTGGGGGGTTGGTTCTTCCTCTCCCCAAGGATAAGTTCTTCCCTCCTTCCCTGCTGCGGCGTACTCCCATTCGATCTCTGTCGGCAGACAGTAAAGAGCTGTATCCTTGCCTCCGTTTTCCAAAAGCGAAAGCCATAAACAATAGGCTCGGGCACCATACCAGGTAACACCAACAACCGGCTGATCTTCCTTATTGAACCGTTTCTCGGCATCATAGTCAGATTGAAAGAGTGTTGCCAAATCCTTTTCACCTTGCAGGTATTTGCTGAAACCGGCAACGTCATCACTGGTTTTAGCAAATGCTTGTAACTCATTGCGGAACGTTTCGAGGGGCAAGGAGTTGTTTGCTGGTGCTTTGCCGGTTTGCAGGTAGCTGATGAACTGCCGATAGAGTCCGTTGGTTACAGGGTATTTTGCTACATAAAGATCGGGAACAGTTTCCGGTTGTCCTGTCAACGAGTAGGTGAATGTTCCTCCTTTGATCAGGATATAGTGTGCATTCTGTTCAAAGGGATTCCGGAAGTCAGTCGCGTTAGCGTGCCTATCTTCAAACTGCTTTGCTATCTCAAGTGCATCAGCACTGCCGATCGTTTTCAGGCACATCACCACATACCGCTGTCGGTTTTGGTTGGGATCACGCAGTGCTGCTTTCAGGGCATCACTCTTTTTCTGCGGTGCTTCCTGAACAAGAAGTTGAAGCAAATCCTGCTGCTTTTGCGACAGCTCCTTGCTTACCGGAGAATCGAACAGCTTCTGCATGAAGGCATCAAAGACCTTTTCGTCAACATGGGCAATAAAAAAGCGGAGCGGTTCACGCCACCAGTCAAACCGGTCACTGCCGAAATGAGTAACCAGTTTGTTGAGCTGTTCATAAGGGCGATCTTCCTTGAGCTGCATGCCTGCAAGATACTCACGGAATGTCTTGTGGCTGAACCGGTACTCATTGCTGCCGTATGCTACCAGCAGACCTGCACGATCAACAAGATTCCGGCAAAAATTTTCAGCTGATGGTGGCTTTTGCAGCGTTTGCAACTTGGCCTGCATCTTTTGCTGCATCTGTTCCCTGTCTGCTTCATCACTGCCCAACTCTTCCTGCATCCAGAGCGATACCGGCCCGAGTACCAGGCGGGCTTCACGTGCTGAAAGCAAGGGTTTCAGGCCACGGCGGCTGTCGCGATAGTCAAGCAGGTAGTTCAAAGCTGCATCATAGAGTTCCGAAAGTGTTCCGGGCAGAAATTCCCGTTCTTTCCAGAGTATTGCCATGATCTGGAGCAACAGAGGCACACCGGCCATTGACCGTAACCCTTTGTTTTCCTCCTGATTCAGGAACGTAATAATGGAACGGGCTTTTTGGGCAGCGTTCTCTTGCTGCTGCTCCTGTAATGCAGATTCGGCTTCGGTACCAGATGGAAGGTCACGCAGAAATGCTGCGGCGAACCATTTTTGTAAAAAAGTTTCCTGCTGCTCTGCTGTAAAATCCATGACATCGGCACGCTTGTGCGGTACAACAATTTCGATACCATCTCCTTTCCGGTAACCTGTGCTGCGGGAGGTGACGACAAAACGGGCACGGGGAAACCGAGCAACCGTGCGGTCTATCCAGCTGCACAGTGCTATTCTGTCCAGAACATTGCTGATTTCATCCAGACCGTCGAGCAGTACCAGTGTTGTGCGGTCATCAAGCCAGCCGGAAAAGTGTTCTTCCGGAATAGTGATAAAGTGTGTTTTTGACCATGCAGTGAGAGCTGCAGGAAGCGCCTCATAGTCTGTACCTGTTTTTTTGAAGTCGCGCAGTGGCAGGTAAAAGACGGGAAGAGGCTCATTGAAGCCGAACGCTCTGTATCTTGCAGTTTCATGGTCAAAGCAGGAGAGCACATAGTACTTGAGCAGCGTGGTTTTACCCGATCCGGGATCGCCAATCACCAGCATCAGACGATCACGCTGAAACGCAAGTTTCATGACCTCTTCGGGGGTACGGACACGATCTTCAGGCTGAACCATACAGCTGTTTTCACCATCAACACGGTTTTCGCTCCGCCAGGTGTCAGAAAGACGCAAGGAAACAAAGGTATCGGAAAGCTTTGCTGAAAAACTGGCAATAGCCGGTGAGCCGGAAAGTGTGATATTGCCCAGCTGCTCTTTCAGTGTAGATTGGTAACAAAGCAGGTCAGCGGCTAACTGTGGTGAGGTTGTACTACTCACATTTTTGCCTTGAGATACGGTAACAGTTCCAACCTGTGTAATTGGAAAGCTCTTGGTATATGTTGGCGCATTAAAAGGAAAAACTGAAGAATCAAGCGTCCAGACTTCATGAGGAGTATCTGCATAACGAATCGGGAAAATAGTTACCTCATGGTTGTCGAAGGTTACATACATGGCACTGTTTGGCCATTCCCTTTTCTGGTAGGCCGCACCGGCAGCAAGTTTCAGATATCCTCCATTGGCAGAAACAATACTCTCTGTTTCTGTCTCATGGTAATGACCATGAAGTACCAGATCGACTGTTTTGCTCAGAGCTGCCTTTATTTTTGCCCGTTCAATACTGTTCAGCCAGTCAAGGGGATGGTGGATCAGGGTAACTCTCAGATCAGCTTCCTGTTCCAACTGCTCCTTTGCCTTATCAAGGCAACGGCAGCCTATAAACAGTTGTTCATTATCATGGTCATCAATGCAAAAAAGTGAGCTGTTCAACGGCAGCACAGCAACCTTGCTCTTCCCAACCTGCACAATTTCTAATGCACTGCAAGTCGTATTGGTAGGAAATGTCCGAAAACCTTTGAAATAGCGGTTGTACCATGCTGAAAATGCCTGTAGTTTCAGGGTCAGGTGAGGTATTGGAGCTGCTGGATCGAAAAACTCATCAGCCTCATTATTACTCGCAAGAGTTCGAGCAAGAAATTTGCCTTTCTTGCGATCAACATCATGGTTGCCGGGAACAATAAACAGGCGATCCCGATTGAGTCCGGCTGCAGCAAGCAGTTCATCGAAAAATCTGGTTGCCTGCTCGTACTCTTCAGCCTTTCCACTCTGGGCAATATCACCCGTGGCAAAAATCAGGTCAGGAGCACTGCCTTCATTTCTGAACCTCCTGACTGATTTCACAAGAGAACGAAGGATAACCGTTTGATCGTATGGAGCACCGCCACTCAGGTGGAAGTCCGAAACATGCAGCCAGGTAACAGCCATAACAAAATAGTGAGGATATGGTGTAACGCTTTTTTCTGCAAATATTTGCCCGCAAAAAAACGTTTTGTAATTTTTTTCTTAAATTTAGAAAACGAAAGTGTAACCCGGCTAACTTTTTCTTTCCATCCTCACAAAAAAATACGCCACTGCCGAATTCCTTATATATTGTTACAGGTGTTGTTACCCTGTATGTTTTTCTCAATATGCCAAAGACTTCATACAAGGCTATTCTGAAGCTCTTACATTCTTCCATAAAATCCCCTGAACAACGTTAAATATTAAATAAATAACGGTACCCATAAGGAGTCCATGTAATGTTTATAATCCCTACTATAATCTGGATCATATCTTTTATACTCACAGGGTACCTTGCCGAGCAGAGAAAACTTAACGTTGGGATGTTTCTTGTTCTGTCGTTTTTTACCGGTCCATTAGCCGTACTTATTATCCTGCTGACCTCAACTAAACAAAGCATACCGGCTAAAGAAATTCCTGCTGAAAAGACTCTTCACTCTGCAGCAACCCAGCTTCAGAATATTCAACAAGAGCTGAAAATACTTGCCAGGAAGACACAAGAACTGGAAAGCCTGATACTGACATTATCGAATGAAAGTATCAAGCAGGATATCGCTGATACAAAGAGAGGAGAACCAATAGAGGAACAGATTGAGCATCCTCTTCTGCAAACAAGTAAACCCCAGCCATTAGCACCACCGGATAGTACAAAGGATCAATCTGATATCGAGCTGGATTTTGGACGTAACTGGCTCAACAAAATTGGTATTACTATTCTCGCGCTGGGGATTGCGTTTCTGATCAGTTATTCATTTAAATTTTTCGGGCCGGCGCTGAAAATTGCGTTCGGTTATATAATCGGCGCTGCCCTTTTCCAGATTGGAGTGAAACTGGAGGCTAAAGAGAAGCTGATGAATTACGGACGGGCTTTGCTGGGCGGAGCATGGGCGATCATCTACTTTACAACCTATGCCATGCACCATTTCGATGCCTCCCGTATTATAGCCAGTCCGGTGGTTGACAGTGTGTTATTGGGAATTGTTGTGGCCGGAATGATCACTCATGTACTGAAATACAAGTCCGAAAACCTGATGGCGGTTGTTCTTGTTGTTGCGTATTTGACATCAACAACAGGGCAGATAACTGGTTTCACCATTCTGAGCTTACTCTTTATATCTGCTTTTGCCTTATACCTTGTCTACAGATTCCAATGGGTCAAAACAGTTTCACTCGGAATCATCCTGACATACGGAATTCATTTCATTTGGGTCATGCCTCATCTTCTGGCAGCGGAGAAGAGCGGAATTCCTGTATGGATTACGGGTGTCAATTATTATGATGTTATGAATCTTGTTTTTTTGTCCTCTTACTGGGCAGTATTCCTTACAGGTGTGCACATTGTCAGAAATGTCAACGATCCATACTCTAAAAAAATCCTGGCAGCCTCGAATTTCGGCAACATTGCAATCTATAGCGTATGGGCATATTCACTGATTCTGAATGTATTTCCCGACTATACATTTGAACTGCTGCTTCTTATGGGTGCTATCTATGGAGCGCTTGCGGTTTTTATGAAGAAAACCGGTCATGACACCATGTATATCAGCGATATCGTGGCCGCTGTTTTTGCGTTTACATTTTCGATATCACTCAAGTTTTTGCCGACAACAATGCTTGTGGCCTGGCTAGTCGAAATCCCCTTCCTGCTCTTTATTGGCGTGAATTTCAGGGAACGCATCTTTCGTATTCTCAGTTATACGCTCACCATAATTGTAGCCATAAGGATAATGTTCCTCGGAGACTTGCCGTCCATTACCTTTTTTGGGCTGGAATGGAGCTGGTACGGCTTCATCTGTTTCTGGGCAAGTATCTCAATGGCTGTTTGTTTTTATCTCACGCAGCGAATGAAAAAAGAAGCTGAGATCCATAGTGATACTCTTGATATCTCGGCAGATCGACTCTTTTCGTTGCTATCAAGCCTTTCGTTAACTTTGTGGGTATACTCGCTGATAGATCAACCCTGGATAGCTTTTGCTTTGTTCACACTGGCACTTCTACTGGCAGGTGCAACGCTTGTACTGCAGTTAAGTCGTTTTAGAGTTTATGCCTATATAGTAATGGCTTTCGGGTCACTCACTTTTTTCTGGGAACCCATTACAACCAGCTACTTCTTGTTGAAATGGTGCATTATCGGCTTTAATGTACTCAGTGTGTTTACCCTGTATGGTATTATCAAACATATAAAGGAAAGCAACGCCGAGAAATTGTTTTTTGAGTATGAAGCAGAAATGGTCTTTGCCGCAGGAATTTTTCTCCTCGTAACCGCTATTTTTCAATATGTAGTGACGCCCTGGATATCGCTTGGTTTAGGAATTTCCAGTGTTTTTGTGATCATGACCGGCTTTATTGATGAAAACAAGAGTGAGCGGATGGGAGGAATGGTCTTATTAGCGCTGACCGTCGGGCGTGTTGCTTTTGTCGATCTTTCAGATCTGGATATCATATTCAAGATTATCACTTTTATTATTTTAGGAATGCTCTTTCTGGGTATTTCATATATTTACAGCAGGTTCACTATCAAGAAAAATCAAGCAGACTGTTGATGACGCATTAACATTAACCAGGAAGGAGACGTCAATGAATATCCGTTTATTCGCAGTTGGAATTGCAACCATTGCCCTGATGACATCCTGCAGCAAACCGCAGCCGCCGGCAGAGATAAAGCCAAAACCGGTTGAACCGCCGAAAGTCGAGGTGCTGCAACCAAGAACCAACGAACCGGTCAAACCAATCGAACCCGCTGTTGTCTCAAATCCAGGCAAGGTTGAGTTGGGAAAAAAACTCTTCTTTGATCCGCGTCTTTCAAAATCAGGATTTATTTCATGTAACTCCTGCCACAACCTCAGCATGGGTGGAAGCGACAACCTCAAAAGCTCAATCGGCCATAAATGGCATAAAGGCCCCATAAACGCTCCAACCGTCCTGAATTCAAGCCTGAACTTTGTTCAATTCTGGGATGGCCGTGCAAAAGACCTGAAGGAGCAAGCCGGCGGACCGATGCAGAATCAGGGAGAAATGTCGTTCACCCATGAACTGATAGTAGCTGAACTCAAAAGCATACCGGGTTATATGGAGGAATTCAAAAAGGTATTCGGCACCGACCAGATTGATATCAGCCATGTAACCGAGGCAATCGCCGCATTCGAGGAAACACTGGTAACCCCGAACTCGCGGTTCGATAAATGGCTGAAAGGCGATAATAATGCCATCACCAAAAATGAGCAGGAAGGATATGAACTCTTCAAGTCGAGCGGCTGCACCAACTGCCACAACGGCCCTGCACTTGGCGGCAATTCCTATCAGAAAATGGGCGTTGTTGAGCCTTATAAAACAAAAAACCGTGAAACGGGGCGTTTTGCCGTTACAAAAGATAATGCCGACCGCCTTACCTTTAAGGTGCCTACCCTGCGCAATGTTGAACTGACCTACCCATATTTCCACGACGGGGAAGCTTCTACCTTGACAAATGCGGTCACTGTTATGGGCAAAATCCAGCTCGGAAAAGCATTTACCGATGAGGAAAATGCCAAAATCGTAGCTTTTCTGAAGACGTTGACCGGTGATCAGCCCTCGTTTGTTTTACCGAAACTGCCGCCGTCTTCCGACAGCACTCCAGCACCTAATCCGTTCGGGAAATAATTGCACCGTCTTCATTGGCAACAGAATCTGAGCTCGGCTTTCGGGCTCAGATTCTTCTTTTCAACACTATCTTATTGAACCGCTCTTGCACTATTGATAGCGGGATTGCTGTTCAATCCGGCTCCACCCATCTTTTTAAAAAGGATGATATTTTTTACCTGCTCAAAACAATGGAGAAACTCCAATGCCTTTTACCGTATCAATCAATGTTGAAAGGGAATTCGAGACCGCCGCAACACCTGCAAAAGTTTTTGGCTTGCTCTCCGATGTACCAAAATCGGCCTCCTTTTTCCCCGATGTTGAACGCCTTGACAATTTAGGAAACACTGCCTACCAGTGGACAATGGAAAAGATCGGCATCGGTAGTTACACCCTTCAGCAAACACTCTATGCCTGCCGTTATACGTCAGATGCCGCAAACTTGAGTGTTCTCTGGACTCCCGTCGAAGGTAAAGAGTACAACGCACTGGTTGATGGTGCCTGGGCAATAAAAGGCAAGGATGACTGTTCTGTGATAACCCTGAAAACCAGAGGCAAGCTGACCGTTGACCTCCCAGGTTTTCTCCAATTACTGCTCTCGCCGCTGATTGAACTGGCATTTACCCAAAAAATCGATCACTACATTACAAACATTAAAGAGGCACTGCAGCACTCCCCCTAATCGGACAGGTCTGAACATATAATTCCTTCGAGATATTGCCGGATTGATAACTTTCCTATTGAGTAAGAGTAACTCGCTATATCACTTCGGTGATTCTATCAACAAGCTTCAGAAAGCGCCGATCTTGTTCCGATTGGGATAGGTCTTCAAAAGCCTCACTCGGATCGTTTACTGCTTGAAATTCAGAGAGTTTGCTCTTGGTATATCTACATGGTTGGAGAATGAGCGGTAAAACCGTCAAACCTTTTTTTACAGCTGATTGAAGCAGCGAAGGCAACTCGTATTTCATGATAAAATCCGAAGCCAGAAACTCATTACTGACAAGCAAGATGCCGACTTTTGCTGAAGCAAGGGCCTTCTCAATTTCCGTTTTCCACTGCATCCCTGCTTTAATTTTAGTATCATCCCAGACATCAAGGACAATCCCTTCGTGTTGTAATACCTTTAGATGAAGCTGTAAGCGCTCAAGATGTTTGACATTATTGTGTGAGTAACTGACAAATATTTTTTTCATGGGTTTGCCTCCTTTACTGTTTTCATTAAACACATCATCAATCAACTGCCGGACATTTACCATCTCAAAGCTGTTGCCACACTCTATATCCTGTTTTCCTTTGTCGATCCGGCGTTTCAGATCGGCATATTTATAGAAAAAAGGCTTTTCTAACCCTTTACATTCTCGGCAATTGCAGGGAATCAGCTTGTCAACCTTCATTTTTTCATAGTTCTTGTTGATCTCATCCAGCTTTTCGGCAATGATGGTCATGAAGTCCCGCTTGTTGCTGCCCGAAATGTGGATGGTAATAGACCGCTCGGCATAGTGCTCAATAACCTCTGCCACCGCGCCGTCGCGTTCAAGAATACAACCCCGTTTCCATACCAGATTATTGTTGATAATGTAACGGTGCATCCTTACAATGAATTGCGAAATGATGCCTCTCGGCATGAAAAGATTGTAGGCATATTGCAGTTGCAGCCTGTGTTCCGAATCCTTGGGGTAATCTGGTTGTACCGATGGCAGTTTTTCGGGAACAATGTAGCTGCCGGTTTGGTCGATCTCATAGGTCAGGAAAAACTTCTGCATCAGCCGCAGCAGTTCGTCGCGAAGCTCATCGTACTCGTCCTCATGCCAGATAGTGGCAGCATCATTGCGGCTGAAGCGGCCTTGTTGGTCATCAAGCAAATAGTGATCGAGCAGTTTATAGACTGCCCTTGTTGCCCAGTTCGGGTTAAGGAACACTGTTCCACCGAGCAGACTGTCCTCCTGAAAGTGAAGGAAAACACCGATATCATGAAAATAGTTACTGAGAAACAGGGCATCTTCTTTCTTTGTTATGCCTTGTTCCTGGCAGAGTGCCAGATACTCTTGCCGGGTAATAGTCTGACGCTTTTCCTGTTCAAGTGCTTTTCGCACACTTGCCCAGCGTGCAGGTACAGGAGTTCCGATATGGGTCAACTCCCTGATCTGATGACGAATCACTCGTTCAAGCTGGAAAAGTCGGGCTGTATTTTCATCGGCAAAATCAACAGAACAAACATCCTTTATGTTGTCAAACCGCTGCCGACGAGCGGCAAGCTCAAGATCACGTTTGAGCTTCTGTTTTTCGTTCTGAACAATAATAATAGGGCTGTTTCCTCCAAACATCTCAAGAATATGAAGCCAGTAGTCTAAATCCTCATTCTCCTTCCGGTTATCTATGACCAGAGCATACACTGAACTGCTGGAGAGAAAAAAACGGTGAGTCGACTTGTAAATCTCCTGCCCGCCAAAATCCCAGATATTCATCCTGAAGGCTTTTCCTTTGAGTTTTTCAGCATCAAATGACGGAAAGTCTTCAGGGTGGACAGGGAAAAAAATTGGTTTTACGGCAATGCCGCGTGTGGTGTCATCATCAGCAGGCAATTGAGAATTATGGTCTTCAAGCTTCTGGGCAAGAGTGGTTTTACCTGCACCCGGCTCACCAACAATCAACAGCTTTGCCTCAAAAAGGTAATCCTTGTCCTGCTCATCCAACTGCCTGAAATAGTTCTTGACCGCCTCTTTTCCCTGTTTGACAATCTCTTGTGGCGGACTTTCCAAGGGACTATTGAAAAACGTGATGAAACCATCTTTACCTTGTTCACTCCACTGGATCTCCATTGCAAACTCAGTAATCCAGAAAGGCAAGGTTTTCAGTGGATTACCCGAAACATCAAGAGTCGAAAGATTCGACAGGCCAAACAGCGGGCCAAGATCACGTATTTGATTATTCCTTACATAAAGACGGGAAAAGTTCGATAAACCGGACAACGGACTAAGGTCATTTATTTGATTCTCCGAAACACTAAGAGTCAAAAAATTCGAAAGGCCTGATAACGGCCCAAGATCACGTATTTGATTCCACGAAACTCCAAGAGTCGAAAGGTTCGACAAGCCTGACAGCGGACCAAGGTTACTGATCTGATTAAACGCAACACCAAGAGTCGAAAGATTTAACAGGCTGGACAGCGGGCCAAGGTCACTTATTTGATTTGCCGAAACACCAAGAATCGAAAGGTGTGACAAGCCGGATAATGGACCAAGGTCACGGATTTGATTACTCGAAACATCAAGAGTGGAAAGGCTTAAAAGACTAGACAACGGACCAAGATCACTTATTTGATTATTCCTAACCTCAAGAGTCGAAAGGTGTGACAAACCGAAAAGAGGTTCAATAATTCGATCAAGATTCATAATGCTACAACCATATAATCCAATAACAGTTATATGATTATCCACATTAACCTGATATCCTTTACTATACCACTCGAGCTTGTCAACCTCTTCCAACTCAACACCAAGCTCCTCTTCAATCTGTTTCAGATATTCAAAATCATCATTCATTGTAGTAAGATTTTAGATTTAAAATTCTTTCCAAATAAATCGTACAACATCAACTCTTTAACGCCCGTTCAGCACCCCAAGAATCTCCTGAAAACTTGCAAGTCCGGCTTCGATGTTGTCTACAATCTCTCCGGCCAGTAAATCAGGGTCGGGAAGGTTGTCGAGATCGGCGAGGCTTTTGTCTTTGAGCCAGAAGATGTCGAGGTTGGTTTTATCACGGGCAGCAATCTCCTCATAGCTGTATATGCGCCAGCGGCCTTCAGGGGTTTCGGGCGACCATGTTTCCTTGCGCTTGTAGCGATTTTCGGGATTATAGCAGACAATGAACTTCTGCAGGTCTGACGCTTTGAGCGGGCTTTTCTTCAGCGTGTGGTGGATATTGGTGCGGTAGTCGTAGAACCAGACATTGCGTGTCCAGGGCTCTTTCCGGGCTGGCATGACGTCGAAAAAGAGGACGTTTGCCTTGACACCCTGTGCGTAAAAGATGCCTGTTGGCAGCCTCAGAATGGTGTGCAGCTCGGTTGTTTCAAGCAGTTTTTTGCGCACCAGCTCCCCTGCCCCGCCTTCAAACAGCACATTGTCGGGCAGCACCACGGCGGCCTGACCATGAACTTTCAGTATGGTGTGGATATGCTGCAAAAAGTTGAGCTGCTTGTTGGAGGTTATTGCCCAGAAATCCTGCCGGTTATAAACAAGACTCTCCTTCTCCTGCTCCTCGTCATCGTTGGTGAAGCTCATGCTGCTCTTTTTGCCGAACGGCGGATTGGTGAGCACGTAATCGTATCGCGCGCCACTGTCGGCAAGCAGCGCATCAGCGGAGGAAACCGCGGCAATACCGTCAAGTTCACCGATGTTATGCAGAAACATGTTCATCAGGCAAAGCCTTCGCGTACCGGGCACAATCTCGTTACCGGCAAACGTGTGATGCTTCAGAAACTCCTTGTCGCTCCGGTCAAGGCTGTAGCGGCCGGTGATAAAATCATACGCTTTCAGGAAAAATCCACCCGTACCGCACGCAGGGTCAACAATACTCTTCATCGGCTCCGGCCTGATGCACTCCACCATCACCTCAATGAGTGCGCGAGGGGTAAAGTACTGCCCTGCTCCGCTTTTGGTATCTTCGGCATTTTTTTCAAGCAGCCCTTCATAAATTTCACCCTTTACGTCAGCCCCCATCATCACCCAGCTCTCCTTGTCGATCATGTCAACCACCTTGTAAAGCATGGCAGGATCAGCAATCTTGTTCTGCGCCTTCAAAAATATCTGCCCGAGCATACCGGGCTTTTTCCCGAGATCACGAAGTAAACCTGTGTAGAGCACCTCAAGCTCTGCACCCCGCTTCTCCCTGAGTTTCGGCCAGGTGTACTCCTGCGGAATATCAATGATGCGGCTGTAGGGCGGCTTGCTGTACTCATCGGCCATTTTCAGAAAGATGAGAAAGGTCAACTGTTCGAGATAGTCACCATAACTGACGCCGCTGTCGCGCAGGACGTTGCAGAACGACCAGACTTTCGAGATAATGGCAGAGGGCGTATTGGTCATGGGTAGGGCGGTTAATGCTGGTTACATGCAGTTCGTTTTTCGGCTCTGATTCGCTCAAGGAGCTTTTCGGCAGGCTCCCAGTCAGGAGCATTGCGCGTTTCCTGAAGCTCTGACGCACTGAGCAGTCTGCCCTCAAATGCTTTTTTCAGAATGCTTTGCCGCAACGCTTCAGCTTTTTCAAGCGATTCGCGGATTGTCGCCTCCATATTATCACAAACCGAAAAGCGCGTTTCGAGTTCCTGGACGATTTTGGCTTGTTCTTGGGAAGATAGAAGCTGTATCGGTAATGAATTAATGATCTGGGAATTCAAATTTGCCATTGTTGTTCCTCGACTCTTTTTTTCGAGATAATCAACAACACGTCTTTCACTAAGAATCAAGCTATAGAATTTTGAAATAAAGAGTTGTCCTAATCGGATATACAGACTGCCTGTTCCACAAAACCATCCAGCATGTGCTTTTAAAACAGGTGCTGTTCTACCCATTTCTCCTCTTCTACCGACAATAATATCATTTTCTTCAAGGATATATTGAGGTAAGGAATTCGCTTTATCTATTGAGATTCTTATTCTTGGGAAGAGCTTTTGATCTTTAATATGCTTTGGATTTATCAGCGGAATACCATTTTCAGTGTAATCATCATAATGTAATTGACTTCCAAATGGCCCAATCTGAATTTTCTGAGCAATATCCCCTAATTTTACCCATCCCCATCCTTCCGGCAGTTCAGGTAACGCGTCACGTTCAGCTTGAGTAAGCGGAATAACAGGTTTGAGTTTATTGCCCTGAAGTTTTGCAGCCCGCTCCCGCTCGGCTTTGATGGTTTCAAGCAGCTCCTCCGCTGATGGCAGGTCTGCTTGCTGCTTCCGCCATGCTTTGGTGAGTTCACCTTCAAACGCTTGTTTCAGCACCGCCTGACGATAAACCTTGAGTTGTTCCTGCGCTTTTTTCAGGCAGGCAATCCCGTTATCAAGCTCACTGAAAAGCTGTTCCAGTTTTGCAACAATAGCCCGCTGTTCGGGGAGGGGTGGAAGTAAGAATGGTATTGTATTTAATGCGCCTTGTGTAAGTTTTAAGCGTGTTGTTCCTGAAACATAATTACTATAATCAATGCTATTTAAATAAAATAATAAGAACTTATTATCAAAATATGACTTCAATATATGCGCATGGTTGTTTACCCATGAGCGACCGTTTATGAGATAAGCTTTATTTTTTCTGTGATCCAGAAATGGCGCACCATCTTCTCCAAGGATAACATATTCACCGACTGTCAAATAATCATCTATATATCCAACTTGACCAGTTGCTCCGTAATAAGGATATAATTCAGATATTTCTTTACCACTAATTCGATCATCCCTTTCTTTGGAATTTATAGGTTTCCTTTGATTATCAAGTATTTTGGCTACATCGGTTAGTAAACATTGATGCCAGAATTTATTATCCAATTTTTATTACCAGTGACTTGATTACCCCACGAACAATTAAAGCATTTCCGGTTTTTGATCCCATATAAGCCCGTCAAGAATACGCCCTGCTTTTTTTTTGTTGAATCCACCCCATTGCTTGAAAAAAAACGGCACAGAGGAAGCAACGCATTGTTCCCGAATCTCCTGCACCCATTCAGGCTTCATTAGCCGTGCATTTCTGCCGCTTTCACCACCGACAATAACCCAATCTATCCCTTGCAAGTTCAACTCAGGCAAAGAACCAAGCAGTGGTTCACAGGATAAAAATTTCACGCGTGCATCGGTTTCCCGCAGCAGGTCAATCCGGTGCATAGTATTCTGATTTTCCACCGATACACCCATCCAGAGGTTATGCGGCCAGTGCAGCCACCCTTCACTGTCGTAATACTTTACAACATCAGCCCGCTTGGTCAGCACCTGAAACAGGTGGTGAGGATTCTGTTGCATCACACTGAACACCTGTTTGATGTAATCAATGGGAATATCCTTATGAAACAGGTCGCCCATTGAGTTCACAAACACAACCCTCGGCTTTTTCCACTTGAATGGTTCCCGGAGCGTTTCGGGATGCAGGACAAGCTGAAATCCGTTCTGGTACTTCTCAACTCCCATCCCCTGCAACCGTTTTGCAAATACCTCTGCATAGCAGAACCGGCACCCGTCAGAAACCTTGTCGCATCCAGTAACCGGGTTCCAGGTCATCTCCGTCCACTCTATGTGTGACTGTGCCATTGCAACTTTTTAAACCACAAGCACATCACGATTTTTCCATGAATGAAATTATCTTTGTATTCTCATGCATCCATGTATATATCGTTTCACAATTCAAAAAAATAATACCATCCTCCTCCTGATTTTTAACATCTCCTGCATAAACAAGAAGATTATCTTTTCCTTTGTATTTACGCAATGCCTCTATTTTTGTTTTATCCTTCTCTGAATAGGTAACTTGTACAAAAACCTTCTGCCCGGATTTATTTACACCATAAATATCAATATCCTTCATTGTCCGTCCTATTGGCATAAGCAAATGTTGGATATGACATTTGTTACTTTCCGCATGGCTCAAATATTCATAGACCAATATTTCTTGCTGATCTGGTGTCAGATCAGACAAAGAGCTTATTGAAAAATCTTCATTAAATATTTTCCGAATCTTTCCATAGCTCTTTTCCCAGTGTACAAATGTCCCCTGTTGAGGACGCCTTGCCTTTAATGCAAGAAATTCATCTTCTTCAATATTCCTTTTATCTGATAACCTCAGACACTTCATAGTTACCTTGCCATCCCGACAATTAGTATTATTCTTTTCCGGATCAACCTCAAAATCTATTAACTGTACTTCTGTATTTGGCTCTATTTTACCAATTACACTTTTTGAGATGGGCGAATAATCACTCCATACATAACCACCATTCTTACCAAGCTCAATCAGACACCTCAATGCTTGTTTTGCTGTTTTTTCTTTATATGCTTCAGGATCCAGCAATTCCTTCCTATCAATGTTATAATGTGAACTATAATGTATGCCTATCATCTGTTCATCATATAATTCCTTAAACCCATTTTCAGAAATCTCAATGACCTTTGTATGCCTGATAAAGTATTCCATAAATTTTCGGGTAAGATGTTAAAGTAAGTTAATAACAATATTTGATGCACTCAGTCTTCAGGAAAAAATCTGGGAGACTCTGTAATTTCACCAATATTTAAGCCTTAATGGCCTGAAAAAGCACACACTCCAGTATAATTTTTTCAGTTCTGGAGTAGCGATATGTTGGTAGCATTTCAATAGTATCATCCCGTTAGCACCTCGTTAAGTTCATCAATAATTGCCCCCATCCTCTCCCCGAAAAGCTGCCACATTTTGCCTTTGCCTCCATGTGCGTCGAACGGAGTTAAATCAAGGTCGTCCTGTTCGATATGGATGCTTGATGCAATATGCTCCTTGATCATGCGCAGCCACTGCATCTGCTCTTCGGTGAACTTTTCTCCGGCTCCGGAGTGCTGCCTGAACACCCACTTCTTGAAATTGGCATCCACAGTTTTGTCGTAAAGGGTCAGTACCGGATCAATGCCTGTGACGCGGCGGATGAGCGATACAAGGGCGATGAGTTCGTTTTTTGGAGTTGTTCCGTTGACCTTTTCGAGCTGTTCGTAGGCGTGCCAGATGCGCATTGGGGCAAGGGCAGGTTTGTCAGTCTTGAGGCGGTCAAGCAGTTCACGGATCATCCGGTAGGTAACGGAGCGCCGCTGGAATGGCTGGTTGTAGAATATGGTGAGCGCAATGATTTCATCCTTGTGGGTGTCAAGATAGCTTTTGAACTCCCCGATCAGCTCTGTTGCCTTGCCGGCACTTTCGGCAGCCCATTCATTTTTTGTAACCTGATCAAGGTTGATGGTATCAATAATCTGCTCATGCAGCCGGCGAACGGTGTCGATAAATTCGTTCAGTTGACCGTTGAAGGTTGAGCGGGCTTCGTGCAGAAGGGTCCGTTGTGCCTGTTCGAGAAGCAGGGTTGTTTCCGGTGATGCACTCTCCCCTTCTTCCTCTTCCACCAATGGGTTGATCTCCTGCGCCTTCTGGCTGATGGTGTCTGGATTCCATGAGTCGAGCAGCTCGCGGACTACCCTGTTGATGCTTTTGCCGCCGGACTTTTGCGCAAATGTTGCCCTCTCCTGCTCCGTAATCTGCTTGTCGAGCCGTGCAAGGCGGCTGGCAAGTGAGATGAAGATATCTTCCTCTTCGGCACCAAAAGTTACAGCTTCGAGCAGATCCTTCAGGGAGAGTGCCGGCTTGCGCTCAAGTGGACGACTGTCGGTTTTAAGGGATTTGGTGACACCGATGGCATCAACAATAATAAAATGGGTTTTGGCTGAGGTCACTGAGGGAGTCACTTTTTTAAGGTCGTCAAACCCAAGGGTGCGTGTGCCTCGCCCTTTCATCTGCTCAAAATAGTTGCTGCTTTTGACGTCGCGCATGAAGAGCAGGCATTCGAGCGGTTTAACGTCGGTGCCGGTAGCAATCATGTCAACCGTGACGGCGATTCTTGGGTTGTATTCGTTCCGGAATCGGGAAAGCAGTGATTTCGGGTCATCTTCCGCCCTGTAGGTGATTTTTTTGCAGAACTCGTTCCCTTCGTTGAACTCTTCCCTGATGCTTTTGATAATGTCGTCGGCATGGCTGTCGGTTTTGGCGAACACAAGGGTTTTCGGCACTTCGATTCGTCCGGGAAAGAGCAGTGGCAGTGAGCTGCGAAAGGTGCGGATGATGTTGCGGATCTGGCTTGGATTGACCACGTCACGGTCGAGCTGTGAGGGGGTATAAATCAAATCTTCTTCGAGCTGCTCCCACCGTTTGCGGCGCGAGAGCTTTTCGCGTTTGTCAACAAACTCTTTTGCCTTGAGTTCCGCTCCGTTTTTTGTTATCTCGGTCTCAATGAGATAGACGTTATAGCCGACATTGACGCCATCGGCCACAGCCCGTTCGTGGCTGTATTCACTCACGATGTTTTCGTTGAAAAAACCGAAGGTGCGTTTGTCGGGCGTTGCTGTGAGGCCAATGAGAAATGCGTCAAAATAGTCGAGCACCTGCTGCCAGAGGTTGTAGATGGAGCGGTGGCATTCGTCGATAACGATGAAGTCAAAAAATTCTATCGAAACTTTGGGATTGTAAGCCACTGGTACCGGCTCTTTTGGCTGCCAGCTTTTTTCTGCAGGGTTCTCCTCTTCCAGCGAACTGTCGAGCTCTTCGCCTTTCAGAATCGAATAAAGCCGCTGGATGGTGGTGATGCAGACCTGGCTGTCGCCGGCAATAGTGTTCGACTGGAGGCGCTGCACGTTGTAGAGTTCAACAAACTTGCGGTTGTCGTCGTTCGGTGTATATGCCCTGAACTCCTGCTCGGCCTGTTCGCCGAGGTTGCGGGTATCAACAAGAAAAAGTACCCGTTTTGCATCGGCATGTTTCAGCAGGCGGTAAATAAAGGTAATGGCCGTGAAGGTCTTTCCTGAACCGGTTGCCATCTGGATCAAGGCTCTTGGCCGTCCATTCCCGAAAGAGTGTTCAAGAGTGGTGATGGCTGCTACCTGGCACTCCCGCAATCCAGCCGGGTTCAGCTCCGGCAGTTTCTGCAAACGTCCCCTGAGGCTTTGTTCTTTAACGAGCCATTCGCGGAATGTTTCGGGGCGATGAAAGGTAAAAACTCGGCGTGAGCGAGGTTTCGGGTCGCGGTAATCGGTAAAGTGGGTCAGCACACCGGTGCTTTCGTACACAAACGGCAACGGGTCGTTATTGAGGTGCTTGAGCTTGCTTGCGGCATACGCGGATGATTGCGCTTCAACCATAGTAAGGTGATGCCCCTCCTCCTCTTTTTTGGCTTCGATGATTCCAACCGGTTTGCGGTCAACAAAAAGCACGTAGTCTGCTTCAGTTCCATCCTGCATCGGGTAATGCATGACAGCTATACCCGACGATACATGCCAGTCAACTTGACGCTTCTGCTGAACAGCCCACCCTGCCAGCTTGAGCTGCTGATCAATGATATCGCGAGCTTTCTGCTCAGGCGTCTGGTTCAGTGTGTTGTTCTGCATCACGGGCAAACCTGTTCTAATGTGAAGGCTGCAAAGGCAGTGTTCTTGCCGGTCGCTTTACAATGATGCCTGGCAAACATGAAACCGCATTTTGACGTTCTTGAAAACAACAGATGACAGGCGGGCTACTGCCAAATACTATCTATTACAATACATTACAAGAAGTTACGTTCTTTTTTCTTGATCTGAAAGAATACATCAGCAAATATCAAGGTCGCAACAACCATAAAGTCTGTTTTTTTAAGCGGAGAGCGTCAGAATGAGCCTTGCAAAGAGCCTGTACATGAATGAACCGTTGCAGAGTTGCTGTAATGCTTGTACATTATACGACAGGAGTTTCCGGGGTAATGTATTTGAGAACAAGGAAGCGTTGTTCCTTAAGAGTATCTGCTTGGGGGAATGAAAAAACGCAAGACACAGCACACATTATGGTACAGCATCCCAGGGAAATAGCAAGGCTTGAAAAGGGGGAAGTGCTTGTTGATCTTGCCTTCCTTCCAGATGACGTTGTTGGTGTTGCTGCTAAAATTCTTGTTGACGCGGCGCCTGATGAGGTGTGGAAAGCTTTGACTGACTATAACAATCTGAGTAAAACCTTGCCAAAAGTGCTGTCGAGCAGGCTTGTTGAGCGAAAAGACAATGAGGTAATTCTTGATCAGACAGGAAAAACCGGTATTTTTATTTTTGAAAAAACTGTTAGTTTTCAGTTGCGGGTACAGGAAGAGTATAGTAAGAAAAGAATCTTTTTCGAGCAGGTAACAGGAGATTTCAGTGTCTATAGCGGCGAGTGGGTTCTGGAAACCAGTAGCACACTGAAAGGCACCGTACTCTCTTACCAGGCGAAAATCAAGCCGCTTTTTTTTGCACCGCCCATTCTTGTGAGCTTTGTTCAGTGGCAGGATCTGCCCGGAATAATGAAGGCGCACAAGCAGACGGCTGAAGCTTTCTGAAAGGGCTTAACGGTAAAATCAGTTTTCTACATTTCAACTATTCTGCATAGAGAGCGTTATGATTACCACAAAGCCCGTATGTGTTACCGGAGCTTCCGGATTTATTGCTGCCTATATTGTAAGGGATCTCCTTAAAAAGGGGTATCGTGTCAGAGGAACAGTTCGCAAAAGCCCGAAAAATTATCCCTTCCTTCTCAACCTGCCGGGAGCGGCTGAAAACCTTGAACTTGTAGAGGCTGAACTGCTTCGGGAAGGCGCGTATGACCGCGCCGTTGAGGGATGTGAGTATGTGATACATACCGCAAGCCCTTATAAAATAAATGTCAAGAATCCGCAGCACGATCTTGTTGACCCTGCCGTCAACGGCACAGAGAGTGTGCTGCAAAGCTGCCTGAAATCAGGCGGCATCAAAAGGGTGGTTTATACCTCTTCGATTGCTGCTATTACCGATGAACCGGACAACTCGAAAGTTTTTTCGGAAAAAGACTGGAATACCATGTCGTCGCTTGAACGCAATCCATACCATTATTCAAAAACACTTGCGGAGCAGGCGGCATGGGAGTTCATCATGAAAAAAAAGCCTGCTTTTGATCTGGTTGTCATCAATCCTTTCATGGTGGTCGGCCCGTCGCTCAGCCCGTCGCTCAACACCAGCAACCAGGTCATCCGCGATATCATGGTCGGAGTTTACCCTGGCATTATGGATCTTACCTGGGGTTTTGTCGATGTCAGGGATGTGGCGAAAGCGCATCTTCTTGCCTTGGAAAATAGTGCCGCCAGCGGGCGATACCTCTGCTCGAACACACCGATGCACATGAGGGAGCTTGTAGCTCTGCTCAAATCATCCGGTTTCACCGGGTATGCCCTGCCGAAAGTCAATCTGACGGGAAAAGCGGGAACATTGCTTATGAAGGTGCTTTCATATACCCAGCCAAAAAACACAGGCGTGTATATCCGCACGAATATTGGCCGAATCATGCGTTTTGACAATACAAAGATCAGACGCGAGCTTGGTATTGCCTTCATGGATGTGAATAAAAGTATCATTGAGACGGTTGATGATATGATACAATGGAAACATCTGCCTCCGCCAAAACGGTAAAAGAAACCGGAAACATTATAGACTGAACTGATAAAAAAAGCCTATGCAGAGATTTATTGCCAGAACACATCGCACCATACAGTTCCTCATGATTGTGCTGTTTACTCTTGTTTCTTCTTCCGGAATGGCAATCCCCGTAACCGTTTTTCCCGACTCCTTATCATCCGAAGAGCAGATGAAGCTGTTGAAGGGTGAGGTTCTTGTTTCGCTTTCGAGCCTTCAGGATGGAGTAACCGGTGTAAATGGGGCAATTTATATTGCAGCCTCCCCGCAAAGGGTCTGGGAAGTCATTACGGATTATGACCATCACAAAAACTTTGTACCGAATGTTCTTGACAGTGGCACAATTTCGGACAATGGCGTTGAAAAAGTCATGTTTGAGAAAGGAAGATCCGGAATATTTTTTTTCCAGAAAACGGTCAATATAAAAATGAAAGTCTGGGGTGAGCTTTTCAAGCGTCTGAATTTTGAGCAAATCACTGGCGATTTCAAGGTCTATCGGGGAGAGTGGCTGCTTGCTGATTATCCAAAGGGGCTGGGAACATTTTTAACTTACAAGGCTCAAGTAAAACCGGATTTTTTTGCACCGCAGGCTGCTGTAAAGAGTGTTCAACGGCGCGATTGCCCTCAAATGCTTGTAGCAATGAAAAACAGGGCTGAATCACTTTTGCTTATAGAACAGAAAAAAAGCAATCCATTACCTTGATTTGGAAAACGGATAGTACCGCCGAACGGCAACCATTATCGGCAAATGGCGGAAGATGGTACGTTCCTGAACCACCCTCACAGCCTGTACCTTTTTTCGCTTCTGTATTGTTCTGGAAATGTGACGAATATTGCTCCATAGTGCATGGAAAACCGCTTTGGATTTTTTCAGTCCATCGGGAAACCTGGTGAGGTAAAAAAGTGCTGCGGCAACTTCAAGCATAAACCGCAATGGCACTACCCAAAGAAGCCCTGCTGCTGCCCTGTTTTTCAGAAGCATGGCAACGTTGTTGCGATGGTTGAAATATATTTTTTCGGGTGAACCGCTCGGCAGCGAGGCTCCCCCTTCGTGCAGAACAATTGACGAGGGAACCGAACGGATATGGTAGCCGGCAAGCTTCATGCGCCAGGCGAGATCAATCTCCTCCATGTGCATGAAAAAATCCGGGTCAAAACCACCAAGCTGTTCAGCAACCGTTCTTTTTACAAACATGGCTACTCCTGATGCCCAGAAAAGTTCACGTCCGGTATCATACTGCCCCCGATCTTGTTCAATTGAGGAGAATATGCGGCCAAAGCACCAGGGATAACCGAGCCGGTCGATCATCCCCCCCGCAGCGCCAGCGTAATCAAAAACTTTTATACCCTTCTCATACTCTTTCAACGACAGAATTTTCGGCTGCAGGGCTCCAATATGGTCGTTATCAAGAGCTGCACAGACAAGCGAATCGAGCCAGAAAGGATCGTGCCGGGTATCGTCATTCATAAAAACAACATAGTCGGCTGTGGAGTGTTTCAGTCCCTCGTTGCACCCCCCAGCATACCCCCTGTTTTCAGGAAGTTGCAGCAGGCGTGCATTTCTGCAGCGCTCCACAAGCGAAACAAGTGCTGCCTGTTCTCCTCCGTTATTAACCACCACAATCCCCATTGAGGGGTAGCGGGTTTTTTCAAGCGAGTCAAGACACTGTTCAAGCATGTCGCACCGATCGAAATGGGGAATAATAATATCAACGGAGGGTCGGTGCTGTTCGGAAGAGTTCATGACGTGCAAGTATTCATAATCAATATGCAATTACAAAACAGTACAATCGCATTCTGTGGTAGAGTGTTGCTCAGACCAGCTTGAAACACCATGTGCAACAGTGAATGTTGAGCGCTCAGGCAGACAAAGCTGTTGTTCACCTCAATTTGGAATAACCATGAAAAAGGCTGTGAGGATATACCCTCTTTATTGCAGCGTTTTCCAGAACTCTGCTGCAAGACGGGCACTCTCTTCGGGAGTCGAAGCCGAGGCAATATGCTGCAGGAGTGCCGTTCCTACTACTGCCCCGTCAGCCAGACTCCACATATGCTCCACCCGAGCTTTGTCCCTGATGCCAAACCCGACAACAAATTTTTTCCGGGCGTGCTGGCGAACCCTTTTCAGGTAGCCATCAACCTTCTCTTCGGAGCCTGAATTGGAAAGCTTTGAAGTCCCTGTTGTAGCATTGACCGCAAGACAGTAAGAAAAATCGGTCGAAAGCGAATCAATAAGCTCTATCCGTTCCGGTGGCGTAACAGGTGAGATAAGAAACACAACCGTAAGCCCGAGCTTTTTGGCCTGTTCAAGAAAATCAGCCGATTCCTCCGGCGGAAAATCCGGAATAAGCAACCCGTCAACTCCTGCATCAACGGCATCGTGCAGAAAGCGATCAATTCCATAGGCGATCAAAGGGTTGCAGTAGCCCATAAGGAGAATGGGAGCCGTAATCTGCCTGCACCCTTCTCCCCGACGCGCCAGCTTCACCAATGCAAGAAGATGTTTGATCGTCACTCCGTTGCAAATAGCCTTATAAGCTGCCTCCTGAATCACGGGCCCATCACCAATAGGGTCGGAAAAAGGCATGCCAAGCTCAATAATATGGGCACCACTTTCCTGCAATGCTTCAAGTACCGGCAATGTAGCACCAACAACCGGAAACTCAGGCATATAGTAGGCAATCAACAGCTTTGTATTGCGCTGAAGGAGAGAGGTAATTCTGTTTTGATACATAATGTCAAAGCTTGTCAGCGAATCAATTGTGGAATAACAAAAATATCAAGTACCATGGAGATCATGGTTATCAGGTGCAGCAAAAAGCTACCCCAGATATTTTTTGTTCTTAAAACAATATATCCTCCCAAAATACCAATCGGAAACGCCATCATTACCATGAGTGCGCGCTCTTCAAAACTGACCGGAGCAACAGCAAAGTGATTGAATGAATAGAAAACAGTTGTTAACAGCACCGTAAAATGCTTGTTAAACCCCCGTTCAATCATGGCGGAAAACATGATACCCCTCCAGAAAAACTCTTCAGCAAGAATGAGCAGCGGAAAAAGGTACAGAAAAGAACCGTGAATAAGAATAAACTCCATCCCCGCCATCGGTTTTCCTCCGTTAGTGTAATACAATACCGTATTGGTAATGTCCATGATGAAGAGTACACCTCCGGCAATGCCACCGTACAAAAGGGATTTTCGGAGATATCCACCTGCGATGAACATCTTCGCCCATTCGTCATTGTTTTTACCCCTCCATAAGACTATACCTATCGAACCCAGAACGTACAGCAACAGTGCCGGCCATTCTTGAAGTGAAGTCAAATGCCCCAATAATCCGAGAATCCAGATTGTCGCCATAAGACCGAATGAGAGAGTAAGCCTCTCTTTAAGCGATTCTGAACCGGAAGAGTATGCTTTTACAGGTTTCATGAATGCGTTGATTTATGGTTATCAGCAATAGAAAAGTAACAGCTTGGACAGTGTGCAACGGTTAAATATACCGAGGCCGTTCCTCATAATCAATCGGGTCACAAATCCCAGCAAGCTCAAACGCCCTGAGCCTGCGGGCGCAACTGTCGCACACACCGCATGCTTTTCCTTCACTTTTATAGCATGACCAACTGTATGCAAAAGGAACCTCAAGCCTCATGCCTTGCTGCACAATCTCTGATTTCTGCATGCTGATGAGCGGGGTAAGAATTGTAATGCTGGTTTCAGGTTTTGTTCCGAGTTTAATAACCGTATTGAAGGCATCATAAAAAGCTTTGCGGCAGTCGGGATAACCGGAAGAATCCTCTTCAACCGCCCCGATAAAAATTCTGCTGGCGCCAATAACTTCCGACCAGCTGACTGCCATTGACAGAAAGCCTGCGTTGCGGAAAGGCACATAACTGGTAGGAATATCCGAACTGTGAAAATCTGCTCCGCTCACCGGCATGGAGTAATCAGTAAGGGAGGAACCCCCTATCTGGGCAAGAAAATCTGCATTGACCTCAAGGCGCTGTTCAATATGGTAGTGATGGGAAATAGAACGAAATGATTCAAGCTCTTTCTGCCAGGTGCGCTGCCCATAATTGACATGCATGGCTGCCAGTTCAAAACCCTGTGCATGAGCCATTGCAGTGGTAACAAGACTATCCATCCCTCCGCTGACAAGAACAACTGCTTTTTCTCTTTTTACTGACATCAACCCAAATAACTTTTTTTAATAGAGCACATTAAAGAGAAATAAATCCTTCAAACATGATCGTTGCTTTACAAAAAACTGACAACGTTTTCAATATTCCCGTTTATTGAACACTCTCCGTACTCCGGGAATGTTCAGGAAAGTAAATATATGGAACCAAAGATAAGGAATACTTTCTTTGAAGTGTGTTTTTGATGTGTGAATTTATCCATTTCCTGAAAGGAAGCATTTCCCGCATATCCGGCACAATCCTTATCTGGTTTCCATTATTGTTCACTTTCAGGCAGCACTCATACAACACAACTTTTGAAAATAACTCTTGAACAACAAGTTCAATTCAGAGTTTCTTTATTTTTTTATCGGACATTACTGAACATCATAAAAAGTTGCATTATTATTGTATAAACGTTTTACGCTCAAAAAGTACTTGGAAGGAGATATAGGAACAGGCCCATGAGACAAAACTATTTTCGTTGCAATGTAACCCTTGCTATCCATGCCGTCAGAAGCAGTGAAAAAGAAGTGGTCGCGAATTAAAACACTTCTTAGTTTTCTTGGGCCTGGTTTCCTTATAACGTTCGGGTTTATTGATCCCGGAAACTGGGCTACGAATATTGAAGGAGGATCGCGATTTGGCTACCAACTGCTCTGGGTAGTTACCCTCAGCACCCTTATGCTTATCCTCATCCAGCACATGGCAGCAAAACTGGGAATTGCTACCGGAAAATCACTTGCCGTGAACATCCGCGACTATTTCCCGAAACCAATATCGGCTTTTCTTGGTATTACCGTTGTTCTTGCCTGTATAGCAACTGATGTAGCCGAGCTTGTTGGTGGTGGTCTCGGTTTCAGCCTGTTGTTTGGTATCCCGCTCTGGGCAGGAACCCTGCTAACAATTATTCTTGAAGTATTTCTGGTGGTAAGCCAGCGATACCACCGGATAGAAACAATCATTATGAGCTTTCTGGGAATTATTGCGCTCTGCTATCTTATCGAATTGCTGATAGTTAAACCAGACTGGGCTTTAGCGGCTCCGGCTCTTGTTATTCCAAATATAGGCAGGGAAAGCATTTATGTGGCGATGGCACTTCTTGGAGCTGTGGTGATGCCACACAATATTTTTCTGCATTCAAATGTTATTCACAGCAGAAAATGGGGTATATCGGAAGAAGAGAAAATGGCGTTGCTCCAGTATGAAAAAATAGACACCTTTTTTGCCATGCTTCTTGGATGGGTAGTAAACGCATCCATGATTATTGTAGTCGCTTCTGTATTTTTTCAAAATCATGTCCAGGTTAACAGTATTGAACAGGCATCAGCCACACTTAAACCGCTTGCCGGCCCCCTTGCTGGTTTACTTTTTACCGTTGCACTTGTTTTATCAGGTGTCGGTTCCTCCATGACATCCTCTATGGCTGAAGCAAATGTCATTACCGGCTTTCTCGGAAAACCTGAGAATCCTCGAACACTGCTTTACAAGGTTTCTGTTTTTGTTACTGCAATTCCTGCGTTCCTGATTATTCTGTTCAGTCACAACACCTATCAGATCCTGATTTTCAGCCAGGTAGCACTGAGCATACAACTGCCATTCACTCTTTTACCTCTTCTTATTCTTTGTCGTAACCACAGTTTAATGGGCAGGTTCAGAAGCGGTATTGCCGAGTTTATTACAGCATCAATAATTTCCGGTATTGTGATTGTTCTGAACATCTATCTTTTTTATACAACCATAACCGGAGGAAACTGAAATGCCGGTGTACAGAAATATTCTTGTCGCCATTGACTGCTCTCCAGTTGATGAAGCTGTTATAACACAAGTATCCGAACTGGCGTTCGAGGTTGGAGCATCGGTGCATCTGCTGCATGTTGTCCATTCTCATACCCTTGATCAGGACAGGATCCTTCGTGAAGAAGCTCTTATTATTCTAGATCGTTACTCAAAACAAATGCAATCTGAGGGAATCGGCTCAAAAATTATGATTAGAAGCGGAGAGCCCGACCATGAGATTCTCAGGGAAATAGAGGAAAACAGGTATGACCTCCTTGCAATGGCTACTCATGGTCACCACCTGTTCGGCAGAATTCTCTTTGGCAGTGTCTCAAGAACACTCAGGGAAAAAATCACCATACCGCTTCTTTTAATAAAAGCGGAGCATCATGAACCGCGCATTTCCTGATCTTCAAAAAAAACGTTACAATATCAAAAGGTTATTTTTCTCCTGTGTTTCCGTGTGCAGAGCAGATCATCCAAATGGATATCCGGAACTATCGTAATAGGTCAGCGAGGAAACTGCAATATTTTTTTTCCTTTCTTCGTGCAACTCAACAATCGTAACAAAAGAAGCCCCTTAATTAATAAGGAGCTTCTTTGTGATCTATAGAATATTAAAGACTGGTTTAATCATGTAATCACTAAAATCAGACTCAAAAACCATAAATATCCATAGCTCTTGTTGTCAGTAGAAAAAAGCTTACTTTTTTGCTTCTGGTGCAGCAGCTTCAGCTTTTTTTACTTTCTTGACTTTTTTTACTTTCTTTTCTGCTTTCTTCTCAGCCTTCTTTTCAGCTTTGGCTTCAGTCTTTACAGCTGGCTTTGCATCTGGTGCTTTGTCAGCAGCAAAAGAAACACCACCAAAAATTCCGACAATTCCAAGTGAAACAATAATACCAGCAATAAGATTCTTTTTCATTTTTCAGCTTAAGTTTAGTTTGTTAATTAATTAGAAACCAGTTCTTTCTGTTTCCTATTTATTAGTACGTCGGACATGTGTTTTTTCTTTTAAAAAATCTTTCGGCGTTATATTTTTTTTGCAGGTTCTGCCCTTCTCTCTGAATATGACTTCTCACCCTAGTCATAAAACTATAGCAAGTCGAAAGAAAAAGCCAACCCGAAGGCTGGCTTTTTTAAAAGAAAGGGGATGAGAATTAATACATTCCGCCCATACCACCCATTCCACCCTGAGGCATTGCCGGCATGTCAGACTTGTCTTCCTTAATGTCGGTAATAGCAGCTTCGGTTGTCAGAAGAATACCAGCAACTGAGGCAGCGTTCTCAAGAGCGCTTCTGGTTACCTTGGTAGGATCGACAACACCGGCTTCAACCAGGTTTTCGTACTGTTCTGTTCTGGCATTGAAACCAAAATCACCGGTTCCAGCCTTGACCTTCTCCAGAACAACGGCACCATCGGTGGTTCCGGTGTTTGCTACAATCTGGCGAAGCGGCTCTTCAAGCGCACGACGGATAATTTCAATACCTGTTTTCTGATCTTCATTGTCAGCAACAGCGTTATCAAGACCTTTGATCGCACGGATCAGGGCCACACCGCCACCAACAACAATACCTTCTTGTACAGCAGCACGGGTAGCATGCAGAGCATCTTCAACTCGTGCTTTTTTCTCTTTCAGCTCTACTTCAGTTGATGCACCAATATTGAGTACTGCAACACCACCGGAAAGTTTTGCAAGACGTTCCTGCAGTTTTTCCGTATCGTAATCAGATGTTGATTTTTCAATCTGGCCTTTGATTTCGTTAATACGACCTTTGATCTCTTCCTGAGTGCCTTTACCTTCAACAATGGTTGTGTTGTCCTTGTCGACAGTAATGCGGGCAGCCTGACCAAGATATGAAATTGTAGCGTTTTCGAGCTTGTAACCTTTCTCTTCAGAAATAACGGTTCCACCGGTAAGAATGGCAATATCCTCAAGCATGGCTTTGCGGCGATCGCCGAAGCCCGGAGCTTTGACTGCGCAAACTCTCAGCGTGCCTCTCAGTTTGTTGACAACAATTGTCGCAAGAGCTTCACCTTCGATATCTTCGGCAATGATAAGAAGCGGACGACCTGACTGTGCTGATTTTTCAAGAATAGGAAGAAGCTCTTTCATGTTGCTGATCTTCTTGTCATAAATAAGAATCAGCGGCTCTTCAAGTTCAGCATCCATTGTTTCAGAGTTGGTCACAAAGTAAGGTGAGAGGTAACCTCGGTCAAACTGCATACCTTCGACCACCTTAAGCTCGGTGTCCATACCTTTTGCTTCTTCAACAGTAATAACGCCATCTTTACCAACCTTGTCCATCGCATCAGCAATCAGATCACCGATTACAGGATCGTTGTTTGCTGAAATAGTGCCAACCTGAGCAATCTCTTTTTTACCGGAGATTGTACGGCTGATGTTTCTCAGTTCCTTAACAACTTCTTTTACTGCCCGGTCAATACCTCTTTTGAGGTCAATAGGACGAGCACCTGCAGTAACGTTCTTCAAGCCTTCACGGTAAATAGCCTGGGCAAGAACTGTTGCAGTGGTAGTACCGTCGCCGGCAACATCACTGGTTTTAGATGCAACTTCACGAACCATCTGTGCACCCATGTTCTCAATAGAATCGGAAAGTTCGATCTCTTTAGCTACAGTTACACCGTCCTTGGTTGATGTTGGAGCACCAAATTTTTTATCAATCAATACATTACGTCCGGCTGGTCCGAGAGTAACTTTCACGGCATTAGCCAGTTTGTCGACACCAATTTTGAGCTTTGCTCTCGCTTCGGTATCAAAAAGAATATCTTTAGCAGTCATTGTAAAGTGTTCCTCCTAATAAGGTTTTAAAATGTTTGTTACGTTAAAGAATAGCAAAAATGTCCGACTCGCGCATGATGAGGTAATCCTCACCTTCAACATGGACTTCAGTGCCGGAATATTTGCCATACAGCACTTTTTGGCCTACCTTGACCTGTATTTCAAGAAGTTGACCGTTATCTGCAACCTTGCCTGGCCCTACGGCTACAACGTCACCATACTGTGGTTTTTCCTTCCCGGTATCAGGAATGAAAAGGCCACCTTTGGTTTTTTCCTCTGCCGGTGCAGGTTTAACAATAACTCGATCAGCTAAGGGTTTCAAGTTCATTGTCTTCTCTCGTTTGAATTTTAGATTAATAGTACAAAACTATTGACTTTATATATATCACATTTAAGTCTCCTGTTAGCACTCAACAGATGAGAGTGCTAACAGAACAATTAATAGTAGTAAAAAATACTATCAGCACCAAATAGTTTTTTTACGAGAACGTATGCATGACTCTTTTCACTAAAAACAATTATGACAGAAAAAAAACAAAATACAGCAGATCAGATGTACTGCTGCACTATTGGAAAAATTGCCATGGAAAAGCTGGATAGCATTCTTTCGAAAATGCATGATAATACGGCAACTGAAGAAGATCGGCAGCTCGGCCTGCTCCTTAAGGAAATCGCTGCACTTGCAAAAAATCGTATGGCGGTAGCTGCAAATGAAGCAGAGTTCAGCAAGGGTAATCCCGTATGGGTTGAACGTACACAGGCTCACTTCCCGCACATCAGATTGCACGGTGGCGCATTGGAGGATGATACAATTATATGATGAGAGTTGAATCCCTGCAAAGAGCCTCAGCGCTCAAGTAAGGATTTAAGGGATTTACCGGTCAAAGAGTGATCCATGAGCGCAATCTCTTCCGGTGTTCCTTCCCCAACAATAAAGCCCCCTTTGTCCCCTGCTCCCGGCCCAAGATCAATAACCCAATCAGCCTGTAAGATAATATCTGGATTGTGTTCGATAATAACGAGGGTATTGTTTTGTGCGAGTAGTTTTTCAAAACACCCAATGAGTTTTTTGATGTCCTCGAAATGAAGACCTGTTGTAGGTTCATCGAAAATAAAAAGGGTATGCTCAAGATCGGCCTTGGCAATAAAGTTAGCCAGCTTTAAACGTTGTGCTTCGCCGCCGGAAAGAGTGCTTGATGACTGACCAAGTTTGATGTAGCCAAGCCCGACTTCGTCAAGCACCATAAGTTTTTTTGCAATCGCCTTATCATCACTGAAAAAACTGATGGCTTCTTCAACCGTCATGTCGAGCACGTCGGCAATGGAATGCTCCCGATAATGCACCTCAAGTGTTTCGGACTTGTAGCGAAGACCTTTGCAATCCTCACATACTGCTTCAATGTCGGCAAGAAACTGCATCTCGATACGCACACTACCTTCTCCGGCACAGGTTTCACAACGTCCACCAGGAATGTTGAATGAAAAATAACCTGCCTTCCATCCCTTTCTGCGTGCTTCCTTTGTCTGGGCAAAAAGATTACGGATATCATCAAATATCTTCAGATAAGTTACCGGGTTGCTGCGACTGGATTTTCCTATAGGTGACTGGTCAACATGTTCAACACGATCAACAAGCCATGTGCCAGATATCGAGCGGTGCGTTCCCACCTTTTCCTTAATGCCATCTTTGGCCTTCAAAATGCCTTTGTTGAGAATATCGTTGACCAGAGTAGATTTGCCTGATCCGCTAACACCGGTTACACAAGTCATTACACCGAGAGGAAATCGAACATCAATATTTTTCAGGTTATTCTGCATGGCCCCGATAATCTCAATGCACGAGGTAAAATCTGACCTTCTGCGAACTTTGGGTACATCAATCCGTTTTGTGCCATTAAGATAGTCTGCCGTGAGAGATTTACCCGTTCTTTTCATTTCATCTACGGAACCATGAAAAACCACTTCACCCCCCAGACGCCCGGCATAAGGACCAAGATCAATAACTTCATCGGCAGCTTCAATAATTTCGCGGTCGTGCTCAACAACAACCACGGTATTGCCGAGATCACGCAAACGCCTGAGCAACGTGATAAGACGCACCGAGTCACTCTGGTGCAGACCGATGCTTGGTTCATCGAGGATATAGATTGCACCTACAAGCGGAGAACCAAGAGAGGTCGAAAGATTGATACGCTGAAATTCTCCGCCACTCAGAGTATGGGTAAGTCTGTCAAGAGTGAGGTAGTTCAACCCGACATCAAGGAGATAGCCTATACGTTTGATAATTTCCTGCAGAACAGCTTCGGCCACTTTACGGTCAAACGGAGAGATTTCGAGGTTGCTGAAAAAATCAAAAGCATCAGCAATATTCATACGAGTAACTTCACCGATATGACGACCGGAAACTTTGGCAAGACGTGCATCAGCATTAAGACGGCTCCCTTCACAATCAGAACAAACTGCATAACCGCGGTAACGACTTAAAAAAACTCGGAAATGCATTTTGTAACCAGCTTCCTTCTCTATCTCGGCAAAAAAAGGCCGGATGCCCAAGAAATGTTTATCTCCAGACCCTTTCCATATAATCTCTTTATGCGCATGAGAAAGCTTTTCATAGGGCATATCCAGCGGTATTCGAAGCGAAGGCGCAACAGAAAAAAGCTGGCGGAGGTGCCAGCGATACTTTTCTGAGTTCCAGCATGCTATAGCTCCCTCTTCCAGGGTTAGCGACTTGTCAGGAACAACAATATCCTCATCAATACCGGCGATGCGTCCGAAACCCTGGCACGTTGTGCAGGCCCCGATCGGAGAGTTAAAAGCAAAAAGCTGAGGCGAAGGCTCCTGATATTCAATCCCGTTGAGTTCGAGCCTGTCGCTGAAATGGTAGGATTTACCGCTGACCACCTTTAATACGGCATATCCTCCTGATTCACTGAAACAGATTTCAGCAGCCTGTGAAATTCGACTGTATACCTCTTCATCGTTTTTCGCTACAAAACGGTCAACCAGAACGAGAACGCTTGTAAGTTCAGTTTTCGGCAGCTCAAACAACCTCTTGCAATCCTGCTCCTTATTGAGATCAAGCACTTGTTCGCCCGAAACAACACGAAAAAAACCTTTTTTCAAAAGATTGGCTATTTCATCCTGTACAGAACAAAGATGGTGGGCCGCATCCTGATGAGAAGGAAAAAGAAACCCCACATAAAATTTTGTACCTTTTTCAAAGAAACCAGCCTGAATACTCACATCATCGGGAGTATGCTTCAAAACAAGTTCATTTGTATCACGGGAATAGATTTTGCCTATTCTCGCATAAAGCAAACGCAGATAGTCATAAATTTCCGACACCGTACCCACTGTAGAACGGGGATTTTTAGGAATGGGTTTTTGTTCAATGGCTATGGCAGGAGCAATTCCTTCGACACTTTCAATATCTGGCCGCGGCATGCGTTCGAGAAACTGACGTACATAAGCTGAGAGCGATTCCACATAACGACGGTGACCTTCGGCATAGAGCGTGTCGAAAGCAAGACTCGACTTGCCTGACCCACTGACACCTGTCAGTACAACAAACCGATTACGAGGGATACATACCGTAATATTTGCGAGATTATGAGTATTGATACCTTTAAGGGCAATATCCGGCAGACTCGTTTCAGTACCGACTGAATTGTTGAGCCTTTGAGTAATCATATTTCAATGAAATCTTGAGTAATTAAGTAATCGCCCCGAAAAGCAATCGGAAAGTATATTTTAAAAGAAAAAGTTATGATCTCTTAGACTAAAAGCATCAATTCAATATAAGCGTAGATCAAAATCGTTTAGCAAAACCTTTTTGCCTCTAAAGATGTTCAATCTACAAACTTTTTCAGAAGTGATTCAACCGTAGTGTTCGACATAAGATCCTGAATTTTTTGTTGCAGGCTGTTCATATAGCCTTGATGGTGACAGGAAGAACTGATTTCACAACTGCCCTTACTGGCACATCGCATAAGATGAAGAGTTCCCTCAATAGCAATCGCGATATCGATAACAGTAATCTGGGTTGGGTTCCGGCCGAGGGAATAACCTCCTTTAACCCCTTGGACAGATTTGGCAATACCCGCTCTTTTAAGACTCTGCATAGCCTTTGAAAGAAACTCCTGTGAAATACCAATGTCACTGGCCATCTCTTTAACGGTAACAACCCGATCCAGACCTTTTGTAGAGAGGTAGGTGACGGCATGAAGCCCATATTCAAATTTCCTGGAAATCTGAAGCATAGGTAAAAAAATTCCGTTAAACGGGACAAAATTAAGACTGGTGTTTATAGTAGCAAATATCTTTTATATTGCATTACAATCGATATATTACTTGATAAGTTTCAGTCCTTTGTTGGAATATTTTACTGATTTTCATCATGAGCCACACTGTTAAGGATCAATATTTTTTATGGCAATTTGCTCCCGAACAAGAAGCAAAAATTCGATACCAGGAGTTTGGCCATGATAAGCCTGGAAAAAAGCCAATACTCTTTATTCACGGTTATGGTGGAATGATTGAGCATTGGGAGCTTAATATACCGGCTTTTGCCCATGAGCATAAAATTTACGCCATGGATCTTATTGGATTTGGAAAATCACAAAAACCCAATGTGCGATATAATTTGGAACTCTTTGCTACACAGATTGATGCTTTTCTTTCTCTGAAAAAAATTGATTCAATTATTATTGTAGCTCATTCGATGGGAGCAGCAAGTAGTATTTATTTTGCCCACCATCAACACGAAAAAGTAAAAGCGCTTATTCTTGCAAACCCATCCGGTCTTTTTGGAGACACCATGGATGGAATGTCCAGCGTTTTTTTTGGACTTATCGGTTCTCCACTGATCGGAGAGGTGCTTTTTTCTGCTTTTGCAAACCCCTTAGGTGTAAGTCAAAGCCTTACTCCTACATATTTTAACCAGACAAAAGTTGATATAAGGCTGATCAATCAATTCACTCTCCCCTTACAGGACAAAGGAGCCCAGTGGTCCTACCTCTCTCCGTCAAGAAGGCCTCAAGATTTTAGGCTTGATCACCTAAAGAAACCTTGCAATTACAAAGGGCCAGCTTTTCTTGTCTGGGGAGCAGAAGACACGGCACTTCCTCCAAATAAAATTATTCCCGAATTTCAGCAACTTTTGCCACAGGCAGGGGCGTTCATTATCCCAAAAGCAGCGCACTGTATTCACCACGATGCCAATGAAGCGTTCAATCAACGGTTGGCAATAATTCTTGACTCAATTGAGTAGCTACCCTTTAAGGGACTAATAGTCCTGCTAAAAAGTTGTATAAGGATTTCAAAAGCGGTTCTGCGTAGCGCTAAGAACCAGACTGCCGGAAATGTATATCCCTCAGTTGCGGAGCTTTCAAGCCTATCTGGATAGCATAGCTCCGGAAATTACCCATTGGAACCCACTGAAAACTTATTTGCCAGCAATGAAGATCGTTATAAAGTTGAAGTACCGGAAAGATTAATTCTTTGCTGTGAAAATCAAAACCGCTATTCAACACTGCCTGCCAGTTTTTTGAAAGCGACAGCTGTGCTGAAGTATTTATCAGTGAGGTTGTCGATGGCTCAAGCGGATTGCTCCTGTCTGATTGAAGATAGAGCGAAAGTCGTAGCTGCCATGGTAAACGGTAATCAACATTATTGAAAAACTCCCCTCTGTTAAAGCGTTCACGGAACGGAAGCGGCTCCGTATTTACGAGAGAGGAGGATTCAGATGTAAGTGAGGACGCTCCATACTGGTTTTCCCCTTTTACACTTAAACTCATGCTCATGAAACCCTTGAGAAAGCGTAAAAGCCCATGACCCTTGTCACTGTTAAAAAGGTTGACCCTCTCACCATTCTCTGGGTTGTAACTGTAAAAATCATACATGGCACCTGTGCTCAAGAGAAAATTGGACGAAAGAGCATTGCTTTCGGCCGTAATAGTCAGCGGCACCAACTGAAAAGCATCAGCAGCAAAGTTGTAAGCTGTAGAAACATTCAAAGAAAGCAATTGAACAGTATGGTCGCCATTAACAGAGCCATAGTATACCGCTTCAGAGGAATCCCTGAATTTACCTTGAAAAAGATTTTTCAAGGTAATACCAACCATACTTTGCCCTTCGGGAAAACCGCTATATCTGCTGTTGTACAGTACGCTATTTGTCCGGTCATATAGGTACCCAGTACCAGTAAAAGACGCATTCCAGTCAAATCTGTTGTACAGTGTGCTATTTTTTGTCCAGTCAGAGTTAGGCTGATTATTGTAGTAATTATAACAGTTACCGGTAAACGGCGCGTTCCAAGAATAGGTAATGGTTGGTATAAAGGTATGGCGGAGCGCTTTAAGGCCGAAAAGGTTTTGAAAAATTCCGGTTTCGAGGATACCATAAAGCTTTGTAGAGGCATCAACAGTAAATACATACGTTGAATAATCCCTCTCCGATCTTTCATTATTCAAAAAGTGAGTAACGGTCAAGCCGGGATTAAGATTAAAATAATTGAATAATGTGGATTGAACGCGCAACGGAAAAACTACTTTTGTTGCATTGAGGTCATCTTCCTGAAGACCGGGTGCCAGTTCTACGTGTTGAACACTTAACCCTTGAGTAAAAAGAGCCTTGTACCCTTGAGCAAATTCCCGATGATACCCCAGCTCAACATTGGCATTTACCGCATAGCCTTCACCCAAAGAGGTAAACGTTCCCGATAAAGCCGCACCGCTTGTTATTGAAATATCCTTTCTCCAGTCATCCGAATAACCTGATCGGAAAGGGTAGATACGGTTCTGGTAAAACGATGCTCCAAAAGTGCTGGCGGCATTATGATTACGCAAATCTTCAGAACGATCATAAAAAAGGGCGGCAATACTGCTCTCATCGTTGAAGGTTTTACCCAGGGAAGCATAGGCATTTGACTGCTCGCTTACAACGGTTTCCGAATTCATTGCATTCAGATCGTAGTATCGATTACCTCCCTGGACACCAAGTCTGGCATCAAGACGCATTGACGGATCAAAAACCTGGTTATGAACAATTTTAGCATTCCAGTCACGGTACTCTGTGTTATCGGGATTGAGAAAATATCGTTTGTATTCCCCTGAAATCTCACCAGTAAAAACATTACGTTCCGCATAACGAAACCGATTCCCAAAGCGCCAGCTTCCGTTTACAGCGATATCCCCCTCAAGCTTTAAGTCCATGTAATCATCAATAGCCCAGAAATAGCCAAAATTCGACAGAAAATAACCTCGATGGCTATCTCGGCTGATGCTCGGTGTCAAAAAACCTGATGACCGGCCTTCCTTAATCGGAAAAACCATATAAGGTAGGGCAAGTATAGGAATGGCAGGGAGCCGCCTATCAAAAATCTCCGGCCTCACATACATGATCAGCGGTTTTGTAACAACTTTTTCACCGGGGGTAATGGTAATATTGGAAGAAGAAATCCAGTAATGGGGTTTATCATCTTCACAAGTGGTGAAGGTACCATCAATAATGTTCAGCTTGCCGTCTTCACGTTTTGTAACATGCTCGCCTCCAAATTTTATCATACTGGAAGACGATACAACATTCGAAGTCTCTCCCTTTCCTGTTTTAAAATTATAGCTCATCGTTTCAGCAGTGAAACTCCCCTTTCGGTCAGTAAAAACCGCTGGGTCTTTCAATTTTTTCGTGGAATCAGCTACACCGTAAGCATTGAGAAGCGAGGTATTGAAATCAATCAGAATTTCCGGTGCTTTAACACTGGTGCTGTCATGATCAATTCGGGCTTTTCCACAAAGCACTATAGTCCGACGATCAAGATCATAGATCACCGAATCCTTCGCTGTAAAAAAAACAGTGTTTTGAAGGCCTCCCGTACTGGAAAGAGAATCAGCTGTTACTTTCTTTTTTGCAGAAAATCGCGAATAACGTGTTTGTGATTCTTCAGCAGCTTGAAGCCCCACTTGGAACAAAGAAAACCCGACCAACAGAACAAAAGTGGAAATGGTCAGTATTGAAATTTTCAGTTTGATAAACCTCAAGGCCATTTTGCTCCGCTTCAGTATTGGACACTCCTATAAATCTGCTCTGCGATTTCATTAAATCGTTATAATCTGCTTGAAATCCTCATATAACGCTCCGATCGCTTCACTCAGTTTACCTCCCTTTCAAACTGCTCATTAACAATTCTACAAGAGGTACCGATTGAGTATAGCCACTGATAAAAGTTTAAATATATTATTTTTATTCGTGTATGGTTACAGTTTTTCTGAAGAAGATACTCTTTAATAAGACTGTAAATGTCATTTTAGAAACTAGTTAATATTTTCCTGCTCTATGGTGCCTACTTTTTATTCCGCACCCGATGCAACCGGACATTTCGGTAATTTTGGTGGAAAGTTTATTCCAGAAACGCTTATAAAAAATGCCGCGGATCTTGAGGAAGAGTACTTCAAAGCAAAAAACGATAAAGCCTTTCAAGCGGAACTTGATCTCCTCCTCCGCGATTATGTAGGCAGACCGACACCACTTTATCATGCAAAGCAGCTCAGCCAAAAACTGCAGGGTGCACAGATATATCTTAAACGTGAGGATCTTTGCCACACTGGCGCTCATAAAATCAATAACGCACTCGGTCAGGTCTTGCTTGCCCGACGTATGGGAAAAAAGAGGGTTATTGCCGAAACAGGTGCCGGTCAGCATGGTGTAGCAACAGCAACAGTCTGCGCCCTTTTTGATTTTGAATGCATCGTTTATATGGGAGAAGAGGATATCAAGCGACAGGCTCCAAACGTTGCAAGAATGAAGCTGCTCGGAGCAGAAGTTCGCGCAGTCAGTAGTGGTTCAAAAACGCTTAAAGATGCAACAAGCGAAGCAATCCGTGACTGGATGAATAATCCAGAAGAGACCTTTTACATCATTGGTTCTGTTGTCGGCATGCATCCCTACCCGATGATCGTGCGTGATTTTCAAGCAGTCATAGGTCATGAAACCCGCAGGCAGATAATAGAGCAGGCCGGAAAACTACCCGACGTTATCACCGCATGCGTTGGTGGTGGCAGTAATGCGGTTGGCATGTTTTATACCTTTCTGGATGTACCATCCATCGAACTTGTTGGGGTTGAAGCTGCTGGAGAGGGGCTTCAGGGTCGACATGCTGCTTCCTTGACACTCGGGAAATCCGGAGTACTTCACGGCGCAATGACCAAACTCCTGCAAAATGACGACGGACAAATCCAGGAAGCACACTCGATTTCCGCAGGACTTGATTATCCCGGAGTAGGCCCGGAACATTGTTATCTCCAGGAAATCGGGCTGGTAACCTACACGTCAACCACCGACAATGAAGCACTTGCAGCACTGACAATCCTTGCAAAAGCTGAAGGCATTATTTGTGCCCTTGAATCAGCACATGCCATTCACTATGCCATAACACGAGCGCCAAAAATGCCTAAGGAGAGTATCCTTATAGTCAATCTATCGGGACGGGGCGACAAGGATATGGAAACAATCATAAATAGTATGACAACGAATAATTTTTGTCAATAAATTAGATTTTTTGGGCTGAGTACATTATGTCAGAAAAGAAAAAACGGATAAGAGCCCTTTACCAATTCCTCCGAGAAGCGAATCAACTTCGTTTCCGTCCAGTTCGTCGTGTTGAAGACCAACCTCGCTACGTCAGCATAAACACATTTCCTGAACATCCTGACGTCCAGCTTTACCGCCCTGTAATGAACGAAGGCGGTTCAGATGTCCCCGATACTCTCATAAGCGTTCGGAGACCTGTTCTCACCAAATGTCCAGCACCGCCAGCTATTCTGGCAGAATGGCTTATATCAGGCTGGGATAACCCTTCAATAAACGAATCATTTGTTGAAGGGATCAATCGCACTGACGAAGAAGGCGAGACATTTACGGAAGCGTTTACCGATGAGCCTGAACGTGTAAATGCTTCGTTTGAATGGAGAATACAACGAAAGGCATGGGCAGTACCAGAAAAGGCTGCGCTAAGAGCAATGTCGGTTTTTGAGACGTTTTACGAGATTTACTCAGCAATCGAGAAAGATGCGGAACAGCTTGAACTTATCGTAGCAGACGGACATCTTGCCTGGGAAACAGTATCCGAACGTGATAGTCAGGTTGTCATCAATCATCCCATACTACTCAAACGTGTTGAACTACGTTTTGACCCTAATAAACCAGAATTCACAGTTCATGAAACTGATCGTGAGCCCGAGCTTTATGGTGGGCTCTTTATTGACTTAACTGCTGTATCTCCAAGTGCAATAAAAAACCGCCAAGATGAATTATCGTTGTCAGGCTATCACCCCTTGGGATGGGCAGATACCAATGCATTTCTGAAAGCTTTTATACAGACAGTATCGCCCCTTAAAGGGGAATATAGAGAAGAACCCTCTTCGCCGAGTCAGGTACCGCAGTTATGGCGGGCACCCGTTCTTATTCTCAGGAAGCGTGTCTTTGGAATTGCAAATGCCATAGATACAATTATTGACGATATTGACAAGCAAGAGGTTTTTCCGCCGGCATTAGGGCAAATAACAGGAACTGGAGAGGAAGGAACTTGGAAAAGCGAGGGGCTTGGTGGAAATACAAGCGAGGCCTATGAAAGTTCTTTTGACACAGAGTGTAACGACATTCTTCTCGCCAAACCGTCAAATAAAGAGCAGACCCAGATTATCAAAAGGCTGCAGCGAAGCGGGTCTGTTTTAGTCCAGGGGCCGCCAGGTACCGGAAAAACTCACACTATCGGCAATATCATCGGTCATCTTTTATCACAAGGGAAATCAGTTCTTGTTACCAGCCATACGACGAAGGCACTCCGCGTATTGAGAGACAAAGTGCCTGAAATACTGCAGCCCCTATGCGTTTCAGTCCTCGGTAGTGATGGTGACGCACGCACTCAACTGGAATCGTCAATTGGTGCTATCACGGAAAGGCTTACACGAGGCTCCTGCACAGAGTTGCTTGCCCAGGCACAGCAGATGTCTGCTGAACGTTTGAAATTATTAACTAAAATTCGAGAAAACAGCCATAAACTCCGGCAGGCACTTGAAAATGAGTACCGTGAGCTTGTAGTGAATGGCAAAGAATACTCCCCATCTGAAGCTGCACGGCACGTTGCCAGTAACAAAATACTACATGGTTGGATACCAGCACCGGTAAAGCTTGGTTCTTCTTTTAATATGGCAACAGAAGAACTCACAAGGCTATATGCCTTGGGTGGAATGTTTTCTGTTGAAGAAGAACAGGATGCATGCCTGCCGTTACCAGAACTGACAAAACTTCCATCTGATAGAGAATTTGAGGTTATGGTCAATGAATTCACAAACCTCACGACTTCTGATATTTCATTTGGGCAGGAAAAATGGGATGAAGTTACAGGCTGTTCCAGTGCAAGCATAACCGAACTTGCTTATAAGCTTTCGATGGAGTTTTCCGATGATTTGCGAAGTCAACAGTGGAGACCGCATGCGATAGTTGTTGGAATTCATGGAGGAACTGCGCGCGAAGTCTGGGAACAAGTTATTTCCAAAATTGAAGAGGCTTGCGAAGCAAGCGCACAACACTCCCTGGTACTGCACCACAAACCGAAATTGTCAGGCGCTTTTTCGGTTATTCGTCAAAAACAGCTTGCAACCGAAATATGTATTCACCTTGAAGGTGGCGGCAAGCTTGGCATGCTCCAACTTGTAACGAAATCTGAGTGGCGTAAATTTATTGGCACGTCTTCGGTTTCAGCAGGTAATCCGGCACATCGAGACCACTTTGATGCACTACATAAGCTTGCACATCTTGAATCTCTCAGAAGTGAACTTGAAGCTTTATGGAATGTACTTGTTGGGCAGATAACAGGCGAAACCTTTAGGACCCGTGGTATGACCCCTGAACTGGCATGCCGACCACTTATTCCTGAAATGAAGCGCTGCCTTGCTTGGCACTCGAAATCATGGCTACCGCTTGTAGAACAATTTAAAAATGAGGGACTTAAACTTGACAACATCATAGCCTCTATTCCATGTGAGGCATCTCCAATTGCCGAATATACGCTTATTGAAAAACTTGCGGTTAATGTTCTTCCGCCATTACTTGAGTCTGAAACGGCAAGAAGGCGACTAAAAGAGTGTGAAAAAGGGTTCAAGGCGCTTGAAGAGTTATCATCCAAAATGGATGCTGAATCTTCTAACCGTGGTTGCGTAGGTCGAATTGTTACAGCCGTACGATCCTGCAACAAATCTGGTTATGCAGCAGCACTCAATTACGCACAACGGTTACATTCAGTTAAGCCTCTTGTTGATGAAAGAAATCAGCTTATAGCAAAACTTCGGCTTGTTGCTCCAACCTGGGCGGAACAGATTGTAATGCGTATTCCACCTCATAATGGCACAACAATAATCGGGGATGTTATTCCTGCGTGGGTTTGGCGTCAGTTGCACGATGAATTGGCTGAACGTGACAAGCTGGATGCCCAGGCTCTACAGCAAGAGATTGACAAAAGTAAATCCTTGTTACAAAAAATTACGGTATCCCTTATTGAAGCGCTTGCATGGGAAAAGCAAATTGAACGATTGCAGTGTGACAAATCAGTAAATCAGGCACTGGAAAGTTTTCTTGAGACGAAAAGACGCCTTACGTCGATAAAACAGGTTACAAAAAAGCAAATGTTTGAGACTGAAGCACGAAAATTAATGAAGCAGTGCGCTAAAGCTGTGCCCGTATGGGTTATGCCTATATCCATACTGGCAGAATCATTTGATCTACGAACCACAAAATTTGACGTAGTAATTATCGACGAAGCCAGCCAGGCCGATCTTAATGCTCTCATCCCTTTGTATATGGCTAAACAGGTCATTATTGTTGGTGACCATGAGCAGGTAACACCCCTTGGTGTAGGCAAAGACCAGGTATCGCTTGAAAATTTGCGGTGTTCAATCCTGCAGGATGTACCCCATTCACATCTTTACGATAACCTGTCATCAATTTACGATATAGCACGTCTATCATTTGGTGACACAATCCGACTGACAGAGCACTTTCGGTGTGTCCCGGAAATTATTGCCTTTTCAAACCAGTTGTCTTATCAAGGCTCAATTCGCCCTCTTCGCGAAACAAATTCAAGCAACCTCAAACCAGCATGTATCCCTTATCGTGTTCATGGCATTAGAGAATCAGATGTCAATAACACAGAAGCTGAAACCATCGTATCCTTGATTGAAGCTATGATTAAACACCCTGCTTATGAGAGCAAGACTATCGGTGTTATTTCAATGGTTGGCAAAAGTCAGGCAATGCTTATAGAAGCAATGCTTCATAAGCGTATAGATAGTGTGGAATTACAGAAGCGGCGTATTCAGGCAGGTATTTCTGCTCAGTTTCAGGGTGACGAACGCGATGTCATTTTTCTATCATTCATTGATAGTCAAGGAGATGAAGGATACATCCGTGCAATGGGCGAAGGTGCGTTTGAACAAACGAAAAAACGGTTCAATGTTGCAACCAGCCGGGCACGGGACCAGCTCTGGGCTGTCCATTCGTTTGACCCAGACCGCCACCTCAAAGCCAATGATATACGACTGAAGTTATTGCAACATATGAAAGACCCGTGGTCGCTTGTAAATGCTTACAACAGCGAAGTAGCAAAGACGGATTCAGACTTTGAGCGCCAAGTGCTGAAACGTCTTACCAACGCGGGATACCGCGTAAAATCTCAATGGCAAGTTGGATATTATCGTATTGATTTGGTCGTTGAAGGTGGAGGCAAGCGACTGGCTATCGAATGCGATGGCGATCGGTATCATCCAATTGAAAAAATATCTGACGATATGGAACGTCAAGCTATACTTGAACGAGTTGGGAAATGGCAGTTTATTCGTATAAGAGGTAGTGCGTTCTACCGGTCGCCAGATGAAGCCATGAAACATGTTTTTGATCGATTGGAAGCACTGGATATACCCCCAATAGGTCAAATTGACGAACAACGTGTTGAAGACTGGTCACTTATTCATGAACTTCAAGAACTTATCGCCAAAGCAAGTGAAGATAAAGGTAATGAGAATTCCGACAAAGAAAAGGAGAAAAGGCTAGAAAACTAAAAACAGAAAAACGTTGCTCCAGCTGATTGATGGTATGCACTGACAGACGGAAGATAAAGACGTGTTATTTAGCTTCCAAGTATTTTAAGACATTTGAACTATGAAACGTTTTATTAAAGCTTTATTTGAAAATAAACTAAAAGGCTGTTAACAAAGGGAAATTATTAAAATCATCGGTGATAATGTTTTATTCTTTGCGCTTAAAGTGAGTTATGGTATGTTGCCAACATGAACAGAGAACTCACAGAAAACAAGGTTTTTGAAAAAATCACCTTCACAGAAAACAATTTTTTGAGCGGAGTTTATGAAGAGTGCCGGTTTCAGAACTGTGACGGTAAAAAAGCCGATTTTTCAGGTATTACATTCAGGAGTTGCTCCTTCGATGGCTGCGATTTAAGCCTGGCACTTTTTAGAAATTCCGTGCTGCAGGATGTGAAATTTTTGAACTCTAAACTGTTGGGTGTGCAGTTCAGCGAGTGCAGAAACTTTCTGTTGCAGCTTGACTTTCAAAACTGCATGTTAAAACTTGCACTTTTCAGTAAACTGAAGCTCAAAAATACGAGATTTAAAAACTGCGATTTACAGGAGGTTGATTTTACCGATGCAGACCTTGCCGAATCAATATTTGAACATTGTGATCTGTTGCTGGCGACATTTTTCAAAACAAATCTTGAAAAAGCGGATTTCCGTTCGGCTTTGAATTACTCTATCAATCCGGAAACAAATCGTATTAGCAAAGCATCTTTCTCCATTCCGGCAGTTATCGGCCTGCTGGATAAATACAATATCGAAATAGAATGAGGCAGAGTGTTGAGTTTGAGAAACGGAAAGGAAATCGTGCATTTACAAGAGAATGCAAAACAAGATGAACTATTTTTAGTTGTTGTATATTCTTGTCAACGAAGATGTTGGCATATTGGAATTATTAAGTATCAGGGGAAAAGTCAAAGATTATGGAATTTTCAAAATATAATGCAACGGTTACCGGTAAAATTATGCTCACACCGGACCTTATGATTCTCAGGATTGATACTGATGATCCAAGAAAGGAATTTGATGCCGGTCAAAACATTACACTCGGTCTGTACGAATTCGAGAACCGTTCAGACAACTCGGAATTTGAGTTGGTGCCAGCAGAAACAGATAAACTGATCCAGAGACCTTACTGCATTGCTTCGGCAGAAACCGATACAAGTCAGCTCGAATTTTATATTTCACAAGTCAAGTCGGGCCAGCTTACCCCAAGACTGTTCAATCTCAGTATAGGGGGCCGGATTTATGTCGGTACAGTAATTACCGGTATATTCCGCCTTGATGAAACCCCTGAAGGTCGTGATATTGTTATGGTTGCCACCGGCACCGGTATTGCACCCTATATCAGCTTTTTGCGCTCTCATATCATCGAAAGGCCAGAAAGCAAAATGGTAGTAATCCAGGGTGCTGCCCACCGCTGGGATCTGGGGTATTACAGTGAACTGACTTTTCTCTCAAAAACTTTTGCAAACTTTTTCTATGTACCAACACTGACCGATGCGGATGATCGATGGGATGGCTACCGGTTATGGATTGAAGATCTGTTGAAACAGGATATTCTTCAGAACGAATACAACATTTCTCCTGATCCTGAACAAACCCATTTTTTTGTCAGCGGAAAGCCTGATATGGTTGCTCATGTTTCGGATTGGCTGCAAGAGTTCGGATACAAGCGGCACCATCCGGATAACCCGGGAGAATTGTATATTGAGGAATTTTAAGCTGTTTTCAGGGGAAAAATGGTGATTGCGTACTACTATTCCTGACCAACTTACTTCAGTGCGAACCAAATTATTTTTCAAATCAATAGGTCTTTTTTCTGCTTAAACCAGTAATTTTAATAAATACTATTCAATCAGTGATATTATGGATCTAAATGAGATTCAGGACAATCTTTTGAAGAGCAAAACGCTCAAAATAGCGGTTCCTACAATTCTTTTAGCTCCGGTAGCAATACCGGTACTTCAAGGTCTTGCTGGTATTGCTATAGCCGGGTTAGGTCTTTTAGCTGGAGGTACTCTGATCGGTAAAGCGGCTCAAGCTTTTTCACCCAATGAACATCCGCCGGAAAATCAGGACGAGGAGGAGAACATTTAACCGCCTCCATTCTGATAACTCCAGTGCCGAATATTCGGAGTTTATGCCAGCGTGTATTATCGGTGGACACCGCATCCCGAATAGTAAGGGACACAAATAAAACAGGGAATTGAAAGAACAGATCGGCAAGATTTTCAGCAAGAGTCATGCAATCTATAGGAGCCCCCGAATAACCGCAGAGTTGCAATAGATGGGAATTTTTGAAATAATATGCTCTGCCGTCATTCCATAAAGGCACGGGTGTCCTATGTGTTAATATAGATGTCGCCTCAAACACGGAGGCGAATTATGGAATATTCCCGAGGCCCCGGTGGCCAGTGAAGCAGCAAAGTTATGCTCCACGACTACCATGAAGCTGGTTAAGGAAGGTCTCATGAGACTTGATGACTGTAAGGACACACAACTCCAGCACGTAAAGAACTTCACCATAGCTGTCGATATGCTCCGGCAAACTCGTGTTTAGAACTGCTCCGTCGTCAGAAATAAAGTGGGCCACAGCATTTCGAAACTGCGGTGTTAGCACACTATCGAAGAATGCTTTCACTGGCATTCCAATATGCTTCTGGTACGTACTCGGTATCTCGGAAAATGCGGGAACAGTTTCCTTCGGTCGCCCCAAGTCAATGTTTGCTGCCCGTGCACGAATGAAGATATTTGCTCGGAATTTACCAAGTAGCCCCTCAAGAATCTTGTAGTAACAGAGAAATTTATAAAAGTCGCTATAGGAGTTTTTGGCTTCGCGGTACATGGCATATACAGGAGCCAACTCAAGAAAGAGATTAGCAATATGTGGATTTACAGTTGTCTTGCGGTATGGCGATACATACTCCATAGAGATACGGTTATTTTCTGGGTCCTCCACTCGCAACATCGCTACAACAACAGGGCAGTTCGCAAGGAAAGAAAGATAATCAAGGAAGGGAAGAACGGCTGTTTGAAACTTTCTTTTAGCCTCGGTAGGATTGGTTGCCACACACTCAAATTTCACCAAAGACATTTCTCCTAAATTGTTCTTTTTGATCTCGAACATCCCTTCAGCACAGCGTACGCAGTTCATTACGGCCTGATCAGGAAGCGCAAGATACGAACTGCCGTCGTCTGACCCAAAATCACCCTTGATGTTTTCCGTAGCGGGAGGATTCTTGGAAAGCTGGCAATATACTTTGAACTGTCGTTCTGTTTGATCTTGAAACCGTTCCTCATTTCGCCTCTGCTCATTCACCATCATAGTAAGAACATGGAGTTCCCCCTTTACTCCGGGAGGGCCGAGACGGTCGACCGGTATTTCAATTGAAGGCGCGGGTATAGTTCTCATGGGACATAACTTTGTTATTGCTCCGGCAATTATAGCTTGATACCTATAATTGCCGGAGCAATAAGACTGATCTACCTAATGCGAAAAAAGCAGAAATCTTTTCCGATATAAGATAACTTCCAAATTATTGCACTAAACCAGCCAACTCATTATTAAAATAAAATATAAAAAAATACAGTAGTGTCCGGTAAAAAAAGCCGATCTGAAAAACGCTTGAGAAACAGCGATATTTAAAGTGCAAAAACTTTTTTTATCAGTCTTATTCTATCTTGCAATCAAGTAAGCCTTAATATTTATTCGCATCAATACTATTGCTGCTTGGGCAATGACAGCACCAAGAGTATCAAATACTCGATTCATTCTTCATCCCATAAGTGCTCAACCGGGTTCAGTTCCGTGAATACGAAGGCAATTTTATCAGTGGCAATAATGACATTTCCATTATTATACGTTACAACACTTTTGATTGCAAAATGGAATTAGCGTTTTATTGACGAACACCATAGAGGAATCAGGTGCCTTCCAAATAGATTTTAGCTTATATTAAAGAAAATAATGTTTACAGGCTCTAAAGAGTTGTTGAAGCGGAGGAAGCGAAAGAGAATTATTTTATGAAAATTATTGATCGTTATATTCTGAAATCTCATTTCGGACCTTTTATTTTTGCTTTTATTACTATTCTTTTTGTTCTGATACTCCAGTTTTTTGCCGGTTTTGCTGAGCGCTTTATAGGTAAGGGAATCGGATTTTCCGCCATTGTAGAACTTATTTTGCTGCAATCTGCATGGATGGTAGGGCTTGCCGCCCCAATGGCCGTTCTTATTGCTGTAGTCATGGCTTTCGGTGCTTTAACAACAACCTCAGAGATGACCGTTCTGAAAGCATCAGGCCACCCTCTTTATCGGCTCATGATTCCTATACTTTGTGCCGGCCTCCTTCTTTCACTGCTTGTTGAACGGTTTAATAATATTGTTCTTCCTCAAGCAAACTATTATGCTAAATCGCTTATGGTTGATATTGCAAAAGCGAAACCGGCATTTGGATTGACAGAAAACGCTTTTTCAACCCTTGTGGATGGTTATTCAATTTTAGTACGTAAAATCGATGATCGATCAAAGGAAATTAATGACGTTGTAATTTATGATGTTACCAGACCGAATTACAGTACGATGGTAACAGCCGAAAAAGGAGTTATTGACTTTACTGAAGATTACCAGTACCTCGTTATGACGCTGCTAAACGGTGAAATTCACCAAGTAAAACAGCCGGATCATCAGACTTATCGTAACCTGAGCTTCAAAAAATATCGTATTGTATTTGAATCATCAGGCTTTGGTTTTGAACGAACTGCAAGTAACCGAATGCGCTCAGGCGATGGGGAGCTTTCGGCAAAGGAGCTAATGGATATAAGTGATGAGTTCAAAAAAAGGATTTCAGCATCCGAAAAACGCATCAATATAACACTGAATAGCATTGACCAGCAAATTAGCAACTTTAGCGGTAATGAAAACTTGCTTGCATTAAAATCAAATGAAAAAATAAAAGATGTTGATGATGCAACTAAGTACGTTGACCAGCAACTTAACCAGCTTGACGGGGAACTTCAGAGCATCAGAGCAAACAATAATATGTATAACCGCTATATGGCGGCTTATCACAAAAAATATGCACTTTCGCTTGCGTGTTTTGTATTTGCTCTGATTGGTGCACCTCTTGGTGTTCTGGCAAGACGGGGAGGATTTGGAGTAGGGGCTGCCGTATCACTTTTCTTTTTTGTCCTATACTGGATGATTATGATTTCGAGTGAGAAAATTGCCGAACGCGGTTTGCTTGATCCCTTGATTTCGATGTGGCTGGCCAACATTGTTATGTTAAGTATTGGGGTAATGCTTGTAATCAGTATAAACAGTGCTGTATTTGATACTTCCCTATAACATAGTTTCTGCTGAGGCAGTTGGACAATTTCTTGGAATTTGAATAATTGCTGGATAATACTCAAGTGGTTTTACTGTATGCAGTCTTGATACTCCCTATCCATATAGCCAATTATTTTACAACCTATTTAAGAACAAAGTGGCTTTTTCCTACCCTTCTCATCCAGACAAACGAAAGTGATGTTAGTGCAAAAAACCAAAACTCTTTCCCCTGTATCAATACTTTTTTTATAGACGTTTACGGTATATTCGATAGATGTATGTCCAATTTTGCTTTTTTCAGTGACGAAACAAAGGATAGTACCTCCCCGGATACTTTTTTTGAACACAACCTTATCCATACCAACCGTCACAAAATTACAACCCGGATAATCAAGTGAAACAGTAATATAGCTGACCTCGTCAATCCATTTTAGAAGGTTCCCTCCAAATAGAAAACCGTAATGATTGAGGTGTTCTGGCAAAACAAGCTTGTAGGTTTCCATAAATATTGAGATAGAGCTAAAAAAACTACCGTATAAGTTTATAAAGAACCCCGCCGCAAGCAACTGGGTATTTTAAGAGTCATTTCAATTTAGTTCACGCCGCAAGCGGCGGAGAATCCGACCCAAAGAGATTAAAAAAAATCCATAACAAATTCCCGACAAGCTTATCAGCTTTACAAAAACACAAAATGCAGGATGGGGAACAGAAAAAGGCAACCACGAAAAGCTACACACTCGCCTTTGGTGTCGGGGTGGCGGGACTCGAACCCACGACCTCTGCGTCCCGAACGCAGCACTCTACCAACTGAGCCACACCCCGTTTTTTTCTCTGTGCCCTTGGGCAGACTCGAACTGCCGACCTTTAGTTTCGGAAACTACTACTCTATCCACTGAGCTACAAGGGCTTATTGATAATAAGCTGATTGAAATCAAGAAACTGAAAATAATATTTTGCCTCTCTTTAAAGAATCATTTTCGGTTTTCTGATAAAGTTTTAACTGTTGACATTCAAATATAGTATACTTTTTTTACTCTATAATTGCATAAAACCAGCAGCATTTGCAATAAGGTCTGCAGCAAGATTCGCACTCATGACCGCTCCACCCATGGAATCATAATACAACTGTTGTGAAAAACCTCCTGCAAAAAAAAGATTGCGAAGCGGAGTTTTCTGAGTCGGCCTATATTGCTCCATATTGGGAGTAGGCGCATAAACGGATTGAGGAATCTTAACCATGGTCGACTTCAAAATCTTTGCACCCTTCGACGTTTCTGGATAGCAGTTCCTTACAGAAAAATCGACCAGACGAATAATCTCTTCTTTTGATAGTTGCATGAGATTTTTAGCCGGGGCTACGCAAAATTCGAATCTGGTTTTACCACTGAACGGCATTCCCCTTAAAGTACGGTAGTCTGGTGTGGTTTGGGCAAGATTTGCAAAAACCGGAATAACACCGTCTGGAGAAAAAAGAACATTATCTACAGGGGTGATTTCCTTATCATACCATATCTGAACTGAAATTACTGGAACTCCTTCAAGATTGTCGAGCCCTCCAAAAAAACGGTCTTGCTTTTTAAGGTTATCGGGAAGCACTTTTTTAAGATTATGAATCGGTAAAGCACAAAGATAGTAGTCTGCCGTCAGAATCTCTCCGTTACTAAGCTGTACACCTTTTATTTCCACACCATCACAGAGAAGTTCTTCAACTACTGCATTGCGTTTAAAAACGGCTCCTTTAGATGCAGAATAGTCGATGAGTGGCTGGTAAAGATATTCCTGTGGAGATCCTTTCAGAAACCCCATACAGGAAGAATCTGGTATTCGGTAAAAAGTTTCAATAACATCGAGAATAATTTTGGCTGATATCTCTTCAGGAGGTATGAACTTCAGGGCAAGAGCCATTGGGCGGAACATTTTTTCCATGAGACGGGTGCCGAATTTTTTTTTATCGGCCCACTCAGCAAAAGTCAAATGATCCTGTGTTGAAGGGTATTTGTCACGTTTCAGCGCGAGCGGAATAAGCGACTTCGAAAAAGCAGTCATCTCTGAAATTGTAAAATAGCCATTTTTGACAATAGCAGGCAGAAGATGAAGCGGACTGGGAAGGTTCCAAGTGTTGAAAGTAAAAGATTTGCCCCCATTAAGAATATAGGTGAGCTGATGCTCCTTCCACAAAACAGCGTGATCGGTTTTTATCTCCTTCATAAGGTCATAAAGAACACCATACGCTCCGAAAAAACAGTGAGTGCCTGATTCAATCCAGTCCCCTTCATCATCTTTCCATGAAGAGACTTTCCCACCGAAAAGCTCTCTTTTTTCAAGTACCTTAACCTGGAATCTTTTATCTGTTAACCTTTTGGCAGCAGTAAGACCAGCAAGCCCACCACCAAGAATCAACACGGATTTGTTTTCTGAATTCATTAGTTAACAATTGAAACAAAATTGAAATACTTTTTGGTGTTGGCTACACAGCAGAGCGTCCTTCCATTGCTCGAGAGAGCGTTGCTTCGTCAATAAACTCAAGTTCTGCTCCCACAGGTATCCCCCGAGCTATTTTTGTTACATGGATTCCAAGAGGTTTGATAAGTTTGCTGAGATATAGTGAGGTGGTCTCACCTTCAATGGTCGGATTAAGCGCAAGAACAACTTCTTTGATTTCATGATTAACTAATCCTGTAAACCGGGAAAGCAGTTCACGGATTTTTATATCATCTGGCCCTATACCGTCCAATGGTGAAATAACACCATGCAGAACGTGATAAAGTCCTTTATAAAAGCCAGTTTTTTCAAAAGCCAGCATATCAACTGGAGATTCAACCACACATACCACCGACCGGTCACGAACTGGGCTGGAACATACCATACAGGGATCAGCTCCCTTGTCAGTCACATTCTGACATACAGAACAGCGGATTACTTTGTCTTTTACCTCAAGCAGAGCTTCAGCAAGCTTTTCGGCCGCAGTTCTTGGTTCATGTATAACATACATAGTAAGGCGCTGAGCAGTTTTTCGTCCGATGCCCGGCAACTTGGCGAACTCTTCAATCAAGGCTTCAATGGTAGCCGAGATATAGCGCATAGACTGTTATTTACCAAGATTCAGATTTTTAAGAAGATCTACCGGATTGATCATTCCGCCGGTTGCTTTAGATATCTCTTGCTGAGCAAGTCGGGCAGACTCATCAAGTGCATTGTTCACAGAAGCAAGTACAAGGTCTTGAACCATCTCCACGTCATCCATAATGTCAGGATCAATCTTCAGGGTAAGTAATTTCTGCTTTCCGCTGACACTAACCTTGACCATTCCGCCTCCGGCTTCACCATATGCGATGACCTTTTCAAGTTGTTTCTGCACATCCTGCATCTTTTCACCCGCCTGCTGGATCTGTTTCATCATATCGCCAAAATTCGGCATTGTCATCTCTTAGTATCTCCTGTGCGTTATTAAATTTATAATTTCTTTACAAAGCTTTGCGGCAAAAACTGAATTAGCATTTTCTGCGCAATGCCAGATATATCTTCTCAAGAATATCCGCTGTAGTAAGTTTGTATTTTTCAAGGAGTTCATCAGCTTTTCCAGACTCACCAAACTGGTCTTCAACACCAACCATTTCAATAGGTACCGGTATATTACGAGCACAAACATTAGCCACAGCATCAGCAAGACCATTGTAAATCTGATGTTCTTCAGCCGTAACAATTGCTCCAGTATCGTTGGCTGCACGCACAATGGCCAGAGTATCAATGGGTTTGATTGTGTGCATGTTTATCACTCTTACACCAACACCTTCTTTTTCCAGAATGCGAGCTGCTTCGAGAGCCTTCCAGACCATTATACCACAAGCTATAACTGTAACATCCTTGCCTGGATGAAGTTCAATTGACTTGCCAATTTCAAAACCATCCTCATCAATCGAAAAATCAGGAATATTTGGCCTGCCAAAACGAAGATAAACCGGCCCTTCATGCTTTATAATAGCATGTGTTGCCCGAATAGTTTCACTGTAATCACAGGGTACAACCACAGTCATTCTTGGTAAACCGCGCATGAGACCAATATCCTCAAGAATCTGGTGGGTTGCTCCATCTTCACCGAGCGTTAGTCCGGCATGCGAAGCGCAAATTTTTACATTAAGATTTGAATAACAAAGCGACTGGCGGATCTGGTCATAAACTCGACCTGTAGCAAACACTGCAAAACTTGCTGCAACTGGTATTTTTCCAGTCGAAGCCAGACCGGCAGCCATAGAGATCATGTTGGCTTCGGCAATCCCTGTCTGGATAAAACGTTCAGGAAAAGCATCGCGGAACAAATTCATGTTTAAAGAACCGGTAAGATCAGCACATAAAGCAACAACAGAACTATTATCCTTACCCGCTTGCAAAAGAGCCTCTCCAAACCCTGTTCGGGTCGCTTTATTTGCCCGAGAGATGTATTGCCTTGCAACGCTCCCAATGTTATTTTCTTCCATTATTTCCAGAATAACTTAAATTAAAAAAAGCAGTTCCGCCCGGCTATAGGATAGGATTTAAATAATTCCGGACATAATGATAAAAGTTGAATATAAGCATACTGAAATCTCGGCGAAAAAAAAATTAGGCCAAAACTTTTTGATTGATCGCAATATCTCAAGAAAAATAGTGGTTTCTTCAGAGATAGGCGAAAAAGATAATATTCTGGAAATAGGACCAGGATTCGGAGCACTGACAAAGGAAATCATCAACATCTGCCCGACGTTCACAGCCGTTGAAAAAGACCCGAATCTGGCCATCTTCATAAGAGAAGAATACCCTCAAGTCAACGTCATTGAAGCCGATATCCTTGACACTAATATCGAACTTCTGGCAAAAGAAAAACCACTGAAAGTACTCGGCAATATTCCCTACTCCATTACCAGCCCGATCATTTTTAAACTTCTTGAACACCGCCAAAGCTTGATTTCGGCAACACTAATGATGCAGCATGAAGTTGCCATGAGAATTGTTGCAAAACCATCTACAAAGGATTATGGCATCCTTGCTGTCCAACTGCAAGCTTTCTGCAATGTTACCTATCTTTTCAAGGTCGGACGCAAGGTTTTTCGTCCACAACCGGAAATCGATAGCGCTGTTGTCAATATTACGCCAAAAAAAGATAACCCCGTCAATGACGCAAAAGGGTTTAGCAAGTTTGTCCGAATAGCATTTCATCAGAGGCGCAAAACCCTGCTCAACAATTTAAAAGAATACTATAACCTTGAAGCTGTAGGTAGTAATGCTCTTAAACAGCGCGCTGAAGCCTTGTCAATTGAAGAATTTTTCATACTTTTTAATCAGTTAAAAACGCTCGAATAAAACAGATTGAGAACAAAAAGCTCCTTACCTCTGCAAAAAAAAGCCTCGAACAGTATAGCCTTAAACGTTGCAAGCACACTAATGGAAACGTTTACTCGTCGCCGATAAAGTCCTTCTCCTCCGCTTTGACAATCAGAACCGGACAATTTGCTTTTCGGACAACAGTTTCTGCAACACTACCCATGATTAGCCTGCTGAGCCCTTTTTTGCCATGGGAACCCATTATAACGAGATTAACATTAAGCCTATCAATTTTATCAAGAATCACCTCTGCCGGATTCCCAATCTCCACACCACACTCTGCTTTGAATCCCTCACGAACAAAATCCTGCAAAATAGCCTCAAGATCTTCAAGCGAAGCTTTTTCAAGATCAGCTTCAAGAGGCACATAGTTCAACGAAATATCGACAGCCATAGGTTGAGGTTCTACTACATTCAATAAATATACCGAGGCTTCCATGCTACCGGCAAACTCCCGAGCATACTGTAAAGCTTTGCGGGAAGCATTCGAAAAATCGATAGGACAAAGAATAGTATGAATTTTGAACATAGTCACATTGATTTAGTTTAGTTTGACTTTGAAGTTGACGATTGCCTGTTTTCAAAAAACACTTTAAATAGATCCATAGGAATTGGGAAAACAGTGGTAGAATTGTTTTCAGCTGCTATATCTTTGAGTGTCTGTAGATAACGAAGTTGTAAAGCAGCAGGAGATGCTGAAATAATATCTGCAGCATCAGCCAGCCTTTGTGCAGCTTGGAACTCCCCTTCCGCATTGATGATTGCCGAACGCCTTTCCCGTTCAGCCTCGGCCTGTTTAGCCATTGCCCGTCGCATACCTTCCGGTAGATCTATCTCTTTCACCTCAACTTTGCTGACCTTGACGCCCCAAGGCTCAGTATCTTTGTCGAGAATAACCTGAATACGGTCATTAATTTCATCCCGCTCAGCAAGTAAATTATCAAGTTCACCCTGACCACACACACAGCGAAGAGTGGTCTGCGCTAATTGCGAAGTTGCAAAATGAAAATCAGCAACATCAACTATAGCCTTAATGGCATCAATAACACGGAAATAAACAACCGCACTCACTTTGATTGAAACATTATCACGAGTAATAATATCCTGTGGAGGAACATCAAGCGTTACGGTACGAAGATCAACCTTAACCATTTTATCAATGCCCGGTATAAGAATAATAAGCCCCGGTCCTTTTGCGCCGATAATTCGACCGAGCCGAAACACAACGCCCCGTTCATACTCCCTGAGAATTTTCACTGCTGAAGCAAAAAACACTCCAAACAGAATAAGAACAATCATAAGATTAAATGTCAGCATAACATCAGCCGGTTTCGATAATTTTTCCTTAAAAACACATTTCACAAAATTCGTCATTAACAACTTTCCTGTACGCAAAAAAACATATCGGTGTAGCTCCTCTCCCCCATCATCATTATATAGTTCATAAACAATCACAAGAATTAATCATAACCTTTAGTACAATTAGTAATATAAATAAAAGACATCATACCCTATTCACTGTTCCACTGCTAACAAAACAATAATCTTTGACAGTTGAGCGTTCAGTTACTATTTTTAGTAATGAAACTTGTGTAGAGGTTTTCTTGTTCTTTTCATTTAGTGAATCAACACTGTTTATCTATTAAGGTAACTTTAAAATTGTCGAAAACAGGTTGAGATTAAGACATTCGGAAAAAGATGTAGATGAAGATTTCGAGTATTGGCCAGTAATACTATCAAATTGCAAAACATAACATTTACTCAAGCGTACCTATTGTCTCAAAACCAATAATTCCTATTCATTAATAAATGTATTTTAATCCATATTTTGATCCACTCTATCTGGTTTTTACCCTTCCCCCTATGCTTCTGGGGTTATGGGCTCAGTTCAAAGTAAAGTCTGCCTTTAATAAGTATTCACAGGTACCTACCCAAACCGGAATCAACGGTGCAGAAGCAGCACGCCGTATTCTCGAACGAGGAGGTCTCCGAAATGTTACAATTGAAACTGCAAACGGAATGTTGTCTGATCACTATGATCCTCGTAATAAAGTATTGCGGCTAAGCGAACAGGTATTCAGTATTCCCAGTATCGCCTCTGTAGGAGTTGCTGCTCATGAAGCAGGGCATGCACTTCAGGATAAAACAGGTTATATGCCACTGCAATTACGCACAATTATGGTACCAGCAGTCTCTATCGGGAGTAATCTCGGGTTCTATCTTTTCATTGCAGGCATGTTCTTGGTCGGGACACTCGGAACAACCCTTGCCTGGATCGGTATTACCATGTTTGGGGCAACAGCACTCTTTTCACTGGTAACCCTTCCTGTGGAGTTGGATGCAAGCCGTCGCGCAAAAGAACTTCTTATTTCATAAAGAATTGTTTCGAACAACGAGATGAAAGGCATCAATGCTGTTCTTAACGCAGCAGCACTCACATATGTTGCTGCTGCTGCCCAAGCCATCATGCAACTGATCTACTTTATTTCTATAATGAACCGTCGGGACTCTTAGTTTTTATAAAAAAGTATTTTTTCAAATCATATATCCACTTGCAATAAGTTGAAAAATATCTTGAGAAAAAAACCGCTTGCACTGCTGCTGGAAGAAATGAAAAGTGAGCACAGACTGAACAGAGTTCTTGGGCCCGTCGCTTTGACAAGCCTCGGTGTAGGTGCGATCATTGGAACAGGAATTTTTGTACTTATCGGCGTTGCTGCCCATGATAAGGCAGGGCCAGCTGTAACACTTTCGTTCGCTATTGCTGGCTTAGCTTGTATATTTGCCGCTCTCTGTTATGCTGAGTTTGCATCCATGGTTCCTGTGGCAGGATCAGCATATACTTATGCTTATGCAACACTTGGTGAACTTTTTGCCTGGATCATCGGCTGGGACCTGATTCTGGAATATGGAGTCGCTTCGGCTACAGTTGCACATGGATGGTCGCATTATTTTCAAGATTTCATCAGCATATTCGGCCTCGGCGTCCCCTTAATCTTCGCTAAAGCACCACTTGACTTTGATACCGTAACAGGAAACATGAGTTTTACAGGCGCATGGCTGGATCTACCGGCAGTCTTGATTACTTTTACCGTAACTGTTGTTCTCGTAAAAGGCATTAAAGAAAGCGCCAACTTCAATGCCGGAATGGTAATTGTCAAACTTGCTATTGTACTATTTGTCATTATCCTCGGCGCACTCTATGTAAATCCTGCAAACTGGGCACCCTTTGCACCTTTTGGTTATTCGGGGTTTTCTATATTCGGCAAAACCATTCTCGGCGCATCTCCTTCGGGAGGAGCGCCTGTTGGAGTACTTGCTGGTGCCGCCATGATTTTCTTCGCATATATCGGCTTTGACTCCATTTCAACCCATGCCGAAGAAGCGAAAAACCCCCAGAAAGACGTTCCTATAGCCCTTATCGTTTCACTTGTCATATGTACCTTACTTTATGTTGCTGTAGCAGCAGTGATAACTGGTATGGTTCCTTATGGTCAGATCAATATTGACGCTCCCGTTTCCAATGCCTTCAAACAGGTTGGTCTAGGCTGGGCTCAGTTTATTATTTCACTTGGAGCAATCACAGGAATCACTTCCGTGCTACTGGTTATGATGCTTAGCCAGCCAAGGATTTTTCTTGCCATGGCTCGTGATGGCCTGTTGCCGAAATCATTCTTTGGTGCGATTCATGAAAAATTCAGAACCCCATGGAAATCGACCATTCTGACAGGTATTTTTGTTGCCACCCTCGGAGCTTTGCTACCATTGAGACTACTTGCTGAGCTGGTCAATATCGGCACACTTTTTGCTTTTATTGTTGTCTGCACTGCAGTACTTATCATGAGAAAAAAACACCCTGAAGCTGAACGGCCATTCAAGGCTCCTTTTTCCCCTTTTGTGCCACTTGCAGGCATTTCCACCTGCCTGCTCCTCATGTTGTCGCTACCAGCGGAAAACTGGATTCGGCTGATTGTATGGCTGCTTATCGGCATTGTAATTTACTATTTCTATGGCCGCAGGCACAGTGTACTGAACAACATCAAATCGTAACAAAAAATCATGGGCAACAAGGTATTTCTTATCACCGGAGCATCAACCGGTATAGGCGAAGCAACAGCCAGATATGCAGTTCAAGCAGGTTACAATGTTATTTTGGCCGCTCGTTCTAAAGACAAACTTGAATGCCTTCAAAATGAACTTGGCCGCGACAAATCGCTAGCCGTTACTTGTGACGTATCAAACTGGCAATCCCAGAAAGTAATGGTTCAGCAATGCATTAAACGGTTTGGAAAAATTGACATTGTCTTTGCAAACGCCGGTTTTTCAAAAGGTTCAACCTTTTACGGCGGTGAGGACAAAGCAGAGGAGTGGAAAGAGATGGTTCTGGTAAACGTCTTCGGAGCTGCTGCAACAGCACGCCTTACTTTGCCAGAACTGGTAAAAACCAAAGGGCATTTTCTGCTTACCGGTTCAGTGGTTGGACGCATAACCTCAATTCGGAACCTATACTCAGCTACAAAATGGGCGGTCACCGGTATGGCTCAAGCTATCCGTAATGAGATGACAGGCACGGGAATCCGAGTAACTCTTATCGAACCTGGGGTTGTTGACACCCCTTTCTGGAACAACCTGCAAAAACCCTGCACTTCCCAACTTCAACCGGACGATATAGCTCGTGCGGTTCTATATGCTGTCAACCAACCATCGCATGTCGATGTCAACGAAATCCTTATCAGACCTACAGGTCAGCCGAATTAATAACAGTATTTGGCTGTATATCTTTGCTCCAGCTTTTATTTTACCTTAGACTTATGTAAATAAAAACATTTATCATTTCGAAATTTACTTGACAGCCCAAATATCAATGCTGATAACATTTGAAGGAATTGATGGTGCCGGCAAATCAACGCAAATAAAAAAACTCATCAGTTATCTTAGTGATCACGATATTGAGGTCATTACCCTGAGAGAGCCGGGAGGAACAGATATTGCTGAAAAAATCCGCATGATACTTCTTGAAAGTCGTCATGAAATCAGCCCTATCGGAGAATTACTGCTTTTTTCTGCAAGCAGAGCCGAACTTGTTCATCAAGTAATAAAACCAGCTCTTGCAAAGAATAAAATTGTCATTCTTGATCGTTTCTTCGATTCAACAACCGCATATCAGGGATATGGACGCGGCATCAACCTCGAACTACTCCGTTCAATTATTGCCATTTCAACAGGAGGTATCATACCGGATATTACTTTTTATCTTGATATTCAACCTGAAGATGCTCTCATCAGAAAATGTTCAGAAAAATCAATTCCTCTGGTATTTGACCATAATGAACTAGACCGTATGGAACGATCGGGTATCGAATTTTACCGCAAGGTACGCCAAGGATATCTCAACATTATGCAAAACAGTAATGAGCGCTTTATCAGCATCAACGCCCTTGAATCAGCATTAGTTATCCACCAACGAATCATTGATCTTCTGAAAGAAAGGCTTCCAGCCTAAAAAAACCCAATAAAAAATCAGCACTCCACCATATTCGACCATCAGGCAAAAATCACCAAAACTATTTTTTCTTACTCTGACGTTGAGTTGAGTTAATTATGAAAATTTTTTAAAGCTTTTGAGTGGATTTTTGATTAGATTGTGTAAAATTCTACACCATCATCACTTCCTTACCTGTCACGCATGCACGAGAGTATTCTTGAAGAGCATCACCTGAACACATACCCATCCTCAATTACGTTACAGGACATAAAAACTCTCAAACAACTTTATGAGCTCAAAGCGGAGACAAAGGAAATCCGTGAACCAATTGTTAAAAACATCATCAAGCAAAAAGTAGTTGGGCAAACCTGTGTAGAATCACTGAAAAATGCACTTTACTCCCTCGAAACCATTCATATTGACGACGATACAGGTCACCGTCTGCTTAGTATTGACGAAACGAAGCAAATTGAAGTCGATCTGACCTATGAAATAAGGGAACTCCAAAAGGATATCTACTTTCTTGAATACGGTGAAGACAAGTTCATTGATTACCTCGCCAAATTTATACCAGAATTCCGCACCTATCTCACCAATGGCATCAGAATGCTTAGAGGTAAAAACTTTAACACATTTATAACTGACCGGGACGGAACAACCAACAACTACTGCGGCCGCTACCGTTCCTCAGTACAACCGATTTATAACTCAGTATTCCTTACCCGTTTTGCACAAAACCGCTGCAAATACCCGATGATTATTACATCGGCTCCACTTAAAGACTTCGGCATTCTGAATGTCTCAATCAATCCAAGTAACACTTTTATTTATGCCGGCTCCAAAGGAAGGGAGTTTATTGATCTCAATGGTGAATTCAACACTTTTCCTATTGATGAAAAAAAACAGGAACTGATCCGTCTATTAAACAGCAAGATGCTGGTACTTCTCCAAGACCCGAATTTCGAAAAATTCAATTTTATAGGATCGGCTTTACAAATCAAATTTGGCCAGACTACTGTTGCCCGGCAGGATATAAGTCGCTCGATCAAGGATGATGAATCTTGTGCGTTTCTTGAAAAGATCAAAGGCATTGTAAAGGAAATAGATCCCAGCGGCCGGAATTTCAGAATTGAAGATACCGGCCTTGACATTGAAATAATCCTGACGATTGGTGGTGCATCAGAGGATGCTCCTATCAAGGATTTCGACAAGGGTGATGGCCTTGCCTTTATCTGCAGCAAGCTGGAAATGGATACGTCCAAGGGCCCGCATCTTGTTTGCGGTGATACCCTATCAGATATTCCGATGCTGAAAAAAGCAGTAGACCTGTTTGATGACGTCTGGGCTATTTTTGTAACCAAGGATGAAAAGCTTAAAAAGATAGTTAATGAGATTTGCCCGAACAGCTACACAGTACCCTATCCTGATATTCTCCTGACTATTCTCGGGTTTCTTTCTCTTCTATAATCACATAATTTCTTCACATCGATACAACAACATGAGCAATTTTTTTAAAGGCGCAATTTTCGATCTGGACGGCGTTATCACTGGCACAGCAAAAATACACAGCCTTGCCTGGGAATCAATGTTCAACATCTTTCTGAAAAATTATGCTGAAATCAACGATGAAACCTACGTCCCGTTTGATCCTGTTCACGACTATCACAAATATGTAGATGGCAAGCCCCGCATGGAAGGCGTCAAAAGCTTCCTTATATCACGAAATATTGACCTCCCCTTTGGAGAAATGGACGATAGTCCTGAAACAGAGACCATCTGCGGTTTGGGAAATCGTAAAAACAGCCTTTTTAGCGAAATACTTACTAAAGAAGGGCCTGAAGTTTATACTACATCGGTGGATCTTATCAATAAACTTATTGCAAAAGGCATAAAGATCGGTATCGCATCATCAAGCAGGAACTGCAAACTTATCCTACAACTTTCGAAGCTTGAACATCTCTTTGCGACCCGTGTAGACGGAGAAGTTTCCATTGAACTCGGATTGAAAGGAAAACCAAATCCTGATATTTTTGTAACAGCTGCGCACAATCTTGGTCTTGAGCCTCACGAATGCATGGTGGTTGAAGATGCAATTTCCGGCGTTCAAGCAGGTTCTCGCGGCAATTTCGGCATGGTGCTTGGAATTGCCCGCGACATTGAAGGATCAAAACTCAGGGAACAAGGCGCCGATATTGTTGTCAGAGACCTTGGAGAAATCACTATTGAACAAATTGAAAACTGGTTCACCGAAGGCTTGGTACATGAAGGCTGGAACCTGACCTATACCGAATTCTCCCCTAAGGATGAAAAACTTCGTGAAACTCTTTCGTCGACCGGAAACGGCTATCTTGGAGTCAGAGGTGCCTATGAAGGTTCATCAATTTCACACCATCACTATCCCGGAACCTATATTGCCGGCATCTTCAATAAACTTCCATCTGAAGTTCACGGCCAAACAATTTACAATAATGATTTTGTCAATACACCTAACTGGCTTCTTATTGAGTTCAGAATTGGAGGGGGAGAATTTATAGATCCTTTTAAGCAGAAAATCCTCAGCTATCATCAGAACCTCAATCTGTATAACGGCACTATGGAACGGGAGCTGATAATACAAGATAACCTTGGAAGAATATCGAAAATAAGCAGTAAACGGTTTGCAAGCATGGCCAACCCCCACTGCTGCGCACTCAAGTTTACTCTGAAACCGCTCAACTACAGTGGAAATGTCGAGTTTCGGTCAGCAATTGATGGCCGTGTTCAGAACAAGGGAGTTGCCCGTTACCATGAACTCTCTTCCGACCATCTGGAACACATCGAAAGTATCAGTGAGAAAGGACAAATGCTGCTTCATGTAAAAACCAATGTATCACAATACGAAATTGTGACAGCAGCAAAAACTCGGGTTTTATGCCATGGAAAGCAGGTCGAACCTACGCGTACAACGATCAGCGAAAACCGTTATATTGGCGAACTGTTACAACTCCCTCTGACACCAAAAAAAAGCTGTACAATTGAAAAACTGGTTTCGATTCATACATCCCTTGACCAGAAAAATACTGAACTACTGAAAGCAGCCAAACTATCACTTGAAAAGTCAATATCGTTTGATTCGCTTCATAAGGCTCATGCTGAGGCATGGGTAAAAATCTGGGAAAAGGCTGATATCGTCATCGAAGGTGACCGATACAGCCAGAAGTTGTTGAGATTGCATACCTATCACATGCTTTGCACAGCATCCCCGCACAATCCAGCTATAGATGCAGGAATGCCGGCTCGCGGCCTAAATGGCGAAGCTTACCGCGGTCATATTTTCTGGGATGAAATCTTTATTCTCCCATTTTTCAACCGTCACTTTCCCGATATATCCAAGGCGCTTCTCATGTACCGTTACAACAGACTCGACGCCGCAAGAAAATATGCCCGCGACAACGGTTACAAGGGAGCAATGTACCCCTGGCAAACTGCTGACGATGGCAATGAAGATACACAAACTATCCACTTCAATCCAAAAAGCGGCCACTGGGGACCGGATTTCAGCTACATACAGCGACATGTATCAATAGCGGTCTTTTACAATGTCTGGCGTTACATCTATGATACCGGAGACACTGACTTCCTGAATGCATACGGTGCGGAACTAATGTTCGAAATCGCAAGGTTCTGGGCTTCCATAGCCACCTATTCACCCGATACCGGCAAGTATCATATAGAGGGAGTCATGGGACCCGACGAATTCCATGAAGCTCTCCCCGACAGCGGCAAAGAAGGTCTGAAAGACAATGCATACACAAACATCATGACCATCTGGCTACTTGGGAAAGCTGTAGAAATAGGTGAAAACATCGACCCGGCTACCTTTAATAAAATAATTTCAAAAATTCATTTTAGTCTCGATGAACTTCAGCAATGGAAGGATATCAGCAACAAAATGAATATCCTGATAAATAATGAGGGTGTACTCGAACAGTTTGACGGCTACATGAACCTAAAGGAGCTTGACTGGGCACATTACCGTACCACATACGGCAACATCCACCGTATGGACAGAATCCTTAAAGCGGAAGGAGATTCTCCGGATTATTACAAAGTAGCAAAACAGCCCGATGTGCTGATGACCTTTTATGCACTTTCCCCTGGAGAGGTTGCCGAGCTGCTTGGAAAAATTGGTTACCAGGTACCAGATGCTTTCACCCTTGTCAGAAACAATTACGCTTATTACGAACCAAGAACCAGTCATGGTTCTACCTTGAGCAAGGTCGTACATAGTATTATCTCCAGCTACCTGCAAGACGGCCATGAAATGGCTTGGAAATGGTTCTCTGAAGCCCTGAAAAGCGACATTCAGGATACCCAGGGAGGTACCACGCAGGAAGGTATTCACTGCGGCGTCATGGCGGGAACACTTGATACAGTTACCCGTTATTTTGCCGGCATATCATTCTATAACGAAAAACTCAATGTGCATCCAAACCTTCCAAAACAGTGGAAAAAACTGACACTAAACATCTGTTTCCGTAAAAACCGTTATACCATTATTATTACCACAAACGATGTTGTTGTTAACCTTCTCAATGCTGAAAATAATGAAGTTCCAGCATGTATTGCCGGGCAACATATCACATTGTTAAAAGGAATTCCCTATCACGCCACAAAAGGCTGAACTGAATAGGGGCTGGCTTTACGTCAGCTCCTATTGAACTGGTATCTTTTGACCTGTAAGAAAACTTGTTATATTTATAATCAACGTCATTTTGACGCTTACTTATACTCACACCTTTTATGCGCCTTTCAAACTTTCGATATACCTTACCTAAAACCAAAATAGCCGATCATCCGACCGAGTCGCGAGAAAAGTGTAAACTCATGGTTCTGAACCGTCGAAAAAAAGACATTGAACACAAAATATTTGATGAGATCGCTTCCTATTTCAAAAAGGGCGATCTGCTTATTTTAAATAACAGCAAAGTATTTCCCGCTAAAATATTCGGGCAAAAGGAAAAAACCGATGCTAAAATTGAAGTTTTTCTACTCAGAATACTCAACAAGGAAGCTGGATTATGGGATGTACTTGTTGATCCTGCCCGAAAAGTAAGGGTAGGCAACAAGATTTACTTTGAAGAGGATGTCGTTGCCGAAGTTGTTGATAACACAACATCCAGGGGAAGAACCATCAGGTTCCTGAACCCTGACACAGATGTTTTCAGTCTTGTTGAAAGAATTGGCAAAATTCCCCTTCCACCATATTTCACAAGAACACCAGATGAATCCGACAAAGAAAACTATCAAACTGTTTATGCAACCCAAACAGGTGCTGTGGTTGCTCCTATGGCCGGGCTGCATTTTACCAAATCGCTACTGCAAAAAATTCAGAAGATTGGGGTAAAAATACTGCCTATTACACTTCATCCGAGCCTGAGCTCGTTCAATGCCATTGAGGTTGAAGACGTATCAAAGCATAAAATGGATTCGGAATATTTTAATATTCCTTACCAAACAGCAATGGAAATCAACGAAACAAAACTCAACAAATCCGGTCGGATAATTGTTGTTGGAACAACAACCTGCCGGGTGCTTGAAGCTAATGCCACCGTTGATGGAAAAATAAAATTCGGAACAGGCTGGACAGACAAATTCATCTATCCACCTTATCAGTTCAAGGTAACCGATGCCCTTATCACCAATTTTCAGCAACCCGAAACCACGCTGCTCATGACAGTCAGCGCTTTTGCTGAACACCGGCTTCTTATGGAAGCCTATAAATCCGCCTTAAAAAACGATTATATGTTTCTGGCGTATGGAGATGCCATGTTCATTCATTAACCGCTACTACTTCCATTTTTATCATGAATTCCTTTGCCATTATTGCCGCAAGCGGTATCGGAAAACGGATGCAGCTCAAAAGCAGGCAAAACAAGCAGTTGCTTGAAATTGGAGGATATCCGGTTATTCATCATACACTAAAAGCTTTTCAAGCAGCAAATACCATAACAGCTATATTTATTGCCACCAAAGAGGAAAATATTGCAATACTTGAGGAAATGGCAGCAACATTCGGTTTCACGAAATTGAAAAGTGTCATTACAGGAGGCAAGGAACGGCAAGACTCGGTTAACAACTGTATCAAAGCCATTGAACGGGAAATACGCATCACTGGCAACACACCCGATACTATCCTGGTTCATGACGGCGCCCGACCCTTCATACAACCTGAAGAGATTGATCAAATCTCCAATCTCTCATTGCAATATGGCGCCTGTGTTCCAGCAAATAGACCAAAGGATACGATCAAATATATCGGATCGTATCCGGATTTTTTTGGTGAAACGCTTGAACGGGGCAAGCTTCTTCAGGTACAGACTCCCCAAGGCTTTCGCAGTGACCTTCTTATTCAGGCACACGAACAAGCGGAGCTTGAAGCCTGGTACGCAACCGATGACGCTGCACTTTTAGAACGATTTTTTCCCGAACAGCCCATCAAGATTTTTGAAACCGGATACCATAATATCAAAATCACAACACCGGAAGATCTACCAGTTGCCGAAGCAATCTATAGCCAGATAATAAGTCGCTCCTGATAAAGTAAAAAATGAAGAAATAAAACCAGCAAAGCTTGTTTATTCATCGCTCCCATTGTATATTTTAAGCCGCTGAAAATGGTGAGGTAGCTCAGTTGGTTAGAGCACAGGATTCATAACCCTGAGGTCGAGGGTTCAACTCCCTCTCTCACCACCATCAAAAAGCGGGTGTAACTCAGTTGGTAGAGTGTTTGCTTCCCAAGCAAAATGTCGCGAGTTCGAATCTCGTCACCCGCTCACTTACTCATGCAACGCTCATCTTCCCTGACAAATTCCAATCATGGCACAATCATCCATTTTTCTCGAACCACTCAGCATCGAGGGAATCAATTCCACTCAAATCGTTGATGGCCAAATGGCCCATCATCTCGGCATTGAAATGACCATCATTGGCATTGACTTCATGACAGCAAAAATGCCCGTTGACCACCGGACTATTCAACGCATCGGTATTCTGCATGGAGGAGCCTCGCTGGCACTTGCCGAAACTGTTGGCAGCATTGCCGCATCATACACCGTCGACCGAAAAAACTTCTACATTGTCGGTCAGGAAATAAACGCCAACCATATCCGCCCTGTCAAAAGTGGATATGTCTATGCCACAGCAACTCCCCTGCACCTCGGAAAAAGTTCACAGGTATGGGATATCAAAATAAAAAATGACGACGGAAAACTCGTCTGTGTCAGCAGGTTTACCGTCGCGGTACTGAAAAAATCATAGCCCTTCCTAAAAAAGGATCTATTACATTTTTTTGGAACAGGCAATCAGTTTTCTTGAAAACTTTTTATACCTTGTTCCTTCTATAATAAAAGCTTTTCACACTTATTGCAGATTTCAGGGTATGCAGACCATACAATCAGAAACTGTCGTCTCACCGCTTCACACCATCTCCGGTATATCCGAGTCAAGTCTACATCAACTTGCCGCACAGCAGAAATCACGAAAAAAGTGGCTTCTCATTCAACCCGTCAGCTCCACCAGCATGATGGTTGATTCAGGATCAGTCAGCATGCCGTTAAACCTGATCATGGTTGCAACCCTTGTTGGAAAGCTTTTTGATGTAACCTTTATTGATGAACGACTCGGCAACAAGGTACCCGAAGATTTTTCCGGCTTTGACGTTGTAGCAATCACCTCACGCACTCTCAATGCCTCACAGGCATACCGTATCGGCGATGCTGCACTGAGTCAGGGAAAAACAGTCATCCTTGGCGGCGTTCATCCCACCATGCTGTACGATGAAGCTACATCACACTGTACAAGTGTGGTTTACGGCGAAATAGAATCAATCTGGACAGAACTGGCCACCGATGTACTGAAAGGAAAAATGCAGCGTATTTACCGGGCAAAAGAACTCAAGCCGATGGGAAGTATGATCCACCCGGACTTCAGCTATGCACTTTCATCAAAAAACGCAAAAAAATACAGCTCCCTTATCCCTATTCTGGCTACAAAAGGATGCCCGGTAGGATGCAACTTCTGCACAACACCAACTATATACGGCAAAAACTACCGTTACCGCGAACTTGATCTCGTGCTTGACGAAATGCGCTATCATCAAAAGCGGACAGGTAAGGAAAAAGTCAACTTTTCCTTTATGGACGATAACATCAGCTTCAGGCCGCAATATTTTATGACCCTGCTTGAAGAGATGGCAAAACTCGGCGTACACTGGAACGCCAATATCTCCATGAACTTTCTTGATAAACCTGAAGTTGCTGAACTTGCCGGCCGCTCAGGTTGCGACCTGTTAAGCATCGGGTTTGAATCGCTCAACCCCGAAACCATCAAAAGCGTCCACAAAGGATCAAACCGGCTTGGTAGCTACGAACAAGTAGTAGAAAACCTCCATAAAAACGGTATCGCTATCCAGGGCTACTTCATGTTCGGTTTCGACAACGACACCGAGAAAAGTTTTCAATTGACATACGATTTTATCATGAAAAACAGGATTGAGTTCCCGGTCTTTTCACTGGTCACACCCTTCCCCGGAACACCCTATTTCGATGAAATGAAACCCCGTATACGCCACTTCGACTGGAACAAGTACGACACCTACCACTATATGTTCGAACCAAATAAAATGTCGGGCGAAAAACTGCTCGAAAACTTTGTTAAACTCCAGCGAGAAGTCTATAAAGGGCGCGCCATCATGCAGCGCATGAAAGGCAAACCCATCAACTGGGTCTGGTTTGCCAATTACATGATGCATCGGTTTACCAAAAAGCTTTTTATCAGCAACTATTACTGAAAAACAACAGAGGGAAAATTATAGATAACTCTTCGGTCAAAAGTTTTTCCCTTGGGTTGGATGTTCTAACTAATTTACAGATTATCGTTAGACTGTCCGATAAGTATGCCAAATGACCATTCCAAGACGTATGATGTTTCAGTCTCACGGACGTGAGCCCGAAAAACGGGACCACTTGGTTGTGGAAAAAATGATTAAAATCAACCAAGGAGGTTACACGAATGAAAACCAAGCGCTACAGTACAGAACAGATCATCAGCATCTTGAAAGAAGC
>Ga0194037_1000026_pt1 | contig 106218 bp, 90 predicted proteins | sample JunL306m_MetaG_FD_148653 | JGI IMG/M metagenome (GOLD analysis project Ga0194037, IMG submission 148653) | Anoxic zone freshwater microbial communities from boreal shield lake in IISD Experimental Lakes Area, Ontario, Canada - Jun2016-L304-6m | ecosystem: Environmental > Aquatic > Freshwater >...
AACGAATGTTATAGGAGCTGCTCTTTTTGCTGCCGCAATGGCGTTGCCATACTCTCAATCTGCTTTTGCAGAGGCAGCTCCGGAGCGTGGTATTGTCAGTTTCAAATATCTGAATTATAAAGACAGCCAGCCCGATCAAGAGCGAGTCAGTGTTAATGCGTATTCTGTCACGGGTATGGCGCCAATTGCAGGTAAGTGGTCAGTAAGTACAACTTATACCAATGATTCTGTTTCGGGAGCTTCTCCGGAACGTAATTCGCACATCGTTTCAGGGGCTTCCAAGATGAAAGACCACAGGGAGGCCGTTGATCTAAGCGCTACCCGTTATTTTTCGAAAGCATCGTTAACCTTTGGAAGCAGTTATTCAAAGGAGAACGATTACATCTCTCGAGGTTATTCATTGCAGGAGAGTATTTCAACAGAGGATAAAAATACAACGATCACATTCGGTGGCAGCTATACTACTGATACGATAAACCCCACGGTGAATAAGGATCAATTTTACGACAAAAGGGTTGTTGCTGGCCTTATTGGTATTACAAAGATCTTGACAAAACAGGACATTGTCCAGCTTAATATTGGGTACTCAAAGGGTAAGGGCTATTTTAATGATCCATATAAAGCATTTGAGGCTAGGCCGGACAAGCGGGAAAGTAAGACGCTCATGACTCGATGGAACCATCATTTTGACGAAAAAGATGGTACAGCTAGAATATCTTACCGTTATTATACTGATGACTGGGGCGTCAATGCACATACTTTAGGAATGGAATATGTACAACCTTTGCCGAAAGAATTTACAGTAACACCGCTTATAAGGCTTTATTCCCAAACCGCTGCTCGTTTTTATCTTTCGGATTTTCCGGATCCTTCACAAGAATTTCCTATGTATTCTTCTATGGATCAGCGTCTTTCTGCTTTTGGCGCTATAACAATTGGTATCAAACTTGAGAAAAAAATTGCAAAGGATTGGCTTGTTGACGCAAAATTAGAAGCCTACGAACAGCGTGCGGGATGGAGCATAACCGGTGGGGGTGACCCGGGACTTTTGCCTTTTAAAGCAAGAAGCATTCAGCTTGGCTTGTCTAGAAACTTATAGAAGGACGGAAGGAAAAAACCTTTTTTCCAATTTCAGGTTCAAATATCACCATATAAAAAAAGTCAAACGGTGGAAGTATTTGCCTAAAAAATCATAAACAGAAAAAGGGGCGGTTTATGATATTTAACAATAAGATAACAGATTAATATAACAGGAGGTAGATATGGCTACATGGATAACGTATTCCTCTGGTAATGATACTATATCGCTTGTTTCATTACTTGGTGGGAGTCAACCAAAACCTTCAAATACTTTTTATCTTGATGGCCTGGCGGGGAACGACACACTGGATTTTGTTATTGGTGACCAGTATGCCTCAAAATTTGTAAGCACAAATTTTACAATAGGAGCAGTCGATGCAAGTGGAGTAATCACAGTAACTGGCGCAAGTTCTGGAGGCGGAGACCATTTCACATTCTATTTGAAAAGCGTTGACTCTATAAAATTTAATAATACAACGGTCCCACTATCTTACGGTACGACGACACCGGTCACCCCAACACCGGTCACCCCAACACCGGTCACCCCAACACCGGTCACCCCAACACCGGTCACCCCGACACCGGTGACACCGACTCCTGTGACTCCAACTGACACCACACCACCTATGGTTTCTGTTTACAGTCCAACACTTGGAGCGACAGGTATCGCCGTTGGTAGCGATATAGTTCTTACTTTCAGTGAGGCTGTGCAGAAGGGAAGTGGAGCGATTGAATTACATAGTGGTTCAGCATCAGGTGCTCTTGTGGCAAGCTACGATGTAGCTTCAAGTTCAAACATCACTGTTTCAGGTAGTATTCTCACCATCAACCCGACCTCTGATCTGACCATTGGAACACATTACTTTGTTAAGCTTGCTGCAGGCTCAATCAAGGATCTGGCAGGAAATAGCTATGCGGGGACAACAGCCTACGATTTCACAACGATTGCCACGACACCTGTAAACGATACAACACCTCCGACGGTTTCTTCTTTCAACCCTGTGGTGGGAGCAACTGGTATTAATGTTTCTAACGACATAATTCTCACTTTCAGTGAACCTATACAGAGAGGTTCAGGAGCAATTGAGTTGCATAGTGGTTCAGTATCAGGAGCGCTTGTGGCAAGCTATGATGCAGCGACAAGTTTAAATCTTGGTGTTTCGGGGAATACACTCACCATTAACCCGACAAACGATTTGGTAAATGGTACACATTATTATCTTACTGTTGCTACAGGCACAATAAAGGATATAGCGGGGAACAGCTATGCAGGCACAACTGCTTATGACTTTTCAACAACAGCAACTACCACTGCAACCGATACAACGCCACCGACCGTGGTTACGTTCAGTCCTGCAAATTCTGCTTCAGGCGTCAGTGTCAGTAGCGACCTAGTTCTTACCTTTAATGAGGCTGTACAAAAGGGTGCCGGTGCCATTGCCATTCACAGTGGTTCGTCAACAGGTCCGGTAGTAGCAACCTCTGATGACCCAACGACAGAAACTATCGGGATCTCTGGCTCAACAGTAACAATTCACCATGTTAATAATCTGGCCTACAGTACTCACTATTATGTGACGTTTGGTCAAGCAGCAATAAATGACCTTGCAGGAAATCACTTTGATGGTACTTTGCCTTACGACTTTATTACAGATTCAGCGCCTATAGCAACGACGGTTCAATTACCCACGGTTGCATCAGGAGGGGGGAGTAGCGATACGGCACCGGCTCTGGTAGGAGTTGGAATATTGGGAGTACTTTCATGGGTTCTTTTTTAATAGTTATAACAGATTTAATAACAATCCCCTCATCTGTATCGAGGGGATTGTTATTAAATAATTGGATTGTATAGTAATAATTAGTTAATTTTTAGATGAATTTGTATCGCTTATACCCCTGTATATAATTTTATTGTTCTGAGTATATCTAAGCCTAATATACTGGATGGTATGAGAGTTTTTTCCATTCCGCATTATTCTTGATTCCTGTTGTAATCAGCTCTGATTATTCTTTCGATACTTGAGTAAGGGGTTCAGGTTGAACAATAGCTTATGGACGTATATGCAAATCTTCTAAATATTAACATCCAAGAAAATTATGAGATCAGTTTCCAAAATAACATCAACTGTTTTTGGTACAGCAATTCTAACGGCAGCATTGACGTTGCCATCTGTTGAATTTGCATATGGTGAGGCCGCCCCGGAACGAGGTATTGTCAGTTTTAAATATCTTAATTATCAGGATAGTCAGTCAGTTGGAAAAGTTACCCAATCCGGAACCACTCAGTCAGGTGATGGTCATGAGACTCATAATGATCATCTAATAATTTCTGATGTAATATCAGGAGCCTCTACAGTTGGATCATCAACAGGGGGGTCGAGTCAGGACCGTATCGCTATTAATGCATACTCGATTATGGCTATGACACCGATTGCAGGTGAGTGGTCATTGGGGTTGACCTATACATCTGATTCGGTGTCAGGTGCTTCTCCCGCTTATCATAGTGCCGGTCTGACAACAATGAGCGATTTGCGAAGGGCCGTCGATGCTCAGCTTACACGTTACTTTTCAAGAGGAACCTTGAGCGTCGGTGTCAGCAACTCAAGTGAGTCCGACTATATTTCCCGCAGCTACTCTCTTCAGGGAAGTCTGTCAACTGAGGATAAAAATACAACCTTTACCGTTGGAGGCAGTTTAACCGATGATTCAATTAATCCGAATAATCGTAAAGTTGTTGATGAGAAAAAGAAGGTAAACGCCGGGTTAATAGGTGTTACAAGAATTTTATCAACCAATGATATTGTTCAGCTAAACCTTGGCTACTCACAAGGGAACGGCTATTATACAGATCCATACAAGAGCATAGACAACAGGCCGAGGGATCGCAATAATACAACGGTTTTAACCAGATGGAACCATCATTTTGACGAGACAGACGGTACAACTCATGTTTCGTATCGTTATTACTCTGACACATTCGGCATTCGCGCACATACGCTCGGGGTTGAATATGTTCAGCCGCTTCGTAATGGATGGGCGGTTACACCGCTTCTAAGACTCTATACCCAGACTCAGGCTGAATTTTATGTCGCTGTTGGTGCAGCAGAAAAAGCAGATCCAACCGTAGCAACGCAACCTCCGGTTAGTGCTCTCTATTATACTGAGGACCAGCGTATGTCTGCTTTTGGTGCTATCACTATGGGCCTCAAAGTCAGTAAGCAGTTGAATCCTGATTGGCTTATTGATCTAAAATATGAAACATATGAACAGCGAGGAGATTGGTGCCTCAGTGGGAAAGGAGATTCAGGATTGGCTGACTTCAGCGCACGAAGCATTCAGGTTGGTGTATCCCGGCAGTTTTAACTCATTTTTGCATAAAGGGATGTGCCATGTTTAATAATTTGATGATCCGAGTCCTCTCTGTTCTTTGTTTACAATTGGTCACTTTCAGTACTCTTTTTGCGGAATCTTCAGTTCAAGGAGCGTCCTTTGAAATAGGACCATCATTATCGCATATCGCCTACAAAGAACCTGGGTATATGGAGGACAAAGGTTTTATGTATGGTATGTCGGCTTCTTATTCTCTTCGAAAAGAGAATCTGGGTCCTGTAAGCATGATCAAAGCGGAGGTGCAGGCGACTTGGGGTTCAATCAATTACTCTTCGGTCTCAACCGGGTCTATACATGCTACACCTGATTCAATGATTGAAGGCAGAGTGCTTCTTGGTACAAATCTTCACAGTGCTGATCAGACCCTAGTCACGCCATATGCCGGATTAGGATATCGGAAACTTACCGACAAATCGGAGGGAATGATTTCGTCATCAGGGGCTTTCGGTTATGACAGAGAGGCCAATTACAGGTATGCTCCTGTAGGCATTGAATTTACATCATCACTTGAAACAGGATGGATAATTGGCGGCATGCTGGAATATGACTTCTTTTTCGATGGAACGCAGATTACCTCCATTCCAAGGGATATGCGCTCTAATGGTGTGACGGTATCTAATCAGTTTACCAATGATCAACGGGATGGATATGGGTTTAGAACATCCTTAAAGATTATGAAACGAATTAGCGATACATATTGCCTTGTTTTTGAACCTTATTGCCGTTATTGGAATATCAAGGAATCCAGACCGGATTCTATTATTGTTACGGATGCCGAGACTAAGCAGAAGACGATTACAGTTGTTGAGCCATCAAATAATTCCACAGAATATGGAATAATGATTGGGTTGAGGTTTTGAGGTAATAAACCAGTTCATAATTTTTTTTTCAAATTTCTGGGGAATCTATAGCAACAAAAGTTAAGTTATTAGCGCATTTGCATTCTTCATGATGTCATGCGGCAAAATGTAGTTTGATCTTTTATGGTTCATGATTACATGGCCGTATTTATTGAATGAATACCAATCGTTGTTTCACGGTTTCCGTATGAACTGACTTTGGTGGGTGAAGAAGCAAATCTTCTAAATCTTAACACCTACATAAATTATGAGATCAATTGTTACAACACATTCAAAAGTTTTAGGTACAGCGTTACTTACAGCAGCGATGGCACTGCCATCTTTGCAGTTTGCGAATGCGGATACTGCTCCGGAACGCGGTATTGTGAGTTTTAAATATCTTAATTATCAGGACAGTCAAAGCGTTGTAAGCCAACCAGTAAGCATTACCAATGGGATTAATGCAATATCCGGTGCATCTACTGTCTCTGTATCAGGGTCTGCAGGATCTGGATCCCAGGACCGGATCGATGTTAATGCGTACTCGATTATGGCCTTGGTTCCGGTTGCCGGCAAATGGTCTGTAGGAACGACATATACCTCTGATTCGGTTTCAGGCGCATCTCCGGCTTATCACTCTTCAGGCCTGGCAAAGATGACGGATCTACGGCGCGTGATCGATGTTCAGATTACGCGCTATTTTTCAAGGGGAAGTGTAAGTTTCGGGACAAATTATTCCAAGGAGACTGATTATATCTCACGAGGGTTCTCTGTTCAAGGGAGTCTGTCGACTGAAGATAAAAACACAACGCTTACTCTTGGTGGCGGTGTAAACAATGACTCCATCAATCCTGTTACCTTACCCGGTCTTGATGAAAAAAAGCAGGTTACCGCAGGATTGATAGGGGTGACAAGGGTGTTAACACCACAGGATATTGTACAGCTCAATGTTGGCTACTCAAACGGGAGCGGCTATTATTCGGATCCCTATAAAATAAAGGATAACAGGCCAAGAGAGCGGAACAGTGTTACGGCGTTAGGCCGATGGAATCATCATTTTGATGATAATGGTACTGACGGGACTATCCATCTCTCATATCGCTATTACTCAGATACCTTTGGTATCCGGGCTCATACGTTGGACGCTGAATATGTTCAGCCAGTGTATAAAGGCTGGACGGCTACACCACTGCTTCGTTATTACTCGCAAAACGAAGCTGATTTTTATATTGCCGTTGGTGCAGCGGAGAAAGCCGATCCATCGCAACCAACCCCTCCACCTGCGAATGCTGTGTATTATTCAGAAGATCAGCGTATGTCAGCTTTTGGAGCAGTTACGTATGGGATGAAGGTAAGCAAACAGATTAATAAAGATTGGCTCGTTGATCTCAAATATGAACAGTATGAGCAACGTGGTCAGTGGAGTTTATCGGGTGGCGGAGATAAAGGACTGACCCCGTTCAAGGCAAGAAGTATTCAGGCTGGTATTTCAAGAGAGTTTTAACTGGCTTGGGGTTAGATGCATGTTTGGCAGAAATTAAGTGGGTTTGATTTTTTTGCCATGTGCAACACAATTAGTTTTATTAATTCAAATCTCTTTATATGATAAACTGTAAGAGTAAAAAATTTCGAGTTATCCTTCTTGCGTTGTCCTTATGTGTGGGGTTCAGTGAATCTACTTTTGCGCTTGAGGCGGGAAACAAAGCTCCGGATTTTGATCTGCCTGGAGATCAGGGTATGGTGAAGCTTTCGAAAAGTGAGGGTTCTGTTGTTTATGTTGATTTCTGGGCGTCATGGTGTGGGCCTTGCAGACAGTCATTTTCCTGGATGAACGATACCCAGGAAAAATATCGTTCTCAGGGATTGAAAATCATTGGTATAAATCTTGATGCAAAAAATGAGGATGCAAAAAAGTTTTTGACTCAGATTCCTGCAAAATTCACTATAGCGTATGACTCAAAGGGAGTTATTCCAAAAAATTATGGAGTTAAAGGTATGCCGACAAGTTTTCTCATTGGTCGGGATGGTAAAATTATTTTTCAGCATTTAGGATTTAAAGATGCTGATCGTGAAAGTCTGGATAAACAAATTAAGGCAGCATTGGAGGCAAGGAAATGAAAAAAAATGTAATTCAAAAACCAATATTTGCTCTGTTATTTGCGATTATGTCTGTCCTTTCAGGCTGTGCTATCGGGACTACAGTGCAACCTTGGGAAAAACAGACTCTCGCCAGACCTGAAATGACCTTTGAGGGCGATAAGCTTGATAACGCTTATACTGAACATATCTATAGCAGTAAAGAAGCTGCCTCGGGAGGTGCCGGAGTTGGCGGCGGAGGTTGCGGCTGTAATTAAAGTCCTCATATAACAGGGAAACCATACTATCGGTCATGACTGCAATGTCATAAGTTCGCGTAACAACGGCTATGGCATTGCCGTTGATTGTGATTCCCTATTAGAAGAGTGTTTCACCGTTAAGCATTCAATCCTTCATTATGGTGTAGAAGTACAGGAACACTGCTGCACATAGCTTCGGAACTCTAAAAGGTTTTAAATAATGGGGGTTGCGGGTGCGGGCAGTTTTAATTTTTGGTTCATTCCAATAAGGTCCAAGGGGCTGACAATTGCAAATGATATGGATATTTTTCGTTTTGGATTTGAAGCTATGGGGAGCGGATGTGAAGTAGTAATTGCCTCCCGGAACAAAAAAGAAGCACAGTCAGTTGCCGGTCTTGCTATTGAGGAAGTATCGAGAATTGAGCGAAAGTACTCTCGCTACAGATCAGAAAGCATTATTTCCCTTATCAATGCTGCTGCAGGTCGGGATAAAATAGAGTGTGATGACGAGACTCTTGCCTTATTTCGTTATGCTGATACCCTTTACGAGAACAGCAATACACTTTTTGATATTACTGCAGGTGTTTTACGCAAGGTATGGGATTTTAACAATGCGATTGTTCCACAAGGCGATGAATTATCCGACAAACTGAGTTTGATTGGCTGGAAGCAAGTTGAACTTGAGGGAAATACAGTTCGATTGCCTGTCGCAGGGATGGAAATTGATTTTGGAGGATTTGGAAAAGAGTATGCCGCTGATCGGACAGCAACTTTACTTCATGGAAAGGGAGTAAAAAATGGTTACGTGAACCTTGCGGGGGATATACGGGTTGTAGGGCCAAAAATTGACGGAGAGCCATGGATGATCGGGATACAGGATCCTCGTCATAAAAGTCGCACTATAGCAACAATACCTCTCTATACAGGAGCATTGGCGACCAGCGGAGATTATGAACGTTATTTTGAGGCAGATGGCCGCCGTTACTGCCATATTCTTCATCCTCGATCAGGGTATCCTGTAAAATACTGGCGTTCTGTTACAGTTGTAGCCCCTTTAGCCATTACGGCTGGGAGCTACTCTACAATTGCAATGCTGAAAGAGGCAGAAGGGCTGATTTTTCTTGAAAATTCGGGATTGGGATATCTCGCAGTTGATCAGCTTGGAGAAATCTTTCATAAGAATACATAAGATGCTTTTTGGGGTTCTCATTAACATATCTCGACTTCAACACATATGAATCATTATTTGCTTAGACGTACGACAGCTTTATTGGTTATTCTGGTGATTCTGCTGCTTCGGATAAATGTTTCTTGTGCGGCCGATTTTCTTGATCCTGAAGCAGCGTTTAAACTCAAGGCAGAGCTGAACAACTCGAGAGCTATTGAGTTGCATTGGGAGATTGCTAAGGGATACAAATTGTATCGCGACAAGGTAAAGGTTGCTGTGGAAACTGGCAAAGCCCAGCTTCAGTCTCCTGTTTTACCGAAGGGTATCAAACTTACCGATCCTTCAACCAATGAGACTGTAGAGATTTACCATGAAAAACTTGCGGTTGAAGTGCCGCTCGTCAAGGCAGACGGAATATTTACCCTCCATGTAGAGTATCAGGGTTGTGCTGAGGATGGCCTCTGTTACCCTCCAATTACTCGCCTTTTCAAGGTTGATCCTGATAAACCAGGGGTATTAGTGGCCGCTGATGACCATTCACCCATAAGTGAAATAGCTACGGACAAGGGATCAGTACAAAAAGAACCGAAAGGCTCTTTATCGAAAGAGGGCGCCGCAGAAAATGACCTTTCCCTTGCGACAGCTACTCTGGCGGGCGGAAGTTTGTGGAAAATATCTCTAGCTTTTCTTGTATTCGGTTTATTGTTATCGTTTACCCCTTGTGTTCTTCCGATGATACCTATTCTTTCTTCCATAATTGTTGGGGAAGGGGATGTGAACCGGCAGCGTAGCTTTTTAATGGCTGTTGCGTACTGTTTTGGAATGGCTCTGGTCTATACATTGCTGGGTGTTGCCGCTGGATTAGCAGGCGAAGGGTTGGCGGGAGCATTGCAGAAGCCATGGGTTCTTGCTGTGTTTGCGTTACTGCTTGTGCTCCTGTCTCTTTCCATGTTTGATGTTTACCAGCTGCAAATGCCGGTTTCCATTCAAAACAAACTCAATAATACATCCCGAAATTTAAAGGGAGGCCGTTTTGCCGGAGTATTTATTATGGGTGCTTTATCAGCACTTATAGTTGGTCCTTGTGTCGCGGCGCCACTTGCAGGGACCCTTGTGTATATCAGTCAGACCCGTGATGTCATCCTTGGAGGGCTTGCTCTCTTTTCTATGGCTATGGGGATGAGTGTGCCCCTTCTGCTCGTTGGTTTATCTGCCGGCAGTCTTTTACCGAAGGCAGGAGCCTGGATGATCGGTGTCAAGTATGTGTTTGGACTGCTTTTGATTGCAGTTGCTATCTGGATGGTTTCACCGGTTCTGCCAGCTTCGGCTGTGCTGCTGGCATGGGGTGCTTTTGCAATTCTGTGCGCTGTTTTTCTAGGAGTCTTTAATGCATCACCTCAAAAGCTTTCCATAGCTCAACGTTTTGGAAAAACATTTGGTATAGTCTTTTTTATTATCGGGGGGCTTGAAATTGTCGGAGCGGCTTCAGGTGGGACTAATGCTCTAGAGCCGCTTTCGCATTTCCATACAGCATCTGTTACTGGTTCAGCAGAAGAAAAAAAGGTAAATTTTACCCGCATACGTTCAGCCGAAGAGCTTGATCGAGCGTTACAATCAGCTAAAAAACCAGTTATGCTTGATTTTTATGCTGATTGGTGTGTCGCTTGTAAAGAGATGGATCGATTTACCTTTCATGACCCCAAGGTTATTGAACAACTCAAAGACCTAACGTTGCTTCAAGTAAACGTTACCTCCAATACGAATGATGATCGAGCCTTAATGAAGCGTTTTGGGTTGTTCGGCCCTCCGGGAATAATTTTTTTTGATGCGGCCGGAAAAGAAATTCCTGACAGCAGAATAGTTGGTATTATGGATGCAGGTAATTTTGTAGATCATGTAGCCAAATTGACCAAAAAAATAAATCAAGACCATAGGACGAAGCAATAACATGTCATTGTATTCAGATTTTGCCCCTTATTACGAGCAGGTTTTTCCGGTCAGGGAGCAAGTCTATTCCTTTCTGAAACAACAGGCTGGTAAGTATGGCGGAGCCTTGCTTGATGCGGGTTGCGGGCCTGGGCACTATTGCGGGATGTTTTTGGCAGACGGCTTTAGTGTCACAGGGATTGATCTTGATCGGATTATGATTGATTATGCTACAGCATCATATCTGAAGGGGGTGTTCCGATGTATGGATATAACAGATTTGAGATTTTTGCATAGTTCTTTTCAGCTTATTTATTCAATCGGAAACGTAATGGCTCATCTTCCAATTGAAAAGCTGGAAGCTTTCGTTGCTCATGTCTATGAAACGCTGGAACCAGGAGGGTGCTGGACTTTTCAGGTAGTAAACTGGGACTATCTTTTGACTCGTCGCGAATATAACTTTTCTGTAAAAACTATTGAAGATGGCCGATTAACATTTCATCGTCGATATTCAAGCATTTCCCCTGATGTGGTAATATTTGAAACGCAGCTGGTCTCTGAAACAACCGGAGAACCCATTTTCAAGGAACTTACCAAGCTTTATCCTCGTACTTCGGAAGACTATTTAAGGTTGCATCATACGGCAGGGTTTACTCTTGAAGGTGTTTATTCAAACTTTGATAAAACAACCTTCAAAAAGGGTCAGGATTCTGGACTTGTTATGGTTTATACAAAAAGGTAAGAGCCTATCAGTCGTAAGCTTCTATACGGACGTTTGCTGTTCCGTTGCCCAATATACCGATCTCTCTAGCTGCAGCGGGCGATACGTCGATAATTCTTCCTTTCATATGGGGACCACGATCATTGATACGCACCACAACATTTTTTCCGTTGTCAAGATTTATAACTCTGACGCTGGTACCGAAAGGAAGCGTACGGTGGGCGGCTGTGAAGTGACGGAGGTTAAATGATTCACCACTGGCCGTTTTTTTTCCATGGAAATTTGTGGCGTAGTAAGAAGCTTTTCCTGTTATGATCAGAGAATGTTCTCCTGTAATTTGTGTTCGTCTGCTTGTGGACGATGCAGGAATAACGCTGCTGTTTTCAGAAAGCCACTGCATCTTGGAATTAACTTGATTGGAAGGCTCCGTTGCATCAGCTGTATATAGAGATCCAATAGTCATTGTCAAGCAAAAAAATATGGTAAGGGTTGCAGAATGAAAAAGTTTGGAACTGAATCGTTTAATTTTCGTCATAATACAAGAGTTATGATCGTTGATTTTTAAACGTTGCCAGTATACCGTTTCCGGGATATCTTTATTATGGTATGGATTGAAATGGTACTTCAATCGATCATGTCAACAGTGCTTCCTCGGGAATACAGTTTGAACTGCATCCCTGAAATAGAGTGATCGGACTGCAACCATTCGATTATCGGTGGGTAATAGAGCAAAATACCCAGATTTAGAAAATGAAAGCCTCTAGCTCAAGATAGAAAAAACTCTTTGAAATTCATCATATCCTTTAGGGCTCCTACCCTTAAGTAATTTGATTGTGTGCAAGCATTCAACTTACTCAATTCAGCTTGTGCTTTAAGTCGAAGGTTGAGACCCGTATGTTTCAAGTTTTACGCGTACTGTCCCTGATCTCATAATTCCAATTTCTTTAGCGGCATCAATAGAAAGATCTATTACTCTGCCTTTAACAAACGGTCCTCGATCATTGATGCGAACTACGACATCTTTGCCATTATTCAGGTTGGTTACTTTTACCCATGTCCCGAATGGAAGTGATGGGTGGGCTGCAGTTAGTTTATGCATATTGAATGTTTCGCCGTTTGCTGTTCTACGCCCGTGAAACTGATCTGCATAATAGGATGCCTTACCTTCAGCAACAACAAAGAGTTCCTCGCTTTTGTCTGAAGTATTCGCTGTGGTGGCTAAAGATGCTCTCTGACCGGCTTCAACTGTTTTATAGAAAGGGTTGAAAGACTCGAGTATGCCGGAAAGATTACATCCATTCTGGCTTACTGTAAAGCTAACTACGATCAGTATGGTAAGAAATGATAAAGAAGAAATATGGTTTCCATGTCTCATAAGCACATAAATAAGTTACGCTGTTCATTCCACATAATTCATGATATGAACGGCAAAAATGAATAATAATCAGAGTGCTATCCAATTGTGTTTATAAAGCCAATATAAAGAAAATAATTGAAAGAAAGAAATATATACAGAAAGCTCTTTATATAAAGGGTTTAGCGTCCCTTTGTAAGGGCGTATTATCACAATATATACCGATATATTTCTGATTATTATTAATATTTGTCAATACTTTAAACGCGCAAATTGCGGTTGAAATATTCATTATTACGAATAATATTCATCTCGTTCAGTCGCCTGTGTCAGCAGTGAAACAGGATAGAAGGCTGGTGATAGTGGTTAATTGGTGCAGGTTTATGGTGTTTGGCGGTTAATATGGATTTCCGTATAGAGGAGTTTTAACTTTTCAGTTATCTTAACTATCCAATGATAGCATGACCTTATTATGCTCATGATTGGCGCTTTCGTTTCTGTGAAGCAGTATAACCGTTCAGTCCTTTTCATTTTCTTGCCCGATAGACCATGAAAACACTCCCTGAAAAACCTTTTGAGCGAGTTCATTCCAGTGAATCAGGCTTCAAGAGACTTGCCGGACTTTCTCTCGCTGCCCTTGGTGTTGTATTTGGTGATATTGGTACAAGTCCTCTTTACGCTCTTCGTGAGTGTTTTCATGGAGAGTTTGGTATTCCCGTTACACACACAAATGTACTTGGTGTTCTATCATTGCTTATATGGGCTCTTATTCTGATTGTCAGTCTTAAATACCTGACATTTATTATGAAAGCTGATAATGATGGTGAGGGGGGGATTCTGGCATTAACAGCATTGATAATAACCAACAGCAAAAAAAATGGCTACGAACGATGGTTTCTTGTGGCTATCGGATTATTCGGAGCGGCATTGCTCTATGGTGATGGCATGATAACACCGGCAATATCAGTTCTAAGTGCGGTGGAAGGCGTCCAGATTATAGCGCCAGCATTCAAGGATCTTGTTATTCCTGTTACTGTTTTTGTACTCGCCGCCCTTTTTCTTTTTCAGCATCATGGTACCGCAAAGGTTGGTGCCCTTTTTGGTCCGATTATTTTTTTATGGTTTTCAATCATCGGTATTCTTGGTCTTGTTGAAATTCTCCGCTATCCGGAAATATTAAAGGCCATACTTCCCTGGTATGGTATTTCTTTTTTGCTGAGCAATCATCTTCAGGGATTTATGGTTCTTGGTGCAGTTTTCCTTTCTGTTACTGGAGCAGAGGCTCTTTATGCAGATATGGGTCATTTTGGCAAAAATCCAATACGGTTAACCTGGGTGCTACTTGTATTTCCCGCATTACTGCTTAACTATTTTGGACAAGGTGCCCTGTTGCTTACCTATCCTCAGCAGTCCCATAATCCTTTTTATGGTCTCGTTCCATCATGGGCGATGATACCGATGGTTATACTTGCAACATCAGCAACTATTATTGCTTCTCAGGCGCTGATAACCGGAGTTTATTCATTGACCCAACAGGCAATCCAGCTTGGGTATCTTCCACGATTAACAGTGACTCATACATCAGCAAGACACATGGGGCAGATTTACGTGCCTGCGGCAAACTGGTCGTTAATGATTGCAACCATAGGTCTCGTGGCGGGGTTTGGTTCATCCAGTCGCCTTGCAGCGGCCTACGGTGTTGCTGTCACGGCAACCATGCTGATTTCAACTATTCTATTTTACTATGTTGCCCGCGATCTTTGGAAATGGAACAAGGCGGCACTCAATTTCATGATTATTTTTTTTGCGATTATTGACCTTTCCTTTTTTGGTGCGAGTATGACTAAGCTACTGAATGGTGCATGGTTTCCTTTAGTGATAGGGCTGGCAGTGTTTACTCTGATGCTTACATGGAATGAGGGTCGCATACTTCTTCTTCAACAACTGAAAGACCGGACATTGACCGTAGAAGAGTTCATGAAGAGTCTTCTCTTGCAGCAGCCTCAGCGGGTCACCGGTCAGGCAATATACCTGACTGCAAATCCCGATATGATTCCTATGGCTATGCTTCATAATCTCCGCCATAACAAGGTGTTGCATTCGGAAGTTGCACTTTTTCATTTCAGTGCTGAAAGAGTCCCAAGAGTTCGGGGAAGTCGTAAAGTTGAGGTGACGAAGTTAGGCGACGGTTTTTATAAAGTGGTTGCCCGGTATGGATTTCTTGAGTATCCGAATATTCGCCAGGTGATAGCACTCGCAAACCATCAGGGACTGCATTTTAGACCTGAAGCTATAAGCTTTTTCCTGAGTCGTGAAAAAATTGTTACCGGGATGAAGTCTAAGATGATTTTATGGCGTAAAAAGCTGTTTGCCTTAATGGCTAGAAATGCGCTGAGTGCCACTGCATATTATAATCTTCCTTCAGGACAGGTGATTGAAATAGGTCTTCTTGTTCAGATATGAATGTTCATGTGAATCGTTTTATATTAATTTCGTATATACGGTATATACGGTTATATTTTAACTTTATGATTTGTTGAAAATTACGTTTTTGATGAAAGAATCTCATATTTCTAACGCTTTTAATAGCGGATTCAGTCAGCGGCTCAGGGAATACATTCTGAAAAAACATGGTTCGATCAATTCGTTTTGCAGAACCACAGGAATCAAATACCCCGCACAGATGACCCCTTATCTCAAGGGAAAGTGCCAGCCGGGGAAAAAAATGCTTGAGCGCTTGAAAAAAGACGGAGCAGATATCCAATGGTTGCAGAGTGGTTATTCAAAAGACCATGCAATGGCACCGCTTAGTAATTCTTTGGCATTATCAAGATATCGAGTAGAAATCGATAATCTTTACAGACAAATTCATTTGCACCCCGGCAGAGGTATCGATATTTACAAGCCCGAGATTGAAGCCTATGCTGTCATTGATGATACGGAACACTTTGTGGATATGACGGGCTCGATAGAGGGATTTTTAGGGTATGAAAAGAATGCATTATCTGGAATTATCCTGGCTAGCTTGATTCATCCAGAAGATTATGTTTCGGTACAGAGCGCTATCAGACTCCAACGACCTGGAGGTGATGACATCGTTTCTTTTCATTCACGATTTAAAACAGGTACTGGTGAATACATTAATGTAGAATGGTGCTTGTATATAAAAAATAAACCAATGTCAGATTTGAATGAATATGCTATGGTCTTAAGGCACGCTTCAAATTAGTATCAAGAGTTCTTTCTGCGTTATATATAGATTTTAATTTTGCTTCACGTTGATTCACGTCGGGTGTTAGCACTATTTATGAAGTCTTCTACAAGTTATGTTCTTCACGGCTGTCGCGGTATGGCCAATTCTTGACAAAGGCTATCCATAAAATACTGGAAAGCTTTGTTTCCAACGGATATACACATTAAACTAATTTATCCGGTTGCAGGTTATAAAGGAATAATATCTTCATCTTACAAGCGAAACGGGCAGGGAGTTGCTATGCGCCTTATTCTCATGACGGGTAAAGGTGGTGTCGGCAAGACATCTATGGCAGCTGCTACAGGGTTGCGATGTGCCGAACTGGGTTATAAAACGCTTGTTCTGAGTACTGACCCGGCTCATTCCCTTGCTGACAGTTTTGATGTGGAGCTTGGACACCAGCCGAAAAATATTTGTGATAATCTTTGGGGGGCTGAGCTTGATGTTCTTCAGGAACTCGAAGAGAACTGGGGTACTGTCAAACGATATATTACTGAAGTGTTAAAGGCAAGAGGTGTTGACGGTGTGCAGGCTGAGGAACTTGCCATTCTGCCCGGGATGGATGAGATATTTGGTCTTGTTCGGGTGTTCCGTCACCATAAGGAGGGCCAGTATGATGTACTGATCATCGATTCAGCTCCAACAGGAACAGCCTTGAGATTATTAAGCATCCCGGAGGTGGCTGGATGGTATATGCGAAGATTGTACAAGCCATTGGAAAATGTCGCTATGTATCTAAGACCTCTTGTGGAACCTATTTTTCGCCCTCTCGCAGGTTTTTCGCTTCCTGACAGGGAAATGATGGATGTCCCTTATGAGTTTTATGAAAACATCAATGAACTTGGCAAGATTTTAATTGATCATAACGTAACCACTGTCCGTCTGGTAACCAATCCAGAAAAAATGGTTATAAAAGAGTCTCTCAGAGCTTACGCTTACCTTGGGTTATATAATATTTCCGTTGATCTGGTGATTTCCAACAGGATTATTCCTGCAGAAGTTCAAGATCCATATTTTCGATATTGGAAAGAGAACCAGAAGACATACCGGCAGGAAATTGTTGATAACTTCAGTCCGCTTCCTGTTAAGGAGATACCTCTCTATACCAGGGAGATATGCGGTCTGGAAGCTCTTGAAAAGCTCAAGGAGCTTCTCTATGGAGATGAGGACCCTGCACAGGTTTACTATAATCAGAGTACCTTCAGGATATTGCCGTCACCAGAAGGTTTTAATCTGGAGCTTTATATTCCCGGAATTCCTAAAGACCAGGTTGATCTCAGCAAAACCGGTGATGAACTGACCATCAGCATTGGAAATCATCGGCGTAACATGGTTCTTCCACAAGTGCTTGCTACCCTCCGAACTAAGGGTGCCGAGATGGATAATGATCGCCTCACAATCCGATTTGTTGAATAACGCTCTGCAAATGAATAAACTATAGGCAGATAAAGAATAATTATTTTTATTTCGTATACTTTACATAGATAATAATCCACATCCACACTGTATAAAGATAGGCTATTCAGCCGAAAAGGAGGTCAAGATGAGACAATTCAGGGTTGGTGATAACATTGTTTACCATAAGCCAAAAAGCTCTTTTCATCCGGGTCCCAGGGCGAAGCAGGTTTATCCTCTCGAACACGGTGAGGAATATCATTATGTGGTAGACAAGTTTTGGAAAGTTGCTCAGGTCAATGATGACGGAACTTTGGATGTTGTTACCCGTACAGGTAAAAAACACAGGCTTAATGCAAGTGATCCGAACATCACCAAAGCCAGAATGCTTCAGCATTTTCTTTATCGTAAGCGATTTCTTGGTCTTAAAGAAGTAATTTGACTTTCATCGCGATATTGTTTTGAATTTTGCATCCTTAAGTGTCGCCCAACCGGAAGTAGCCATTTTCCCGGATGGAAGAATGGTAAGTGATGAAAGTGTTGCATTTTTAAAATTTGTATCTGTAATGTTCGCCCCCTTAAGGTTTGCGCCTTCAAGGTTAGCACCTTCAAGATCAGCGTCAAACAAAGAGGCTCCTTCAAGATTTGCTTCGCTGAGGTTTGCTTCTATAAGCACAGCTCCATAAAGAACAGCATCGGAAAGATTTGATTTGCTCAAGTTGGCACCTTTAAGAAAGGCTCTGTCAAGGTTTGCTCCCTTAAGGTTTGCACCTTCTAACTGAGCGGACTTCATATCAGCTTTATGAAAATTTGCCTTACTGAGATCCGCACCTGACAAATTTGCGTTATCGAGAGATGCTGCTTCAAAATTTGATCCGGCAAGTTCCTTATTTTGAAGATTACTTCCTTGAAGCTTTGAATTGTCCAATCTCGTTTCTCTAAGAGTTACAAGGCTCTCAGGGTTCATGTTTCTCATTGTGTTCCTCGATTCAACATTTTCTGTAATCAGCGCATCCTGCTTTCTCTTCGTGCTTAACAGAGGGTCACCACTCCTTGAAGGCGAAGTAATTTCTGTACTCTTTTTCTCAATTATTTCCACAGGTGGCAGGGCATTAAAAATGATTGAGGTCGCGGCAGGTTCATAGACAAATCTTGCATTGTGTAATGCACTCCAAGACAAAGAAGCCCTTTCGCCTGACGGCAGGATGGTATTATTGGAAAGTTCAGCGCCAGAAAGATTTGCTTGCTCGAGAAACAATGCCCCTTTTAAATTAGCACCTTTCAGGTTCGCATTTTCAAAATTTGCCTCAAAAAGAATAGTATCAGCCATATTAGCCTGGCTGAAGTCTGCATTTTCAAGCATGGTCCATCTCAGATTTGCGCTTTGAAGGTTTGCTCCAGTGAGCTTTGCCCCTTTCATGAAAGACTTCCTGAGATTTACCTTGACAAGGCAGGCTCCGGAAAGATCTGTGTTTATTAGATTCGCTTTTTGTATGAACGCCATCATGAGGTTTGATGATTTCATATCGGCCATATTGAGAGATGACCCGCTCAATTCGGCATTTACGAGAAGAGTTCTGCTAAGATTAGCTCCGTCCAGGTTAGTGTTTTCAAGCTTTGCGTTATAAAGGTCAATGATTTGTCCGGGTTTTTCCAAACGCATTGTATTCCATGAAGATACACTGGTTTTAAGAGTGTTAAGGGCTTCTTGATCGTATGCAACGGCTGGTTTGGTCATAAAAAGCGTTGAAGCGAACAGGAAATATGTTATGAAATGCTTCTGGTGTTTCATACAAGTGGTTTTATTGATTATTGCCGGCTGACCATGTGTTTACAAAGATGTCTTTCTTAGAGAATGATTTCAGTACTGTTCAAAAAAGTAATGAAAATTACCTCTACGTTAAGAAACTTAATCACCTCTGCATGAGGTTTATCTAGTAATACATTATTTAATAATATTTTATTGCTAATCTATTAAGGACGTTATCATGGATGCCAGAAAAGGATATACAGGGAAAGTACTTGTAGCCGGAGCGACCGGAAGAACTGGCCAATGGGTAGTGAAAAGGCTTCTCCATTACGATATACCCGTCAAAGTGCTGTCCAGGGACAAGGAAAAAGCTTTTGGAATGTTTGGTGAGAGTGTTGAAATTGTCACAGGCAAAATCCAGAGTAATGACGATGTTGCAAAGGCAGTAAAAGGATGCGAAGCTGTTATTTCTACACTTGGTTCCAATGCAGTTACAGGAGAGTCATCACCAGCCGAAGTGGACCGCGATGGAGTTATGAGGCTTGTTGATGAGGCAGCAAGAGCGGGGGTAAAACATTTTGGGTTAGTCAGCTCTATGGCCGTTACCAAGTGGTACCATCCACTTAATCTGTTTGCCGGTGTCCTTCTCAAAAAATGGGAAGCGGAAGAGCATTTGAGAAAGGTATTCTCAACGGAAGGAAGATCTTATACTATAGTGCGTCCCGGAGGTTTGCAGGATGGAGAACCTTTGCATCATAAGCTTTCAGTAGGAATTGGCGACAAGTTATGGAGTGGCTGGATTAACCGCTCTGATGTAGCTGAACTTCTTGTGGTAGCACTATGGCTTGATAAGGGTAAAAATAAAACTTTTGAAGTCATTAATGAAGCCGAAGAAGAACAGCAGGGTCTTGAGCAATACTACGATATGCTGCCAGAATAAAATCCGTCAACAAGGGGTAACGTATAATCAACAGTACTCAGAGGTCTATGCCACTTTGGTTGATTGTGGCTAAAGATTCTTGATGGAACGTATAAGCTCTTGACCGCTGAAGGGTTTCTTCAAAGTTGCATGGGCTCCGAGGGCATCAGCGAGAATAAGAAAGTTTTCGGGGCCTACCTGTCCTCCGCCAGATATAGCAATGATTTTTATAGCTGGATATTGTTTTTTGACCTCGATAATTGTTTCAATGCCTTCCATTTCCGGCATGATGAGGTCAGTAATAATCACAGTGATATCTTTTTGCTCACTAAGGAGCATAAGTCCGCTTGTTCCGTTATCAGCCTCATAGACTGTATAGTTCTCTTTTTTCAGAATAGTGCATATAAATTTTCTTACAGCAGGTTCATCTTCGATAACAAGAATTTTCATGATGGTCAGGATCTACGTTGTTTCATTATTTTTAATAAAGATACGTGTTTTCGGAAGAAAAAGGTTATCAGGATTTTGAAACTTGTTTTCGGAAGAAAAACATATCGATGCCTATTGACACAAAAAGATTCATCAACACAGAAATAGATATATACCAGGTCCATGCCAGACCAAGGTATTTCAGGATGAATACAATGCCCATACTTGCAACCAGTCCGATGCCAAGACTGGAAGAATGAAAATGTTGTTTACTTTTTGATAACAGAAAAAGCCCCAGGAGCCCACCATAAGTGAAGGAGGCGATTTCAAGGCCGATCATTACCATAGCTTTATTGCCTGCGTCAAACATAAGTGCAATGATGATAAGCACTATCGCCCAGACGAAACTTATAACCCTTGAAAAACCGAGCGAGGCTTTTCCTCCAAGAATGTCGTTTACGGTTGATGAAGCCAGGGAATTTATAGCAGAACTATGTGTGGACATAGCGGCAGACAGTACACCGGCAACCAGTAAGCCTTTCAATCCCGCAGGAAGATAGTGAACGATAAAAAAGGCAAATTCCCGATCTTTTTCCATCGGAGCACCATGCATGAACACCGAAATCAGTGATCCGGCGAGCAGAAAAACCGAAAATTGGAAAAAAACAAAAAATCCACTGCCAATCATGGCTTTTCGAGCCGATCCAAGATCTTTACAACCGAGTACACGTTGCACCATCATGTAGTCGACCCCGTGTGATGAAAGTGAAAGCAGGATGCCTCCGATAAAGGCACTGAAAAAGGAAAGAGGGTTTGTCAAAATATGCGTGTCGCTGTTGATTATGTTAAGCTTTCCTGATTTGGCAAGAAAGATCAGTATGTCTGGAAAACTTTGCTCCATGTTATGAAGCAGAAAAATAATTGAGAGGATGCCTCCCAGCAGGTAAAGGCCGAACTGAAAACTTTCAAGCCATATAACAGCTTTAATGCCTCCCGAGAGGGTATAGACGAGGGTTACAACTCCGATGATCATTATTGAAACTGGCAGTGGCCAGCCTGTTACGACCTGCACAACAACTCCGGCTGCGAGAAACCTGATAGCATCGCCAAGTGTTCTGGTGACAAGAAAGACGATGGCGGCCAGTTTGTGCATGCCCGGCCCGAAACGTATGCCGATGACTTCATAAATAGAGCTGACTCCATGTTTGAAATACATGGGCAGGAGGATAAAGCTTACAAGGATTCTGCCTATGATGTATCCCATTGCAAGCTGAAGAAAGGTCCAATCGCCCCTGTAAGCGAGACCGGGGACGCTTACAAAGGTTAGAACCGAGGTTTCTGAAGCGACAATAGATAGCATCGAAATAATCCAAGGCAGATTATGTCCGCCAAGGAAATAGTCACCCGAACTTTTATTGCTTTTACCATGCCAGAGACCGAACAGTGTGTTGCCAATGAGAAACAGTATAATGATGGCAAGGTCGATAGTCTGCATAGTCAGAAGTTTCAGGAACGTTAATTAAAGGGGGGTCTGAAAGACGTTAATCGTAGAGATGATAGTTCTGTTTAATAACTGAGAATTCAGCTTCATCCTGCTGCCAGGACGCAATGATACTGCCGGCATTCCATCCGTTTCGTATTGAAGTTTGGATATGGCAGTTTCCTGCAAGAAGATCGAAGGCTGGCAGTGCATCGTTGAATTCATAAACTCCATCAAGAAAATGCAGGTGTTCGGGGTAAAGTTCATGAAGAGCCGAAGTCATGGCAACTCCTGTTGCGAATGATCGGAAGCGGGAGTGATCGGTAATGTGTAAAAAAATACCGCCGATAACTTCCCCGCAAAATTTGTGAAATGCCGGCTTGAACCAAACCGGGCGAAAAAGAACCCCTTCGAGCCCATAATTTCTACAATGTCTTGAATATTCTCCAGGCTGAATAAACGGTGCTCCAGAAAGCTGAAATGGAGTTGTTGTGCCCCGACCTTCAGAGACGTTGAGCCCTTCAAAAAGGCACATTCCCGGATAAACCTCAGCGGTAGCATATGTGGGCATATTCGGCGATGGTGGAATCCATGGAAGACCTGTTTCCGGGAAAAGCATTGAACGTTTCCATCCCACCATTTTAAGAACACTCAGGTTGACGTCGAGTTTTTTAAAGTCACGGTAAAGGTAAGCAAGCTCACCAGCGGTCATGCCGTGACGGACAGGTACTGGAAATATGCCTACAAACGATCGGTACGCTGCATCAAGAAGAGGCCCTTCAATAATGGTTCCTCCAAGTGGATTTGGGCGATCAAGAACCATTATTTCAATGTTTCTGCCTGATACAGCCTCCATAAAGAGAGCTAATGTGTTAACGTAGGTGTAATAGCGTGAACCAACATCCTGAATATCAAAAAGAATAAGGTCAAGGTTATCAAGAAGTGCTTTATCCGGAATGAGCGATTCCGCGGTGTCTCCGTAAAGACTTACAATTTCAGACTCCAGTTCCGGCTGGAACGTTACCGGGACCTGATCCTGTTCAGTAGCATAAAGACCATGTTCAGGCGAAAATATTTTTTTGAGATGAATACCTTTTTCTTTAAGAGCGTTCCATGAATAGTTTAATTCATACGTTGTAGAGGTCTGATTGCCAATCAGGCCTATGCTTCTGTTACGAAAGCTGCTGGTATTTCCAAGCAGGATATCCAGCCCTGTTGCTATCATGCAAATGTCCTGTTATTTGTTACTGAAGTTCAATTACTCTTGTACTATAGGGATCGACAACAGCGTTAATAATAGTGCTTCCAGGTTTCACAATTACTCCCGGCAGAAGGACCGAATTCCTGATTATACTGCCTGTTCCTATTCGGCATCCTTTTCCGATGACTGAGGATGAAATTTCTGTTTCAGCTTCGATGTACGCTTCCGCTGATATAAAATGCGGCTGCATGCCGATTGCATGGTTCATCCTGTAAGACATAGCGGTGATGTCGGATGTTCTATCAAGATTGGTTTGCCAGTATTTCTCAATGGCACCAATATCCTTCCAAAGACCATCATGCAGGTAATAACCAAGCCCTCCGTTATCAATAAGCCCGGTAAATCCTGTATCAACTATTCCTGAAAATTCCTCTTTTAAGAAAAAGAAAATTTTTGGACTCAGCACCGCAATTCCGGTATAAATGCATGACGACACAAGTCCAGTATTACGGAGGTTATTGAAATCTTTGACCAGGCCATCTTCAACTCCAATAGTTCCGATGGTTGTGGCTTCAGGTGTCTCATATAGAGCAAGCGTTCCCGGCAAGCCGGACTGTTTATGGTGTCTTATAAGTGCCCTGAAATCAATATCGGTAATTATGTCGCTGTTGACCAGAAGAAACTCTTTTGTCCCAAGAAGTTGTTCGCATTTTTTTAGACCCCCACCGGTCCCAAGAATTACCGGTTCTTCCGAATACGTAATTGAAAGTCCCGAGAAATCGCTTGTTTCGATAAAGTGTTTGATTGCAATCGCATGATGGTGGATATTGCAGATAATATCTGTGACCCCTGCTTCCTTTAAGAGAAAAAAAGTATAAAAAAGGCTTGGGATATTAAGAATTGGTATCAGGGGTTTGGGGATATGATCAGTTAAGGGCCGCAAACGTGTACCGAAGCCCGCAGCGAGGATAAATGCTTTCATTTGCTTGTGTGGTGAAAAAGAGGCTGAAGGATTTCCCCGGCCCTTTTCAGCTCTTTTCTTTCGTTAAAATAATTGTGCAGATAATCAAGCGTCGGTGCTATGGAGTGTTCAAATGTAGAGTTTTTTTTAACTCTGGACTGATAACAAAAGGTACCTATTGCCTTGATATTTCTCTGAAAACCCATGATATCGAAATAATAAAGGTATTCGTCGAAACTCATGGTGGTCAGTCTGTTGCTGTAAAGGGAGTTATAGTGATACGCCTTCAACTCTTCAGCAAGCGATGACTCGAGCTTAACATAGGAATCCCTTATAAGGGAAACGGCATCATATTGGGGAAGGCCCATACGGGCATCCTGAAAGTCAATAATCACAGGCTTTCCAAGATATATAAGAATATTGCGGCTATGATAATCCCGGTGGTTCAGCACAAAGTGCCTGGGTTTAACGAGAATCTCTGCTATGGATTCAAATTCATGCCGTAATCTTGAAATCGTTTGTTGATCGAATGATGGTAAAAAGAAATCAAGCAAACCGTGCTGGATAAAAAAATCAAATTCAAACATGAGTTTTTCATGGTCAAAACAAATACTGAAAGGAATGTTGTTTTGATTACCACGTATCATCTGAATTTTTAAAAGGATATCAATTGTATCACGATACAGTTGCGGAACGGTTGGCTCTAATGATGAGCCAAAAACGTTCTGCAGGAGGAGGTTCCCGCAGTCTTCTAGAAGCAGAAGGCCATTTTCAGCATCAGTAGCGATAAGAGCAGGAACAGGAATGGCATGTTGAGATAACAGGGTGTGCAGTCGCAGAAAAGTGTATGTTTCCGGGGCTGAGGCCTTGAATATTGGGTCGTAACATGCAATAGAGGAGCCTTGCGTACCCGTTACCCTGAAATACTGACGGCTTGAAGCATCTCCCTGAATTTTTGTAACTGAAAGAGTTTTGGAGCAATGTATGTTGTGCAGTTGAGTGATCTTATTCGGGATGGTCATACCTTCTACTGTCTCATTCAGGATCGTTTGAATTGGGATCAGCATTACGATAATGCTGAGAATCCATTACGAAAAGCAAAAAAAAAGCACCCTATACTTTGTATATAAGGTGCTTTTTTAACAAAATGTAGCTCTTACTTTTTAGGAGTAATAGCTGCTGTTACGGACTGCAATACCTGAGTCAATGCATTAACAACGCTGCCGGCAAGATCGGTAGCTGTTTTTCCAAGAGGCTCGATAAGCGCAGTTGCAGTTTTGATTCCGCTGGTCAGCAATTCTACCTGCTGCTGAGCAAGCTTTCCCAAGGTATCAATAAGATTGCTGATGGCGCCTGATACATCATTTGTTCCGTTTGACATGGTTTTTTTGGTTTAGTGTTTTGAGGAAAGATATGTATGTAAAATTGGTTTCGATGTTTTACACCGGATTTTACTCAATTTAAAACATTTTCAACTCCAGAGCAAATAGAAAAATCATAGATAAGGACTCTCGTTTTTGCTTGTATCGAGATCAGAAACATCAAGTGTAGAAGGGATAACTGTAGTTACAAGACGTTATATTATTTATAAATTTAGCAGGAACTGTGCCTTTCTCTTATACTAGTAAACATAACTGTTATGAAAGTGAACGGTATCTGCTAAGTGCAGGTCTATTTGGCGTTATAAGGTTCTTTTTTGCTGTAAAAGCTTTCCTATTGAGCAGTATTATGTAATATATTTGAGGATTGAGAAGGCAAGTATTTTTCTCCGCCCATAATTGAGGTAACCGAACACAATTTTTTTAACAACCTTTTTCCTGTCAATCCATGAAAGCTGTTATTTTGTACGATAGCAGAACAAAAAACGGTTCTACAGAAACTCTTATAGATACTATTGGGCTGAAATTAGCGGAAGCAGGGATATACGTTGAAAAGGCAAAATGCAAAGCATTAGCGAATTACGGCTTTATCAAGGATTTTGATCTTGTTATTCTTGGTGCCCCCGTGTACAATTTTATTGTTTCCTCCCAGTTATTGGGAGCCTTGATTCAAGGAAATCTGAAAAAGAGTCTGAAAAGAAAAAAGGTGGCTTTGTTCCTGATGTGCGGCAGTTCTGAGACTATCGCAACAGTTCTTTATCTTCCTCAGTTAAAAATCCATCTTGTTACAAATAAAATCCTTGTTGAAAAAATATTTCCGCCTGATGTTCTTTCAGACAAGACGGTTATAGACGAATTTGTTCTGGATGTGCTTCACGAGTACAATAAAAGTTTGAAGTTGCGGGCAGTTTTGTCCGCCAAATGGACTGAAGAAGCGCAGGAATGGCTACAGGGGCTTCCATCCTTTCTTCAGGCAAGGTTCAGGACAATGGCTGAAGAGTATGCTGATAAAATGGGATATAAGGAAATTACTCTTGAAATGCTTGAGATCGCAAGGGATGAATTGGGTGGAACCTGATTGCAACATGCTTCGATAGGTCTAGCCGGTGCTTTTATTTTTATATGTTAAAAACAATATTATTATTATGTCACAAGAAAAAGGCGGTTTTTTTGCCAGATTTAAGAAAGATTCTTTATCCGGTAATGACAATTCGAGTTCGATAACCCAACCACCCCCAGCAGAAAAGGCTCCCAACAGGCCCCCCGCCGTTACCGCAGAGAGAACTTCTGGGCAGTCTAAACAAGCAGTATCAGCACCTGCAACTTCTGAGCCGGTTATTGATACCGTTGCAACCTTCAAGTTTTTGTGTGATTCTTTGGCTGATATCGGGGTTTCGCAATTAAAAGTTATTGATATGACTCTGAAAATGCTTTCAAAATCACTCGATAAAATCACTGAAGGCTTGAAACCAAAAGGATAAAAAAGGGCTTATAAGCTTGTTGCGGTACCAATGATCCACTAGAGCTTAAGAAAAGCAAGGCATCGACAATTTTTCAGATATGAATTTTCTACGGAGAGTTCAACGCTTTCGTCAGGAACTCTCTGATCATGGCAAGCGTTAGAAAAACCACAGATCATTCGTGGACTCTAATTTTTTTGTATATCATGGAAGTCGTTGGTAAAAGTAATGCGCATATCGTACTTGATTCATGTTTGCATGAATCAAGTGTCTATTTTGCAAATCATGAAAAACTGATCAAGTGTAATCCTTATTGCACTAATGTTAAGTATTTTATGCATCTGGACATATTTCAATGGGTATTTCAGGTAGCCGATCCTCGAAATCATCCGATTACTGCAGTTTTTTTTGTTCGCCAGCAGGAAGAAAGCTTTTTGCTTGCTGATCTTGATGAAAGCGTTCAAAAGAAGTTTGCAGCCAAATTAAAAAACGGAGCTCATTTCAATGGTAAAGGCAAGTGGATTCGCTGGAGTCCTGTTCTTGACTTTCCTGACTTTGAATCAGATTCGCCCCATACCTTTGTAGGCAAGGCAAGTTCTGAAATATGTCTTCTTCATCAAAAGGATGACAGAACGTCAGTTTATTTCGATACTGATATTTCACTTGATTTTGATCTTACTTTTCCTTTAAATCTCATGCCTGAAGGCATTCTCAAGTTTATGACTGAAACGATCATGTCTCAAATCATGCAGCAGGCAACCGAAAGCATGCTTTGTCAGGTGAAGTCAGATATTTGCTGCTCCATTCCTGAAATGATTATTGCAAGCTCAGGAAATAAGATCTCCAGCCTCAGATAATTTTCAAAGCACTGTTGCAGGCAAAATAAAACTGTTTGCTCCTCATCTTTTTTTTAATATTTTTATACCCTTACGGGGTATGGGTATAATTACAAATCGATTGATTATAATGGATACAAGCGGTAATTCAATGAACGATGTGATACTTCGCCTTAAAAGGGTGGGTGGTCAGATTGAGGGATTAACCAGGATGATTGAACGGGAAGAGGAATGTGCCCAGGTTATTATCCAGTTTCAGGCAGCAAAGGCCGCTCTTGACAATACCTTTTCGATTGTCCTCCAGCGTAACCTTAAGAAGTGCATGAATCATGATGACTCGGAAAGTGTAGAAAAGATTTTAAAACTCATTTCAAAACAGTAGCACACTATGAAGGTATATAAAGCATTGATCGGTTTTTGTGTTGCGGGGTCACTGAGCTTGCCGCTTCAAGCAAATGCCGGTGAAACAACCATGAAACTTTCTCTTACTGACGCCATCTCAATGGCCCGTCAGAACAATTCTTCCATTAAGGCTTCTCGCAGCCGCATCGATCAGGCCGAGGCAAGGGTGGTTCAGACCCGTCAGTCGTCGTTACCGAAAGTCACCTTGTCGGAGACCCTCATGGTGACGAACGATCCTGGAGCTGCGCTTGTCTTTAAACTGCAACAGAGCAGTATTCAGGCTACAGATTTTTTACCTGAAAAGCTGAATAATCCCAATGTTATCAACGATTTTAATACTTCTCTTCAGGTTACTCAGCCTGTTTATAACGCTGATGCAGCACTAGGCCGGACCATAGCGTTAACTGCAAAAAAAGCTGAGGAGCATATGGCTGTCAGGACTGAGGAGACCATCAGTTTTCAGGTCAGCAAAGTCTACTACGGACTTATCCTTGCACGAAAAAATATTGAAGCTGTCGAACAGTCAATAAAAACCATGCAGGGGCACAGTAATGAGGCGGCAAAAGCTTTTAGTGCAGGATTGATGACAAAGTCCGACAAACTTTCAACGGAGGTTAGACTATCAGAGCTTCAGGAACAGAAGTTGATGCTGCACGATGCGATAAAGGATGCGACAGATGCCCTCAAAGTGATGCTGCATATCGATGCATCAGTGGCTATTGTTCCAACCGATGATCTGGTTGTTGAGGGTGTAGTGCCAGAGCGGGATGATAAAACTATTCAAGACAATAGAGCTGATCTCAAAGCACTCGAAACAAGCAGACAGATTGCCGGTTATCAGGCAGATATGGCCCGTGCATCAAGGCTTCCTCGTGTGAACGCATTCTTGCAGACCAACTTGCATAGTGACAATATTTTCAGTGGTGGTTCAAGCTGGGCCGCAGGTATGAATGTGCAATGGAACATTTTCGATGGGATGGCTTCATCCGGTCGTATCCAGGAAGCGAAAGCCCAGGAGCGCGAGGCAATGTATAACTATGAGAACACAAGGAATAGCAGCATTGCTGAAGTGAAAAAATCAATACGGTCGATGAAAACTGCTCAAGCAAGAATCGCCGTTGCCCGGAAGTCAATTGAAGAGAGTAAAGTCAGTCTTGATTATATAGGGGCTCAGTATAAAACAGGCATGGCTATGACCTTTGAGCTTTTAATGAGGGAGCAGGCCAATACCTATGCGAAAATGAGGTTGAACCAGGCGAAGTATGATTTGTGTGTGGCTAAAAGTGAGCTTGCCTATTACCGTGGAAACTGAAAGGATTTAATAACTGAAGAGACAGAACGCAATGCGAATTGATGGAACAAAAAGATTGATGCTTATCTCTGTTGCAATCCCCCTCTTTTTTTACGGGTGCAGCAGCCAGGAGTTGAAGTCAGTAAAGAACGGGTCGCCGGATCTTCCGGTAACAGTTGAAAATATTATTTCTGTTCGAACAAGTGGAGAGTCAGGGGGAGCTGAAATTCTGCTTGTCCCGAAGTCGGCGATAGTTCGAAAAGGGGAGCTCACCGGTATTCTTGTTGTTGGAGCTGATGACCGGTTGATTCTGCGATGGATAAGAACAGGTCGATTGTTGAAAGATGATCTTGTTGTTCTCGGTGGGTTGGATAAAGGAGAGTTTGTTGTGGGAACCTATAATCCCGCGCTTAATGAAGGTGTAACCGTAAAAAAGGGTCCGCGTGTGACTGAGGAGGTTCAGAGCAAATGAATGAAGGTATTGCTGGTAAACTTGCAAAACAGTTTATCAATTCAAAGATTACGCCACTCTTGATGGTGGCCTCTCTGCTTGTGGGAATTATGGCCACATTTATGACTCCCCGAGAGGAAGAGCCCCAGATTGTAGTGCCAATGGTTGATCTTTTTATCCCTTTTCCTGGTGCTGCACCGTCCGAGATTGAAGCACGTGTTGCCAAGCCGATTGAGAGGACATTGACCGAAATTCCCGGCGTTGATTATGTCTATTCTACATCTATGCCTGATGTAGCCTTGGTGACAGTCCGCTATAAAGTTGGAGAGGATGCCGAGAAAAGTATGGTCAAGCTCTGGTCGACCCTCATGAAAAATATGGATAAGATGCCTCAAGGCGTCCAGTTTCCGTTGATGAAAAAAGTCTCAATTGACGATGTTCCTGTGCTTAATCTCACTTTCTGGAGTAAAAGCAAGGATCCTTTTCAGATACGAAAAACAGCTGTTGTGGTTGCCGACGAACTGAAAAAAATTAAAAATATCGGGGATGTTGAAATAAAGGGCGGCTTGAAACGTCAGATAAAGATTGTACTTGACAAACAAAAACTATTGAAGTATAACGTCAGTCCGCTGCAGATAACCAGACAGGTGCAGATGGCGAACAGCCAGATGACCTCTGGTGATTTCAAGCAGATGAACCAGGAAATTGTTGTTCGTACAGGAAAGTTTCTTGAGAGTGCCAGCGATGTCGGCAATATTGTAGTCGGTATCTACGGTGCATCTCCGGTTTATCTCCGTGATGTAGCAAGCGTGGTTGACGGGCCGGAAGAGGTTAATAACTACAACTTTTTCGGATGGGCTGCAGCAGCTCCTCATGGTTCGGTTTCCGGTGAGTATCCTGCGGTGACTCTGACGGTTGCCAAGCGAAAAGGCGGAGATGCCTCTCTTCTTGCCGACAAGGTTATGGCAAGGGTCTCCGGCCTCAGGCAGACGGTGATTCCAGCTGACGTGACGGTGACCGAGACAAGAAATTACGGAGCGACAGCATCTGAGAAGGTCATGACTCTTCTTGAGCATTTGCTTATGGCCGTTGTAGCCGTTACCATTGTTGTTGGTTTTTTTCTGGGCTGGAGAGGATCACTTGTTGTATTGGCATCGGTGCCTATAACTTTTGCACTAACCTTGCTTATCTATTATCTGCTAGATTATTCACTCAACAGGGTCACACTTTTTGCGCTGATATTTGTTACCGGTATTGTGGTGGATGATTCCATAATTATTGCGGAGAACATTCATCGACACTTCGCAATGAAGCGACAGCCAAAACTGCAGGCAGCCATCACTGCTATCAATGAGGTAGGTAATCCTACGATTCTGGCAACCTTTACGGTGATTGCAGCCGTGCTCCCGATGGTGTTTGTTTCCGGTCTTATGGGACCTTATATGAGTCCGATGCCGATTGGCGCTTCACTTGCCATGATATTTTCACTTCTCGTTGCCCTGATTGCAACCCCATGGCTTTCATTCCGCCTATTGAAAACGGAGAGTGGCCACCACGAAGAGTATGATGTTACCAAAACAGGGTATTACAAGGTATTCAACACCATACTCTCTCCGTTTATTGAAAGCCCGGTTAAACGGTGGATGGCTTTCGGTGTTGTAGGCTTGATGCTGTTTGGTGCAATTGCACTGGTACCACTCAAGGCCGTGCAGATGAAGATGCTACCGTTTGATAACAAAAACGAGTTTCAGGTCATTCTGGATATGCCGGAAGGCACCTCGCTAGAGCAGACCGCAAGAGTTGCCAAGGAGGTTTCCGCCTATTTGAAAACCATTCCGGAGGTCAGCAGTTATCAATACTATGTCGGAACCAATGCACCGATTAATTTCAACGGTCTTGTACGTCACTACTATCTCCGACAGAAGGCTAATATGGCCGATATCCAGGTTAATCTTGTTCATAAAGGAGAACGAAAGGCGCAGAGCCACGATATAGCCAAACGAGTAAGACCGGGAGTTCAGCAGATTGCACAGCGTTATAACGGGAATGCCAAGATTGTGGAAATACCTCCTGGTCCTCCTGTTATGTCAACACTTGTTGCTGAAATATACGGGCCGACACAGAGTGAACAGATTGCCCTTGCTACCGAGGTAAAAAAGGTTTTTAAAGAGACTCCGGGTGTTGTTGATATAGACTGGCTGGTTGAAGCCGACCAGAAGGTTTACAATCTGGTAGTCAACAAAGAGCGGGCTGCTTTCCGAGGAGTAAGCGCGGAGCAGATTGCCCAGACGCTGCGTATGTCACTTGCAGGTATGGATGTAGGGCTGATTCATACTGCAAATGAGCTGGACCCAGTAACAATCCAGGTGCGACTGCCACAGTCTGACAGAACGTCCCTGCATGATCTTTCTGGCATTTTTGTGCAGTCACAAGGCATGGGAACTCTGACAACACGTTTGCGTGCAGGTGAAATGATTCCTTTGTCGGAGCTTGTGAAGGTTGAGGAAAAAATTCAGGACAAAAGCATTTACCACAAGGATCTTCGCAGGGTGGTTTATGTGACTGCGGATGTTGCCGGTGCAACGGAAAGCCCGGTATATGCCATGCTCGACATGGATAAAAAAATACAGAAGCTCAAGCTTCCTGCCGGATATTCAATTAATCCGCTTTATACGGCAAGTCCGACAACCGAAGACAAGCTTTCGATGAAATGGGACGGAGAGTGGCAGATCACGTTTGAAGTATTCAGAGATCTTGGAACGGCGTTTGCAGTTGTCCTTGTCATTATTTATCTGTTGATTATCGGGTGGTTCCAGTCCTTTAAGACACCACTGATCATGATGATTGCCATTCCGTTGAGTCTTGTGGGCATTATTCCCGGACATATGCTGCATGGAGCTTTCTTTACTGCCACGAGCATGATCGGTATGATTGCTCTTGCTGGTATTATGGTAAGGAATTCGGTACTGCTGATTGATTTTATCCAGATCCGCAGGGCGGAAGGAATTGAGCTTAAGCAGGCCGTCATTGAGTCGGCTGCAGTACGTACACGACCGATTATTCTGACGTCAGGTGCTGTGGTTATTGGCTCAATTGTCATGCTTTTTGATCCTATCTTTCAGGGTCTTGCCATATCGTTGATATGGGGCGGTATTCTTTCAACAATTTTAACGCTTGTGGTTGTGCCTATTGTCTATTACATGGCTGAAAAAAAATCTAAATAACAGTATACTACAGCAAGATCATGAAATTTCTAGCTATTATGGGACACGAAGAGACCCGCCCGAAAGTGCGGCGTCTCTTTCAGGAGTATCAGGTGCATATGATCAGCAGCATGGACATAAGAGGGTGCAACTGTGAAAAAACAGGACTAACGGGTGCGGCCTGGTGGCCTACCGATCAGATGGCAGGTTCCTACTCATCACTATGTTTTGCTATTCTTGATGATGATAAAGCTGAGGCTATTATGCTTGAACTCGAAAAAAATCCTATAGCGGAGGACAAAGATTTTCCTGCCCGCGCGTTTCTTATGAACGTTGAAAAAACTGCCTGATTAGAAGGAAGTTTACCATGATTGTCAAACAGTTTCGAACAGGTGGCGACAGGAACTTCGGGTATCTTGTTGCTGATGAGGTTTCAGGTGAAGCACTGGTGATTGATGCCTCTTATGATCCCGGTATGATTGTTCGGTTTGCTGTTGATCATGGGTATCTCATCAGGTATATTTTTTCTACTCATGGTCATGACGATCATACCAATGGAAATCATACCATCGCTTATTCGACAGGTGTCACCCCCCTGCTCTACGGTGATACCTGTTCCACAACAGGCATCAGGGTGGATGATGGTGCCAGGTTTCCTCTTGGCTCACTTGAAGCCCGTATTATTTACACCCCCGGTCACACAAAGGATAGCATCTGTATCCATATCGGCGACGCTCTTTTTACCGGTGATACCCTTTTTACCGGAAAGGTAGGAGGTACTGGCACCGAGGAGCAGGCCCTTGATGAATACCGATCGCTCCAGCATGTCATTATGCTGCTTCCCGACCATACTAAGGTTTACCCTGGACATGATTATGGTGTGTCACCTATATCCTCCATCAGTCATGAGCTAGCCACAAATCCTTTTCTTCTTCAGAAGGATTTCAATGGTTTTTTTCATTTAAAACAGAACTGGACCGCCTATAAAAAAGCTCATGGTATTGCATAATACCCTTGTTTTTTGGTAAGGGTATTTGCATTTATGTTGCTTTTTTTTATAAATTAATACCTTGTGCCTGTTTTACGGGTACTGGCTGACGAATCCCGCCTTATTCAGCTTTCAGAGATACTTTTCAGTGCTCTATTATTTTATTTCTTTTGAATATTCAATAGGGACATTCTGTGTTTTATTAATATTTAAGCAACCTGAAGACTATGGATCAGCTTATAACATTACGGACGTTGCCGGTATCAGCGCTTATGAAAAAGGATTTTTATATAATAAAAGGCAGCTGTACTGTTGCAGAGGCGCTTCAGATTATGAAAAAAACTAACGAGAGCGGTCTAATAGTGGAACCTCGGAATGAGGATGACTGCTACGGCATAGTGACTGAAAAAGATATTCTTGAAAAAGTAATCGATCCGGGAGAGGATGTCCATCGCGATCCCTGGAATACTCCTGTATTCCAGATCATGAGCAAGCCGGTTATCAGTGTAAATCCCGGCCTCAGGATAAAGTATGCACTTCGACTTATGAAAAGGACTAATATCAGACGTCTGACCGTCATGGAAAGTAACAAGGTTGTGGGTGTTCTTAACATGACCGATGTGCTTCATGCGGTCGAAGAACTACCTGTTCATGACGATCACGTCGCAATGTAAGAAAGGTTCTTTATTTATTCGCTGAGAGGGTTTTGAGAGGAAGTATCATAAACACGAATGTTGATTGTACTCATCAGATCCCTATCAGGATTAGATATATCCGGCAGTAAGGTTCTCTAGTACTGCATTCCTCAGTAATACCAGAAAGACTATTTCAACGAGCGGGGTACTGCAGTCTGCAGTGCCCTTCTTTTTAATCAGTGAGGCTGTTTTACAGTCTCATAAAGAGATTTGAGCGCATGAAACCATTTGATATAGTTATTGTAGGAGGTGGGGGGGCCGGTCTGTATGCTGCAATGGAGGCCATGAAAACCAATCCCTCGCTGAATATTGCGGTTCTGTCGAAAGTCTATCCCAATCGCTCGCATACCTCTGCTGCTCAAGGTGGAGCTAATGCCGCACTTGGCAACACGGCAAAAGACGACACTATTGAAATGCACATTTTCGATACAATCAAGGGCAGTGACTACCTTGCTGACCAGGATGCTGTTGATGTACTCTGCTCTGAGGCACCTAAAATTATACGTGAACTTGAAAATATAGGGACTCCGTGGTCGAGACTTGAAGACAACACCATTGCTCAGAGGCCATTCGGTGGCGCAGGCCGCCCTCGCTGTTGTTACTGTGCAGATAAAACCGGCCATACAATTCTGCAGACACTTTACGAACAATGTTTGAGAAAAGGTGTGATTTTCTTTAACGAATATTTTGCATTGAAATTATCGGTAAACGGAAGTCGGTCAAGAGGGTTGCTTGCTATGAATATGAAGACAGGCAAGGTTGAGGCTTTTCCTGCTAAAACAGTAATTTTTGCTACCGGTGGGTATGCCAAGATGTATTGGAACAGATCAAGCAATGCTGCAGGCAATACCGGTGATGGCCAGGCAATTGCATATCGGGCAGGTATACCGATGAAAGACATGGAGTTTGTTCAGTTTCATCCAACAGGCTTGAGAAAGAGCGGTTTGCTTGTTACCGAAGGTGCCCGAGGTGAAGGCGGCTTTCTTATCAATAAGGACGGCGAAAGATTTATGGCCAGGTATGCAAAAGAAAAGATGGAGCTTGGACCAAGGGATCTTGTTTCACGATCGATTGAAACCGAAATTCTCGAAGGAAGAGGGTTTGACAGTCCTGCCGGTAAATATATCCATCTTGATCTTACTCATCTCGGAGCGGATCTCATTAAAGCACGGTTGCCTCAGATACGCGAGATGTCATTGAACTTTGAGGGTGTTGACCCTATTGAGGAGCCTATTCCAGTCAGACCTACTGCTCATTACTCGATGGGCGGAATCGATACGGATAATTTCGGCCGGACAATTATGGAGGGTGTTTATGCAGCTGGCGAGTGTGCCTGTGTTTCAGTGCATGGTGCCAACCGACTTGGAGGCAACTCTTTGCTTGATATTCTTGTCTTTGGTCGTATTGCAGGCCGGACAGCGGCAGAAGAGGCTGGCAAATTCGAGCCCGGTACAATTTCTGAGGCTGAACTTAAGGACAGTGTCGATGACCTGAGGAGTCGCATGCAGCCCTCAGGCCACTATGAACGCTACGGGGCATTGCGAGAAGAACTTGGTCAGACCCTGGCACTCAATGTTGGTATTTTCAGGGAAGCATCCCTGGTGAAGAAGGGGATAAACGATATTTCGGAGTTACAGGACCGCTTTAAAAAAGTCCGTGTTTTTGATTCCAGTGATGTTTTCAACACCAATCTCATGCAAGTGCTTGAACTCCAGAATATGCTTGATCTTGCTGAAACCGTAGCTGCTGGCGCGTTGGCTCGTGAGGAGAGCCGGGGTTCCCATACCAGGATCGATTTTCCTGTCAGGGATGACGAAAAATGGCACAAGCATACTCTTGCAACCCGTATTAACGGTAAAATCAGTGCAGGAGAAAAACCAGTGACGATGGGACGCTATGAACTCCAGGAAAGAACTTATTAATCATTCTCGCTTATGCCGGAAACAATAGATCAGTATCAGGAAGGGAAAAGAGATGTAACCTTTCGGGTTTTTCGCTTTAATCCACAGGTTGACAGTAAGCCGTATTTTGACGATTATACCATTTCAGCGGAAAGAGGTATTACGGTGCTCAGATCCTTGAATTATATTAAAGAGCATGTCGACGCTTCGCTCAGTTTCAGGGCATTCTGCCAGGCAGGAATCTGTGGCTCCTGCGGTATGCGTGTTAATGGAATATCCAAACTAGCCTGTACCAGTCAGGTTTGGGATGAGCTGGATAAATGCCGCGAACCGGGTATTATCAAGGTTGAACCATTGCGCAGCCTGCCGATGATCAAGGATCTTATAGTGGATATGGATCCGCTTGTAGATAAAATGAAGCACTATTCCAACTGGATTGAAACTACCATGCCACTTGCTGAAATCGGCAAGAAGGAATTTCTTGTTTCAGAAAAGGAGTTTCATCGTTACGACAAGGCAACTGACTGTATTCTGTGTGCTTCATGTGTTTCAGAGTGCAGCATTTTAAGGGCTAATAAAGAGTATGTCTCACCTGCCGTACTGCTGAAATCCTATCGTATGAATGTCGACAGTCGTGATGGAATTCATGACGTACGACTTTCGGAACTGGTAAAGGATCATGGGGTATGGGACTGTACACACTGTTACCGTTGTCAGGAATCGTGTGTGAAAAGCATACCTATAATGGAAGCTATTCATGCCATCAGGGAAGATGCTATTGAGTGCCGAGGTCCTAAAGATACCAGCGGGGCTAAACATGCCGAAGCCTTTATGGAGGATATTGAAAAGAAAGGAAAACTTGTTGAGGCCACCCTTCCAATAAGAACTAACGGTATGGTCTGGACCCTTAGAAACCTTTTGCCGATGGCGATGAAAATGATTGTCAAACGAAGGACTCCCCCGCCGCCGCCGCTTGTAAAATCGGCTAAAGGAATCAAGGTATTCAGGGCGATGTTCAGGGAAATGACTGAACATGTAAAGCAGGATCATCTGAAATCTCATAAAAAATAACAAGGGAGAACTGCTTGATGAAGCGATATGCATATTACATGAGTTGTATCAACGAGTCTATGACCAAAGAGGTTGACCGTTCGATCGATTTTTGGCAGAAAGACCTTGGTCTGGATTTTGTTAAACTCCATGAAGGGACATGCTGCGGGGGCAGCAACCTCGATTACGTCAGCCCGAAACATTTTGCGCTAGTGAATGCCCGTAATATTGCCCTTGCTGAAAAATCAGGCCTTGACCTTATCGTTTCCTGCAATACCTGTTTAATGACAATCCGAACCGCAAAGAAAAAACTTGATGAAACGCCTGAACTTAAAAAAGAGGTCAACGAAATATTGAAAAGGGAAGGCCTTGAATATCGAGGCACTTCCGAGGTCAGACACCTCTTATGGGTACTTGTTGATGATGTTGGATTGGATGCCATCAAGGCGAAGGTAACAGTTCCTTTAAAGAATTATCGGATTGCCCCATTTTATGGTTGCCATATTCTCAGGCCGTCAACCGTTCTCGGCAGGGACAATCCTCTTGCACCAAGCTCGCTTGACCAGTTGATTGAGGCCCTGGGCGGACAAACCATACCATTTGAGCATAAAAACCGTTGTTGTGGCTTTCATACTCTTTTGGTTGCTGAAGAGGAATCCCTCAACGTTGCTGCAGAAGCGCTTGAAGAGGCTATCAACTCAAAAGCCGATTTTATTGTAACTCCCTGCCCGCTTTGTCATACCGTGCTTGATGGCTATCAGTCAAAGGCGCTCAAACAAGCTCATATTGAGAGCTCTATTCCTGTGTTTCATATTTCAGAAATGGTCGGTCTTGCGCTTGGCTATACAGCAAAACAGCTTGGTATTAAAAGGCATATAGTAAGCTGAACCTGTTGTCTTTATTGAGGAAGCAACATATCATCAACTGATCTGCCGGAAAGTTTTAATAAAAGGCTAAAAAAAATTAACTTTGCACGTTTACTTTGCTCTCAGCCGGAGATATTACCGGATGTTCTGAGGGGGATCTTGTTTTGTCAACCCATCAAATTATTGCATTGCATGCTCAAAAATGATCTTTTTCTCCGGGCATTAAAGCGTCAGCCATGTTCCCGGACGCCAATCTGGGTAATGAGGCAGGCCGGTCGATATTTACCGGAGTACCGTGCTGTGAGAGAAAAAACAGATTTTTTAACACTCTGTAAAACCCCGGAACTGGCAACTGAGGTAACTATTCAGCCCGTTGAATTGATGGGTGTGGATGCGGCTATTATTTTTTCTGATATTCTTGTCGTTAATGAAGCCATGGGCATGAATGTCGAAATTATTGAATCCAAAGGCATTAAACTGACTCCTCCGATCCGTTCCCAGGCTGATATTGATAAACTGATTGTTCCTGAAATTGATGATAAGCTCGGTTATGTGCTCGATGCAATTCGCATGACAAAAAAAGAACTTGATAATCGGGTACCGCTTATTGGATTTACGGGAGCTGCATGGACACTATTTACCTATGCTGTAGAAGGTGGCGGTTCGAAAAATTACGCTTATGCCAAGCAGATGATGTACCGTGAACCGAAAATGGCTCATGCACTTCTCAGCAAGATTTCAAGCGTTATTACAGCATATGTTCTGAAGCAGGTTGAAGCAGGTGCAGATGCTATCCAGATTTTTGATTCATGGGCAAGCGCACTCTCTGAAGATGACTATCGCGAATACGCGCTTCCATACATCAAGGAAACAGTTCAGGCTATCAAAGCTAAATACCCCGACACTCCGGTTATCGTTTTCTCAAAGGATTGCAACACCATCCTTTCGGATATCGCTGATACCGGTTGTGACGCAATGGGTCTTGGCTGGGGTATTGACATTGGCAAAGCACGCACAGAACTCAATGATCGTGTTGCGCTTCAGGGTAATCTCGATCCTACCGTTCTGTATGGTACACCAGCTAGAATCAAGGCTGAAGCCTCCAAAATTCTGCGGTCATTTGGTCATCATACCGAACATTCAGGTCATGTGTTCAACCTTGGTCATGGTATCCTGCCTGATATGGATCCAGAGCATCTGAAGCTGCTTGTAGAATTTGTTAAAGAAGAGAGTGCTCAGTACCACTAAAGGCATTACTTTTTTAATATCGCTTAAACTCCGTCTGATGTTATGCATGAGGCGGAGTTTTTATTGTCCGGTATAAGTATTCGTGCGTCTGAAGCACAGTATTTATTTTTCGTTATATTTCGCTCAAAATCTCATCAGACCACTTATTTTTAATATTGTTGTATGAGCAAGCAGTGCAAGTGTTCTGGAGGGTTGGATGACCGTACTCATTTTGAGGAAGTCGTGCTCGATATCATGCTTTACAGTGCCAAGCTTAAAGAAACAGTAGCTCGGCAGAACAGTGCGGTTATTGTTGCCATGGCAAGGATGTTTGCGGACACATTTAACGCAGGTGGAAAGGTGCTTCTCTGTGGGAATGGCGGCAGTGCGGCAGATGCACAGCATCTTGCAACAGAATTGACCATTCGGTATCGCAGCAATGTTCTTAGGCCTGCACTTCCTGCTATTGCGCTGTCAACGGATACTTCGGCTTTAACGGCCGGTGCCAACGATCTTGGTTATGATGCAGTCTTTATGAGACTTGTTGAAGCTTATGGCCGGGAAGGTGATATTCTTGTTGGTCTTTCAACCAGCGGTAACAGCAAAAGTGTAGTCAATGCACTCCATTATGCCAAAGAGCACGGGTTACAAACTCTTGCCCTTCTCGGCGGTGATGGAGGAGTGTTAAAGGGTGTTGCAGATCTTGAAATTATTGTACCTCATTCCGGTTCTGCAGACAGGGTGCAGGAGTGCCATATTACCATAGGTCACGTTATTATAGATATTGTTGAGCGGATACTCGGATATTGCCGTTCATAGAAGTAACTTTAAATGAAAAATCGCTATGCAGATTAAACAGATTGAAGGATCATTAAACGCAAAGGATACGAGATTTGCTCTGGTTGTTTCGCGCTTTAATGATTTTATTGGACAGAAGCTTGTTGAAGGAGCTGTCGACTGTATTCGCCGACATGGAGGATCAGAAGAGAATATTACGATTGTGCGTTGCCCAGGCGCCTTTGAGCTTCCTTTAGTTGCTAAAAAAATTGCTGTTACCGGTAACTATGATGCCATTATTGCCCTTGGTGTTATTATCAGAGGATCGACTCCTCACTTTGATGTCATAGCTGCCGAAGCCACCAAAGGTATTGCGCAGGTTTCTCTTGATACCATGATTCCTGTTTCGTTTGGTGTCCTTACAACAGAGAACCTTGAACAGGCTATTGAGCGAGCAGGAACGAAAGCTGGAAATAAGGGTTTTGATGCTGCTATGACTGCTATAGAGATGGTCAACCTTTATCGGCAGATATAATTACTTGATTGTATAGGTCAAGGTTCTTTTTAATGATCTCAGAAGATGTATTTCTGAGTTCTTCGACATTATTGAATTTTGCCAGTTCAAGAGGGGGGGCAATGATGACCCTGATTGTTCCCTTATTGATTTTAAGGCTTTTTTTCGGTGTGATGAGATGACTTCCGATTATTGTAACCGGTAGAATCGGAGCTCCTCCTTTTTGAGCGACAAGAAATGCACCGCGCTTGAAAGGAAGCAGTTTACCGTCAACCGATCGGGTCCCTTCCGGAAAAATATGCACTGAACGACCGCTTTTTAAAACTTCACTTGTTGCCAGAAGGCTTTTTAACGCCTCCCGGTTTTGTCCTCTCTTGATCATGACAAAACCAGCCTTCTTGATCACATAACCGAATATCGGTATTTTTCCAATTTCTTCTTTTGCAACAAATCTCAAATTGAGCTTTAATATACCAAGCAGTATTGGAATATCTGCCATACCCGCGTGGTTGCTGATTACAAGGTAGTTCTGTTCGGGGTTGTAATTTTCTTCGCCTATTACCTCAATTGGGATACTGAACAGTTTTGCACTGAAACGGCCCCACCAGGAGGTTATTTTATGGAAGCTGTCCCCAGTTGGATCGAAGAAGTTGACGAGTACTGAAAAAAGTATTCCGAAAAACATGACAGGTATCAGGACAAAAAAAAATAAAAGTGTCCTGAAATTTATTCCTTTATTTTTCATTGCTATTGTCAGAGCCCGTTGAGGAATGAGGCAAGCTCGCTATAATCAGGATTGATCACTGTAGCAATTTTCTTCTTTTCCAGTACATTCAGCAGTCGCGAAGGGATTTCTATTTCCTTGTCGAGCGCATCCTGAAGGACCTCAAGAAATTTTGCAGGATGGGCCGTTGAAAGGACGATACCTGCGTTATTTGAATGGCTGTCAGTTCTGTGCCGCTCAAGAGCACGGTAAGCTACTGCTGTATGCGGGTCCATGATATAACCAAATTGGTCATATACCAGTCTGATAGTAGTGAGCGTTTCTTCATCAGAAACTGCTGTACCGGTGATGTCTTTGCCCATTGAGGTAAAGTCGTTACCGTAGAAATATTTGAGTCTGGCAAAATTACTTGGGTTCCCGACGTCCATAGCTGTTGACCTGGTCGTAACAGTAGGTCGTGGTTCATAGCGTCCATCATCAAGATAACGGGTAACGCTGTTGTTGGCATTTGACGCAGCAATAAAACGGCCGATGGGGAACCCCATTCGTTTTGCCATTACGCCAGCAGTCAGGTTTCCATAATTTCCGCTTGGGACAGAAAAGAGAGGATCATTGTAACCATACTTTTCCTTGATTTGCAGGGATGCCCAGGCATAATAGAATGATTGAGGGATCAGTCTCGAAATATTGATAGAATTAGCTGATGTAAGGGTAAGTTGTTCATTGAGGTCATGATCGATAAACGCCTGTTTAACCATACGCTGGCAGTCATCGAAATCGCCTTTTACTTCAAGAGCATGAACATTCCCACCAGCTGTTGTGAGTTGCTGTTCCTGCAGACGGCTAACTTTGCCCGAAGGATAAAGCAGAACAACTCTTGTATTCGGAATGCCCTGAAACCCGTAAGCTACAGCACTTCCAGTATCTCCGGACGTTGCTACAAGAACGGTAATAAGCTTTTCCTCTTCTGCTGCAAAAAACCCCGTAAGCCTTGCTAAAAAACGTGCTCCGTAATCTTTAAAAGCAAGTGTTGGTCCACAGAAAAGCTCTTCGACAAATGTTTGTTTATTCAGCTCGACAATTGGAGTCTCAAAAGGGTAGCACCCTTCAATCATATCGTTGAGCAAATCCAGAGGCATTTCACCGCCAATAAATTTTTTTGCAATTGCAAATGCAATGTTATTGAACGTTGCGCCCTCAAGCAGCAGCAGTTCTTCATCTGAAAAGTGAGGGATTTCCGAAGGGATATAAAGACCTCCATCAGGCGCAAGTCCTTCAAGAGTTGCTTTCTTAATGGATACGGGTATTGACGACTTATTCGTGCTGAAATAGATCATGATGTGCGGTACTCGTCTATGAAATTATTTGTTACAGAATTCTTGCCCCTTCTTTGCAGATAGGCGAAACCCACATGTCGGACTCAAGTTTGGCTTTCGATAACAGGAATGCCTCCTTCATGGCTTTTCCGACTTCAAGAGCTGTTTTTTCTGAATTAGAAAACGCAAACAGAGAAGGGCCCGATCCGGCGATGCTGCATCCAAGAGCTCCTGCGTCAAGAGCGGCCTGTTTGACTTCAAAAAAACCAGGTATCAACGGAGCTCGTTTCGGTTCAGCGATCACATCAACCAGAGAACGGCCGATAAGATCGTAATCAGAAGTCAGCAGGCCGGTGACCAGTGCGCCGACATTTCCCCATTGCTGGGTAGCAATTTTGAGTGGAATACTTGTTGGCAGTACTGAACGGGCATAAGAGGTGCGAAGCTCGGTATGGGGATGTACCAGAGAACAATAAAGGTTTTCAGGCGAAGGGATTGTAATAAGGTCAAGTGGCGTATAACTCCGAATCAGAACGAAATTGCCCAGAAGGGCAGGTGCTGCGTTATCGGCATGGGCTGACCCGCAGGCCACCCGCTCGCCTTCAATGGCAAAATGCACAAGTTCCATTTTCGTGCAGGGCTGTCCCATCAATTCGTTTGCTGCAACAAGTGCCGCTGCGGCACTAGCGGCACTGCTGCCCATACCACTGCTCAGAGGCAGATGCTTAATAAGTTCCAGGGAGATATGGCCAGTAAAATCAATCTGTTTATGTGTACGTATATATTCAAGAAATTTTAGGACAACGAAGCTTGATGTGTTTTTTTTCGGGTCAAGCGGAAGAGCACCACCATCTCCAGTGATGCTGGTAATCGAAACCGGAGAACCCGATTGTATTTCATCGGAAAGCGTGAGAATGACTTCATCACCGGGCTCTGTAATGGCAAATCCCAGAACATCAAAGCCGCAGGCAACATTCCCGACGGTTGCTGAAGCGAATCCTTTGACAGTTTTCATACCGTTTTCTGCGAACAAAATTCCTGAAGGTGTTGGTGTAGGATGTAAACTAATAAAAAGAGTACAGGTTCAAATGAGAGAGAATTTGAATAACTAAAAGCTTTTCATTAAATTTGAGTTTAAATTCTTTTTGAATGGCAGTCGTCCTCTTTGAACATTCAAAAGAAGGTAAGCAGAATCTTTCTCTTTTCTTAAACAAATAACCAAGCGGAATAAGATATGTCTATAACAGTCAGGCCTGATGAGGTTTCATCCATACTTCGCAAGCAGCTTGCCGGTTTTGAATCTGAAGCGGACGTTTATGATGTAGGAACGGTGCTGCAGGTTGGTGACGGTATAGCCCGTGTGTACGGTTTATCGAAGGTCGCTGCAGGCGAGCTTCTTGAGTTTCCCAATAAAGTTATGGGAATGGCTTTAAACCTTGAAGAGGACAACGTAGGCGCTGTACTGTTTGGAGAATCTAATCTGGTAAAAGAAGGCGATACGGTTAAAAGAACCAGTATGCTTGCATCAATCCCTGTTGGTGAAGCTATGCTGGGCAGGGTTATCAATCCTCTTGGCCTGCCGATTGACGGCAAGGGCCCGATTGAAACTCAACTTCGTCTGCCTCTTGAGCGCAGGGCTCCCGGTGTTATTTACCGGAAATCGGTTAATGAGCCGCTTCAGACTGGTCTGAAGGCTATTGACTCAATGATTCCTATTGGTCGCGGACAGCGCGAACTCATTATTGGTGATCGTCAGACTGGAAAAACAGCTGTTGCACTTGATACGATCATCAACCAGAAAGGTAAAGGTGTTTACTGTATATATGTGGCTATCGGGTTGAAAGGATCCACTGTTGCTCAGGTTGTAAATACCCTTGAAAAATATAACGCGATGGAGTATACCACCGTTATTTCGGCCACAGCTTCCGACCCTGCACCACTCCAATTTATTGCTCCATTTGCCGGTGCTACACTTGGCGAATATTTCCGTGATACCGGCCGTCACGCTCTTGTAGTCTATGATGATCTTTCAAAACAGGCTGTTGCCTATCGTCAGCTCTCTTTGCTTCTTCGTCGTCCACCTGGACGTGAAGCTTATCCTGGCGACGTTTTTTACCTGCACTCCCGTCTGCTTGAAAGAGCTGCCAAAATAACAGACGATATCGAAGTCGCAAGAAAAATGAACGATCTGCCTGATGTTCTTAAGCCAATAGTAAAGGGTGGAGGAAGTCTTACCGCTTTACCGGTCATCGAAACTCAGGCTGGTGACGTTTCTGCGTACATTCCTACTAATGTGATTTCTATCACAGATGGTCAGATATTTCTGGAATCTAACCTGTTCAACTCCGGTCAAAGACCTGCTATCAACGTTGGTATTTCGGTATCCCGTGTTGGTGGAAGCGCTCAGATCAAGGCGATGAAAAAGGTTGCAGGTACCCTGCGCCTGGATCTTGCCCAGTTCCGTGAGCTGGAAGCATTTTCAAAATTCGGTTCTGATCTGGATAAGACCACGAAGGCTCAGCTTGACAGGGGCGCAAGACTTGTAGAAATTCTGAAACAAGGTCAATACATTCCTATGCCTGTTGAGAAACAGGTTGCCATTGTTTTTCTTGGAACTCAGGGTTTACTTGATACGGTTGATTTGCGCTTTATCCGTAAGTTTGAGGAAGAGTTTTTAAGCATGCTTGAAGTTAAGCACAATGACATCCTCAAATCCATTGCAGAAAAAGGAACATTGGAAACCGATGCGGCCAACATTCTTAAGGAGGTTGCTGTTAAGTTTGTGAACACCTTTAAGGAAAAAAATAAGGCATAAGAGTAAGAAAGAGGTTTTTTTAAGCAATTGTTAATAACAGTCCCGTAATACATGCCTACATTAAAGGATATACGTGTACGAATCAAAGGGGTGAAATCTACTCAGCAGGTCACCAAGGCGATGAAGATGGTGGCCGCTGCAAAGCTGAGAAGGGCACAGGAACGGGCTATCATGGCTCGACCTTATGCTGCGAAGCTGAAGGATATGCTGGGTTCACTATCTTCAAAGGTTGACACTTCGCTCAACCCCTTGCTTTCGGGCCGTACCGAGGTCAACAAAGTCCTTGTGATTCTTATCACTTCCGACAGAGGTCTTTGCGGTGCATTTAATACCAATATTATTAAGCTTGCCTACAAAACAATTCATGAGGACTTTGCCGATATTCATAGCAAAGGCGGAGCGAGCTTGATTTGTGCCGGCTCCCGTGGATTTGATTTTTTCAGAAAAAGAGATTACAACATAGTCAAGGGTTATCCTGCAGTGTTTCAGAACCTTGATTTCAGTACAGCCAAAGAGATTGCTGAAACTGCTTCAGGCATGTATCTTCGAGGTGAGGTTGACCGGGTGATTGTTGCCTACAATGAGTTCAAGTCGGTACTTGCACCAAATCTTAAAGCTGAAGTGCTTCTTCCAATAGCACCGGAAACATCAGCAAAAGAAAGCGGGAGTGACTATATTTACGAACCATCCCCATCGGCAATTATAGATGTCCTGGTACCTAAGCATCTCAATACCCAGATATGGAGAATGATGCTTGAATCTAATGCTGCAGAACAGGCTGCCCGTATGTCGGCAATGGATTCAGCCACCGAAAATGCAAAAGATCTTCTTCGGACCCTTAACATTAGTTACAATCGTGCCCGACAAGCTGCAATTACGACTGAACTTAGTGAAATTGTTGCTGGTGCTGACGCACTGAGTAGTTGACAGAAGATTTTCATAATTGGTATGAAACACAAAAAGCGCCCTAAGGGGCGCTTTTTTTTATGTCACGAGGCATTACAGCTGTAAGCGTTATGCAGTTCATCATGAAATGATTTATATTTTATACGTTAATAATTGAAGTTAAGTCTCATTTTACAGTCAATGAAGGTATGGGCGGAAGCATGAAGATATATAAGTTCGGTGGTACTTCGCTGGGGTCAGCAGGGCGAATCAAAAAGGTCTCATCTATCATTGCGGGAGCATTGAATTATGGAAAGATTGTTGTTGTTGTTTCGGCAATACATAGAGTTACCGATCTTTTGCATGAATCCGCCACAAAAGCCTGTAGCGGTGATCATGGATATCGGAGCCTGGTGAATGAGCTTGATCATCTTCATCTGTCACTTGTGGATGAACTTTTTTCGGGAAAAATCCGTGATGAGGTAACTGTATCAGTACGTTCTGAACTTGCTGACCTCAATGATATTGTTCATGGTGTTTTTCTGCTCCGGGAGCTTTCTGAAAAAAGTCTGGCGCTCGTGCTTAGTTTTGGAGAACGTTTGTCAGCGCGGATTGTCAGCAGTTATCTTCAGGAACAAAATACTGAATCGTTTTATCTTGATGCCCGCGAACTGATCGAGACTGACTTTAATTATGCAGATGCTCTTGTTAACAGTTCAGCGACCGAACTGCACATCACTAAACATCTTTCATCATTTGACAGTGTCCCTGTTGTGACAGGATTTATCGCTGCAGCCCCTGATGGTACCGTAACCACACTGGGTCGAGGTGGTTCCGATTATACCGCATCAATACTTGGAGCAGCACTCGGTGCATCTGAAATATGGATCTGGACGGATGTAGACGGATTTTTCAGCGCTGATCCAAAACGGGTTCGTGATGCACGGATTCTTCCCTATATCACCTATGCGGAAGCTATGGAACTCTCTCATGCAGGTGCCAGGGTTTTGCATCCTCTTGCTGTTCAGCCGGCCATGAAGGCAGGTATTCCTGTGCTCATCAAAAACTCTTTTAACACGGATGCTGAAGGGACAAGAATAGAACAATTCATTCCGCCGGATATCAGCCGGACTTTACCGGTAACCGGTCTTTCGTCGATTAACAAAGTTGTTCTTTTGAATCTTTCGGGCAGCGGGATGGTTGGTGTGCCAGGTATTGCATCACGCTTGTTCAGTTGTCTCGCGATGCACAGAATCAATATTATTTTTATTTCACAGGCTTCATCTGAGCAGTCAATAACTCTTGCTGTTAATCCTTCGCAAGCAGCAAAAGCCAAAAAAATTCTAGAGGACGAGTTTATTAGTGAAATCAGATTTCGCCAGATCGACCCTCTTGTGATCCGTCGTAACCTTGCCATGATAGCCGTGGTAGGTAATAATATGTCCGGGCACCCAGGTGTTTCAGCCCAGTTGTTTGAAACTCTCGGCAAAAACGGCATCAACGTCATTGCAGTTGCACAAGGTGCAAATGAAATGAATATTTCTATCGTCATAGACAGTCACAATGAGGATAAGGCTCTTAACTGTATTCATGAATCATTTTTCCTTTCACAGCGAAGGGTACATCTTTTTATAGCAGGAACGGGTACTATTGCAAAAAGCCTGATCAGTCAAATCAGCGCTCATCGTTACAACCTGCAGAAAGATAATGACCTGGATGTTGTAGTATGCGGGTTAGCCAATACAGGCAGTATTGCACTGGATGATAACGGCATTGACCTTAACGATTGGCAATCAGCTCTTTTGCCAAGAACAGAGCATAATGATATTAACGGATACATTCAGCTCATTAAGGAAAGAAACCTCCACAATACCATTTTTGTTGATTGCACAGCAAGCGCCAAGGTTGCTGAAATTTATCCAGAATTGTTGCTTGACAATATTTCTGTGGTTACAGCAAACAAACTTGGTATGGCCGGGAGATGGCCTCTATACAGGCAGATACGTGAGGCTCAGCGAAAAAGTAATGCCCGTTTTCTTTACGAAACCAATGTAGGAGCTGGGTTGCCAATCATCAACACTTTGAACGATCTTAAAAACAGCGGGGACAAGATTATTAGTATCGATGGTGTTCTTTCAGGAACATTGAGCTTTATTTTCAATGAACTTCGCAAAGGCGGACTGTTCAGTGAAATCGTCCGGAGTGCCCAGAATGCAGGTTATACTGAACCTGATCCGAGAGATGATCTTTCTGGTGCCGATTTTGCTAGGAAGTTTTTAATTCTAGGTCGTGAACTTGGTTATACACTCGAATATGGTGATGTCGTTTGCGAGAGTCTTGTGCCTGAAGAATATCGTGGAGAGATGCCAGTTTCAGAGTTTCTTGATCAGTTATCAAGTGTTGACGAATGGTATACTGAAGCCATCGAAAAAGCTGCCAAGGATGGAATGACCATAGCCTATGCAGGTGAGATCCGGGACGGAAAGGCAAGCATCGGAGTAAAAAGGGTTCCACTATCAAGTCCTATAGCCGGACTCAGCGGTTCGGAAAACATGGTAGTCTTTACCACCGAGCGATATCGGGCAACACCTCTTGTTGTGCGCGGTCCCGGTGCAGGGGGAGAGGTTACAGCAGGTGGTGTGTTTGCCGATATTCTGCGCATTGCAAGCTATCTGGTTTAAGAGAGAAAATCATGCGCGCTGAAATTATATCTGTCGGGGATGAACTGCTTAAAGGGCAAAGGGTAAACACAAATGCTGCATTTATAGCCAGAGCTCTTGCAGGTATAGGGATTCCTGTTGAAAGAATTGTGACATGTTCGGATCTTGAACATGATATGGTTTCGGTGTTTTCTGAATCCCTTGATCGTGTTGATGTTGTTCTTGTCACGGGAGGTCTTGGACCTACAAGAGATGACCGGACAACAAAAGCGACACAAGAGCTTCTTAAAAGAGGGGTGGAACTTAACGTGAAAGCATACGCTAATCTTGCAGCAAGAATGAGCCAAAGAGGGCTGGAAATATCTGCTTCCCTTCGAGATCAAGCCATGGTTATTGAAGGATCCCATGTTGTCCAAAACACGAAAGGAACTGCGGCAGGGATGATTATATGTTGCGGTGAACGTTTTGACAATCACTATCTCGTTTTGATGCCCGGGGTTCCGTCTGAAATGCAGGCAATGATGGAGCTGACAGTGCTCCCCTATTTTACTGAGTTGTCCGACATGGTAATTCGGCATACCCCTGTCAAGACATTTGGAATAGGTGAGTCGACCCTGGCAGCACTGATAGTTGATGTTGAAGACTCTCTTCCCAAAGGAACGACACTGTCATATCTGCCTCATGCAGCTGGTGTTAATTTGATGATAAGTACGGTCGGAAAGGACAAGGGAGGGGTAGATCAGGATAATCGCACTGTACTTGATGCCATTGTGCAACGTGCTGGCAGATTTATTTTTGCAACCAGTGAGGTCACTCTTGAAGAGACAATAGGATCAATGCTCATAACAGCGGGAAAAAGTCTGGCAGTTGCTGAGTCCTGCACCGGAGGACTTGTAGCCAGCAGATTGACTGATGTGCCAGGTTCGTCGTTGTATTTTCTTGAAGGGTTTGTTGTATACAGCAATAAGGCGAAGCATGATATCCTCGGGGTTCAAAAAGAACTCATCGAAAAATTCGGTGCAGTGAGTGAAGAGGTTGCTCGAGCTATGGCGACCGGATGCTTGGAAAAAAGCGGAGCCGATATAACTGTTTCAACAACTGGGATTGCAGGCCCTTCGGGAGGTTCCGCTGAAAAACCTGTCGGCATGCTTTGTCTCTGTGTTGCTGACAGGGCATCAGGTAAAGTACTTTCAAAAACACTTTTTATGCAGGGAGACCGTGAGCGGAACAAGTTCCGATTCAGCGAAGCTGCCCTTTGTGAACTTTTGGAGTGCTTGCGGACGGCTTAAAGGTGAGCCATACTAAGCTGGTTTAATTTTTCCCTCCAACAAGAACTTCTGTTTCGTGTGAACTTTATTATCAATTGGAAAATAAATGTCATTTTCTCCGAAAAGAAGTGGTTTTATCGATAACTTAAGCGACTTATATAATTTGGTGCATTGTTTACAAAAAGCAAATAGTTCTCATGATTGTGTATGGCAATAATTGCAAGGTTACCGGATACAGTAGCAAATAAAATTTCTGCAGGTGAGGTCGTTCAGCGCCCGGCATCAGTCGTTAAAGAGCTTCTTGAGAATTCCATTGATGCAGGTGCAGATAAAATAACAGTTGCTATAAAGGATGCTGGAAAAGAGTTGATCAGGATTGTTGATAATGGTGCTGGAATGATGCGGGATGATGCTCTTTTATGTGTTGAGCGTTTTGCAACCAGTAAAATTACCGGTGTTGAAGATCTTGAATCGCTTCACAGTCTCGGCTTTAGGGGAGAAGCGCTTGCCAGCATATCTTCGGTGTCACATTTTGAACTGAAAACACGTACTGAAAAAGAGACGCTTGGACTACGGTTCCGTTATGAGGGCGGACTACTCGTTGAGGAATCTGGAGTTCAGGGTGAGCGTGGGACGAGCATCAGTGTAAGAAACCTTTTTTACAATGTGCCTGCCCGGAGGAAGTTTCTAAAATCTAACGCTACCGAGTATCAGCATATATTTGAAATCGTCAAATCGTTTGCGCTTGCTTATCCTGATATAGAATGGCGTATGTATAATGACGATGTCGAACTCTTTCATTTGAAGGCACCGAATATTCTGGAGCGTCTTAATGTGTTTTACGGCAATGATTTTGCTGCAGGTATGATAGAGCTTTCCGAAGAAAATGATTACCTGACAATCAAGGGTTATCTGGGAAAGCCAGGAATGCAGAAACGCCGGAAACTTGATCAATATTTTTTTATCAATCGTCGGCTTGTACAAAATCGAATGCTTTCACAAGCAGTTCAGCAGGCATACGGTGATTTACTGGTTGAACGCCAGACTCCTTTTGTTCTCCTTTTTCTACGTATAGATCCTTCACGGATAGATGTAAATGTGCATCCGGCTAAGCTTGAAATCCGCTTTGATGATGAGCGCAGTGTGCGCAACATGTTTTATCCAGTGGTTAAAAGGACTATTCAGTTACACGATTTTTCTCCAGACATGGAGTCCCCGGAATCCAGTGAATTTTATCCGCCTTCAACCCGGGAATCTGCGTTCAGAAAACTCGCATTTCAGAGTATTCCTGATCGCTCAATGTCAACCGATGATCTTTATGCAAATTATCGGGCGGGAGCGTTTCATGAATCAGGCATTTCCCGTGTTGCTGCTTTGCAGTTGGTTGACCAGACAACTTCTCAGCCGGCCTTTGGATATGCTCGACAGGAACCTGAGGTGAGAGAAGGTGATGAAGGACTTTCATCCTTGCTGCTTTCACATCTCGATGATGATGAAGCTGTGCCCAACCCAAAAGAGGCAGAGCCGAAAATCTGGCAGCTGCACAATAAATATCTTATTTGCCAGATCAAGACCGGCTTGATGATTATTGATCAGCATGTGGCTCATGAACGGGTGCTCTACGAACGAGCAGTTGATGTTATCAACCACAATGTTCCTAATTCGCAGCAATTGCTGTTTCCCCAAAAGGTTGAGTTCCGTCCTTGGGAATACGAGGTTTTTGAAGAAATTCGTGAAGATCTTAACAGGCTTGGTTTTAATTTGAGGACATTTGGCAAGCAGACCGTTATGATAGAGGGGGTTCCCCAGGATGTTAAGCCAGGTACCGAAGTAACAATCTTACAGGATATGATTGCTGAATATCAGGATAATGCCTCCAGACTGAAGCTCGAAAAGCGTGACAACCTGGCAAAGTCGTACTCGTGCCGGAATGCAATCATGGCTGGTCAAAAGCTTACCCTTGATGAAATGCGTACACTGATAGATAACCTGTTTGCTACCCGTGAACCGTATTCATGTCCCCACGGCAGACCTGTAATTATAAAGCTATCGCTTGACCAGCTTGACAGGATGTTCGGGAGAAAATAATAGGGGGTTGCAAGTTTGTTCAAAAATACTAAATTTGAACCCATGCCCTTGTAGCTCAGTGGATAGAGCAACAGTTTCCTAAACTGTAGGTCGGCGGTTCGAGTCTGCCCGAGGGCACTTTTTCCACTCTTCATACGATGAGAACGATATATTTTAGCTCGTTGCGGCATCGTTCCTGTAAATCTTATCGCTCCCAGAAGTCCAGACACGGCTAAGAATTCCGAAATTCATGTCGTTGCATGTCCCTCCGTATTTGGTATTTTGCTACCATAAATATTTTTATTGTGAGCCTTTAATCGTTAAGACGGATGAAGCTTGTCAGAATTATAATCAGCATCCTACTGTTACTATTCTTTGCCGATATTGCGAGATACTTTGTTTATCCCGATGTTGGAAAGCTTGTGGACGAAAATCCCCTTAAAACAGCTTTTATGGAATCCCGGGAGGCCGAATGGAAACAGGAAGGGCTAGACGATAAAAAAATACACCAGAAATGGGTGTCGTTACGAAATGTTTCACCTAACCTCATTAAAGCGGTGCTTATTGCTGAAGACGACAAATTCTGGAAACATGAGGGCTTTGATTACCAGGCGATTGAGCGGTCGATAGAAAAAGACATCGTTGCTAAAAAATTTAAAATGGGGGGTAGCACCATCAGCCAGCAGCTTGCCAAGAACCTCTATCTATCTTCTTCAAAAAACCCTGTTCGCAAAATCAAGGAAGCCATTCTTACTTGGAGAATTGAAAAAAAACTTTCCAAACGCAGAATTCTTGAGCTTTATGTTAACCTGGTTGAATGGGGTGATGGAATTTTTGGTATTGATCAGGCCGCACGACATTACTACGGTGTCAGTCCAGCAGGGTTAACAGCCCTACAGGCCTCTAAACTTGCCTCAATACTTCCGAATCCTATCAAATATTCTCCTGTTGGCACATCTGCCTACGTTCGCAATCGTTCCAGAATTATATATGCTATTATGCGAAAGAGAGGAATATTTGTACCTGACTATAAAGAAGTTATGACATTGACCCCTGATATCACACCAGTAGATTCTGTTGTAATTGGTGTTCCTGAATATCTGATTGATCAGGCTTTTTCTGCAGATAGCTCTTCGATGAAGAGTTCTGAAGAGAAACTTACTGTTCCCGCTGAAAAGGGAGAGGGGGGCGGTTCTGAAACTCCTGGAAACACACACAAACCTTGAGGGAGTGCTGGACATGATTACAAGAAATGGAGAGATATTATGAGTCTGCAACTTGGTGAAGCCATCAAAATCGTAGCTCAAACCAAAATATATCTGTTATACCGGACACTGGTTTATGGAGCTATCGCTTTCGTTGTAGCGTTATTCCTCTGCGTGCTCGCGCTTATAGGGAGCATCTTTGGAGGTGGAGCTGCCCTTGTGCTTTTTCTTATTGCTTTGTTTGCAGGAGGCTTCAGCTTCAGACTGTTGCGTGAATATGTTCTCTATCTGCTTCAGGCAGGTCACATTGCATTGATCACAGAGATTGCGGAAAAGGGAGGTCTTCCGCCGGGTATTTCGCAAACCGCATGGGCCAAGGAAAAGGTTATGAAGTATTATAAGGAGGTAAGTGTTCTTGCTCTTGTTGATCAGCTGGTGAAGGGAGTGCTTGTTTCATTGAACAGAACCTTGTTCAATATTATGAATGTACTGCCTATACCAGCACTTGAGGGGCTTTCAAATATAGTGCAGCGGATAGTTAATTTCAGTCTTACCTATATCGATGAGTCGGTTATTGCCTTTACCTATTTTACGAAAAACGAAAATGTATTTGATGCCGCGAAGTCCGGTATTATTGTTTACTGTCAATCATGGAAAGCGTTACTGAAAAATGCCGTTGCGCTGACGCTTTTCAGTTATATGTTTGTAATTCTTACGACTTTTGCCTTTTTGATTCCCCTTGGTGCTCTTGCCTGGTCTCTTCCATCTACATGGGCTCTCGTTAAGTTTTTTCTATTTGTTCTTGCTCTTTTTCTCGGGGTATCAGCAAAGTGGATTCTGTTCGATCCTGTTGCGTGCACATCAACCATATTGACATTTTTGAAAGAGGCCGAATCAATAAAACCTGATCCTGAGTGGGAATCAAAAATTGAGGCAGTCAGCGACAAGTTCCGCACCTTGAAGGTAAAAGCAGAAGAGATGACTCGATCTGCTTGAAAAAATCCCTAAAGCCACCCAAACGCCCTTGTAGAGGACGTCTGGATGGATAAAGCAATCTTCTAGTAATCCGCTGTATCAGTCATTGTAGGGTTCAAACAATGTCTTGTCAACGCCACAAACAGGACAAGCCCAGTCATCTGGAATGTCCTCGAATGGAGTTCCCGGTTCAATTCCACTGTCAAGATCGCCTACTTCAGGATCGTAGACATAGCCGCATGGTACACAGACCCATTTCCCCATAAAAAAATCTCCTGTTTTAATTAATAACTCTTAAGATTGTAAATGATTATAAAGAAAAAATATACCCTTTAAGAAGGAATAATAATTTGTCTTGATGGTGAATTAAACCGTATGACATGTAAAAAGTTCGCCATCCTGCAAAAAAAATGTAATGCCTCCAAACTTTCGATTTTCAGAGTTTTTTTTTCTGTGCCTGAATTTTTATTGGAGGGTCAGATGTTGTAAAAGTTTATCAGCAAAAATATGCTTGCAATAAATTTTTGAAGAGAGTGAGATGAACTGGAAAAATGCATTTTTGGTGTGGTTGTTGATAGCCGTTGCTGAATCTCTGCATGGAACCTTAAGACGACTGTTTCTGGTACCACTGATAGGGGAAAGACCTTCAAGCCAGGTTGGTGTGGTGATAGGTTCAGTCATAATTTTTGTTATCGCTTGGTTTTGCATCCGCTGGATCGCTACCGAATCATACAGTCAGCAGATGAAGGCAGGTATTCTTTGGGTTTTTCTAACACTTATTTTCGAGTTCAGTCTTGGTTTTTCGCTTGGCTATTCTCTGGAGCGCATCCTTTCGGATTACAACTTGAGAGAGGGCGGGTTGATGGGGCTGGGGTTACTGTTTATGATGTTTGCTCCTTTTTTGGCAGCCCGTGTTCGACGATTTAATCACACCTCCTAATACCACCCCCGCAGCTTCATGGCATCTGCCACTCTTTCGACAGCTACAATGTATGCGGCTAACCGGTTATGGACATTATATGACCGTGCTTTTTGCTCGACAGCAAAAAAAGCGGTTTTCATTTTCTTTTCGAGGCGCTCTTGCACCTCATCCTCTGACCAGTAATACCCATAAGCATTCTGTACCATTTCAAAATATGAAACCGTGACACCTCCGGCATTACAGAGCAGATCGGGAATAATATATACCCCATTATTATAAAGAACAGTGTCTGCTTCAGGGGTGGTTGGTCCGTTGGCAAGTTCAGCGATAATTTTAGCCTTGATATTCATGGCGTTTGCATCTGTTATAACAGAATCAAGCGCCGCAGGAAAAAGCACTGCTACGTCAAGTTCAAGAAGTTCTTTATCTGAAATTGCTATAGCCGATGGAAAACCCGCTACCGAACCTGTCTTTTTTTTATGCGCCATAACCTTTTCATAGCTTAACCCTTCAGGATGGTAAATACACCCTTTCGAATCAGACACAGCAATCACTTTCAATCCAAGAAGTTCAACGGCAAGTTTATGGGCGTAAGAGCCGGCATTACCGTAACCTTGGATTGCAGCTCTTGATTCGGTAAGGTTAATACCAAGAGTAAGTGCAGCTTCCCTTATACAATATATTCCTCCTCTTGCTGTGGCATCACTTCTACCGGCAGAGCCACCAAGAGCAAGGGGTTTTCCTGTAATCACCCCGAACTTGTTATTGCCTTGCATAATGGAGTATTCATCAGCCATCCAGGCCATAATTTGAGGCGTTGTATAAACATCCGGAGCTGGAATATCTTTTTCAGTTCCAAGAAAACTGGCGGTCTGGCGGATATAGGCTCGTGATAACCTTTCAAGTTCACCGGGCGAAAGAGTTTTAGGGTCACAGATAACCCCACCCTTTGCTCCGCCTAACGGAATATCCATGACGGAGGTTTTCCAGGTCATCCATGAAGCCAATGCCCTTATGGTATCGATAGTTTCATTGGGATGAAATCGAATTCCTCCTTTGTTTGGCCCCCTCGCATTATTATGCTGGACACGAAATCCCTGAAAAATTTTAGTACTCCCGTTATCCATTTTTACTGCCAAGGTGACATGAAGCTCACGCATAGGTCGGCGAAGAAGCTCGTAAGCCACAGGATCAAGCTTAATTATTGCCGCTGCTTCATCCAGTTGCTTCTGGGAAGTGCTATACGATAGTTCTTCAGTTTGGGGGTTTGGCTTCATATGGAAAGGAGGTGGTATGTTTCAAACAGTCTATTTGGTTCAATTAATAGTAACGGTTCCCTTGTAGACAATTTTTGCGGGACCGGTCAGGAATACTTCCTCCATACTGTCATTAAACTGAACCTCAAGGGTATCTCCGCTTTTTACTGTCACTTTAACGGTTGAACCCGAAATTTTACCCAGCCGATGACTCATTACTGCCGCCGCAACTGCTCCTGTACCACAGGCAAGTGTTTCATCTTCAACCCCCCTTTCAAATGTTCGGATTGAAAGAGTTTCAAGAGAGGTAACCTCGATAAAATTTACGTTTGTGCCCTCTGGAAATATATCTGTTCTATGCCTGATGGTACGTCCGGCTCCTGTTACATCAACGTGTGCCAGATCGGCAGTGTAAATGATGGCATGAGGAGAACCGGTGTTGACAGCGTGGCAGATAAGCCCCTCGATATGCAGGTTGTTTATAAAATCCTTTGGCGCAAGCATCTGAAGTCTTACAGTTTCGATACTGGTAATCCAGGCATTGTAGCGGTTCCTGTTTGCTTCAAAGGTATAGGATTTATCTGCAGACGCTGGAATTCCGATAGAGGAGGCAAAATATGCGGCACACCGGCCACCGTTTCCACACATTGACCCAATAAAGCCATCAGCATTGTAGTATTTCATGGAGAAATCGTATTCCTCAGACCGCTCAATCAGGATAAGTCCGTCAGCCCCTATTCCGGTTCTACGGGTGCATAGTTTATTAATGTCTTCATGAGAAAGATGTACTGAAAGGCCCCTGTTGTCGATAACAATAAAGTCATTGCCTGCTCCTGAGAGCTTGCTGAACATAATCTCCATACCGTTAAAACGTCTTGTGCATTGAAATTTTTTTTATTGCCTTCCATTGCATATAAGGACGTTATGCAATGGCTTTCATGCTTTATAATAAAACAATAGCACATTAATGCGACGGCAAAACTATTAATTATTAAATAAATTTTCTTATTTTACCCCAAGAATATCTGGTTATTTGTTTGGGTAATTTCCTTTCTAAAGATGGTTATAAAGAGTTTTTCCATAGATTTTTCGATAGCTTTTGAGAGTAATCATTGGCATTGCGTTACGGAATAGTATATAGAGCTGGCAGGTTAGTGGGCATGGTTTTCACCCATATACTGCAGTTTGTTGGTATGCACGGATAAAACGCAGCGGTTTTCTATTTGGTTTCTTTAACATGAAATAGGTCCAAACAAAGGAGAGAATACAATGGCTGAACAAGTGAATCCGGCAGGAGTCAAGCCAAAGGGCACTGTCCCACCTCCCAAGGGGAGCGCTCCTTCTCCGAAGGCTAATGGTGCCCCAGGCGCCCCATCGGTTATCAAGGAGCAGGATGCAGCAAAAATGAGAAGATTTCTGTTCCAGCGAACAGAGACACGCTCTACGAAGTGGTATCAGATTTTCGATACCGATAAGATTGATGACGAACAGGTCGTTGGCGGGCATCTTGCGCTGCTGGGTGTGTTAGGCTTTCTTATGGCAATCTACTACATCTCGGGGGTTCAGGTTTTTCCCTGGGGTGCACCAGGTTTTCATGATAACTGGTTCTACCTTACCATTAAGCCAAGAATGGTTTCTCTTGGAATTGACACGTACAGTACGAAAACAGAGGATCTTGAGTTTGCAGCATCAAAGCTCATCGGGTGGGCACTGTTTCACTTTCTTTCCGGTTCAATTCTTCTTTTCGGCGGATGGCGTCACTGGACCCACAATCTGACGAATCCGTTTACCGGACGTGCCGGTAATTTCCGTGATTTCCGGTTTCTTGGAAAGTTTGGTGATATAGTATTCAGCGGTACAAGTGCTAAAACTTACAAAGATGCGCTTGGGCCACATACAATCTATATGTCGCTGCTTTTTCTGGGCTGGGGTTTACTGATGTGGTTTGTGCTCGGGTTTGAACCGATTCCTGATTTTCAGACCATCAACTCAGAGACATTCATGTCCTTTGTGTTCTTTGTTATCTTTTTTGCTCTTGGTATTTACTGGTGGAACAACCCTCCGAATGCAGCCATCCACCTCAACGATGACATGAAAGCAGCCTTTTCTGTTCACCTGACAGCAATTGGCTATATCAATATCGCGCTCGGCGTCATAGCATTTGTTGCCTTTCAGCAGCCTTCATTTGCCGCCTACTACAAAGAACTTGACAACCTTGTCTTTTACCTTTACGGTGAACCGTTCAACAGGGTAAGCTATAATTTTGTTCAGGAAGGCGGTAAAATTATTTCAGGTTCCAAAGAGTTTGCTGATTTTGCTCCTTTTGCAATTCTGCCAAAGAACGGTAGCTCTTTTGGTATGTCAAGGGTAGTGATTAACCTCATTACTTTTAACCATATCATCTGCGGTGTTCTGTATGTTTTTGCCGGTGTTTATCATGGTGGCCAGTATCTCCTAAAGATACAGCTTAATGGAATCTACAATCAGATTAAGTCCATCTGGATTACTAAAGGGCGTGATCAGGAAGTACAGGTCAAGATTTTAGGTACTGTAATGGCTCTTTGTTTTGCTACCATGCTTTCTGTTTATGCAGTTATCGTATGGAATACAATCTGTGAGCTGAATATTTTCGGCACCAATATCATGATGTCCTTCTACTGGTTGAAACCTCTACCGATTTTCCAGTGGATGTTCACTGACCCAAGCATCAATGACTGGGTAATGGCCCATGTTATCACTGCCGGTTCGCTCTTCTCGCTTATTGCTTTGGTTCGTATTGCTTTCTTTGCGCACACATCACCACTGTGGGATGATCTTGGTCTCAAAAAGAACTCTTATTCTTTCCCTTGTCTTGGTCCGGTATATGGTGGCACTTGCGGCGTATCAATTCAGGATCAGCTTTGGTTTGCAATGCTTTGGGGAGTCAAAGGTCTTTCAGCTGTCTGCTGGTACATTGATGGTGCATGGATTGCTTCGATGATGTATGGTGTTCCTGCTGCCGATGCTAAGGCATGGGATTCTGTTGCAGGTCTTCATCACCACTATTCAGCAGGTATTTTCTATTATTTCTGGACGGAAACCGTTACAATCTTTTCAAGTTCGCATCTGTCTACCATTTTGATGCTAGGACATCTTATATGGTTTATCAGCTTTGCTGTATGGTTTGAAGATCGTGGTTCACGTCTTGAAGGTGCTGATATCCAGACCAGAACAATCCGCTGGTTTGGAAAGAAGTTCCTTAACAGAGATGTTACGTTCCGTTTCCCGGTTCTGACCATTTCAGATTCTAAAATGGCAGGTACCTTCCTGTATTTCGGTGGAACATTTATGCTGGTATTTCTCTTTATCGCAAACGGGTTTTATCAGACAGATGCCCCGCTTGCGCCTACTGTAAGTGATGCATCAGTATCAGGACAGTTAATGCTGACGCAGGTTGTAGATTACCTGATGAAGCTGATTGCTTAATCATCCCGATTATTCACGAAAGAGCATCGCGGCTCTTTCGTGAATAATGTTTGCCATTAAAGTTTATCACGTAATTAAAGAGGAGGGTTTTTTATGGCCGATCCTGTAAAACAGCCAGATATAGTGCCAGCACCTGCCGCAAAGGCTCCGTCTGCCCCGCCAAAAGCGGTAGCTCCGGCAGCAAAACTGGGACAGGCAAAACCAAAAGAGGCTCCCCCGAAACAAGCGGGAAAACCTCGTCTTGAGCCACTTAATACAAATCTTGGTAGAAGTGGTGTCCGTCAGGAGTCAGCCCTTCCGGTAAAAAAAGCAGCAGCGAAGCCTGCACCGGGAGCAAAACCGGCTCCCACTGCAAAGCAAGTTCCCGGGGCTAAACCAGCTGCACCTGCGGCAAAGGCAGCGTCAGGAGCACCAGCAGCTCCTGCAGCAAAAGGAGTGCCTGTCGCCAAGGCAGCACCGGCAGCTGCTGATCAGACTGCAGCGAAAAAGGCTGCTCCAAAGGCCAAGTCTCACTATTTTATCATTGAAAACCTTTGTGTAGGATGCGGGCTTTGTCTTGACAAGTGTCCACCAAAAGTCAATGCTATTGGTTACAAGTTTTATGGTGACGTTCAGGAAGGTGGCTTCAGGTGTTATATTGATCAGGATGCCTGTATTTCCTGTTCAGCCTGTTTTTCTGCAGATGAATGTCCTTCCGGTGCATTGCTTGAAGTTCTTCCAGATGGTGAGGTACTGGACTTTACCTATACACCACCTGAAAGACTTGATTTTGACCTCAGGTTTCTTCACAGGTTTCACAGGGAGGCGCGTTAAGACTTTCAGGCACTATCCTTGTGTTCGTTAAGAGTAGTAATACAAAGCATTGCTTCACAGAAGCAATGCTTTTTTTTTGAAGATTGTAATCGGTCATGTTGGAACAAAACATCGTAATGCCAAATAATTCAGATACCAGACTCTGTGAAAAAACTGAGCCGGCATATTGCACGCTTATTATTATTCCGACATATAATGAAGCTGAAAATATTGCGAGGTTATTGAGTGATCTTGCATCGCTCTATCCTTCTTCAGTTGATATTCTTGTTATTGACGACAACTCTCCAGATGGCACCTTTGAGATTGTTGCTACAATGCAGGAAAAAATCAAAGGTCTCAGCATTATCAAGCGTGAACGAAAGTTAGGGCTTGGTACGGCATATATTACCGGTTTTCGATATGCTTTGGAAAAAGGGTACGGGTATGTTATAGAGATGGATGCTGATTATTCTCACGATCCAACTGAAGTGCAGCGCTTTCTTGATGCAGTAAAGGAAGCTGATCTGGTTATTGGTTCACGTTATATGAATAATACGGTTAATGTTGTTAACTGGCCTCTTGGACGGTTAATTTTGTCAAAGATGGCAAGTATATATACCAAATTTATTACAGGTCTTCCTGTTGATGATCCTACAAGTGGTTTTAAATGCTTTAGTTCCAAAGTATTGCGTGCTCTTGATCTTGAAAAAATTAACTCTCAGGGGTACTCATTTCAAATTGAAATGAATTTCAGGGTATGGAAAAAAGGGTTTGTTCTCAGAGAGATTCCAATTGTATTTGTTGACCGGTCTGTCGGAAAATCAAAAATGACGAAAAGGAACATCCGTGAAGCGATCTGGATAGTCTGGTGGCTGAAAATAAAATCGATTGTCGGGTTGTTATAAGATTGATTGACTGAATACAACGGTCATGAAAAAGAAAAGCCCCGTTTGTTTCGGGGCTTTTCAAAAATATAGTATATCAGGGTTCTTTTGCTGCAATGATCTGCTGAGCAATATCAGGGGGAGCTTCCTCATAATGACTGAAGCTGTATGAGTATCGAGCTCTGCTCTGCGTTAATCGAGTGAGTGAATGGTGGAATGGAGTAAGCGCCGCCTGTGGAATAAGTGCCCGGATAATCTGCAATCGTACATCAGAATCCATACCCAAAATTTTTCCACGTCTGCTTGATATATCACCAACAATTTCACCGGTATACTGCTCAGGAGCATAAACGATCAAGGAGTATACTGGCTCAAGGAGCAGCGGCCTTGATTTCTCGAAAGCATTTTTAAAGGCCATACTTGCAGCAATTTTAAATGCAAATTCGGAACTGTCAACTGGATGAAATGAACCGTCGTAAGCAACAGCTTTAAGATCAACGACAGGATAACCGGCAAGTACGCCTTTTTCAATTGCTTCCCTAAGCCCTTTTTCCACCGCGGGCAGGTAGCGGGTCGGAACAACACCTCCGACAACTTCACTAGAAAATATAAAACCGGTATCACGAGCAGTAGGTTCAAGTCTTACCCAGACATCACCATATTGTCCACGTCCTCCTGATTGCTTTTTGTATTTTCCTTGAGCAGATGATGCTGATCGTATGGTTTCACGGTAAGGAATTTTAGTCGGTGCCATATCGACCTTGACATTGAACTTCGTCTGTAACCGGTTGATAATAATATCCAGATGGGTTTCGCCGAGTGTTTTCAGAATTGTCTGATTGAATTCAACATCATGAGTGATTGTAAAACTTGGATCTTCTTCGTGAAGATGATGAAGTCCTGCTGATATTTTATCTTCGTCACCTTGGGTTACCGGGATAATAGCAGTGGCAAGCATCGGCTCAGGAAAAATAATCGGGCTTATTTTGCAACTTGTACCTTTGTCGGCAAGGGTATCATTGGTATGTGCATCTTTCAACTTAACAACCATACCGATATCCCCGGCAAGAAGCTTGTCCACCGGGTTTTTTTTCTGTCCGATTATGGTATAAACCTGCCCGGGTTTTTCAAGTTGTCCAGTCTGTACATCAATCAGTTCATGACCTGTTTCAAGATGGCCTGAATAAACCCTGAGGTAAGAAATTTCACCTACACGCGGTTCTGACATTGTTTTAAAAATAAACGCGACAGTTGGTCCGTCAGGATTAGGCTGAATCAGGTTTTTAGATCCATCAAGAGTCGAAATTGATTGTTCAGGGCCGCGTTCAATAGGTGAAGGACAGAGATTGACAATCGCATTCAACAGCCGTTCTGATCCGATGAGGTGAAGGGGGGATGTACAGAAAACAGGGAAAAAAGTTCTGGTTACCAATGCAGATTTAATTCCAGTCCTTAGTTCATCTTCTGTAAGAGTTCCGACTTCAAAAAACCTGCTCATCAGTTCCTCATCAGTCTCTGCAATTGTTTCGACGAGTTGCTGATGCAATTCCTCCGCCTGTTTTAGATGAAGATCGGGAATATCAGAAATTGTCATACCTCCTGTTTTATCAGGGCTGAAGGTAAGTTGCTTCATCAGAAGAACATCAATCAGGGTATGGTGTCCAAGGCCCTCTTCGGCGGGAAACTGTATAGGTGTAACAAGATTGCCAAAATGATCTCTGAGACCCTGTACCGTAGCGTTAAAATTTGTTCGGTCGGCATCAAGTTTCGTTAAAATAAACATGGTGGGTTTATAGTACTCCCTGGTATACTCCCAGATAGTATCGGTGCCTACCTCAACTCCGGATGCTGAATTTACCGTTATCAATACAGTATCGGCAACCCTCATAGCTGACTTGACATCTCCGTGAAAGTCAAGCAGGCCCGGAGTGTCAATAATATTAAGCTTCGTGTCGTTCCAGAACCCATTGATAAGGCTGGTGTTGAGGCTGTGTTTTCTTTGAATCTCATCAGCAGAATAATCGGAAATGGTGTTTCCTTCGTCAATACTGCCGAGTCGGTTAATGATGCCCATAGTCAAGGCAAGAGATTCTGTAAGCATGGTCTTGCCACTGCCGGCATGACCTGTAATGACAATGTTTCGCAATTGATCCGGTAGGACGGCTTGCATAGCAGGACTCCTTTGTTGAATTAAATAATTGTCTTGCTGGCCCATGATTACAAAAAAGGGCTATGGGTCTTTTTTTAACGTAAACGACACAAAATGTAATTAACAAAAAAAAGAATTATTTGCTGTGGTATCAACAATGAAATGGATGGGAAAAAAAGATATATTTTCAAGTTATCGCAGAACAGCAACTATATTTTACTTCCTTTTGCGCGATAAAAGCATGTAACAAACATAAATATATTTCGTTATGCCTATTATCACTAAGATTCTTGCCCGACAGATCCTTGATTCAAGAGGAAATCCAACAGTAGAAGTGGATGTATACACTGAAAGCTCTTTTGGACGGGCTGCTGTGCCTAGCGGTGCATCGACAGGGATCCATGAGGCATCTGAACTCAGAGACGGCGATGCAAGTGTCTATCTTGGAAAGGGTGTACTTAAGGCGGTAGAGAATGTTAATACTGTTATCAACGATGCAATGAACGGGATGCTGGTAACAGAACAGCAGGAAATTGACGAAGCCTTGATTGCACTTGATGGTACGCCGAACAAATCCCGCCTTGGAGCAAATGCCCTTTTAGGTGTGTCACTGGCTTGTGCGAAGGCTGGTGCTGAATATACTGGACTTTCCCTTTTCCGCTATATTGGCGGCACAATGGCGAACACTCTTCCCGTGCCGATGATGAACGTACTCAACGGTGGTGCTCATGCCGATAATACTGTTGACTTTCAGGAATTCATGATAATGCCTGCCGGGTTCGGTTCTTTTTCTGATGCACTTCGTTCAGGCGCTGAAATTTTTCATGCACTTAAGGCTTTGCTGAAAAGCAAAGGTTTGAGCACTGCGGTCGGTGATGAGGGCGGGTTTGCTCCTAACCTTCGCTCAAACGAAGAAGCAATTGAACTTGTGATTGAAGCAATTGGCAAGGCCGGTTATAAAGTCGGTTCACCGACAGATAAAGGTGGCCTGGGTGATGCCCAAGTCATGATCGCCCTTGATCCTGCAAGTTCGGAGTTTTATGATGCACAAAAGAAAATGTATGTCTTCAAAAAGTCATCAAAACAGGAGCTCTCATCTCTTCAAATGGCAGAATACTGGGAAAAATGGGCGAGTGACTATCCAATTATTTCAATCGAAGATGGTATGGCTGAAGATGATTGGGAAGGTTGGAAATTGTTGACAGACAAAATTGGTTCAAGGGTTCAGCTTGTTGGTGATGACTTGTTTGTTACCAATAGCAAAAGACTTGCTGAGGGTATTGAGCGTAAAGTTGCAAATTCCATTCTTATCAAAGTAAATCAGATTGGCACGCTTACCGAAACCCTTCAGGCAATTAATCTGGCAAATTCCAACGGTTATACCTCCGTTATCAGTCATCGGAGCGGTGAAACAGAGGATAGCACCATTGCACAAATTGCCGTAGCTACAAATGCAGGTCAAATCAAGACTGGCAGTCTCTCGCGTTCAGACCGTATGGCTAAATACAATGAACTGCTTCGTATTGAGCAGGAACTTGGTGATCAGGCCAGGTACCCCGGCAAGAATGCTTTTCGTGTATAATCAGATCTACAGAGAACCCTTTTAACAAAGGGTTTCTCTCTTAGCAGGGTATTTTTGTTATTGCAAAGGCATATGGCAACAATAAGGTTTCGGATGCGTGAAAAAAATTATTGATAAAATCTGGGAGTATATTCGTTCAAACCCGAAAAAATTTTTTTTTCAGGTTGCATTTGCTCTTTTTGTGGTTTGGATATTTTTTGACGATTACGGTATTGTTAAAAGAATCCGAATGGAATCGGAACACCGCGTCCTTCTTGATCGACAGAAATACGAGCAAAAGAAAATTCTTGAAAATGAGTTGCGCATTCAGCATGCTCATGAGCCTGACAGTATTGAAAAGGCGGCAAGGGAAAAATATAATTTCCGGAAACCGGGTGAAACCCTGTTTATCATTAAGACGCGTTAGTTTTTTATTCAACAGTCATCCCATCAAATGTATCAGTACCGCCGCCGTTTAACACGTGAAGTTACCTTTGGAACCATTAAACTGGGAGGGTATCAGCCGATTAGGGTAGAGTCCATGACCAATACTCATACCATGGACACCACGGCAACTGTGGTGCAGTGCCGGAGGCTTTATGAAGCAGGCTGCGAAATTATCCGCTTGACCGTTCCAACCGAGAAGGATGCTGAAAATCTCAGGAATATCCGGAATCAGCTCCGTAGCGATGGTATTGATATCCCGCTTGTTGCTGATATTCATTTTTCTGCTCGTGCAGCACTGAAGGCTGTTGAATTTGTTGAAAATATTCGCATCAATCCGGGAAATTATGCTGCTCGACAAAAGTTTTCCAATACTGAATATACAGATGAAGAGTATTTTCAAGAGCTTGAGCATGTACAGCTTGAATTTCTGCCACTGATTGAAAAAGCCCGCCAGAATGGTGTATCAATGAGAATCGGCACTAACCATGGCTCTTTGTCAGACAGAACTGTCAGTCGTTATGGCAATTCTCCCGAAGGTATGGTAGAGGCGGCACTTGAGTTCGCCAGGATTTGTGAGGACGCTGGATATAACGATATTCTTTTTTCAATGAAATCGTCGAATGTCCGGGTGATGATTCAGGCATACAGGCTTCTTGTTGAGAAGGCGGATGCTGAGCTTCATTACGCCTATCCTCTTCATCTTGGAGTAACCGAGGCAGGAGATGGTGATGAGGGTCGTGTAAAATCGGCCATGGGAATTGGTGCACTTCTTGAAGATGGTCTTGGCGATACCATTAGAGTATCATTGACTGAGGATCCTGTCCATGAAGTTCCTGTTGGGTTCGCTATTGTTAAAAAGTATAACGATTTTCACCTTGTTAAAGGTGATAAAGGGCATCTCCCTCTGAAGCATGTTATTGAAAGCCGTAATCAGTTGGAGACCCGGAATATTTCGCGGGATGGTTCACCCCCATTCAATCCTTTCAGTTATCAGCGCAGGGTTTCCCGTCAATTTTCAATTGCAGGTTTTGAAGTTGGGGGAGATAGTACTCCTAAAGTTGAAACAGAGGTACATACCCCGCTCAATGAATTTGATACTGCGTTACGAGAGGCCCTCCATAGGCTGGCCCCTGAAAAACCTCTTGATGCCATTCGTTCTGAGTTTACATCAGTTCGAATCAACACCTCGGAGGATCTTGTTCTGCTTGACAAATTTTTATTGAAACTTGGAGATGCCGGTCGCCACATTGTTGCTTCCACAAGAGATGTTTCACTTGTGGTGGCGTTACTCGATAAAGTTTCTAAAGTCAGGCTTGATATTATTGAGGGAGAACAGCTCGGTAATGATTTTCTAAAGAATCTCGATAATGATCGTCCTGGAGTTCTGGAGTTCTGCTTTATGCATGAAAATTCAGGGCTGTCAGTTCCTGCTGAAGTTCTTGCATATCTTGGAGATAAACTTCGGAAGCAGGGTGTTCAAAGAGTTATGTTTTCAATTGACACAACCGATACAGTGTTTGCCTATCGCAAGCTTGCGCAAACCTTTAACAGCCAATCTCTCGACTATCCATTTATTATTCGCTTTCGAGGGGATACTTCAGACAGACTTGGATGTTTGATCAGCTGTTCTGTTCAGACGGGGACACTTTTTTGTGATGGTATCGGAGATATGATTGCCCTTCATACAAAGCTTGCAGAGGACGATGAGGTAAATTTGGGATTTAATATTCTTCAAGGCGCCAGGACCAGAATGTCAAAAACGGAATTTATTTCGTGTCCAGGTTGCGGAAGAACATATTTCGATCTCGAAAAAGCAACTGCCGCGGTAAAACAGCAAACATCTCACCTTAAAGGGTTAAAGATTGGAATCATGGGATGTGTAGTCAATGGCCCCGGGGAGATGGCGGATGCAGATTTCGGATATGTCGGTGCCGGAAAAAATAGAATCAGTCTTTACGTTGGCAGGGAGTGTGTGGAAGAAAATATTTCAGAACAGGATGCGGTCAACCGCCTGATAGACCTTATTAAAGAGCGCGGAAAATGGGTAGAACAGGTATAAGCTGTAATTATAGTGGCGTTTACGGCTTTATAACTTGTTTCTTTTGATATTGTTATGACATTTACGTTGATCACCGGGGCGTCTATGGGTATCGGTGAAGCCCTTGCTAGAAAATTTGCCAGTCAAGGCTGTAATCTCATACTTGTTGCCCGATCCTCAGAAAGGTTGCTTGCGCTTGCTGAAGAACTTCGTAAAGAAATGGGGGTTGAAGTTGAGGTTTGCGTTCAAGACTTGAGCGTTGCTGACAGCTCAAGACACATTTACCTGTTCTGTCATAATAATAATTTCGACGTTGATACTCTGGTCAATTGTGCAGGATTGTCCTGTGCCGGCGATTTTGCAGATATGCCATTACAAAAACTCGAAGAGATCATAATGGTCAATGTTATGTCGACCGCCAGGCTTACCCGTTATTTTATCTCCGATATGGTTGAAAGAAAATATGGAACCATTATCAATGTTGCATCTATTGGCGGCCTTCAAGGGGTTCCGGGCCTTGGGCTATACTCGGCTACAAAGTCATTTATCATGACGCTTACAGAAGCTCTGTATGGAGAACTGAAAGGTACCGGGATAAAAGTTATATCTGTTTGTCCGGGATTTATCAATACCGGTTTTTTTAAACATGCAGGGCACGATGCTGCAAATATTCGATTACCTATTTACGGTGCTGATGTCGTTGTAAAAGCAGTAATGAGGGGATTAAGAAAAAAACGCATTCGAATATTTCCTACTCTGATTGATAACATCCTTGCGTTTTCACAGAGATTTGTGACGAGAAGGTTGGTAATACGTCTCGCAGGTTTTTTTGCGGCAGTAAAGGATTATTAATATTATAATCCTTTTTTCTTTGTATTATTAATTCCTGTCATTATATTACCAGCCGTGTTTTTTGAGTTTTTATTGTTGCTGGTGTAGCTCAATTGGTAGAGCAGCTGATTTGTAATCAGCAGGTTGCGGGTTCGAGTCCCATCACCAGCTCAGGATGTCAAGGGTAGGTAGCGAAGTGGTTAAACGCAACAGACTGTAAATCTGTCGACTATGTCTTCGGAGGTTCGAATCCTCCCCTACCCACAGTTTTTTTTGCGTGTCAGGCTGATGTAGCTCAGTTGGTAGAGCACTTCCTTGGTAAGGAAGAGGTCATCGGTTCGAGTCCGATCATCAGCTCGGTTTTTGGAGGTATTGATTGATACGTCAGTAGCTTAATTGGTAGAGCAGCGGTCTCCAAAACCGCAGGTTGGGGGTTCGATTCCCTCCTGACGTGCACGCAAACAAATAATTTTTCTGTAGTTTATTCGAGACTTTTATACATGAATAAATATATCGGCAAAGCAAATCAGTATTACCGCGATGTTATCGGTGAGATGAGAAAAGTAGTCTGGCCGAGCAGGGAAGAGATCAAGGATTTGACGATTGTTGTGTTGACTGTTTCGGGTATTCTTGCCTTGTTTACGTTTCTTGTCGACTGGGTCATAAATTTCGTTATGGGAAAGTTATTGTAAGAAAACGTGTTAAGGTGATTTGAATGAGCGCAAAGAAAAAAGAGGTTGAGGTTCAGGGTGTTCCGGTTGCGCGCTGGTATGCACTCAGGATTTATTCGGGCCACGAGCGCAAAGTTAAAGAGTCGATTGAGGCTGATGTTGCCCGTAGTGGTCTTGGGGACAAGATCTTGCAGATCTATGTTCCTTATGAACGTTTTGTGGAGGTTAAAAACGGCAAGAAAAGAAGCTTAACCAAAAATGCATTTCCTGGTTATGTCCTTATAGAGGCCGTGCTTGACAAGCAGACAAGAAATCTTATTCTTGATATCCCCTCTGTAATGGGATTTCTGGGTGTTGATGATGTTCCTACTCCCTTGCGACCTGATGAGGTTGAAAAGATTTTGGAACCGGATAACTCCATTGAACATCGCTCTGTTGTAGAGTCGCCGTTCAATATAGGTGACTCGGTTAAAGTTATAGATGGACCTTTCAGTTCGTTGACCGGTGTCGTTCATGAAGTTTCTACTGAAAGAATGAAGGTTAAGGTTATGATAAGCTTTTTTGGTCGCAGTACGCCGACAGAGCTTGATTTTTCACAGGTTAAGTCAGTTTCCCAATAATTAGGGCTTGAGTAATATTAAGCTTCTAAATAGAAATAGTTTATGGCAAAAAAGGTAATCGGTTTTATCAAGCTACAGATCCCAGCTGGTGCAGCAAATCCTGCTCCTCCTGTCGGTCCTGCTCTTGGTCAGAAGGGTGTCAATATCATGGAGTTTTGCAAGCAGTTCAACGCTAAAACTCAGTCTGAATCAGGGATGATTATTCCGGTAGTTATTACCGTATTCTCTGACAAATCTTTCACGTTTATTACTAAAACCCCTCCTGCGGCTGTTCTTCTTCTTAAAGAAGCCAACCTGAAGAAAGGGTCAGGCGAGCCTAACCGTAATAAGGTCGGTTCAGTCAGTCGTGAGCAGGTTCGCAGAATAGCTGAACTGAAAATGCCTGATCTTAATGCTGTCGATATCAAAGGTGCCGAGGAAATGGTAATGGGTACGGCAAGAAGCATGGGGATCACAGTACAGGATTGAAGGTCTGGATTTAGTAGTTAAGGCTGTGGGAGGCCGAAAGGCCGCTTTATTAACCACTTTACAAAAAAACTAATGGCTGGTAAAAAATACAGAAATGCCGCGTTGAAGATTGATCGTTTTCATGAATACGATCTTGTTGATGCGGTGGACAAAATTAAGGAAATCACTGAGGTAAAATTTGATGCAACGATTGATATTGCCGTGAAGCTTGGGGTAGATCCCCGACATGCTGATCAGGTGGTTCGCGGCACAGTTATGCTTCCGCACGGTACAGGTAAAACTGTTTCAGTGCTTGTTGTCTGCAAAGAGGGCAAGGCTGATGAAGCCAGGGAGGCCGGCGCAGATCTTGTTGGCTTCGAAGAATATATCGAAAAGATTCAGGAAGGATGGACGGGTGTTGATGTTATTATCGCAACTCCGGATGTCATGGGGCAGCTGGGTAAAGTAGCCAAAATTCTTGGACCTCGCGGTTTAATGCCTAATCCGAAGTCTGGCACAGTGACGATGGATGTGGCCAAAGCAGTCAAGGAAGTTAAGGCTGGTAAAATTGAGTTCAGAGTGGATAAGGCCGGAAATGTTCATGCTCCTGTCGGCAAGGTTTCGTTTCAGCCTGAACAGCTGGTTGCCAATATTGGAAGCTTCCTGAAGGAAGTCGTTCGGTTAAAGCCATCGGCAGCAAAGGGTCAGTATGTGCAGGGTATTGCGCTATCAAGCACTATGTCTCCGAGCGTGAAGGTTAAAATGGAAAAATTTGTCGCCTAATAAAAACGGTTTATACGATGAAGCGAGATACAAAAGAAAGGATCGTCAAGGAAGTTGCAGTAACGATCAATAAATCACAGGGCATATATCTGACTGAATTTCAGGGACTGAGTGTAGCTAAAATGGCTGAGCTTCGTCGAGAGTTCAGAAATGTCGGTGTAGAGTATCGTGTTGTAAAAAACACGCTGATAAAAAAAGCTCTTAAAGAGCTTGGGATTGCAGATAAGCTTGCTCCAGGCCTTACAGGAACAACTGCAGTAGCGTTCGGATTTGATGATCCTATTGCTCCGGCAAAGGTTATCAAAAAGTTCAGCAAAAACAATGATGCGCTTAAGTTTAAGATGGCGGCAATCGACGGTATTGTATTTGGCTCCGATTCGCTTCCATTGCTTTCAGAAATGCTCACTAAGACCGAAAATATCGGTCGTACTGCCGGATTGATCAATAGCGTTGTTACCTCTGTACCTGTTGTGGTCAATGCTGTTATGAGAAACCTTGTTTATGCCCTTGACCAGGTAGCAAAGCAAAAGCAGTAAGCAATACAAAACTATTACGCACTCAAAAAAATTATATTAATTGTAAATTATTAAACAAGAGAGGGGAATAATGTCTATCGAAACACTTGTAGAGCAGATTGGTAAGTTGACTCTTACAGAGGCATCTGAATTAGTGAAAGCTCTTGAAGAGAAGTTTGGTGTAAGTGCAGCTCCTGTTGCAGTTGCCGGAGTTGCTGCTGCACCTGCAGGTGAAGTAGCTGTTCAGGAAGAGCAGACTGAATTTGACGTTGTATTGACAGCAGCCGGCGAAAGCAAGATCAATGTGATCAAGGCAGTTCGCGCAATTACAGGTCTTGGATTGAAAGAAGCCAAGGATCTAGTTGACGGTGCACCGAAGACTGTTAAAGAAGCAGTATCTAAGGATGAGGCAGAAAAAATTGCCAAAGAGCTGAAAGACGCAGGGGCATCAGTAGAGTTGAAGTGATCTTTGATAAGAGTCATTACTATAGCAAGCTCCGTTTCCATCTGAAGCGGAGCTTTGTCTGTTTGTGTAAGTACAGTATTGATGAAAGTTTCTGTGATGATACGATTAAGGTTCAGTCGGACTGTTTAGTAAACCGGCAAAGTTTCTGTGGATCTTTGTGAGGACTTAATCTGTAAGTAATTCATGCAATTGATAAAAGCGAGGTGCATGTGAAAGTGGCTGATGCAACAACACCGTGTATTGACTTTTCAAAAATCCGAAGTATTATAGAACCTCCCGACTTATTAAAAGTTCAGTTAGATTCGTTTCATAATTTCATACAGGATAGCGTACCTCTTGCCAAGAGAAAAGACCAGGGCCTCGAGAGGGTTCTACGCGGAGCGTTTCCTATCACCGATACAAGAGGACTTTATCTGCTTGAGTATATTACTTATAGCTTTGATAAACCGAAGTACACGGTTGAAGACTGTATTGAGCGGGGTCTTACCTATGACGTTTCTCTGAAAGTCAAGCTTAAGCTTTCATATAAGGATGAAGCTGATGAGACAGACTGGAAGGAGACAATACAGCAGGAAGTTTACCTGGGCAGGATACCGTACATGACTGAGCGTGGCACCTTTATTGTTAATGGTGCTGAAAGGGTCGTTGTGGCCCAGCTTCACCGCTCTCCTGGTGTTGTGTTCAGTGAGGCTATACATCCGAACGGCAAAAAAATGTATTCGGCTAAAATCGTTCCAACCAGAGGGTCATGGATCGAGTTTCAGACCGATATCAATAATCAGATATTCGTTTATATAGATCAGAAAAAGAACTTTCTGGTTAGCGCTCTCTTGCGTGCCATCGGGTTTGCCCGAGACGAGGATATTCTTGGTTTATTTGATCTTGTTGAAGAGGTAACACTTAAATCAACAAAGAAGGAGCAGCTTATCGGACAGTATCTGGCTTCAGATATTGTTGATATGCAGACTGGTGAAGTAGTAAGTGCTAGAACTGCTATAACTGAGGATATATTTGAACAGATTCTTGCTGCTGGATATAAGAGTATAAAGGTAATGAAAACCTATTCCGGCAGTGACAAGGGCCCGGATAAATCAATTATTATCAATACTATTCTCAATGATAACTCAGCAACTGAAGAAGAGGCGCTTGAGATTGTCTATGAAGAATTGAGAGCTAATGAAGCTCCCGATATTGACGCAGCCAGGAGTTTTCTTGAAAGAACTTTTTTCAACCAGAAAAAATATGATCTCGGAGAGGTTGGCCGTTACAGAATTCAGAAAAAGCTTGGCAAAGAGTTCGACGATCTGAAATCCTACCTTGACGAAAAGCCTGAGCTTAAGCAGCTTTCGGATACTATTTACGAAAAAATTCTTCAGACCATTCAATCCTTCTCCGATGAACCCACCGGTGAGGATATTTTGGTTCTTACGCATTACGATATTATTTCAGTCATATATTATCTCATCAAGCTCGTTAACGGCCTTGCTGAGGTAGATGATGTCGATCATTTGGCGAACCGTCGTGTTCGCTCGGTAGGCGAACAGCTTGCAGCTCAGTTTGTTATCGGGCTTGCAAGGATGGGCAAAAATGTCCGTGAAAAGCTCAATTCAAGAGATTCAGACAAAATTGCACCTGCCGACCTTATTAATGCACGTACTGTATCGAGCGTTGTATCAAGTTTCTTTGCTACAAGCCAGCTCTCACAGTTCATGGATCAGACCAACCCTCTTGCGGAAATGACGAACAAAAGAAGGGTATCTGCCCTTGGACCCGGTGGTCTTACCCGAGAGCGTGCAGGCTTTGAGGTTCGTGATGTTCACTATACTCATTATGGCAGGCTCTGCCCTATTGAAACTCCTGAAGGTCCTAACATCGGCTTGATATCCTCGTTGTCAGTCTATGCTGAAATCAACGATAAAGGGTTTATACAGACTCCTTACAGAGTTGTTGACAAAGGTCAGGTGACAGATACAGTTCTGATGCTTTCGGCCGAGGACGAAGAAAACAAGATTACTGTACCGGTAAGTGTTCCACTTGATGAGAACAATAGAATAGCTGTAGAGACAGTCCAGGCAAGAACCAAGGGTGACTATCCGGTTGTAGCGGCAGAGGACGTTAATTTTATGGACGTTTCTCCGGTTCAAATTGTCAGCGCTGCAGCTGCATTGATTCCTTTTCTTGAGCACGATGATGGTAACCGTGCACTTATGGGTGCTAACATGCAACGTCAGGCGGTTCCACTCTTAACCTCAGAAGCTCCTGTAGTCGGTACAGGCATGGAGGCTAAGGTAGCCAGAGATTCACGGTCGGTGATAATCGCCGAAGGACCAGGAGTAATAGAGGATGTAACAGCTGAATATATACAAGTTCGTTACGATCTTGATCCTGATAATAATGTCTTGTCGATGCTTGACCCAGACGAAGGTCTCAAGACCTATAAGCTGATCAAGTTCAAGCGCTCAAACCAGGATACCTGCATTTCACAGAAGCCTCTTGTTCATATTGGTCAGAGAGTCGAAAAAGGTGTAATCCTTTCAGACAGTTCATCGACTGATAACGGAGAACTGGCGCTTGGAAAAAATGTTCTTGTAGCGTTCATGCCTTGGCGCGGTTACAACTTTGAGGATGCTATCATTCTCAGCGAAAGGCTTGTGTATGATGATGTCTTTACCTCGATTCATATTCACGAATTTGAGGCTAACGTTCGCGACACAAAACGTGGTGAAGAGCAGTTTACCCGTGACATTTACAATGTAAGTGATGAAGCTCTAAGAAACCTTGATGAGAACGGTATTGTCCGAAACGGCGCAGAAGTCAAGGAACGGGATATACTTGTAGGTAAAATAACTCCTAAAGGCGAAAGCGATCCTACACCGGAAGAAAAGCTGTTAAGAGCAATTTTCGGTGACAAATCAAGTGATGTAAAGGATGCTTCAATGCATGTTCCGGCCGGCATGAAAGGTATTGTCATCAAGACAAAACTTTTCAGTCGCAAGAAAAAGGTCGGCATGGACTCCAAGGAGAAGATTGAAGTAGTAGACAGGAAGTACGACAATAAAGAGTTTGATCTTCGCAAGCGGTTTGCTGAATGGATGAAACAGCTTCTTGAAGGAAAAACTTCAACTGGCCTGTTTAATGACAAAGGCAAGTTGCTTATTCCTGAAGGCACTCTTTATGATGCTACTCTGCTTGCTAAGTTCAGCGTCATGCCATTTCTCGAGTCTATTGATTTTTCAAAAGGTGTTACGGACTCATCGAAGGTGAACGACAATGTCGTTCGTCTTGTAAAGGAGTTCCGATTCAAGCTGAAAGATCTTTCTGATGAAAGGGATAACGAGAAATATAAAATTAACGTAGGAGATGAGCTTCCTCCAGGGATTGAGGAACTTGCCAAGGTATATATTGCCCAGAAGCGGAAAATTCAGGTTGGTGATAAAATGGCTGGACGCCATGGTAACAAGGGCGTAGTTGGAAAGATTCTGCCGATTGAGGATATGCCGTTTATGGAAGATGGTACTCCGGTCGACATTGTGCTTAATCCGCTTGGTGTACCAAGTCGTATGAATATCGGCCAGCTTTATGAAACATCACTCGGTTGGGCAGCTAAAAAATTGGGTGTCAAGTTTAAAACACCCATTTTTAATGGTGCAACCTATCAGGAAGTACAGCGCGAACTTGAAAGGGCAGGCCTTCCTGCTCACGGCAAGGTCAGTCTTTATGATGGACGTACCGGAGAGCGCTTTGATGATGAAGTTACCATCGGCTTTATTTACATGCTTAAACTGAGCCATCTTGTTGATGACAAGATTCATGCCCGTTCTACAGGTCCATACTCGCTTATTACTCAGCAGCCTCTTGGAGGAAAAGCTCAGTTCGGTGGACAGAGATTTGGAGAAATGGAAGTCTGGGCTCTTGAAGCCTATGGTGCAGCTAATATTCTTCGGGAAATGCTTACAGTTAAATCCGATGATGTGATTGGCCGAAACAAAACTTATGAAGCTATTGTTAAAGGCCAGAACCTGCCGGAGCCAGGTATTCCCGAATCCTTCAACGTCCTTATCAGGGAACTGCAGGGACTTGGACTTGAGATTCGTATTGACGACAGAGTTCCTTAGTAATGTGTTAATTGGCGCTTACAACATTAACGGACATTAAACAGAGTCGTTTAACAAGAGGATATTGACTATGATTTTTTCACAGGGAGCTTCGCCTTTGAAAGGCGATTTTTCGAGGATAAAGTTCAGTATTGCATCACCTGAAAGCATTCTTGCTCATTCAAGGGGGGAGGTACTGAAACCTGAAACAATAAATTACCGTACGTTCAAACCTGAGCGTGATGGTTTGATGTGCGAAAAAATCTTTGGTCCTACAAAGGACTGGGAGTGTTACTGTGGCAAATACAAGCGTGTGCGCTACAAAGGGATTATCTGCGATAGATGCGGAGTTGAAGTTACAACCAAAAGTGTGCGCCGGGAACGTATGGGACATATATCCCTTGCTGTTCCTGTTGTTCATACCTGGTTTTTCCGATCGGTTCCAAGTAAGATTGGGGCCTTGCTCGACCTCTCCACCAAGGAGCTTGAGAGGATTATCTATTATGAGGTCTATGTTGTTATCAATCCAGGCGAACCTGGCGAGAAACAGGGCATAAAGAAACTCGACCGCTTGACAGAGGAGCAGTACTTCCAGATTATCACAGAGTATGAAGATAATCAGGATCTCGAAGATTCAGATTCAGACAAGTTCGTTGCTAAAATGGGTGGCGAAGCGATTCATATGCTTCTCAAGAACATTGATCTTGATTCATCGGCAATACATCTTCGTAAGGTTCTTAAGGAGAGCAATTCTGAACAGAAAAGAGCTGATGCTCTGAAACGGCTTAAGGTTGTTGAGGCGTTCAGAAAAAGTTATGAACCTCATAAAAAAACAAGGAAAAAGCCTCTTGGGTTGTTTCCTGAGGACGAACTTCCCGAGCCGTATGTCTACGAAGGCAACAAACCTGAGTATATGGTTATGGAAGTAGTTCCGGTTATTCCTCCAGAACTTCGTCCCCTTGTTCCACTTGAAGGTGGCAGGTTTGCGACTTCAGATCTTAACGATCTTTATCGCAGGGTTATTATCCGTAATAACCGCTTAAAAAAACTTATAGATATCCGTGCCCCTGAGGTTATTCTGCGTAACGAAAAGAGAATGCTACAGGAGGCCGTCGATGCTTTGTTTGATAATTCCCGTAAAGCCAATGCGGTTAAAACAGGTGAGTCAAACAGACCGTTGAAATCACTTTCTGATTCTTTAAAAGGCAAGCAGGGCAGGTTCCGTCAGAACCTTCTTGGTAAGAGGGTTGACTATTCAGGACGTTCGGTTATTGTGGTTGGCCCAGAGTTGAAGCTCCATGAGTGCGGACTTCCGAAAAGTATGGCTATTGAGTTGTTTCAGCCATTTGTGATACGTCGTCTAGTTGATCGCGGTATTGCCAAATCGGTGAAATCTGCGAAGAAACTTATTGATAAAAAGGATCCTATTGTCTGGGATGTACTTGAAAAAGTCATTGATGGAAGACCGGTTATGCTCAATAGGGCACCGACTCTTCACCGTCTTGGTATTCAGGCTTTTCAGCCTGTGCTGATAGAGGGCAAGGCTATTCAGATTCATCCTCTGGTCTGTACGGCGTTCAATGCTGACTTTGACGGCGATCAGATGGCGGTCCATATTCCTCTGTCGCAGGAAGCGCAGCTTGAGGCATCCTTACTCATGCTCTCTTCTCATAATCTTATTTTGCCACAGTCAGGTAAACCAGTCACTGTTCCTTCACAGGATATGGTACTCGGTATGTACTTCCTTACAAAATCACGAGTAGGTGACGTTGGAGAAGGGCTGATATTCTACAGTCCTGAAGATGTACTTATCGCATTCAATGAACAGCGAGTAGGTCTTCATGCACAGATATTTGTACAGTATTCCGGCGAAATCGATCAAAAATTCGATCCTATTCGTGTCCTCGATACGATTGTAGAGGCAAATTCAGAAAAGTCTATCTGGCTTAAGTCTCAGATAGAAAAGAAGGCAATACTGCTTACTACTGTTGGCAGGGTTATTTTTAACCAGCATGTGCCTCACGAAATCGGCTTTATCAACCGTGTTATTGACAAAAAAGTCGCTAAGGAACTTATCGGACGTCTTAGCAGCGATGTAGGAAATGTCGAAACTGCCAAATTCCTTGATAACATTAAGGAAGTCGGTTTCCATTATGCCATGAAAGGCGGTTTATCGGTAGGTCTTTCTGATGCAATTGTTCCGGAAACAAAGGTCAAGCATATCAAAAATGCCCAAAAGGAGAGTACTAAGGTTGTTAAAGAGTACAATCGAGGTACCCTGACTGACAATGAACGTTACAATCAGATTGTTGATGTCTGGCAGAAAACATCGAACATTGTCGCTGAAGAGTCCTATCAGAAACTTAAAAAAGATCGTGACGGCTTTAATCCTCTTTACATGATGCTTGATTCAGGAGCCCGCGGTTCCAGAGAGCAGGTTCGTCAGTTGACGGGTATGAGAGGTCTTATTGCGCGTCCACAAAAGTCCATGTCGGGGCAACCGGGTGAAATTATTGAAAACCCAATTATCTCGAATCTTAAAGAAGGGCTTACTGTACTTGAATATTTTATTTCAACACACGGTGCACGTAAGGGTCTTTCCGATACATCGCTAAAAACAGCAGATGCAGGATATCTTACAAGACGACTCCATGATGTTGCTCAGGATGTTATTGTGACAATTGATGACTGTGGAACCACACGCGGTCTCTATGTTCATCGTAATATTGAAGAAGAGACAAGCGGTCAGATCAAGTTCCGCGAAAAAATCAAGGGACGCGTTGCTGCCCGCGATATTTACGATACCATCAACAATAAGTCTATTGTTGGTTCAGGTGAAATTATTACCGAAGAACTTGCTGAACTTATTCAGGATACTGCCGGTGTCGAAGAAGCTGAGATTCGTTCTGTTTTGACTTGTGAATCCAAAATCGGTATCTGTTCTAAATGCTACGGAACAAACCTTTCTGTTCATGAACTCGTTGAAATCGGCGAAGCAGTAGGTGTTATTGCGGCACAGTCGATTGGAGAACCTGGAACGCAGCTTACACTTCGTACCTTTCACCAGGGCGGTACAGCACAGGGAGGCATTACTGAAACAGAGACTAAAGCATTCTATGACGGCCAGATTCAATTTGAGGATATCAAAACAGTTGAGCACACAGCCATTAATGAAGATGGAGTAGAAGATCTCAGGACAATTGTCATCCAGAAAAACGGAAAAATCAACATTGCAGATCCTGATTCCGGTAAAATCCTGAAGCGGTATATAGTTCCGCATGGTGCACATCTCAATTGCAAAAATGGTACACTGATTAAAAAGGATCAGATGCTGTTCAGCAGTGAACCGAACAGCACGCAGATTATTGCGGAGCAACCCGGCTTCATCAAATTTGCAGATATAGAAAAAGGTGTTACCTATAAGGAAGAAGTTGATCCTCAGACAGGATTTTCGCAGCACACTATTATTAACTGGCGTTCAAAGTTAAGAGCTACTGAAACACGAGAACCAAGGTTGATGATTATTGATGCTAATGGTGAAGTGAAAAAAACCTATCCGGTTCCGATCAAGACAAATCTGTATGTTGAAGATGGTCAGAGGATCACACCAGGTGATATTATGGCGAAGGTTCCAAGAAATCTTGACCGTGTAGGTGGTGATATTACCGCCGGTCTACCAAAAGTTACTGAACTGTTCGAAGCACGCATACCTTCAGATCCTGCAATTGTCACAGAAATAGATGGCTATGTGAGTTTTGGTTCACAGCGCAGGAGCAGTAAAGAGATCAAGGTTAAAAATGATTTCGGTGAGGAAAAGGTCTATTACGTCCAGGTTGGAAAGCATGTGCTCGCTAATGAGGGCGATGAAGTAAAGGCCGGCGATCCTTTGACAGACGGTGCTGTTTCACCTCAGGACATTCTGCGTATTCAGGGACCTAATGCAGTGCAGCAGTATCTTGTGAACGAAATCCAGAAAGTTTACCAGATCAACGCAGGTGTTGAGATCAATGACAAACATCTTGAGGTTATTGTACGGCAGATGCTGCAGAAAGTCAGGGTTGAAGAATCAGGTGATACTAATCTGTTACCCGGTGATTTGATTGACCGAAGTGCCTTTGTTGAGTCTAACAATGCTATTTCAGAAAAGGTACGTATTACTGAAAAAGGCGATGCTCCTGCAAGGATTCAGGATAGCCAGCTTCACAAAATGCGTGATATCACAAAGCTGAATCGTGAACTGCGCAAGAACAACAAAATAATGATAGCTTTCGAACCTGCACTGCAGGCAACCTCTCATCCAGTGTTGCTTGGTATTACAAGTGCAGCTCTTCAGACTGAAAGTGTCATTTCAGCGGCATCATTCCAGGAAACCACTAAAGTGCTTACTGATGCTGCAGTAGCTGGCAAGGTTGATTTTCTTGCCGGTCTAAAAGAAAATGTTATTGTGGGTAAACTGATACCTGCAGGAACAGGATTAAAGAGATATAAAACAATCAAGCTGACTGGAGAGGGACAGGAATCAACCGCTGAAGGAGAGCAAAAGGTTGAAGAAGCTCCAACGAGAGAAGGCTTTGCTAACGAGAGGTAGTTCTTTGATACTCGTCAGAAATGGACAAAAAAAAAGGGAGATTTTCATCTCCCTTTTTTTTTGTCCATTTCTGAGCTTACTTCTTTTCGTACCTGAAAGATTCAAGAAAACTTGTATCGTATTCGCCGCTTTGAAAGGCGGGAGAATGCATTACCTGTTTGTGGAAAGGAATGGTAGTTTTAATGCCTACAACAATAAATTCATCAAGGGCGCGCGACATTCTTGCAATCGCTTCATCTCTTGTGTGGGCAGTAACGATAAGCTTTGCAATCATGGAGTCGTAGTTTGATGGTACGACATAACTTGCATAGGCATGGGAATCAACTCTTACTCCGTGGCCGCCAGGAGTATGAAAAACCTGAAGCTGACCTGGTGAAGGACGGAACAACTGCTCCGGGTCTTCGGCATTAATCCGGCACTCGATTGAGTGACCTTTTGGAACAAAGTTTCTATCTTTAATAGAATCTCCAGCTGCAATAAGAATCTGTTCTTTAACGAGATCAACATCATAACGCTCTTCAGTAACAGGATGCTCAACCTGAATACGCGTATTCATCTCCATAAAATAAAAATCCTTGTGCTTGTCGAGCAAAAACTCGATTGTTCCTGCGCCTTCATAATTGACAGCCCGTGCTGCAGCTACAGCAGCATCACCCATTTTTTTCCTTAGCGCTTCATCAACTAAAGGGGAAGGTGTTTCCTCAATAAGTTTCTGATGGCGTCTCTGAACGGTACAGTCACGCTCTCCAAGATGGATAGTATTTCCGTGCTGGTCAGAAAGAATCTGTATCTCAACATGGCGAGGATTTTCTACATACTTTTCGATGTAGACGCCACTGTTTCCGAAAGATTGTTCAGCCTCATTGCGCGCAGTATTCAGCGCTTTTTCCATCTGGCTGTCTTCAGTGACTACCCGCATACCCTTTCCTCCACCACCGGCGGTAGGTTTGATAATAACCGGGTAACCAGTTCTCTTTGTTATCTCCAAGGCTTCCTGAAGATCGGTTACAAGGCCAGGGCTTCCGGGCACAACAGGTACACCTGCTGCAATCATGGTTGCCTTTGCAGTGTTTTTATCCCCCATCTGATTGATCATTGCCGCTGTAGGCCCGATAAACTTAATGTTTACCGAATCGCAGACTTCAGCAAAATTGGCGTTTTCAGCCAAAAAACCGTAGCCCGGATGAATAGCGTCAGCATTCGTTACCTCTGCGGCAGCGATGATACGAGGAATATTTAGATAACTTTCTCGAGATAAAGCAGGTCCTATACAGACAGCTTCATCGGCGTATTTGACATGCATTGATTCAGCATCAACTGTAGAATATACTGCAACAGTACTGATCCCCATCTCGCGGCAGGTCTGCATAATACGCAAAGCAATTTCGCCGCGATTTGCAACTAGAATTTTATTGAACAAGGTTTTCTCAGATGAATGTTTATGGTTTAATCCGGAACAGTGGTTGATCATACTCTACAGCCTGTCCGTTTTCGACAAGAATTTCAACAATAGTACCGGAAACCTCTGCTTCAATTTCATTCATCAGTTTCATGGCTTCAATGATACAGAGGACATCGCCTTTCTTAATGGTGTCATTGATCGATACAAAAGGCGGTGAATCCGGAGAAGACGACTGGTAGAATGTGCCGACAATAGGTGATCTTGATTCGATAAGACCCCAAGTAGGCTCTTCTTTTAGAACTGTAGGTTCAACATTTAAAACCTGCGGGCTGGGTTGAAATGCCGGCTCAGTTACCTGTAAGACATTGGGCTGGGAAATTACAGGTGTACATGCACGCCGCATGATAATTTTAAAGTCACCCTGCTCAATGATTGTTTCCTGAAGATCTGAACCATCGACAATGTCGATAAGCTCTTTGATTTCGTTAAAGTTCATGATAATGTTACTTAAGATTTAGTACACTCGTCCTGATTTATCGATCGCCAAAAGAAGATAATTACTTTTTAACTCTTTCAATATATTCTCCTGTCCTGGTGTCAACACGGATTATGCTTCCAGTCTGGATAAACATAGGAACGTTAACTTCAGCACCGGTTTCTACGACAGCGGGTTTTGTTCCGCTTGTTGCCCTGTCATCCTTTAATGCGGGACTGGTCTCAGTTACCTCAACCTCAACAAACGTCGGTAGTTCAACACCAAGAATAGATCCGTCATCTGAAAATACAATAGTAACATTGATGCCATCTTTGACAAACCGAGAAGAAGCACCGATCGCGACTTCCGGAACATTAATTTGATCAAAGGTGTCGTTGTCCATCATGACAAAGTCACTGGCATCTCGATAGAGATACTGATACTGTTTTCTTTCCGTGACGATCACATCAACAGATTCTGTTGCACTGAAGCGGTATTCTACATTTCTGCCGGATTTCAGGTTTCTCATGTTGGCCTGATAAAACGCCCGCAGGTTCCCGGGAGTACGATGAATGATACTTTCTATACTATGCGGTTCTCCCTTGAAACGGATAATTGAACCTTTTGAAACGTTACTGATTGAAATCATAAGCAGAAAAGAAGTGTCTTGCGCGTTTAGTTTTTTTTACCGTCAAAAATGAATTGAAATATAACATAGTGGATGACGAATACCAATTGCCAGCAAGACCTAAGCAGGATAATGCTAAAAAGCCATTGCATGTTTATAAAGTACTGTTTAAATTCATTGATATTAGTAACCGTGCAAAAAGTTGGTTTTACTTCAACAATAATAAACTTACCATATGTCAAAAGCTGAATTAGTAGAGAAAATCGCCGAAAAGGCAAAACTGACAAAAGTAGATGCCGAACGAGCAGTCAATGCCTTTATCAATGTGGTAACAGCATCATTAAAGGCAGGGGATGACGTAACTCTTGTTGGCTTCGGGACGTTTACTACCGGTGACAGAGCAGAAAGACAAGGGCGGAACCCTCAGACTGGTGAAGCTATTACCATTTCAGCAAAAAAAGTTGTTAAGTTCAAGCCAGGCAAGGCATTGAAGGAAGAAGTCGGCGGATGATGCTGACTTTTTGATTGCCTTTTTCTTATTAAGTCCATCAAAAGCCAATGCTTGATGGACTTTTTTTATCACCTATATTGTGAACCATGACCACGAAAGTTGTCCTTGATTTTGAAAAGCCGCTCTTTGAGCTTGAAGCCAAACTCAATGAAATGCGTGAGTGCCTCAGGAGCAGCACAAGAGAGCAGTTACCGTCAGAAATTGAAGTACTTAATCATGACATTGAAACTCTCGAACTGAAAGTTGATGCCCTTCGTCGTTCGATTTATAAAAACCTTACTCGCTGGCAGAAAGTACAGCTTGCCCGTCATCCCGAAAGACCCTTTACGCTTGATTACATATATATGATGACCAAAGACTTTGCCGAACTCGCGGGTGATCGTCATTTTAGCGATGACAAGGCAATAGTCGGCGGGTTTGCTCGTATTGAAGACTCTTCGTCTCGGTTTTCGCAACCAGTTATGATAATTGGACACCAAAAAGGACGTGACACTAAGTCCAATCTTTACCGAAATTTTGGTATGGCTCAGCCTGAAGGATATCGAAAGGCTCTGCGATTAATGAAGCTTGCCGAAAAATTTCGTAAACCAGTCATTACTCTCATTGATACTCCAGGAGCATTTCCCGGTATTGAGGCAGAAGAACGCGGACAGGCAGAGGCAATTGCACGGAACTTATTTGAAATGGCAAAGTTGAGTGTACCGGTTATCTGTGTTATTATCGGTGAAGGTGCAAGTGGAGGAGCCATTGGAATAGGTGTCGGCGACAGGATTATCATGGCAGAAAACAGTTGGTATTCAGTGATTTCCCCTGAAAGCTGTTCTTCAATTCTATGGAGAAGCTGGAATTATAAAGAGCAGGCAGCCGAAGCACTGCAGCTTACAGCAGAGGATCTTCTCGCACAGGGGATTATTGACAGGATTATTCCTGAACCACTTGGCGGGGCACATACTGACCCTGAAAAAATGGCAGCAACGTTGAAGACTATACTGATTGAAGAACTGAAGGCACTAATGCCAAGAGATCCCGCTGAACTTGTTCATGACCGGATAGAAAAGTTTTCTTCAATGGGAGTCTGGACAGAGTAAACGAAAGTAAATAAAACCAAAAGCCGGCTTGAACGCCGGCTTCTGGTAATGAAATGTCTGGTATAGCTGGTTATTTAATTTCGTATGAGCTGTCTCCCTTGAGAAGCTCTTCAAGAGTTCCAGGTCCGTTTTTCTGAGCCTCATTGATCTGCGCTGTAAGAGCGTCTTCATACGTTACCCGTGTATCCGCATAAAAAACACCGAAAGGTCGTGGAAGCAACTCGTCCAAGTTATCTGGTGCATCAGCAAAGCGGGCAAGAATTGAAGCTTTGTTGATATCCGACTCATTGTGAACCCAGAGGTCATCAAGCGAAAGGCCCTCTTGATTAAGATCGACAACCACGGGTTTAAATCCGTCCAGCCTTATTCCTTTACTTTTATCTTTTCCGAAAACAAGCGGCTTATCCTGTTCAAGATAGATGGTATGCTCAGTCTTATTCTCAGGTGTAGCGTATGCTTCAAAAGCAGCATTATTGAAAATGGGACAGTTCTGGTAAATCTCAACCAGTGAAGTTCCTTTATGCAAGGCTGCGCGTTTCAGTATTGATCTCAGGTATTTTCCATCCCTATCAAATGCTCTTGCAAAGAAAGAACCTCCAGAACCAATGGTCAGTGCTGCGGTATTGAAAGGATGATCAATGACGCCGGATGGCGAAGTAACGGTTCTTAAGCCGATTTTTGACGTAGGTGAATACTGACCTTTTGTGAGCCCGTAAATTTCGTTGTTGAAAAGGATAACATTCAGGTCCGGATTTCTTCTCAGTGTATGAATGAAATGATTTCCGCCAATTGATAATGCATCACCATCACCGGTAGCGACCCATACACTCAATTCAGGTCGTGAAACTTTGAGTCCGGTGGCCATTGGCAACGCTCTGCCATGAATTCCATGCACACCATACGTTGCCATATAATAAGGTAGTCGTGACGAACAGCCTATACCAGAAAGTATAACCACGTTTTCCGGTGTAACGCCCAGTTCAGGCATAACGTTTTTAAGCTGCTGCAGCACTGCATGATCACCACAACCGGGACACCATTTCGGTTCCTGGTCCGAAGCAAAATCCTTAGCAGTAAGAACAGGTCTATCTATTGTTGTTATATCGTTATCAGACATAATTAAATCTCCTTGATAAGATCAGTGATTTTAGCTAGAATTTCCATTTCATTGAACGGTACTCCCTGCACCTTGCTGTATCCAACAGGAGTTATCAGGAAGGTATTCCGGATAATGTGAATCAGCTGACCACTGTTGTTCTCGGGGATCAGCACCTGCTTAAAGTTGCCAATTATTTCACCAAGGTTTTTAGGGAATGGATTTATATAACGGATATGCGCATGAGCAACACTGTGTCCCTCTTCAAGAGCCTGTTCGACAGCAGTCTTAATGGCACCGTAAGATGAACCCCACCCAAGTACCAGCAAATCACCTTTTTGAGGCCCGTTGTCAATTGACTGAAGCGGGATACTTTCAGCAATCAGTGCAATTTTTTCAGCACGAAGCCTGGTCATCAGCTCGTGATTTTCCGGGTCATGTGATACATTGCCGGTCTCATTCTGTTTTTCAAGTCCACCGATACGGTGTTCGAGACCTTTTGTTCCAGGGATAGCCCATGAGCGAACCAGTCTGTCATCACGTTTGTAGGGAAGATACGGAGGGTCTTCAGGCTTTCTGGCTGGATGGAAATGGGTTTTGATATCAACAAGATTATCAGGACTTTCGACCTTCCATGGTTCTGAGCTCAGAGCGAGGTAGCCGTCAGAAAGACAAATTACCGGTGTCATATGCTCAATAGCAATCCTTGCGGCTTCATACGTGGTATAGAAGCAGTCCACAGGAGAACAAGCGGCAACAACAGGCAGCGGAGCTTCTCCATGCCGGCCATACATAGCCATGAACAGATCAGACTGTTCCGGTTTGGTTGGAAGTCCCGTTGAAGGACCGCCACGCTGAACATTGATAACGACAAGCGGAATCTCAAGGATCACAGCAAGGCCAAGTGCTTCAGTTTTCAGAGCAAGTCCAGGACCGGATGTGTTTGTAGCGGCAAGTGCGCCACCGTATGCTGCACCGATACTGCTGACGATACCGGCAATTTCATCTTCAGCCTGAAAGGTCTTGACTCCATATTTTTTCTTTTTCGCAAGAGTCTGCAAAATCTCTGTGGCCGGTGTGATCGGATATGATCCGAGAAACAGTTCAAGTCCGGCTTTTTTGGAAGCAGCGGTCAACGCAATGGCACATGCCTCATTACCTGTAACCCTGCGGTATGTTCCGTGCTGTTTTTGAGGAGCAATATCGAAGCGTCCTAGATTCGCAAAAAGCTCAGTTTCATCACCAAAGTTATGGCCGGCTTTCATTGCTCTGATATTTGCTTCCGCCATCTGGATATTCTTTTGAAACTTGGTTTTCAACGTTTCAATCGTTCCCTCGAGAGGAAGGGTATAGAGCCAGTAAAGAAGACCTAAAACAAACATGTTCTTGCAACGGTCAATCTCTTTGCCGGTAAGGCCGCTATCCTTAAGTGCTTCACGGGTAAGCTGGAGCACAGGGACAGGAAAAACAATATAGTTAGCAAGAGAACCGTCCTCTAAAGGATTCGCGCCATCCGGATATCCTGCAAGCTTCAAATTTTTCTGATCGAAACCCTCAGTACCAGCTATAATTATACCGCCTCTGTGCAGATCTTTTAAATTTGCTTTCAACGCTGCAGAGTTCATAGCTACCATAACATCAAACCGTGCGCCAGGTGTATAGACCGGTTTGCTACTGAACTGAAGCTGAAACCCGGATACACCTGCAATGGTCCCTGCAGGGGCTCTTATTTCAGAAGGAAAATTGGGAAAAGTATTCAGTTCGGAGCCGTGAACTGCAACAGTATTGGCGAACTGTGTACCTGTCAACTGCATACCGTCACCAGAATCACCGGCAAAAAGCACGGACACACTGGTTTTCGACGTTACATTAACCTGTCTGGTTGTCTTTTTTGTATCAGTCATTATTCCTGTTAATTACTTTTCAAGAATTAGGAAACAAACAATAAAAATCCTGTGTCAATGAACATCGCCACTCGCAGGTCATTGAGTTGTTATCTGGTGAAATGTATGTTACTGGTGGGTAAGTAGAAGACACTATATTCCCATTACGGTCTTCCGCAGAAAAAATATAAAAGATAGAAAGGTTTAATACAAGTATGAGTGCCTTTTATCTGAAATTATTTTTCAATGATAATGTTGTTTTTTGTCAAATAATCCTGCCATTCCTGTTCTTCCATAATCGGGCAATCAATTGACAGGTCACAGAAATCACACCGCTGCATGCCGTACATCTGCTCCATCCAGCACCCCGTGGCGCTTTTATGCACCTCATTGACGTGATTAGGGTTTGATTTCATTATTTTGGCGGAGATATCCATCAGTTCCAGAATATCCTTTCGCCTTTGCTGATTTTCCACTCCCCAACTCATAACAGTGCTCCTGTTTACAATTGAATAATAAGAAGGGTTATCATGCCCGATACTTAATAATCGAATATAATGCTTTTTTAAAAAGAACACACTGTATCTGCCGCTACCCAAGGCTATAATGAAGAAGGAAAGCCAGGGAAAAGAGGTGATAAAATTAAGTTGGCATCAAGGCTTAAAAAAGAGTAACTTTGGGGCCGAAAGAGGCTCCTGTTCTACAGGTAGCGTTATGAATAAAAGCATTGCAACAAGATGATAATCTCTATGAAATCACGAGAAATCAGACAATCTTTTTTAGATTTTTTCGCTCACAAAGGTCATAATATTGTTCGTTCAGCTCCGGTTATTCCTGCAGACGATCCGACATTGCTTTTTACTAACGCCGGAATGAACCAGTTTAAGGACGTTTTTTTAGATAAAGGAACAAGGCCCTACCTGCGAGCTGCTGATACCCAGAAATGCATCAGAGCATCAGGCAAGCATAATGATCTTGAGGATGTCGGCAGGGATACCTACCATCATACCTTTTTTGAAATGCTGGGTAACTGGTCGTTCGGTGATTATTACAAGAAGGAAGCTATTACCTGGGCATGGGAGCTTCTTACCGGTGTCTGGCAGTTGCCGAAAGAGCGTCTTTATGCTACCGTGTACAACGACGATGAAGAGAGCTTTCAGATTTGGCAGAAACATACCGACATTGATCCGGAACATGTTATCCGTTTCGGAGAAAAAGACAATTTCTGGGAGATGGGTGAAACCGGTCCCTGCGGCCCCTGTTCAGAAATTCATATCGATCTTACAGAGGATGCTTCAGGCCGGGCTCTGGTAAATGTCGGGGATTACCGTGTTATCGAACTGTGGAACCTTGTATTTATTCAGTATAACAGGCAAAGCGATGGCCGTCTTGAGCCTCTTCCTAAAAAACATGTCGATACCGGCATGGGTTTTGAAAGGGTAGCCGCAGTAATGCAGGGTAAAAGCTCAAACTACGATACTGATGTTTTCAAACCTTTATTCGATCGTATAACCGAAATTACAGGTGTTGCTTATCGGGCATCAATGGATGATCCCCTTGATATAGCGATGCGCGTTATTGCCGATCATGCTCGTACCTTGACTTTTGCGCTTTCTGATGGCGCCATGCCTTCAAATGAGGGACGCGGATACGTTCTTCGCCGTATTCTTCGTCGCGCCTTGCGTTATTCAAAAAAACTCGGCTATAACGAGCCGATTCTTCATCAGCTTGTAAGTACGCTTGCCGATTCGATGGGCGATGTTTTTCCTGAATTACAGAAGCAGCAGGAAACGGTAAAAAAAATAATAAAGGCCGAAGAAGAGAGTTTTATTGTTACTCTCGACCGGGGAATTGAAATATTCAACGATGTTATCGAAAAAGTCAGATCATCAAACACGACAGTCATTAATGGTCAGGATGCCTTCAAGCTTTACGATACGTATGGTTTCCCATTCGATCTGACTCGTCTTATGGCAGCTGATGTCGGTTTTCAGGTTGATGGAGAGGGTTTTGAGCACTGCATGCAGGCGCAGAAAACCATGGCAAGAACCGACCGCAAGGAAAAACAGCAGGTACAGGATGACGGAACAACCTGGCTCTGGTTCAATGACGTGCATCGTACTCTTTTTTCCGGGTACGATCAGCTTGAACTTCCTGTACATATTACCGGCATCAAGCATGCGAGCGGCAAGCTTCTCATGGTACTTGATCAAACCCCGTTTTACCCTGAAAGCGGTGGTCAGGTTGGCGACAGGGGTTGGATAGAGAGTGGCAATTATCGGTTTCAAGTGTCCGATACCCTCAAGGATGGAGATGCCATTATACATGTCATCAGTGCTGTTTTCGACAAAATTCTTGATACAGCAGTTTCACCTGATGATCTGTCGATTGAAAGTGAGCAGCTTGTTGCTGAAGCCTCTGTAGACAGGCATCTGCGTCTGGATACCGAGAGAAATCATACCGCGACTCATTTGCTCCATGGATCTCTTCGCAGAAAATTGGGACAGCATGTCCAGCAGAAAGGATCATTTGTTACTGCCGAACGCCTTCGTTTCGATTTCAGTCATTTTTCCAAACTGACCGACGAGGAGATAGAGGCAATTGAAGCAGAAGTTAATGAAGATATCAGAACGTCCGAACAGGTAGTCAAGCACGCGGATATTCCTTATGACGATGCAATAGCAAAAGGTGCTCTTGCTTTTTTTGGCGACAAGTATGCAGACCTTGTCAGGGTAGTTGAAGTACCGGGGATATCGGTTGAGCTATGTGGAGGCACTCATGTTGATAATATCGGCAGGATTGGACTGTTTAAAATAATCAGCGAATCCTCAGTGGCATCGGGAGTCCGGCGTATTGAGGCTTTGACAGGCAAGGCCGCCGAAAATCTTTTATGGAAGGAATACCACGAGTTGCAGCAGGTTCGCCATCTGCTGAAAGCAAAGTCTGATGAGCCGGTAACTGGCAGGATTGTTGAGCTTATAGATGCTAAAAAGGAGTTGGAAAAACAGCTTTCAGACAGCAGAATCAGCACACTGCTCAAAACGCTTGAACATGATCTTGACGCTTCAGTCGAAATAAGAGGGTGCAAGCTTATGGCACAAATCGCTGAAGATGCCGATGCCGATGCTCTGCGTCAGGCGGCTATGGCTCTACGCGAAAAAATGCCTTATGCAGCGGGCCTAGTGTGCAGTGTTGAAGATGGAAAAATATCGCTTGTCAGTTTTGCTTCTGACAAAGCCGTTAAAGAGTTTGGTCTTGATGCTTCAAAACTTATTCGCGAGGCAGCAAAGCATGTGCAGGGGGGCGGAGGTGGCAAGCCCGAATTTGCGACTGCCGGTGGCAAAAACATTGCAGGAATCCAGGAAGCACTTGCTGTGTTCACTTCATTGGCCAAAGCTCAGATAGATGGGTGACAGCAGGGACAATCAGTAAAGGGGAATTATTCCCAATACGTACTAACTCGGTGGATAATGAGATACAATAGATGAAACGCAAGCTGCTTGTTCCCCGAGAAGATGTCGAATGGTTTCCGGTTATTGATTCATCACTCTGTAACGGGTGTGGCGACTGTCAGGAGTTCTGCAAGCCCGGGGTTTTCAGCCTTGGTGAGCCTGAAGGGGTAAAGCGGCCGAAAATGATTGTGTCCAAGCCTTATAACTGCGTTGTGTTGTGTTCAAGATGTCATCCACAATGCACTTCAGGAGCAATCAGCCTGCCTCTCCAGAAAGATTTCGAGCATTTTGTAGAGTATGTTGACTGATAGAGAGGTCATCTCTGTCCCTGAATCCCATCAGGTAAAGAATTGCATCCAGTCCCAGGGTTGAAATAGCCTGTTTCGCGCTTTCTCTCACAATTGGTTTCGCTCTAAAGGCAATACCGAGTCCCGCTTTTCCAAGCATTGGCAAATCATTGGCACCGTCGCCAACTGCAATGGTTTGTTCAAGCCGGATATTTTCCTTTTTTGCAATAAGTTCAAGCAGTTCAGCCTTCCTGTTACCATCTACAATCTGGCCTATTACCTTCCCGGTCAAGCGCCCCTCAACAATTTCGAGAGTGTTTGCATACACATAATCGATATTGAGCTTTTTTTGAAGAAAATGGCCGAAATAGGTGAACCCGCCCGAAATAACAGCAGTTTTAAAACCAAGGTTATGCAAATTATGGAAGAGCGTTTCGGCACCTTCTGTAAGTTGCAGCCTTTTGGCAATAGTTTCCAGGACATGTTCATCAAGCCCCTCCAACAAGGAAACTCTTCGAAGCAGACTTTCTGAAAAATCTAGCTCTCCACGCATAGCTTGCTCCGTTATTGTCGAAACCTCCTTGCCTACCCCTGCTTCACAGGCAAGTTCGTCGATCACTTCAGAAGTAATCAATGTAGAGTCCATATCGAACACAACCAGTCTTCGGTTACGTCTGAAAATATTGTCTTCCTGAAAAGCTATGTCAATACCAAGACTGTCAGTAATCGCCAGCATCTCTTCACGGAAACGATTCTCGTTGACGAGCGTCCCCCTGATGGAGAACTCAACACAGGCTTTGGTGTTTCCCGTGTGTCCATTTTCAAGGGGAATACGTCCAGAAAGCCTGTTTATGGTATCGATGTTAAGATTATGCGAAGCAACGATCGACGACACCCGTTCAAGTTGTTCAGCTGTTATTCTTCTTGCGAGCAGCGAAAGCAGATATCTAGGCTTTCCCTGTTCCAGCACCCATTCATCATACTCTGTATCGGATACCGGTGTAAAGGTAATCTGGATGCCAAGTGTATGAGCACAAAAAAGCAAATCCTTCAATATCGGAGAAGAGGCGGACTCTTTGGGGACCTCTACCAGCATCCCCAGCGAAAGATGGTTATGAATAACCGCTTGACCGATATCCAGCACCGGTATCCTGTAACCAGAAAGAATTGATGTTATTTTCGACGTCAGGCCAGGTTTATCCGGACCTGTAATATTGATAAGGAGAAGTTCTCTCATATCTGGTAAAAAGTTAAAGAGGTTCGTGCTATTTACTGATAAATCCCCACTTTCCGGCTTCGTCATCACCAATTCTTACCGCAGCGAGGCCTTGTGAAAATTTACCAACAGCATCAAATTGAGGATTAATCACCATATTCCCTCGCTTGTCAATAAATCCCCATTTTCCATGAACACCACCAACCCTGACACCAGCAAGACCGTTAGAAAAACCCCCTGCCCCGTCAAAGTTCAGGTTGATAACCATTTTCCCCTGTTTATCAATAAACCCCCACTTGCCAGTTGTTCCGTCTCCAATTCTTACAGCAGCTAACCCCTCTGAAAATCGGGATGCTTTATCAAATTGTGGATTAATGACAATCTTTCCCTGTTTATCAATTCCCCCCCACTTTCCCTGGTTTTTACCGCCAACCCGGATTAAAGCAATACCATCTGAAAAAGGCTCAGCAAAATCAAAGAGCAGGTTGATAACCGTTTTCCCTTGTTTGTCAATAAACCCCCATTTCCCCGATATTTCACTCCCTGCTCTACAAGGAGCCAGACCTTCTGAAAAGTCACCAACAAAATCGAATTGGGGCGGGATTACCTGTGCGCCCTGTTTGTCGATAAACCCCCATTTTCCTGAAATTGCATCACCAACTCTGATAGCAGCAAGACCTTCTTTAAAATTGTTTTCAGCGTCGTACTGTGGTTTAATCGCATTTTTCCCGCGCCTGCCAATAAATCCATACTGACCGGTATATGCATCACCATCTCTCATTAAAGCCAGACCATCCAGAAAGTTACCCACAAAAAAGAATTGTTGGGTAATGACATTTTTCCCCTGCTTGTCAATAAACCCCCATTTCCCGCATGTTTCGTCACCAATTCTAACAGCGGCGAGACCTTCAGAAAAATCATGCACTTCGTCATATTTTGGGACAATAGTCAATTTTCCCTGCAGGTCAACAAATCCCTGTTTCGCAGCAATTGAATCACCAACTTTTATAGCAGCTAAACCCTCTTTAAACTCTGCGACAGCAAAGAATTGAGGCGTAATGACAATTTGGCAGGTTTTATCAACTGAATATTCAGGCGTACCCCCGTTACATGCCGACAGAAGGCTTGTAAGGCAAATGATTAAGAGAGATATTTGAAGGTACCCAGCTGATTTCATTAGAAATGGAATTTGATCATGTCAAACGAGGACGTCGTCCAATCAAATACTCAATGTGTATCTTGAGAGGGCACATAGCATAAAACATCGAATGCTAGTTATTGGAAAAACCTGATCATTGTCAAGTTGAACCATTTGATGCGCAGTGTTTGTACGTATATGCAGCATGGTTCCTTTTCCATTAAGATGAGCAAGAAGATAATCAGAAATATTTTCAAACAAGGTCGTCAATGTGTAAAAACATACCCAAGCAAAACCTTGCTTCAAATGTTTTTGATACACCAACCAAAGCCAAGTTCCATGAAGCACTGCTGCTTCATCAACAAGGAAAGCTGCTGAAGGCACAAGCGCTTTACGAAGATATACTGAAATTACAACCCAGGCATTTTGACTCTTTACACCTGTTGGGTGTTATAGCATGCCAGACAAATAATCTCCCTAAGGGTTTGGAATTGATCGGACAGGCCATAGCACTTAACCCCGAAAATCCAGTTTTTTATAGCAATCAAGGCAATACCTTTCAGGCGCTTATGCAATTCGAATCTGCTATTGCAAGTTATAACCAAGCCATAACTCTTAACCCCGATTATGCAGAGGCATACAATAACCGTGGCAGTGCTTTTCAAAAAATAAAACAATTTGACAATGCAATTGAGAATTATAACCGAACCATTTCGCTGAAACCTGATTACGCAGATGCGTATTACAACCGAGGCAGTGCACTCCAGGAACTCAAGCGATTTGCCGAGGCAGTTAGGAGTTATGACCGGGCAATAGCGTTAAATCCCGACTTTACTGACGCCTACTACAACCGAGGTAATGCGCTCAAAGAACTGAAACTACTTGAAGATGCTGTTAAAAGTTATGACCAGGCCATTGCCCTGAATCCTGACCATGCTGAGGCTTACTTGAATAAATCATTGACTTTTCTTTTGGGAGGAGACTATGATAATGGTTGGGCATTGTACGAATGGAGATGGAAACAAGAAAAATCTCCGTCCATTCAAAAAAGAAACTTCACGCAACCCCTATGGATAGGTAAAGAATCCCTAATCGATAAAACTATCGTGCTTCATAGTGAACAAGGATTTGGTGATACAATCCAATTTTGTAGATACTCCAAGTCAGTTGCTGAATTAGGTGCCCGAGTCATTATGGAAGTTGAACAGCCACTTGTACGATTACTCCAGGACCTCCCCGGAGTATCTGATGTACTTGCTAAAGGCAGTAGTATTCCCCCTTTCGATTACCATTGTCCGTTATTGACTTTGCCATTAGTATTCAGGACAAACATACAATCAATACCGTATGCAGAAAAATACTTACGAAGCAATACAAGCAAGCGGTCATATTGGGCAAGTAAGTTAGGCGACATTAAAAAACCGCTGGTCGGGTTAGTTTGGAGTGGTAGTCCGATGAATAAGAATGATAATAATCGAAGTATCTTCCTCGCTGAATTTATCCAGAACCTGCCTTCATATTGTCAGTATATCAGCCTTCAAAAGGAAGTTAAAGATATCGACAAAAAAACGCTCGAACGAAATTCAAGCATTCGCCACTTTGGTGATGAATTGAATGACTTTGCTGATACAGCAGCACTCTGTGAACTTATGGATATAGTTATAAGCGTCGATACTGCCATTGCACATTTAAGCGGAGCGCTGGGAAAGGAAACATGGGTATTACTGCCATTCTCCCCGGACTGGAGATGGTTACTTGACCGAAATGATAGTCCCTGGTATCGAAGTGTAAAACTTTACAGACAGCCAGCCATCGGAGACTGGGATAGTGTTCTTTCCGATGTCAGTGACGAGTTAGCAAAAATAAATGACAGCCAGACGTCATTAAATAAATAGCATATTAGATTGACGATTACTCATACTCAAAAATGCATTTAACTGTAAGGTGTTATAGTTTTAATTTCTTTCAATTTATTGGGTTTTATTATGATTATTGAGGATGTGTCAAGGACAATTACTTTTATTTCATCAAATTTCCCGTTATTGATCTTTGTATTGACTTTAACGGGGGTAATGATAGGGAAGTTTAAATATAAGACATCGATTTTGGCTTCTCTTGAAAAGATTGCATTTGAACAAGAGAAAAATAGAAGAGAACAGAAGCAGGAAGAGTTTAAGAAAAGTATAACAAACAGATATATTGAATTAGGTAATTCTCTTTTAAATGTTTCAAATCTTGAGGTGGCTAAAACTGAATTTGAAAATGCAATAAAGATAGATCCTTTAAATACTGATGCACAGTTAGGTTTAATCAAATCTGAGATTTTTTATTCAACTAAAAATGGTATTTATAATGCGGAAGTATCTAGAAAGAAAATAGAACTTATTTTAGAGGAAAAACCATCTGATCCCCATGCTTGCTCTTTTTTAGGTGATGTATACAATTCCCTTTTTACAGATGAACATGCGGACATAGCGTTAGAACTATATAATAAAGCTATTTCATTTGATGATAAAATTGCAACAGCATATTTCGGTATTGGAAGTATAAATGATAGACGGGGAAAGCTTGATGATGCGTTAAGTTGGTACACAAAAGCTTATAACTTATCTCAATGGAATCCTTTCTATGCAAATAGTATTGCGTATCAATGTCTTCAAAGAAAGCAATATAAAGAGGCTGTAAAAAAATATGAATTAATCTTAAGAATACAAGGCGACTTTATAATTCCATATTATAATATATCAAACTGTTATAGGATTCTTGGTAATTTTGAAATTGCACATTCATATCTGCTATGTTTGCTGGATTTGTTGGAAAATAATAAAATAACTTCTCTAAATTATAATCGTGGGGCGTGGTTTTATAATGTATATTCTGAAAATATACTAATTAATAATATTGAAGAAAAAAAATGTTGGGCTTATTATGGTATGGCATTAACTAATTATCTATTAGATGATAATGTTAATACAAATAAATATATTGAGCAGGTTAAATTATTACAGATTCAAGAAGTTGAATGGATTAAAATAATAGTCCGTTATGAAATCGATTTATTAATAAATGAACAACCGCAATTAAAGTCAAAACTTGATCATTATAAGATTGATATTTTGCGGTAAGTTAAGATTATATGTAAATCTAAGGATTGCTAATTTGAAGGAGGAAATTTTAAAAATGGATTTTTGAATCCAGCACTTTGTGTTCAGCAAGTATAACGGCATCACCAATAATTGTTGTTCGGAGACTGTTGCTGATGTAATGACTTTATTCTTTTACCCAAACACGCAGGTTATAACGCCATTGGATGTTGTGTTGTGTAAATGATGCATTTCCCTCTAAATGTTTCATGCTGATTGGGGATTTATGTTTTTCAATAATGATTATAGTTTGTAAAACTTTTTCTAACAGAACTTCAAAGAGCCTTAAAGAATAGGTCTATTTGAAGTTACTTTGAAGTTCAGGTGTAACTATAACTTTTTAATAAACAATAACTTAAAAAACGACCATTACTCCCACTCAATAGTAGCAGGTGGCTTCGAAGAAATATCGTAGGCTACCCTGTTTATTCCCCGGACTTCATTGATGATACGGTTCGAGACCCTAGCTAGAAAATCATGTGGCAGCTGGGCCCAATCGGCAGTCATTCCATCTGTCGATTCAACAGCCCTTAGGGCCAGAACATTTTCGTAGGTGCGCTTGTCGCCCATGACACCGACTGACTGTACCGGCAGCAGCACAGCAAATGCCTGCCATACCTTGGTATAGAGTCCGCTTGATTTTAGTTCTTCAATATAGATTTCGTCAGCATTCCTGAGTATATCCAATCGTTCTTTATTGACCGATCCGAGCACTCTTACCGCAAGGCCTGGACCGGGGAACGGATGACGCATCAGGATGTCTTCGGCAATACCAAGTTCACGGCCTACAGCTCGAACCTCATCCTTAAACAGTTCTCGAAGTGGCTCAATGAGCTTCAGCTTCATGCGTTTGGGTAATCCACCCACATTATGGTGAGATTTTATGGTTTCTGAAGGGCCCTTGACGCTTACGCTTTCAATAACGTCAGGGTAGAGGGTTCCCTGTACCAGAAATTTTTCATGGTGTATATGTTCTTCAAATATCTGGATAAATGTTCTGCCGATGATTTTGCGCTTTTTTTCAGGAGCAGCAATATTTTTCAGTCGTTTAAGGAACAATTCAGACGAATCTGCAAGGGTAACCTTCAGGCCTAAAGGCTTAAGAAAGCTCATTACTTTTTCAGCTTCATTCTTTCTCAGGAGCCCGTTATCAACAAAAACACAGTGCAGTTGTTTACCAATTGCCCGGCTCACCATAACAGCTGCAACGGTAGAATCAACACCCCCGCTGATGCCGCAGATAACAGTTTCTTTGCCTGCTTTACGACCTATTTCCTCAATCTGGTGCTCGATAAAGCTTTTTGATGACCAGTCCGGCTTGATACCTGCAATAGTGATAAGAAAGTTCGAAAGAAGCTGTTTGCCGTAAATAGTGTGCTGAACTTCAGGGTGAAACTGCAACCCGTATATTTTCAAGGCACCTTTACTGCCGAAACTTTCGATGGCGCACATTTCAGAATTGCCACTGCTGGCCGTTACCCTGAACCCTTCCGGCAGCCGTATCACTTTATCGCCATGGCTCATCCATACATCTGAATCTGGAATATCGCGGAACAGTAAACTTTCATATTCCTCGTCATGAGAAACTGTAATTTGTGCTCGACCGAATTCATGTTTTAAAGAACCGGTAACTTCTCCTCCAAAATGCTTGGCGATAGCTTGCAACCCATAGCAGATACCCAGCACAGGAATACCTAATGAAAAGATACCCTCATCCGGCATTATAGCAGATTCGCCATAAACGCTGGTTGGTCCACCCGACAGGATAATAGCTTTCGGATTGTGTTCTCTGATAATCTCCGGAGAAGAATTAAAGGGAAGAATTTCAGAATAGATACCCAATTCACGAATACGACGAGCAATTAACTGAGTGTATTGCGATCCAAAATCAAGAACTAAAACCGACTGCATAACAAAACGGATTGTGTGTTAAAAGAGCGTAACATCAGTAAGCCTCCTGTGGCTTCGGGATAACAGCCGGAACAGGGTTTTGCGGGCCGAGAGCTCCATTGTCGTTTACAGGAGCACCACTATTTCCCTCAGCAGGCATATCGTTTACGTTGGAAGTTTGCCCTCCAGGACGGGACTGATAAAATTTAAAGCCTTTTGGAGTATAGTATTCGATATAAACATTATTGCCGATCAGCTCGGAAGGCGTATTGGTCTGACCTGACATCGGGACAGCAATGACTGTTTCTGGAATATGAAAATACCTGTTTTCAAGTTTCAGTGACCGATCAGCGTAACATCGTTTCATAAATCCTGCCCAGATTGGAAGTGCCGCTCTCGCACCCTGTCCATACTCCATGGATGTAAATTTGACTCTCTCGTCATCAAACCCTGTCCATACAACAGCGACAAGTTGAGGTGTGAACCCTGCAAACCAGGCATCTCTCATGCTTTGTGTCGTGCCGGTTTTTCCGGCAGCCTCAACATCAAAACCGTAACGAGCGCGCACAGCTGCACCTGTCCCTTTATTGATGACATCCTTAAGCATCGAAACCATCACAAAGTTGGTGGTAGAGTCAATAGCAAAACGACGGTTGAGCGTGTAGGATGATAACAGTCTGTTATGCTTGTCCTCTACTTTCAAAATTGAGACTGGTTCATTCCATATACCGTTGTTTGCAAAGGTCGAAAATGCCCCTGCAAGTTCAAGAGGGGTAACTTCTGAAGTTCCAAGGGCTATCGAGAGGTTCGACGCTAATGGTGAAGTGATACCCATTCTTTTAGCATAGCTGATGATTTCCGCTGTAGTAAGGTGTTCATAGGCAAGCCTGACGGTAACCTGATTCAGTGAGTGAGCTAGTGCGGTACGGAGTGTCGTCATCCCCCCCGATGAACCGTCGGAGTTTCTCGGCGACCATATAGTGCCATTACCACTGTTAAGGGCAAGTGGCTGGTTAAGTACCTGAAAGTTTGAAGGTATACCCTTGTCGATAGCTGCAGTATAGACAAAAGGCTTAAAGGTGGAACCCGGTTGACGTTTTGCCTGCCATACATGGTCGAACTGATATTTGTAATCATCCGGCGAAAACTTGTTTCCCCCAACCCAGGCCTTAACATGCCCGTTAGTCGGGTCGATAGCCACCAGAGCGACCTGAATCCTGGTTTTTGCCTGCAACAGATCATTAAGCCATACATGGTCAGCCTTAAGCTTTGCCATCGCAGTTGCATCAGATTGACCGTCTTCGATAAGCCCCTTGTATTTCTCGCTCTCCCTGATAATCTGGTTTTTCAAAGATTCAGGCCATTTCCATGCGCGGTCAAACGAGGCCTGTAAATCGGCAAGATGTTCAGCTGCCGCCAGTTGGGCATAGTTCTGCATCCGGCTGTCAAGAGTTGTCTGGATGGAGAGGCCGTCGCGGTATAGGTCCACATTTCCAAGCATTGCAGACGGTTTTACAGTCTGCCGGATATATTCAGTAAAGTAAGGAGCCAGACCCTGATGGTTTACCGGTGTGTACTTCAATACCAGGGGGGTTTTCTGGGCAGTTGCAGCCTGTTTTGGGGTAATGAATTTTGCTTTTTCCATCAGCGAAAGAATGAGATTTCTTCTCCCTGTAGCGCTTGAAGGATCTTTAGCCGGATTGTATGCCGTTGGATTTTTCAGTGTGGCAATAAGCGCAGCGCTTTCAGGCAGCGTCAGGCGATATGCAGGTTTTCCAAAGTAGGTATGGGCAGCTGCCTCGATACCGTAAGCACCGGACCCGAAATATACAGTGTTCAGATATAGCGCAAGGATCTCATCTTTTGTGTACGTTTTTTCGAGTTCAATAGCCGTGACAAACTCCTTGACTTTTCGACTGACAGTACGTTCCTGGCTCAGATAGAGGTTTTTTGCCAGCTGCTGGGTAATGGTACTGGCTCCCTGCCAGCGGGTTCTTCCTTTAAGAATATTTTCACCCATTGCCAAGGTAAGCCGTCTGAGATCAACACCCCAATGCTGGTAAAAAGCTACATCTTCGGTTGCAATCAGAGCATAACGAGCAGAAAGTGGAATAGATTTAAGGGGAATAAAGGTACGATTTTTCAGAAAAAACTTATGGAGCAGCACGCCATCTTCCGAATACACAAGAGATGCGAGTTCAGGGTTCGGATTTTCAAGCTCCTCAAGGCTCGGCAGCCCTAAAAAATTGTTCATCGCCGACACCTTCGGGCTCGTTAATGGTAATGCGATGAAAAAAGCAATAATGAAAAATATGCCTTTGGTCAATAATTTACTCACAGTATCGATTGATCTTTAGTGTGTTATCCGCTGTTACAAGAGTAACAATATCATGGTCATACAATCAGGCGTTTTCAACTGCCCGTATTTTCCAGCGCTTTCTTTTTATAAAATTGTTCAGCAAATTCAAAATGTTTTTTAAGCTCCAGGGCAAATGCAGCGGTATCTTCAAGCATTGGCAAATGTCCGAGATCGTCGAACTTCGCTAATCTCGTTGGAGCAGCTGAGTCGGTTCGACGTTTATTATAAAGAGATATAGTGCCTTCTGGAGGAATGGTATGATCGGCCATGCCGACACAGCAGAGCACCGGAGAGGCGATATAGAGGACATGTCGAGTATAAGCCCTCAGAGATTCAGGGTCAATGGAAAACCTGCCGACAGCATTGGTCGCCTCTTTGTCTGACTGGGTGAAGTCCTCGATAATAATATCATGATACTCTTTGGGAATTTCTTTAGCTGCTGCCCGTTTTATAAAAAGGCTTTTCAGCGGTTCAGACTGAAAAATAGAACGGAACTGCAAGGAAAAATCAATCAATCCACCTAAAAAAAAGAGGCCAAGCGACGTAAAGGCAGTCTCTTCGAAAATTCCGCATGCGATGATTGTTGCAGAAACCAGTGCTTCACGGTATCGAATGCAGAGTTCAGTTGCAACCATGCCCCCCATGGAATGACCGACAATATGCAGTTTATTTGATGTCTTGAGCCCCAGATGTTCAATCAGAGCACCGGCTTCATCAGTAAAACCCTGAATGGTAAAGGTTGGTTTATACCCCTTTATCACCGTTTTTCCAGTACCACTCTGGTCATAGGTAATACATCGGTAGTTAGCCGAAAGCAGAGTAACTAAAGGTTTCCAGTATCGGGATGAAACGGCCCAGCCATTAACAAAAAGTACCACAGGTTTTTCTGCTCCTGAAGGATCAGATTCCGCAGTGTCTTCATAATAAAGATTGCAGCGATAGGACTCTAGGTAACTCATCGTAGAAGCATGGTTTCTTTGTGGAAAGCAAAAAACTAATATATAACAATAATAACTTTTCTCCCGACCTTCCCCACAAGAGCCATCAATCCTCCTTTGTAACCAGTAGGGGTTATAAACAAGGAAATCCCGTGTGATAAGCGACGGAATTTGTTATGGTATTCTTGTAATCTCTCTATTAAAACAAGTATCCGTCTGAAATTGATAAGCTTTTCATATTTTGTATGGTTTTCGTGAAACTTTATAACGGCAAACAGGTGATGTATGGATGAGGATAAAATATTATTGGCCATGCGTTTAATGGCATGGGAAAGAGCAAAAGGGGAGCTTAATTCAGTTCTTCAAAGTTATTGGACGGAAGAATTCGATGATGAGTTTGTTGAAGGTGCCCGTCAGATTGTCGAAAATTTTTTAAACGATTTTGAGGACTATATCACCTAAGAGCTAGGTCACCTCTCCTGTTTTGTTCCATATCACTCAATGACTACATTACGGCAGCTAAAGCATTACGAAACCAGTCATGTAAAAAAAGCATAACAATGGATTATTCCTTTACCGCTCTGCTCTCTTCTTTTACAGACTTTATTCTTCACATTGATGTTCATCTTCAACTCCTTGCAGCAGAGTACGGATATTGGCTTTACGGTATTCTTTTTGTCATTATTTTCAGTGAAACAGGATTTGTAGTCACACCTTTCCTGCCGGGTGATTCACTCCTTTTTGCCGCCGGTTCGCTTGCGGCCATGAAAGGTTCATCGCTCAATCCGCACTTGCTTTTTGTGCTCTTTTTTATAGCCGCAGTATTGGGCGATACCCTTAACTACCATATTGGGAAGGGAATTGGTCCTAAAGTATTTCAATACAAAAAATCACGATTCTTTAATCCTGAACACCTCGCCAAAACCAATCTTTTTTTTGAAAAATACGGAGGCAAAACTATCATCATTGCCCGTTTCATTCCAATCGTCAGAACTTTTGCTCCCTTTGTTGCAGGAGTCGGCACTATGACCTATAGCAGGTTCATCATGTTTAATATATCAGGCGCTGCACTTTGGGTTGGACTATTCAGCTACAGTGGCTATTTTTTTGGTCAACTTCCCCTTGTTCAGCAGAACTTCAAGTTGCTGATCATGTCGATTATCGTGCTATCTCTTATGCCCCCGGTTATTGAATATGTTAAGCATCGACTTAGCCCGAAATAAGATAAGCCGGAATGTGTATGGATTGTTGATAACTTGGTGATATATGGTTCAGTGTCTCAACGAAGATATGATATGATAGAGTCGGTTTGTGGAGTTGGAAAGCGGTTAAGAGTATATTAAATAATAATATATCATTTATTTTAAGGTAAAAGAGACACTTTTTTGTCTGATTTAGAAAAAGTGCAGAATCATGTTGATTACGTACAAGAATGTTGATAGACTGGAACTCTCTGCTAATTTGGAGCGGTAAACGTGCTTGTGTCTCATCCTGCACCAACGAAAAAAGATTATTTTAATCCATGGATTTTCTTATAATTACTCCTTCATCTTTCGTTTCGGCGTATAGCGCAGCCTGGTAGCGCACTTCCTTGGGGTGGAAGGGGTCGTGGGTTCAAATCCCGCTACGCCGACAGACAGTAATCCACAATAAGCAGCAAATGTCCTAATAGAGGTATGGAATAACCCGCCGCGTTTGCGTTGCATAGGCTTCATATTCGGGAAAAGATTCCTTCAAGACTTTTTCTTCATAATGCATACGCGCAAATTGCATCGCCGTCTGGGCAACAAAAATAAGTACCGCCTGCCATGAAAGAAAATTGATTACAACTCCCAAAGTTCCAACCATTTCGATTAAATATAACGGATGACGCACAATGCCGTAAGGACCACGCGTCACAAGTTTTCGTCCTTCTGCAAGAATCGAATAAGAGCGCCCAAGCCAGAACAATATCCACACGGCGAGAATGTTGCTCACAATAGCAAGAAAACTAGATAAAATGCCTGCCCATAAAGGCAAATTTTTGCATGGCCCTATAAATATTAAAAGCGTTAACATATAGGTTCCTAGAATTGAAGCTATTGCAGATAAAGTGCCCGCAAATTTACTGACTGCAGGCAAACGCTTCGCGTAAAGCACAGCAATTGTCAACAATAAGAGAAACATTGAAAAACCAGAGAGCGCATTACTTATAAAGAAAATAAGCGGAAGGTGAGGATCAAAAATTTTCAGGTGTTTTAAACCATATTGCAGACAAACTCCTGCTAAAAAAGCGAAATACCCCCCGGCCAGACATCGGATTAAAAAATCCCGCCAGAAAGGACGAATTTGTTCTTTATTGTTACTATTCAAATCAGACATCAAACATGCCTCCCTTATATGTTTAAAAAAAGTTCTGACAGCGAAAGTACCTCTACAACCTACAAGCTCCATACCAGTGCAGCCACTACAATGGCGGGACCAAATGGCCATTCGGATTCGCTGCTAATGCCTTTGAAACGGCGCCATGCCAAATACCATACCACCGTACCAACACTGGCCCACAAAACAACGTAAAGCACGCCGATAACTCCCCACCAGGTGGCCAGTGCGGCCAGGAGTTTGAGGTCACCACCACCGACACCGCTTTCGCCTTTGATGCGCTGGAACACCCAGGCAAGCCCACCCATCAAACCCAGCACCACAACGGCAGATGCTGCACTAGCGAGCAGACTGTGCGAAGTAAACCCACCATAACTGCTGGCCAAGCCCGCCAAGCCCAGCGGCAAAACAACCAAGTCTGGTAACAAAGTGGTGTCCCAGTCAATGAGGGCGAGCAACACCAGAGTGCTCTGCAAACTGACACCTATGAGCGTGGCCAAAAATGCCGGGTGGTGAGCGGTGTTAGCCGCATAGGCCCACAAGGAGGCGTTGACGAGCGGCACCCAAATGCATCGGGAACGCGGAACGCGGTGTTCCATGCCGCCACCTGGGCCCTGCCATGCGATCATTGAGGATCTGACGCCCTGCAATACTTTGCGTGGAAT